>Ga0209056_10000891_pt1 | contig 33145 bp, 35 predicted proteins | sample GraSoiAngelo_114_FD_185876 | JGI IMG/M metagenome (GOLD analysis project Ga0209056, IMG submission 185876) | Grasslands soil microbial communities from the Angelo Coastal Reserve, California, USA - 14_0903_13_40cm (SPAdes) (version 2) | ecosystem: Environmental > Terrestrial > Soil > Grasslands... | reverse complement strand
AGGGGTCCGACCACCACATTCGGACGAGGCCTTGGCGGCGGAAGAGTTCTTCGATAACTTCTCCAAGTGTGAAGTTGAGTATGTCTCCGAGATGGGTGTGAAGGATGATGTATCGGTCAAATCCTTCTATGAGGACTCGTTGATCGGTTGGAACAGGCGCTCCAGTAGCCTTGTGGGTTTCTATCTCTTCAATAAGTCGTCTCAATCCATAGGTGTCGCAAGGCCAACGCTGGGAGAGGGTCTCAACCGCTGTCGATCTCGTGGTGTTTTCATCAATTAGCTTGTCCATGATGGATCGGTAGACTCCGACCTTGGTTGCAAGTGCGCGGGGCACGGGAAGTATCTGCCCGTCCCATCCAGGGATAGCAGCTGTCGGGTCGACAATGGGAAGAACGTAGACCTTTCCATCGTCTGTGATCTGCTTGATCTGCCAGACCCGCCCCTTGACGATGAAGTTGAGTCCAATGCGAGCCTTGGTGATCATGAATTCTTCGCCTAGTATGCCAACGTTTTGCTGGCTGGTGAGATCCACGACCAGGTAGCGGCGTTCGTCTGGGATCATGCTCAGGTTTTCGAAATAGTAGAACCGGGTCCTGGAAGTGGGGTAGAGTGCTGAATCATCCTTCTTGAGGTATCCCATCTTGCGCATGAATTCGATGACTTTGTCAAGTGGGCCATCTTCTAGATCTCGGTAGGGGTAGGCTCTCTTGATGATGGTCTTGGCTCGTGAGATCTCAAGGCTTCCGTCAGAGTCCATCAGCACTCCGGTAATCTGATGGGCGAGCACATCTAGCGCTCCAGCATGGATACTAGTACGCTCTAGTTGCCCCTCCCTTGCGAGCTCGATTACTCCGACCGATTCCAGGATGTCCTCGGTCGAGACTGAAACCAGCACTCCTTGGGAGGTTCTGGTGAGTGTATGACCTGACCGCCCTACGCGTTGAACGAGGCTGTTTACTTGTCTAGGGGACATGTACTGTACTACTAGATCAACGGATCCGATGTCGATTCCGAGCTCAAGAGTGGAGGTGCATACCAGACCTTTGATTTCTCCAGCCTTGAAAGCTTCTTCGGCTCGAACTCTTTCTTCTCTCGGGAGCGAGCCGTGGTGGACCATTATTTTCCGGTCCATCATATTGAACTTGGATCCGAGCAGCTCGGCGTTGACTCGACTGTTAACGAAGATTAGTGTGGAATCATGAGCCTCTACCAGATCGTCTACGAGAGTAAGCCGCGCCGCCGCCTCAGGTGTAGTGTATAACTGTCGAGCGAGGTCTCGATCCTCCTCTCCTGGAGCCGGATACTCTACCTTGTACGCGGTCGACTTGTTGAGTGGAATCTGCACCGTCTTGACAGGCTGACCGCCTCCGAGGAATAGTGCGATCTCTTCGGGGTTGCCGACCGTGGCTGAGAGTCCGATTCTCTGGAAACCGTTGACGCAGATCTCTCTGAGGCGCTCTAGCCCGACGGTCAATTGGACTCCTCTACGGTCGCCTGCCAGCTCGTGAATCTCATCAATAATGACGGATTTGACGTGACGAAGATGATCTCTCATTCGTTTGCCTGGCAGTACAGCTTGGAGAGTTTCCGGTGTTGTGATTAGAAGGTCGGGGGGTTTGATTGCCATTCGTCTTCGGTCTTTGGCCGGAGTGTCGCCGTGTCGGACTTCGACCGAGAAGCCGAGCTTGTTGGACCATGTTTGGAGTCGCTTGAGAAGGTCTCGGTTCAACGCCCTAAGCGGTGTAATGTAGACGAGTGAGATCCCCTGTCTATCGTGGTTCCGGATCAGTCTATCGATCAATGGAAGTAGTGCTGCCTCGGTCTTGCCTGAACCCGTGGGGGCGATTATGAGGACGTTATCGCCCTGCGCTATCAGAGGGATTGCTTCAATCTGTGGTGGGGTGGGTTTTGAGATTCCTGTCTCTTCGAGTAGGCCTTTCAGTGGGGAGGAGAGGAGGGCGAAGGCTTCTTGGGCCATAAACCGCACTAGTCAGTGGTAGGATTGGAATGTCTCGAAGATAAACTTCCTAGGCGACCAAAAGTATCGTCTCTCGGACTCTTATTTTTTCTCGGTTATTTTCTTCAAAAAGTCCTTGTAGTCGGGGGCTTTCATGAGACCGGCCAGTTCTTTCTTCAAATCTTCCGGCTTGATTATTGTGATCCATCCTTCTCCGTACGGGTGTTTGTTGACCAGTTCGGGAGCATCTGAGAGCGTGTTGTTAACCTCGATAACTGTACCTGAGATTGGGGAGTAGACGTCAGCGACGGCTTTTACGGATTCGACCGTGCCGAGACTTTGCATGTGGGTTACCTTAGCGCCTATTTTTGGAAGGTCGACGTAGACGATTTCGTGCAACGAGTTCTGAGCATAGTCCGTTACTCCGACTCTGCACTTGTCACCTTCTAGCCGGAGCCACTCGTGCTCTTTCGTGTAATAGACGTCTTCTGGAACCTTATACTCGCCTTTCATCGCAGGACCTTTCGCTGAAATCTATTGGAGGATATGATTCGGTATAAAGATTCCAAAGAGGATTAGCTCGTGGCTCGCAAGCTTTTACTTTCCTCCTGTTGGAACTGTGGAACGAAACATGAGATAACCCGCTCGTTCTCAGGCGCTAACTGTGTATTTGCCTGAAGAATTTCGGGATTTCTGTCCAGCTTTCGACTCTGAACACTTGGCGTAGTTCGGGGACGGTTCTGTTCCAGGGTCGGCTGTATAGTATTCCCCACATTTTCGGGTTGCGCGAGATTAGAGGCATCAGTTCTGGGGCGTCGTCGATGTATACGTCGTAGTTGAGAAAGATCTTGTCTTTCCATCCTGGGACACGCACGAATCGCTGGTAGGGTATGTTGTACTCCGCGAGCCAGCTCTTTGCTGCATTGACGCTTTCTTTGCTGCGGCCTGTCACAACATCGATTTGCCCCGAGCGGGCTATCCTCCGGACTTTTTCCGCAAGCTTCGGCTCCGTGGGCGGAATGCTTTCCCAGTCGTCCCATGCCTCGTCCAGGAACTGGAAGAATTGTTCTCTGCTAATCCCAAGCTTGCGCCAGGACGCCCAAGTATCTATGTCGGAAAGTTTGAGATTTGTGCCCAGAAACTCGTTGGCGTGTTTGCACCATGCTTCCATTGTTTCAGCGAGGACCCCGTCGAGATCGACTGCGATTTTCAACCGCTCATTGCGAGAGCCTGACAACTGGGCGATTTTATGGTTGGCGCGAGAGTCTTTAACCTTAGTCGAGTTCCCATCGAGCATGCCGCGAGAGATGACCGTACTAGAGGGGATCAGCTCTCTTCGGTCAGTCAGGAAGTTCACGCCCGACCAAGTCCCTGAAGGCAAGTTGAGAATCGTCCTCGAGTCCGCGTCTAAGGCTGCCTCTGGCAGCAATACTCAGCCATGGGAGTTCGTCGTGGTTCGTGACACGAAGATGAAAACGCGTCTCAAGGAACCGATGCTGAGAACATGGCTCGAAAGGCTTGCAAGTGGCTCAGGAATGTCCCAGCGTATGCGCGGTGTCTATGACGATGCGACTGAGATGCTTAGGAACACTGAGAAAGTGCCCGTGATAATCTACTGTTGCGTTGACCTCGATCGTGTCGGGAAGAGTGAGGAGGTCCGGTACGCCAGCATATATCCAGCAGTCCAGAACTTGCTGCTTGTGGCCCACGCGCTAGGTCTCGCAACCTGCCTGACTGTTCACGGGTCAACCCCGACTCGCGGAGAACCAGAGGTCAAGAAGCTACTTGGGATTCCGGAACATGTTAAGATCGCATGCCTAGTCTATCTAGGCTATCCAGCTGTTAGACTCGGTCGTCCCAAGAGAAAGCCAATTGAGAAATTCACACACTATGACCACTGGTAAATCGCACCTTAATCGGGTCCCTTTCTAGCTTCTAAGCCTAAAGAGAAGCCAGATTGGGAATCTGGGACACCGTCAAATTCTTGCCCCCAAATTGTTCGGGAACTGACCTAGATTACACGTTAGCTTGCTTTGTGATCAAACCCCGGATCCTGCCCTGAATCGTAATATTCGCTGATTATCCGTGCCAGACAGAAAATTTTCCAATCAAAAATAGGGGGGTATTGCACAGAGCACCTCGTGACGCAAGAGAGGTTGAACGGAAGGACTGATTGCCCGCAGGCTATCCAGTCAATGCCGGCTTTTACTGTTCGCTACCTGTCGAGGTTTCGCGGTTCTGATCTTCCTGCGTGACGCTGGAACTGAAGTCGGAGAATATCGAATTATTCTCAGATGATGAGGGCCCGAACAGGGAACTGTCCGATGGCACCTGCCAAGAAGGCAGTGTCGCGTCTGGACTCACCGCAGTATTCGCAGTCAGCGGTTTCGCGGGAGCCCTAGTTTTCTTTCCCTCCTTAACATACACTATTGCAATCTTGTATGACTCGTGGCAGCTCTTGCACCGTCCAACCTGGACCACTCGTTTGAGCTTGAGAGTATGAGTCTTGCAGCTGGGACAGTCGATGAAATGGCTTCGTACGACTGTCTCTTCCGTATTGATAGTCTTCATCTGCGCAACACCTGCGGCCCTGTGATTCACGACATAGCCATTCTGTAACCCGCCCGGAATGCTAACCGTGACCCCCTTCCTGATCACAAAGACGAACCTCCCTCGGGTCCAGCTATCCCAAGGATGGATTATGATGATTGGAGACAAATGGCTAGTCCCGGATTTCAACAGCCGCGGTTTTGACACCCTTAAAAGTAACATAGACGTGAAATCTGAACGTATCAGAGGAAAGGTTCGAAGTTGAGCCAGCCGAGCAGCTCGTTTTACGACCGGGCGAAATCCCAGACCAATCTCCAAGAGAAAATCATGCTTCTAATTCCGGGATTCCACGGATACAAGGAGAAAGAGATACGACGTGAGTCAGACAAGCTCATCAGAAACCAGATCTACCAGAAACTATCCAGCGCAGAGGCACAAGCCAAAGACACCTACAGATCACTCGTGAACCAAGGCATCAACGACACATGGGACGACACTGACCATCTCATGGCACGACTCGACAGAGTTGTCGAACGGATCAATCACTCAGAATACGGATACGCAGGCTTCTTTGATGTCACAAAAGTCAAAGAACCAGATCTGGACCGAATGATGGACTATGACATGCAACTACTGCAGATGACAGACAGTGTGACAACTGCTATCCAAGGCCTCAAAGATACCGTGGACAATGGACATGTTCAGGACGCAAGGCGAAAGATTTCAGACGCGATGAAAGCCGTCGACGCCCTCGAGACCGCTTACAACGGCCGCAAAGACGTAATCCTAGGAGTCCAGCAGTAAATGCCACAAGTCATAGAGTGGAGAGGTGCAGGCCCAGACGACATCGTCTGGCGATACCCAGTAGAGGAAATCACCAACGCGGCACAGCTAGTCGTTCATGAGTATGAGTTGGCTGTCTTTCTCAAAGACGGTAAAGCATACGACGTCTTCCCTGCAGGTAGACACACTCTCACAACTCTGAACCTGCCGCTGATAACCTCGGCATACCGAATCTTCTTCGGCGGCAAGACACCCTTTACAGCCACCGTCATCTACGTCTCTACCAAACAGTTCGCCGGCAAGTGGGGCGCAAAGGCTCAGACTACTGAACTCGCCCCCTTAATGGTTCATGGGACAGCGTGGTTTAGGATAACAGACGCCAACCTGTTCGTAAACGAGGTTGTCGGTGGACAAGGAGCCTATAACACGCAGCAAGTGGACGATTTCATACGAGGCTTCATTAACGAACGAGTCATCGATGAAATGTCGAAATATGATCTTCAGACCGCATTCACCCAGCTCGACAAAGCATCGGTCACAGTGAAAGTAAACATCAACGATGCTCTCAAAAGACTCGGAACCGACCTTGTTGATTTCAAGTTCGAAGGCATCGACACCTCGGATCAGTTCCGCGACCGGCTCTTCTGGATCAAACAGAAGGCAGCCACATCAGACGTGTTGAGGATGGAGACCGCTAAGGACATTGGATCAAGCATCGGCTCCTCCCCAGGAGCAGGCTTCGGAGCAGGAATGGTCCTAATACCTCAAGTGATGAACGCGCAGATGCAACCATCAGTACAACCGCAGGTTGCACTAGTCGCGTGCCCCAAGTGTGGAAACGGTGTACAACAAGGAGCTCGGTTCTGCCCCAACTGTGGAGCCACTATGTTCATAGCACCTGCCGCTCAAGCTACGACACCATGTCCCAATTGCGGCAAACCAGTCGCCGCGGGGACCAAATTCTGTCCTGAATGCGGCCAAAAAATGTAATAGCCACGCGATTCCAGACTCTCAGTCCAAGCTCGTCTCATTCTATCCAGATGGTACTCCACGCGTAGACGCCTCGTTTCCTCCCGAGGAGGGTCCTCTCGGCTAAGCAGAACCCGCTGGGATGGCTGAGAAGTGGTCTAACCTAGCCTGAGAGAGTGTCGCCGGGCTCGGTTTCAGAAGAGCTCTTTACCGCTTTCCGCCAGTCCCTCGCCTTGTCCCCAAGCCTGTGAAGTAGCCTGTCCTCTTCACGCGTAAGAGGTTCGCCTTTGCCTATCTTACTCCTAAGCGAGGATATTGTCATCTCATCTTCCTCAATCGGATATCCTGATTCCTCGATAGAGTGGAGAAGAGATCTGGCCTGGTCATCCATACTTTCTGCAGTCTGTCTGTCTGCTCTTCCACCCTCGACGCTAATCTTGCTGGGCCCAGTTGAGATCGGTTTGAATGCAAGAATGTCGGTAATAGCGCCAGTACGTTCTGACAAGTTCTTGAGAGATGGCGCTATTTTCATCCCGATTGATATGCTATCAGGGTCTTCCGCGTCAAGTAGGTGGACTATTCCTCCTTTGACGCCTTCAAACTTTACTAGGCCCACTGTTATCGGCGAGTCAGTGTCAGAGCCTGATCTGTTCCTATTGACAGAAGTGAAGCTGTAGACATAACCTGGCGTGTCGATCGGGAACTGGTCTTTCATCTCGATGAAACAGTTGGGGCAGTACATTCTGGCCGGAATGTAGGTGCTCTTACACTTGGAGCATTTCGATACTAGGAAGCGACCGTTGTCTCGGAGCTCACGGCGAAACTCTTCACCCGCAACCCCAGCGGTGTAGTGAAATTCCAGAGGTATGCTGTCGGTCCAGTGCCGAGCCTGGCCCGGCTGGGTGAGTTTTTCTAAGATCGGCATTCTCACTCGTCTCCAATTGGTTTGAAGTAGCGGATGTCTGTGATTGCGCCCTGCCGTTCGCTGGATGACTTCCATACAGCTCTGACTTTCATACCTACTTTGATCTTTGACGGCTCAACTTCTCCAAGGTTGTGGAGGATTCCCATTCCAGGAGTCGCGCCATCGAGATCGACGACTGCAACGAGGATGGGCGTTTTCAATCGTCTCGCGTCAGTTCCAACGTGAGATATTGAGTAGGTGTTGACGGTCCCGGTGTCCTTGATCTGGATCCATTCGTCGGTGGGCCTGAAGCATTGCTCGCAGTACATTCGTGGTGGGACGAGGATCCGTTTGCAGTTCATACACTTTCTTGCGATTATCTTTCCCTCTTTCAGCTCGGCTAAGAAGCGGCTGATTGCAACGCCTGCGGCCCAGCTGTACTTGGGCTCAAACTTGTAGACAGCATCAAGATATTTTCCCTCCTTAATATCCTCCGGCGTAATTTCGTGGCCTGGATAGCTTGTGATCTTCTGGGACACTTTCATCTCTCCCTTAAGATCTCATTACCGCGACGGTTCCAACTTGCATCAGGTCGCCCCAGGCCTGGGCGAGACCTGTCCGCGCGTCTTTCTTCACCTGTCTCTTGCCTGCTTCCCCGCGAAGTTGCCAGAATACCTCGCAGATCTTCATCATCCCAGCGGCCGCGATTGGATTACCAACCCCCAATAGTCCTCCGGAGGGACAGACGGGCAGATCACCGTCCCGCTGCGTAACGCCGTCAACGGCCATCTGGGGAGCTTCTCCCTTTCCTGCGAGTTGCAGTCCTTCCATGTGGTGAAGTTCCTTGTAGTCGAACGGGTCGTATACTTCTGCGATATCGATCTCTTTCCGGGGCTTCTTGATCCCCGCCATCTTGTACGCCATCCAGGCAGCCTTCTCAACATATTCTGGATAGGCAAGGTCACGGTTCGTCCAGTGTGTTGAATCAAGGGTCCAGCCTACACCGTCCAGCCAGACAGGTTGATCTGTCAGTTTCTTGGCAACTTTCTCGGAAGCAAGCACGACTGCCGCCGCGCCGTCGCTGGGAGGACTCACGTCCAACCGTTTCACCGGCCAGCAAATAGGCTCGGAGTTCATGACATCCTCGACAGTAATTTTGGCGCCCAGCTGAGCACAAGGATGATCCACCGCGTTTCCCTTGTTCTTCACCGCAACGCTTGCAATCTCCTCCTCCTTGATCCCATACTTGTGCATGTATCGCCTCATCTCCAATGAGAAAATCCACAACAACGTCGTCCCGAGCGGCCTCTCCAAGATCTGGTCGAAGATGCTCCAGAACGCATACTGAGGATGAGGATGCAAAGGCGACATTTTTTCCTCGGCAACACAGAGACAAGTATCGTACATTCCCGAGGCAACGTTCCACCATCCGCCAATAGGCGTGAAGACCCCAGTTCCACCTCCAACGTAGACCCGCTGGTTGGGCTTGCCTATCCCGCCCATCCCATCTAGAAGGTATTCTCCCTTCATGTGCACACCGTCGAACGCGTCAGGGGCTGAGCCAGATACCACAGATTGGATATCTTTCAGCTCAAGTCCCGCGGAGTCCAAGGCCATTCTTGTCGCTTCGAACGAGAGTTCTTTCGGGCTTTCTAGCATTCGGCGACGGAACAGTGTCATGCCTGCTCCAACAATTGCGACTCGATTCTTCATTACTAGATACCTCCTAGTTTCCCAACACCGCTACGGCTCCAGTAGCGGTGGGTATTCCTCTCCAGCTCTGAACCAGAGCTTTCTTCGCCTTTGGGATCTGTAAGCGTCCCGCTTGTCCTCGGAGTTGTAGAACGGCCTCGAGCACTCTGTGAAGGCCAGTTGCCTCTAACAGGTGTCCAACCCCAAGGGACCCGCCCGACGCGTTTACAGGCAAGCGTCCGTCTCTGTTGAAGGCGCCTGACTCGACCATTTTGCCCGCTTTGCCCTTTGCGGCGAGTTTGAGGGCTTCGAGGCTCTGAAGTTCCTTGTAGGAATAAGTATCATCCACCTCAGCGAGGTCAAAGAAAGTTGCGGGATTTCGTACTCCTGCCATCTTGTATGCGCGAGCTGCTGACTGTTCCGCGTACGCAGCCTTCGACATGTCGCGATCCTCTATCCAGGGCGTATCAGAACTCCAACCAATGCCGTTGATCCAGACAGTATGGTTGCTGAGCTTCTTGGCCTTCTGAGCCGATGCGAAAACGAACACGATGCTCCCATCGATAGTCTTACTCGATTCCAACTCGGTAAGTGGGGAAGCCGCAACCTTCGAGCTGAGCACAGCCCTCTTGTCCAAGTTTGCTCCGTGAACTCCACGAGGGTTCAGCAGGGCGTTTTTCTTGTTCTTGACGGCAACCTGCGCGCAGTGATCTCGCTTTGTTCCAGTGTCCTTCAAGTAGCGGGTCATTTCCAGCCCAGCCACAAATCTCGGGTCCGCGTTAACATGGTGATTGTAGATCGGGTCTAGTGCGAAGCTAGAGATTTCGTCCGGGTTTAGAACATCTGAGATCTTGCTGTGAGACTCCACAACCGCAACATCCGCTATTCCCGACATAATGTGCATATACGCCGTTGCTAGGCCAACGATTCCATCTGATGAAATGGTGCACAATGGCTTGAGGACGGCCCCGAGCTGGTCGGGCATGTATTCGTCAGTTATGCTGATTCCCTCCCAGAAATCTTCAGTACAACAAATGAAACTCTGGACGTCTTTTCGAGGGTCTATTCCAGCATCCTCGTAGGCCCGGCTTCCGGCTTCAAACATTAGCTCTCGGGTTGAGAGTCCAGGAGTCATCGAGTCGAAGCCCGAATATCCGACTCCGACAATCCCTACTCGTAGAGGCAAGAATGTATCGGAAGCGACGGCGCGAACGTGTTTACTATAAGACTTCCGCGAATAAAATGCTCATTGTGGTGGTGGAGGTGGGGCCGATGAGGAAGCAGGCAGTTGCGGTGGGGGCGAGGGTTGGGTAGACCTAGATCTAGGCGTTCCACACGTCGTGCAGAAAAATTCCGCTGGGCTGAGAGGCTTTCCACAAGCTCCACAAAAGGCTACCGGGATTGCAATTGGGTAAGGCGGAGTAGTTGGCATGGCGACTCGACGAGCGTGTTCTCTCTTCAAGGCCAATAGTACAACTGCGATGGCAACGGCGATTGGAGGCATGATTACTGTGAGAAGTTCTGCAATGCTGAAGACAGGGATCGAGATGTTGACTGGGCCTAGAACACTGGTCTTAACGATGGACCGTACTCCGTAGGGTACTGTAACCCGCAAGTTGTAGCTGCCTGGCGGTAATTGTGCAAGAGTTGCGTTTCCTTCCGGGCCGGTTTCTACCGTTTGATTCGTCGAGTCAGGGAGGAAGGTAAGAACGGTGGCTCCGCTAACGGGCAGAGAGTAGAATCGGCCGACTACCCGGACTGGAATCGAGAAGACACTTCCCTGAATTGTCTGGCTCGACGCAGAGCCGGACACCAGAGAACCATTTACAACATTCACTCCGTGCCAGTACGCGTAGCTGATCTTGTAGGAGCTGGATTGAGGAATCTCCTGGGATCGGTAACTGGTAAGGTATAGGACGTTGCCGCTGCCGGGGTCTTGCATCGAAATCCAATCAGGTGTGAAGGGATTTCCACTATGGTCGATGAAGTTGAGAGTGACTTGCGTTGGGAACAGAATGGACGTTGGCCAGAGGGTTGTGGAAGAGGGCGGTTGGCGAATGTTGCTCCCCGCGAGGAAATCACTGTTGTGCCCTTCGACTTCTGACACGCCGTACAAGTTTGGCAAGCCTGTCTGGCTGCCGTAACCGTAGCAGCAGTGGCTTACCCCGATTGGCATTTGGTGCCATGGACCTGCCTGGCGTATTTCTAGATCTTTGAACTCGGCAGGGCCGATTATGTCTTTGTTGTCCGAGGCTTGGGCTACTTCCGCGATTCCCGCTGGAGCCTTGTTGCCTGAGCTAGTTGCTCCTGCTCCAAGATAGTTTTTTTCCGATGGAAGAGGTGATTCTCCGAGTAGATTACCGTCCATGTAGAAAGACCAGACGCCATTGCCGGCGTGGACCATTGAGTATGTGTGCCAGGACCCTATTGGTCCGGATGACCCTTCAGGGCCTATTATGGGCGGGCAATCACAGTTGGGGGTGTTGAAGGTTTCGAAGAACCAGGCGCAACAGTATGGTTGGCCCGTAGTGCTCAGCCCGTTGAGATATCCTACCTGGACGAAACCCCCGGTGGAAAGTAATGTTCCTACCCAGTAAGAATGCGCGTCGTTCCGAACCTGGTCATAGACCGTTCTTATTGTAATGTTTGCGCTGTCAGCATTGTAACTGTTGTTGTCACCACTGGCTCCGATCTGAAACCAGTAATAACTTCCAAGAGCATAGGTGGTTTGGAGTGGTCCTTGCCTAATTGGTTGAGGGATGAGGCCCGAGTTGGAATTGACTGTCCACTGGTTATGGTTGAGAACGATGAGAGACTGGAGGCCGGCGACGCTAATGATCGCTAGGGTAATCCAAAAAGCCCTTGTCCTCATCGCAGGTCCTTCATTGGTGGTCTTAGAGGCCTCGCGATTTTAGGAGTGTGGAACTCTCCTCTGTTGCTCTTGATCAAGATTTGGTCCTTGGCTAAGGTATAAACCGGAGCTTCCAAAAAAGGGAATCTCCTAGAGGCTACTCGCTTGGGGTTCTTCGGAAACGAGCAGAAAGAACTTATCCAGATGATTTACGGGTCCAGCTCCGAGGACCATCTTCTCCTTCTAGACTCTCTCGGGGATTTCGTCGAGAAGGAGATCGCGCCTACTGCTCGAGAGATCGACGTCAATGCCCAATTTCCACGCGAGAACATTACAAAAATGTTCGAGCAGGGCTTCACAAGCATGGGTTTTCCCAAAGAGTACGGAGGCCTTGAGCTTCCTTGGCCAGTCTACGTTGCCGCCATGGAGATGGTTGGCAAGGCTTGCGCCAGCACTGCCCTCTCTCTGGCGATTCATGGAACCTGTTGCGAAGGAGTTCGCCAGTTCAGTAATCCAGAGCAGAAGAAGCAGTTCCTTCCAGGGATGATCAGCGGAAAGCCATTTGCCGCGTTTTCCCTAACCGAGCCAGGTGCGGGATCGGACGCGCGAAACATGCAAACGCAGGCCCGGTTGGACGGCAATGAATGGGTAGTTAACGGAACGAAAATGTTCACTACGAACGGCGGCTACTGTGACCTGTACTTTCTCTTCGCCAAGACGGCGAAGGGTCCGTCCGCGTTTCTGGTCGACTCGAAAAAGGCAAAATCGAGCAAGGACATTGAGAAGCTCGGCGTGAGAGGGTCAGTGACTTCAGAGGTCGTGTTCGAAAACGCAAAGGTTCCGAAAGAGAACTTGGTGGGAACGGAGGGAGAAGGCTTCGAGTATGCTAAGAGGATGCTGTGGGGTGGACGCGTTACGATAGGAGCCCTCTCAACGGGAATTGCCCAAGCTGCCTTCGAAAAGGCTGTGAAGTATAGCAAGGAACGGAGTGCCTTTGGAAAGACGATATCCGAGTTCGAAATGACCCAGGCGAAGCTCGCTGACATGTTGACTATGATTAACGCGTCCCGGATGATGGTTTACCGGGCCGCGCATCTCAAGAGTCAGGGAAAGCCGTTCGAGTCAGAAGCCGCGCAGGGTAAACTGTTGGCCACCGAGAGCGCGTTGAAGGTGTGTGATGAGGCAATTCAGATCTATGGAGGTTATGGGTATGCGGACGAGTTTGATGTTCACCGTCACTGGCGGGACGCGAGACTGATGACGGTGGGCGAGGGGACCTCGGAGATCATGAGGCTGATTATCTCGAAGAACATTCTTCATTCCTCGTAAGGTCACAACTCCTTCTCGTAAAGGCTAGCCTTCCAACCAGGCGCCAGAGTGTCTCGAACATGGATGAACCCGGCTTTCTCGTAGTATTCGCGAATTGTCTTGTTGCTAGTGAGGCAGTCGAGTCGCAAGAATCTTTTTCCTTCGGCTCGGGTCTTGGACTCCGCCCATTGAAGCAGTCGAAGGCCGAGACGTTGACCGCTGTGAGAGCGTTTGATGGCGAGCTTGTGAATGTACCCCGCCTCAGGTGGGAGGTCGCCCCAGAACTTCTTGTCGTTCCATTGAAGGGTGACTGTCCCCACGGTCGCCTCTATCGCCTTCACGACGTATACCTCACCTCGTTCAATATTGTCCTTGATGGTCTGTCGGAAAGCCGGGCTGGGCCGCCACTGACTTTCAAGCCCCTTTGAAGATAACCATCGAGAGGCTTCCTCCAGAATTTCAAGAACCGTATCAAGATCGCCTTGTCGTGCTCGGATTATTCTGACATCCGATCCCACATTGACCAAATAGCTGGCCCAATTTTCAACTCTTGACCTCGTAAGATTTGGACGTTACCAGCCCTTTCGACCAGCAGGAGAAGCGTGCTTCCGAGACCTGCGTGTAGGGGGACCGGACTTGTGTTACCTGATTCCCATTGTCAGGGTTAGACTCTGGCTATCATGGGCCTTGCCAACGGCCCTAGCGACCCAACCATGAAAGTTAAGCACAAAGCCAAGGCGAAGACAAGATCGAAGCCCAAGACCAGAGCCAAATCCAAGACGCGCCGAACAGCCTGGGCAGGGACGGCCACGAGGCCGACCCCGATTAAAACCCCAAACCTGAGCCCTGATTTCAAGACCTGTGAAGAGGTAGAGGTCGGAGATATCGGCGGCTTCGGAATCGCCAGCGAGGAACGGATGGAAAGAGAGACCCGATGCTCTCAGCGCGCAACACAGTTCTGCAAGGGCTGCGCTAGGAACCTATGCGATACTCATTACGACCTCCTCCACAAAGACCACGACAATATCGTTCGCCACGATTCAGCGCCGAGCCCAGTTCAAATGTAGATGTACGGTGGGACACCCGTCCCATCTTCTCCTTTTTTTCGGGACAATTTGGATCTTCATGTTTCAAGCTAAATCATCGAAATAAAGCGTGGATTATGCCCTAGTCTCCCTCATCAAGGCCGGACCCGCTTGGATGGCCGTGTTTCCACGGTTGTCTCCCGCGTCCTCTTGATACAGTCGAAATAGGGCTTCGATTGGGAAAAAGGGAGTTGTTTCAGCCGAATTGTGGGTAAGATCCCGAGCGTGTCGATTGTCTTAGACGTCCTTTCGGGAACGGAAGCTTATTACTCGGTACGTTGAACCGGCCTTCAGCTATTACCTACATTTCCCGAAAAAGAGGTGGAGAACAGCCTATGAGAACGCTTATCGTTGGAGCGGGACGGATTGGAATGCACCTTATTGGATATCTATCTTCGAGCGATGAGAACCAGCTTACGGTTATCGAGAAGAAAGGAGAACGATGCAAGGATGTCGCGGACAAGTACGACGCTATCATTCTAAACGAAGACGGGTCGAAGCTAGACATTCTGAAGAAAGCTGACGCCTCTCAGGCTGACCTGTTGCTCGTCGCTACTGATGATGACCGAGTCAACCTTGTCACCACGAGAGCTGCAAAGAAGGAGTTCGGCATTCCCCGGGTTATTGCTGTTGCAAACAGCCCCAAGAACAAGGAACGTCTTATGCAGGCAGGCGCGGATGTGGTAATCTGCCCTGTTGACCTTGCCCTTCGGGACTTTGAGAACGTCCTCTCGAAAGACCATTCTATTACGCTCATGTATCGGTCTGCCGAGAATCTGCGCGTGGCAGAAGCAATCATCCCATTGAACGCGTCGCTCATAGGAAAGAAAATCCACGAGATACAATTGCCCGAGAAATGCAGGGTTGGGCTCGTCTGCCGTGACAATGGCTTCGTCTTCCCCGAGCCCGAGCTTGAATTGAAATCAGGCGACAAGGTCTTGCTCTTAGGCGACGCTCCATCGGTAGCACAAACCGTGGAACTCTTAAGATCAAGTGAATGAGCCTAGCTCGATCATAACGAAGGTCTTGCCAGGTTACTATGGCTATTCCAACCATCTACGACCTCCTGACGAGTAGCTTCGCCATAAGCCTCCTCCGGGTCGTCGTAACCCTCCTCATCACCTTCTTGGTCGTCCGTTTTTACCGGATTATCATTCAGAGAGCGGCAGGGTCGGTTCCTTCCGGGCTAGTAGCCAGCCTTCAGCAAATCGGGTCTTGGGCCATCTGGATCCTCGGAATAATTATCATACTGAGCCAACTCGATGTGCCGATCAACGTGCTCCTCCTCATATTGTTCCTTGGAGGTGCGGCGATAATCGTCGCTTACAGAAATATTCTCACCGATATGGCCGCGTCCCAGTTCATCTCCACCTATCAATCCTTCAAAGTGGGAGAATGGATAGAAGTTCAGGACTACTATGGCAGGGTCGTTGAGAAAAACCTGATACAGACGAAGATTCTAACCCCTGACAACGAGATCGTCATAGTCCCCAACTCAACTTTGTTGAAGAGGTCCGTCGTGAACAGAAGCCGATCAGGCGGCTTGCGAGTCCAGATTCCAGTGACCGTCGACAGCAAATTTGACCTGAAAGAAGTAGAGAAAAACCTCTTGGAAATTGGTCAGGAGCTGAAAACCGATCTTATTCCTGACGCGCCTCCCCAAGTAAGGGTCACCCAGGTGACTTCCCAGCAAGCCCACCTAGTGCTAATCCTCAGGATAACCAATCCGGCCAAGCGCGACCAGCTCATTTCAGATGTTCAAGAGAAATTCTACGAACTCCTCCCAGACCTCAACGCTCGAAAGTAGCTAGAACGTCAAGCCATATTAGCGCGGGGATTCGGGAACCCGCTTCCACAGCTCACGAAATCGTAGAGGAAAATCTTCTTTGACCCAGTCCCCTGAGAAGTCTGCTCGACGGAGGGGACTGAAGAGAACCATTGGAATCGGCGGATTGTTCTCCATCGGATATGCAGACGTTGGAGCCGGGATATATCTCGCTCTGAGCCTGGTTGCCCTACATGCAGGCTACGCGACTCCGATAGCCATTGGGATAGCAGCTATTGCCTATTTCCTAACTGGACTCACCTACGCGGAGCTATCCTCAACCTACCCGACCGCGGGAGGGTCGGCAGCTTTCGGGCAGGCAGCATTCGGAGACACGGTGAGCTTTCTCGCAGGATGGATGCTCTGTCTGGACTACGTCGTCACCGCGGCAATCTTCTCCATCCCAGCCATCGGCTACCTATCCTATTTCACGCCGCTCCTCAAAGAGCCCATATGGCTGGGTACAGGAGCGATCGTCCTCCTTGGTAGTCTCCTTCTCCTCAACGTAGTGGGAATCAAAGAGTCTGCGAATTTCACCTTCGGGCTTAGTATTCTCAGCTTGGTCAGCGAGATCGCGCTCATCATCCTGGGACTCGCGCTAGTGATACCCAACGGTAGCCTGTTTCATTGGCCTCAGACGTTCAACCTCGGAAGTGTGCCCACATGGTCCCAGCTCATTCAGGGGGTAACCCTGGCCATGGTCTCCTATCTTGGAATAGAAGCATTGGCCCAGGCAGCAGAGGAAACGAAGATTGCTGGAAAGACTATTCCTCGGGCAACGATGTTGACTCTAGTAATTGTGATCGCACTCTATCTCGCAATTTCCTTGGTTGCGGTCAACGTCGTTCCGCCGACCGTTTTGTCGAGCACATGGAAGAATGATCCTCTTGCAGGAGTAGCAAGTAATCTTCCTGGAACGGGTGCACTCATCACTGGTTGGATCGCGCTGTTAGGAAGTGCCATCAGCATTATTGGGGCTAACGCCGGGATCATCGGGTCCTCGAGAACTCTCTTCGCGCTGTCTCGATACAGGCTGCTTCCAAGACGATTCGGTCAGATACATCCTAGGTTCAGAACCCCTCACATTGCCGTAATGACGTTCGGAGTCGGAAGCATACTTTTGGTCTTATTCAGCACCTTCGTCTATCTAACCGGTGGTGAGGATCCCCTGGTATTACTGGGAAGCCTCTACAATGTAGGAGCCCTTGTCGCATACGTCTCCGCGCACGCGAGCCTCATTGTCACCCGCAACACCGACAGGCCGAGGTTCAGACCGTTCCGAGTACCATTAACGCTTCATTTCAAGAGGAGATCGGGAATGCTGGAACTTCCTCTCTTGCCTCTCCTTGGTCTACTCGCCACGAGCGCGATATGGATAGCCGTGATTGTGACCCACGAGCTAGGCAGAGAACTCGGCATTGTTTGGGTCGTTATGGGAATGGGATTGTACATCTACTTTAGACGGAAGAATCGCTTGCCTCTCCGCGGACGTGCACCTCCGGAGCCCCGGGAATCGTCTAGCCCTGAGAAAGGAGAAAGGCCTATTCTGTCTCCTTGAGCCTTTTCTCTATGAAGTCTAACTGTCTTGTAAGGAACTTCTTGTACGTTCTGAGAAGCTTCGCTTGCTGAGGCTTGGTCTGCTTGTCGATTGTGGTCATGGTCCGACGGAAAGTCTCAACAGTCTCTTCTAGTCCGGCTGACACTTTTGGACCCGTGTCTTGCACAAACTTCTCTGTAGAAGATCTCAATGTCTTGCTTGCCGCAACTAGGTCTTTGCTCAATTGTTGAAGATCCTTTCGCATGGCCTCGAGGGCTTCTTTTGCTTCGCGACGGACTTCGTCTCGCATGTTCTTCTTTTCTGACATCTCTGCTTCAGAGAAACGCTATCTGAAGATAAAGCTTCGAACTTGAACAGCATCGCCTGAACTCATATTATACCAGTTAATCGACCGGGAAAGCCATGAAAGGGGTCCGAGACAAGGTCTACTCAGCATGGAAAGAGGGGAAGCCTCCTAGCCCCGCGATTGGGACGCTGGGCATCAGAGTTCGCAACATAGAGGAGAGTAGAGCGGTTCTCGAAATGGACGTGGACGAGCATTTGCACAACTTGTCCGGGACGATGCATGGGGGAGTTATGGTGGATATCGCGGATGCGGCAATGGGGATCGCAGTGGCGTCGACGCTGAAACCAGATGAGGATATGACTACAATTGAGTTGAAGATGAGCTTCATGCGCCCTCACATCAAGGGACGATTGGTTGCAGAGGGAACAATTGCAAAGAGAGGCCGACGCATCGCATTCACCGAAGCGGTTCTGACGAACGTGAAGAAGGAGATTATAGCGAAGTGCAGTGGGACATGGCTCATAATGTCCGTTTAGCTTGGCCTTGTCTTGTCGTCAAAGCGTCCGGTTGAGCTAGGTAGAGACGCGAGGCTCTTCCTCCTCTTCCTATCGGAAATCAACCTTGTAATGGGGGCGCTGTTCTTTGTCTATCCAAGCCTGGTGGTCGATCTCTGGCCTTGGCCGGTGAAAGCGTTGGCAATACGGTTTATCGGTGCAATATTTCTCGCGATAGCCTTTGGTTGCTGGTCCGCTCTCAGAGCTAAGATCTGGCAGAGGGCGAAGATTCTCGTGCTCGTCGGAGGAACATTCTTCGGAATCACATCGATCGTCGCAATCGTCCTCGCCGTATCACAGGGTGGCGGATACGTTGTCTCCAGTTGGACGGGGTATTTCCTCGTTGCAAATCTAGGCAATTTCTACCTGTTGAATCGATACGGTTGGCCTCGGAAACCTCAGGACAGGTTGGGCGCTAGCCAACCTTGGAAGACCGCCCGTTGGTTCTTTCGGATCCAAACCGTTGTTGTTGGGGTGTTTGGCATCATGATGCTGTTGCTGCCTAGTATTGCGCAGGCTCAGTTTTGGCCTTGGCAGGTTGCAATTCCTACTCTCCAAATGTTCGCGGGTTTGTTCTTGGCGACGTGTCTCGCCACTGGGTGGGCCTCCTTGCAGACGGATATTGGCAGAATCAGGGTTCTACTGCCGCTGGACGTGATCTTTCCAAGCCTCGCACTTTTGGCTGTCGGAATTCACTGGGACGTGATATCAATCCAAAGCCCCAGCGTGCTAGTGACGGGCGTATGGGTTTTCATCTACGCTTTCGTAGCAGTCGGATCCGCTTATCTCTACTTTTCATCAAGAAAAACAGGAGTGATGTAATCCGGAAGATTTTCCGATACTAGGAAATTAGATTTGAGCACAACAGAATGCCAAAGACAAGAATCTTATGAAGGCGTGATATGGAGAGTCGCGTGGGACGGCCCTCTCCTGTTCAAACTCTTGAACTAAATGTCCCGATCGCATTGTCTTAGCAGTTGGAAAATGGCATCGCAAGTACCTTTGCTCAGGCTAGCGAAATTCCTAGTCCTGATCGGAGGCATCGTTCTCTTGATCGGGGGAATACTGCAGGCTATTGACGTGAGAACTCTAGTGGATTTCGGTACCAACTTGGCCCGATTAGGAAGTTTGACAGGGATAGTCATAGGAATCCTCGTGGGAATATTGGCACTAGTGGGATCTAGGGGGGTTGCCAATCCTGCATGGAGCCTCACCTCCTAATACTCGGCTTATTCGTTGGAAGCCTCGGCGGTATACTGGTCTTCATCGGGGGCCTAATCGGCCTCGTCGCCCACTTCGTGAAGGTCTAACGAACCGATAGATTCGAAAACGAGGGTAATCTGATGGAAACAGAAGTATACAATTGCGGTTGCAGGGTCCACATCTATGAGGTGGAGTTTGGCGAGTCAAAGAACGACCTCACAGAGCGACCTAGCCGTATCGAAGATTACAGCCCTTGTTCCAAGCACAGGAATGCAGGTAGGATTCCGCCTCAAGAGGCTCGTCTCCTGAAGGTTAGGGACGAACACGAGTCCTTTCTGAACGAATAAAAACCGCCTGTCATCAAGGATTAACTCTTGTTCGGTCGAGGACGCAGACCCTAGTTCTTTTTCCTGTGCAGTAAATAGATCGCTCCGAGTAGAACGGATAATGAAACGGCTCCAAATAGGATTGGGTTCGAGGACGCAAGTTGAACGCCCACCTGAACTGCTGGGTTCTGTGTAACCCCTCTCAGGTACGGTATTTCGTAGGCTCCCGTAACATATCCGTACAGCCACACCGCGACGAAGCCGCCCAGAAAAATTACGAGCGCACCACGAGCGGAACCCCGATTTCGGGCTCTAACCTCGACAGCAGTCTCGTTAGGTCCTTGGAACTGGGCTGCCTCTTCCGTCTCAGGAACGGTTTGTTCGGGTTCTTGTGGATGTGCATGTTTCGTTAGACTGTTCAAAATATCATCTCTCGTAACGTTGGCCGCGCGAGGCATAGAGGAACCCTCAGGTCGCTTGCTCTGGCCGGAAAAACTGAATCGGTGACGTGGCCTCGGGGGTTTCTTGGAATCCGACCCCAAATGTACTTCTCCCCCATTATTCTCTAGGCTTCGTTCGATTTGGGCGTAGACGTACTGTCGAGCCCTCGGCTTCGGACAGAGGTAACCTGTCATCGCATGCCACCTTCGTGTGGTCTCCTTTGGACTCAAAGTTCGGAGAAATTGACGGTTTCAAAGCCTTGTTCACGCTCTGTTCAATAATGAAGAACATGAAACCCGTTAAATCCATGTCCGGTGCAGTCGAGTTCCAGCAATGACCAAGCGAGGCAGGGCCAACTTTCCAGGGATCAACCTGATTTCCCTTCTGGCTGGAGCTCTCGCACTTGCTAGTGTCTTTCTCCCGTGGTGGGGTATGGACGCATCTGGCTTTGGTTCCTCTGTGTCTTCCCGCTGGACTCTCTGGAACGGGCCCTCGACGGACAGCATCTTTAGAGGTTCAACGCAGCCATATCCGACCTTAACCTCAGCAAGCCCTATAATCGGGGCCCTAGTTGTAATCTCCGCTCTGCTGGCTCTAGCTGGAAGTTTCACCTGGAATATTCGGCCTCTGATTGGTAGCTTCGTACTTGGCGTTCTGACGCCTATCGCATATCTGGGAATGGTCAGCTACGCTGTCGCGAACTCCTGCAATGGCCAGTCGAACTGCCTGAGCGGACCCTTCGGCACAGAAACTTTCTTCGGAATTACTCTGAACTGGGGCTTCCAAATAGGCTTCTATCTCTACCTTTTTCGCTGGAGCTCTGACGCTGGTCGGGCTGGCCTTCCACCGAATCTTCCACAAGACAACTTCAACACGTGCGCGGCCCCAAGCTTCCGCGGACACGAGCTAAGCTCACCAAACTGTGGGCCCACTGGTCGTTGGGCCAAGATATGTTCTAATTGGGAAGTAATTAGTACAATTGAATCGGTGTTAGGCTTTGTCAGCGAAACGTCCCGACGCCGAAGCCTTGGTTTTCCTAGGTACTGGTGGTGCAGATTGTACTCCCCGTGTAGGATGTTTGTGCGAGATATGCACAGAAGCGCGTCAAAAGCGCGGAAGGTATTCACGTAACGGACCAAGCGTTTTCTTTACAGGTTCAGGCTTGCTATTTGACACTCCTGAAGACATTGCCCACAGTCTAGAGAGGGAAGATATTCATCGCGTGTCCCATCTGCTCTACAGTCACTGGCATCCGGATCATACCATGGGTCGTCGGGTTCTAGAACAGCTCAATCTTAATCTCCGAAAGAGAACAAAAGCGATCACTGACGTCTGGCTCCCGTCTTGGGTCCGCGACGACTTCCGAAAAATGTTGGGTCTGGAAGATCATTTCGAGTTCTTTGAGAAGATGGGGATTGTGAGGATTCACGAGTTTGCGGAGGGCGAAGCGATCAAGCTGGGCAACACAACCGTGAAGGCTTTTCGTATGGCTCAGCCCGGTCTCGCCTCGTATCTAGTTCACCAGAATGGGAAACGGGTCGTGCTTGCCCTTGATGAGATCAAAGACTGGAATCCCGGGAGCGAGCTGTTGGAGCCGGATGTGCTGGTCCTCGAGACTGGCTGGTTCGAACACGACAAGAAAGGAGAGCAGATTATTCCAACCGGACACTGGATTCGCAAGTCAGAAGCTTCATTCGAAGAGACCCTTGAACGTGTTGAGAAGGTCAATCCACACTTGGCAGTTGCAACCCACATAGAAGAGTTGAACGGACGCTCTTACGCTGACTATCTTGAACTTGAGAAGAAGTACAAGAAATACGGGTTACGCTTTGCGTATGATGGGTTTCGAGTCTCGCTCTGAAGAGTGTTATGGGGTTGGAAATCTTGAATCGCTAAGCTTGAGCGAAAGGTGGGTTCAGGGCAGGGAATGTTAACATAACGCCTGCGGGTTTTGGGATGGCATGTCTGGTCAGAGGACTCTCTCCCTTGAAATGAGAGAGTTCGATTCCACGGACTATCCGAGGCTATCGGAGATCTACAACGCGAACTATCCTGACTATCCTCGGAGCATCGGCGAGTGGAGTTCTAGAGATGAGAGCGTGGACAGGTCAAAGTATTATCTACAGAGATACGCATTTCTCGAGAACAAGGCCGTAGTCGGATATGGTGATGTATCCCATGTCACAGACATGTTCCATCCGCAGAAATTCTGGATCAACATCCTTGTCGATCCGTCATCCCATGGAAGAGGAATTGGCAGCGCAATATATGAGAGATTGAACCGAGAACTTCGGAAGCTGAATGCTGTCGCAGCCTGGGCCGGAAGCAAGGAAGACCTACCGCGACTATCACACTTCTATCAGAAGCGGGGTTTCGGGGAGAAACAGAAGGCCTGGGAATCACGACTCGACGTGCCGACAATCGATCTGGAAAAATTCCAGAAATACCATGAGAAAGTGTTGAGGCAAGGGATCACATTTACGAACCTCGCCACGGAGCGCAGGGAAGATCATGACTCGATGCGGAAGCTCCACGAGCTCGTCCAGCTAATCTCTGCTGATATGCCCAGTCTCGCGCCTTTCACGCCCATCTCATATGAGCAGTGGGAGTCATTTGAGCTCAAAAACCCGAATCTCCTGCCTGAGGGCTACATGGTAGCAAAGGACGGTTCCAAGTATGTTGGGCTCAGCACTGTCTGGCGTATCGATCAGGAGCCTAGAGGCCTCGTCCAAGGAAATACGGGTGTTAGGCGTGAGTATCGTGGAAGGGGAATAGCGGTCGCATTGAAGCTGAAAGTGATTGATTTCGCGAGACGGAACGGGTACGTGAAGGTGAAGACATGGAACGCATCCAACAACGCGCCTATGCTAGCGGTCAACACGATGCTGGGCTTCAAGCGAGAAGTCGGCTGGATAACACTGGAAAAGAACCTCGCTTGAAAACGCTCGGGCAGCGTCTCTGGGTCCGCTTCACCTCTTCGCGTCGTCCTTGACAGAGTAGGTACTCAGAGAAACAAGTCACTTCGAGGCTGAGGCTCCGGTAACGACCAGCAAATTGGCTAACTGTGTCGGCCTTGTATGGAATACTAAGGCAGGGAATGCGGGGAATTGGCGACCTGGGAAGAGCCTAGAGAACTGGACACTGACAATGAGGCTGTAGTCAGCCTCTACGATGGCATCAAGAAGATACTGGAAAAGCAGCCGAAGCCGAAGGCCAAGCCAAGCTCTGGCATCCCGAGAGAAGCAAGACACATCTTACGTTGCGGTCGTATCCTCAAGGTCGATATCGAAAGGAAGCTCGTCGTCATTACAGTAATGAAAACGGACGGCGAGCTGCACCAGCTTCGAATAGAAGCCAACCAAGACTAACCGAACACCGGGTCCGATCTGGGATACTCCGGGGTACTCCGTTTCTCCCACTTTTGGGTCGCGAGGTCGAGTCGCTTAGACCCCCCTCCCAGTTGAATATCTGGTGTCTGCGGTGATTATGGGCGAGTCTCAGGATTCAGGGCTTGGTCTGGGCTTGGATGCCAGGCGAATCTAGCGGGCCTCAAGAACGATTTGCTAGGAATCTAGGGAAGGGCTGCTAGAACCGAGATCAGGGCTGAAAATAGGCGATTTTTAGAAATCATGTCTATTCCTCAAAGACCGGTTTTGCGTCGCGAAGGATGCCCTAGGGATCCGTTTTTTTCCTGAACCTTATCTCTGTCTAAACGGGATTCTGGGCTTATTTCTTCGAGACTGGCATATTATAGGCATGTCTGGGGTTTTTCGATCCGTGTGTTTTCCCCTTGGAATCAGCGTGATAGATCGTGTTCTAGAAATTGCGGGTTTAGATTCGAGAACAAGGCTGATAATGGGCGATTCATATCATAATTCCTAGCGTGCCCCGTCACACGTCGATTCTGACCCGGTATTCTCCAAATGCTTCCCTTAGAACATCGCTGATTTCTCCAACAGTGCAGTTTGCCCGGACGGCGCCTAGGATGTGATTCACCAGATTCTCGCCACGCTTCGCTGAACTAGAGAGACGTCCCAGAGCATTCTTGACTTGCCCTGTATTTCTTGCTGTTTTCATCTTCTTCAGCTGTCTTATCTGAACTCTCTCAAGCTTTGGATCGATGCGCTGGATCTTTGGCTCGCTGCTTCCCTCAGCGAACTTGTTAACTCCAACAATAATCGTTCGGCCTTCATCAATAGATTTTTGGAACCTGTATGCGCTTTCCTGTATCTCGCGATGGACAAATCCGGATTCTATGGCTTTTCTAGCGCCGCCTAAATCTTCCACTTTCTCTAAGAGACGAGTCGCGTCGGCCTCAAGATTTCTTGTCAAGTATTCCAGATAGTAGCTGCCGGCTAGTGGATCCGTTGTTTTGGTCACTCCTGATTCGTGGGCAATTATCTGCTGGGTCCGTAAGGCAATCTGGACGGACTCTTCGGTTGGTAGAGAGAGTGCCTCGTCTCTGGAATTTGTATGAAGAGATTGCGTTCCACCGAGGACTCCCGCAAGAGCTTGGATTGCGACCCGGACAATGTTGTTGTCAGGCTGCTGCGCTGTCAAAGTCTCACCGCTCGTCTGGGTGTGAAACCGCAGCTTGCACGATTCGAGGTCCCTGGCTTTGAAACGGTCCTTCATTATCCGAGCCCAGATTCGCCGGGCGGCCCGGAACTTCGCGATCTCCTCCAAGAAGTCGTTCCTGCAGGCAAAGAAGAAGGAGAGTTGTGGAGCGAACTGGTCTATCTTGAGCCCTCGTTCAAGAGCGGCCCTTACGTATTCGATCGCGTTTGCAAAACAGAATCCCAGTTCTTGAACCGCGTTCGCGCCCGACTCGCGAATATGATAGCCGCTGATGCTGATAGGGTGCCAGCGGGGCATTTTGTGCGCGCAGTATTCAATGAGATCGACAGAGAGTCTAAGCGATGCCTCAGGAGGATAGATGTACGTGTTCCTTGCAATGTACTCCTTCAGAACATCATTCTGTGTCGTTCCCCTCAACTTGTTCTGAGGGACCCCATGTTCCATTCCAACGGCAACATAGAGAGAAAGCAGAATCGGTGCGGTAGCGTTGATTGTCATGCTCGTACTGACCCCTCCAAGGTCGATGCCCTCGAAGAGACGCCTCATATCGTGGACGCTGCTGATTGCAACCCCAACTCTTCCAACTTCTCCGGCAGCCCTTGGATGGTCTGAGTCGAGACCGAGCTGTGTTGGCAGGTCGAATGCTGTGCTGAGCCCGGTCTCACCGTGAGATATCAGATACTTGAAGCGGCGATTGGTTTCTCTGGCGGATCCGAAACCTGTGTATTGACGCATGGTCCAAAGCCGATCCCGATACATTCCATCGTAGATGCCACGCGTGAACGGGAACTGGCCCGGTTTCCCCAGTGATCTTGTCCAGTTCGGCGGAACATCTTTTTTCTCATAAACTCTCTTGACGGGGATCCCCGAGTCTGTTGTTACAGGGTCGGTCAAGTGCGTTTTCCTAGCTTGGATATGATTTCCACAAGTCTCGATGCAGCCGTCTCTGGATCAAGTTCACGTTTGACAATTCTTCCAACTAGAGCATCGAGTTCTTTCTGATCTCCGAGACGCTTCACGGTTTGATGATAGAAATCTGAGAAAGCGGCATCTACCAGCTCGGACTGGATCCTCTTGCTCAATCTTTTCACTCGAAGGTTTCGCGTCTCCATGTGCCTCCGGAATTTTTCGATCGCATCAACAACCGCTGGGACACCTGTTCCCTTGACTGCCACAGTCTTCAGAACGGGCGGCCTCCATCCATCTCTCTCTTGCAAACCGCTTGCGATGTTGTAGATCGTCTTCGCTGGGTTGACCAGGTCTGACTTGTTGATGACGAACAAGTCACCAATCTCAGCGAAGCCTGCCTTGAACGCCTGAACCTCATCTCCCAGTTGAGGCATCAGAACGACAATCGTGGCGTCCACTGTCGATGCGATCTGGACCTCCGTTTGGCCTGCTCCAACAGTCTCCACGATAACAACGTCCATCCCGGCTGCGTCCAATACCCGTATCGTGTTTCTCGCGGCTCGAGCGAGTCCTCCCAGGTCCCCCCGAGAGGCCATGCTTCGAATGTAGACTTTCTTCTCCAGGCTATGGTCCATCATCCTTACACGGTCTCCCAACAACGCACCACCAGTGAACGCGCTGGACGGGTCGATTGCTAGAACTCCAACGCTATGTTCTCTCTCGCGATACTCTCCAACTATCCTGTCGACGAGAGTGCTCTTGCCAGTCCCCGTTGGACCAGTAACCCCAATGGTGAATGCCTTGCCCGTATGCGGATACAATTCTTGAATGAGCTTTCGGCTCGGTTCACCACCCGCTTCGATTATCGAAATCGCTTTGGCAACGGCTCTATGGTCTCCTTTGAGCACTTGAGAAGATAGCTCCCGTGCCAAGTGAAATTCTCAGTTCTGCTCTCGTCTCTAGAGCGTATTTCAAGATTCGGCGATGAAAGGCGTCAGGATAATGGAAAAATAGGAACCTCCAAGCATCTTCCATTGTTTCGTGATCGTGTTTTGACAAAGGGTTACTGGAAGAAAGTTCTAGACGAGATCAAACAGGAAAGAAGGGCTCCACCAACCACCTTCGACAAGAAGCAACTTGCGAAGGTCAAGCAAGAGAGGGTCCGGTGGGAAACCAAGACGCTCAAACCATGGACCCGCGCCAGCCCTGAACAGAAAGAAGAATTCAGAAATCTATCCAACATTCCAGTGAAAAGAGTCTACACTCCAGAAGACGTGTCCCACCTAAACGAGTCCAAACAAGTAGGACTTCCAGGCGAATATCCCTATGTTCGGGGCGTATACCCAACGATGTACCGGGGACGACCATGGACTATGCGCATGTTCTCCGGCTTCGGAACCCCTGAAGACACAAACAAACGTCTACACTACTTGCTGGAACATGGAGAAACGGGTCTGAGCATCGCTTTCGACATGCCAACGCTCTACGGGTATGACCCCGACAGTCAGCGGGCCGAGGGAGAGGTGGGACGCTGCGGTGTGTCGGTGGGCTCGTTGAAGGACATGGAGATTATTCTCGAAGGCATACCGTTGGAGAAGGTGAGTACTAGTATGACGATCAATGCTCCCGCGTCGGTTCTGACTGCGATGTATGTTGGCGTTGCAGAGAGACAGGGTCTGAAGTCGAAGGATCTTCGAGGGACAGTTCAAGCGGACATTCTCAAGGAGTACATCGCTCAGAAGGAGTGGGCTTTCCCACCTGAGGCGCATCTCAGGATCATCCGTGACATGATGGTGTATTGTACGAAAGAGATGCCGCAGTGGAACTATATCAGCATCAGCGGCTACCATATCCGTGAAGCAGGGTCCAGCGCAGTTCAGGAACTAGCGTTCACGCTCGCCGATGGTTTCGCGTATGTTGACCTCGGACTCGAAGCAGGGCTCAAGGTCGAGGATTTCGCGCCCCGCCTTTCCTTCTTCTTTAACTGCGGGATGGACTTTTTCGAAGAGGTCGCAAAGTTCCGGGCTGCCCGGCGAATCTGGGCAAGGGTGTTGAGAGACAAGTACAAGGTCAAAGACCCTAGATCACTCTTGTTGAGGACGCACGCCCAGAACTCTGGCGCGTCTCTAACCTGGCAGCAGCCCCTCAACAATATTGTACGAACAACCATCGAAGCACTAGCAACGGTGCTAGGTGGGACCCAATCGCTTCACACCAACTCTTACGATGAGGCGTGGGCGTTGCCCTCTGAAGCAGCGGCCACTGTGGCCCTGAGGACCCAGCAGATCATCGCGGAAGAGACCGGTGTCACGGACACTATCGACCCGCTGGCCGGATCGTACTATCTGGAATGGTTGACTGATGAGATGGAGGAACGTGCCTTCCAGTACTTCGACAAGATAGAAAGAGCCGGGGGATTGTTGGACGCGATCAAGACCGGGTTCATTCAGAGAGAGATCGCTGAGAACTCGTATCGTTTCCAGCAGGAACTTGAGAGAGGAGATAGGGTTGTCGTTGGCGTGAATAAGTACCAGATCGAAGAGAAGAAGCCGATTGATACCTTGAAGATCAACGAGGAGGCACAACGACGCCAGGTTGCAAGGATAAACATGGTGCGGGAAACACGGGACAACAGGAAAGTCGAGCAAGCGTTAGATGAACTACGGAAGACATTCAAGGACGAGAAAGCGAACTCCATGTACCCTATGGTCAAAGCTGTCAAAGCCTACGTTACGCTAGGGGAGATCATGGATGTGGGACGGAAGGTATTCGGCGAATACAAGGAACCGCCGATTCTCTAACCAAGGGGACCCGATTAACGAAGAAGACTGCGGCATCATCAGCACTAGCTCGGACTAGCTACGAGATCAAGGAACTAAACTCCACCACTTGGCCTGATTTCGAAAAATTCTTCGCAAAACACAACGGAGTCCAAGGCGGTTGCTGGTGCACTTTCTATCACCATGCAGAAGGTCGTTTGCTGAAAGAGGGCTTGGAACGGAAGGACGCGATCGCCCTGAATCGAAAGGAAAAGAAGACTCTAGTCACCAAGAGCCGATCCCATGGAATCCTCGTATACACTGGGAGTCAAGCTGTCGGATGGTGCCAATACGGTCCAAGAGAGGAATTGCCACGGATCGATTCAGGCCGCAACTACAGCAATCTTGACCTGTCAGCTGACCAAGGCCGAAAACTCTGGCGTCTCACATGTTTCTTCGTAGACAGGGACTTCCGAAAAAAGGGCGTAGCAGGCGTGGCACTGAGGGCAGCGATCCATTCGATACGTGAGCAGGGCGGAGGAATAGTCGAAGCCTACCCGTCCATTTCCAAGGAAGGTGGAACCTGGTCTCTCTGGTTTGGAACGGTAGCCATGTTTGAAAGGGAAGGCTTCAAAGCGCATGCTAAGCTAGGCGAGAAACACCTGCTCATGCGCAAGACGCTCGCGTAAGTGTTTCATGTTGTCAAGAGAGAACCTGAAGTTTCGCAGGACACCGAAACCTTGGAAGACAGTAGGGAGCAGAAGGATCGCGTCAATAGGTGACTTGAGGCTTCATCGCGACCGGATCGTCTCCAAAACCGGCTTCCAAATGGTCCATCCACGACTATTCGCGGACGATTTCTCAATCATCATCCCGGTTCTCGATCGGGATAAGCTTGTGATGATATGGAACTATCGACACGCGATCCAAGGCTGGGAGCTCGAACTGCCAGCGGGACACATCGAGAATGGTGAGAGCCCCGAAGCTTGCGCTAGGCGGGAGCTGGAAGAGGAGACGGGATTCTCCGCGGGATCTTGGAAGAGGCTTGGATGGTTTCATCCCTCGCCAGGATTCTCTTCCCAGAGGGCGTATGTCCATCTTGCCCGCAACCTGAGAGCCCGATCTTTGCATCGGGAGCCCTACGAGGTTGGTATGGAAGTTAAGATTCTCAACCTACGCGATGCCTACAAGCGGCTGTGGCGTGGCGAGATTGTTCATTCGCCAACCGCGTCTGCTTTAGGAATAGCCCAGCCGAGAATTCTAAGAGCGAAAAGATCTACTGTTTCGCGCCGCAATTAGTGCAGAAGGAGTTCCCCAGGGTCAGCGGGAGTCCACAGGAACGACATTTCGCGGTTGCAGTCGCCACCGCCGGCGCTTGTACCGGTGCCGAGGGGGAAGGGTTGTACTGGAGGGTTGGCTGTGCCGCCGGAGCGTACTGAGTCTGTGATTGGAGAGTGGGAGCGTATCTAAGCGTCGGTTGAGTGTTCATCGCGGGCATGGAGGTCGGGACCATTCCTTTGCCGAAGAAGACTTTGACGTGAGATCTGGTGAGATAAATGATCATGATAATCCAGAAGACTAACGCATAACCTGCTTGGTAGAGTCCGGTAAACGCGACATAGGCTGCGCCAAGGATGGAGAGCACCGTGAATATCATTCCCAGGGTCCACGCCCAACCCTTTCCATGGAGAAAGCCGACCCCGGTCGCCAGCCATATGAGACTGAAGAAGAGAAAGACTCCGCCGATAACGATCCCGACGGTACCGATCAGGGTTCCAACTGTGGGAAGAGTGGAGAATATGGCAGCCAAGCCGATGATAGCGAGGCTGACTAGAAGTCCCAGGACACCGATTAGGATCTGAACTACTGCGAGGAGTGTAATGCCGATTGGCCGGGAGGGCTTCTGCATCATGGGAAAATCGAGTCTCACTGGAAGGTGTTAAGCGGACTGTTACCAACCTCCTTCTCGTAGAGTGAGCAGGTCGGAATGAGTGAGCAGAAGGTAGAGAAAGCCTAATTCTGATTGCTTGAGATATCGGCTTGACTAAAGTGTCGAGGAACCCGTTCCTGGCACAGTAGAGCGTAATGCCATCGGGGTTCCCTTACCGAAGAAGACTTTGACGTACGGTCTCATTAGATAGTAGATTATCAGTAGCGAGATTATCAGAGAGAGGATACTACCGTAATTGCCACCAACCATCTGGAATACGTCAAGAACTATTCCAATGACACTTACTATGATCCCTAGATTCCACGCCCATCTCTTTCCACCCAAGAACCCAACTCCGAGGGCTAGATAGAGGATTCCCAGAATTAAGATTGTTGCGCCGAGAGCGATTATTAACGCCGATATGGTGCCTACGCCGAGCGAGGCCAGTCCGGGATAGCCAGCATTTGTAATTGCGCTTGTAATGTCAACAGGTGCTGTTAGCGTACCAAGGAGGAGTCCAAGTCCGATGAGCACTGCTCCGCTAAACAGAAACGCTATTGCTCCTAGAATTGCTAGTACGGCGAGAATTGTTACGCCGGTTGGTCGGGGTGGTTTCGGTTGCATGGCTGCTATACACTCGCTCCACAGCTAGGACAGCGTGTTGCTCCAGCGGGAATACTGGCACCGCAATTCTTACAGTTCGTGCCCATCGGTCCCATTGGTGCTGAGCCCATAGGCATTGACGAGCTCATCATCGGCGGAGGCATCGCGCCTGGAGCCATGGTTGGCTTGAAGGTTAGTGCGAGTATGCCGCCGATTAGGCCGAGAAGGAAGCCGATGAAGAAGCCACCTAGTGCGGTAACCCAACTGATTATCGAGAGGATCAGGACGATTACGCCCCACATCTTGGCGTTGGTTGGTTTGGAGTACAGCATGAAGCCTCCAACAACCATGATAATTCCCATAATGACGCCTACGATTCCAAGTGCCAACACAGTATTGCTGGCCGAGGCCGCGCCAGTAACATTGAACGAACCAATTATCGATCCCGCGAAGGCAAGAGCGGCTCCCCCAAAGATAACAAATAATCCGCCTATCAGGGACAGAACCATTGCGGCGGTTGGCTTATCGCCCATATCAGATCAGTCTCAACGAGACTCTAACAGTATATATAACATATTCCGTTCTCGCCGAATTTCGGCGATTCTTGCGAAATTTGGGGATTTTTTCCGGTTTTGAAGCCAGATAGCCGTTGACATGATCGTAGCCTCGGGTTTGCGTTCCTGTTTCATGAAGGGCGGGGCGCGCGAAATTCGACCCCCCCCGGGGGGGTCATAGATTAGTTAGTGAAAAAGAAAAGGTTCAGGGAAAGATTGTTTACAGAAGAGGGGTCGGTTTGAGGCGAAAAAAGGGAGTTTGATTCTCTGCGCTAGGCTAGCGCGTTACTAGGAACGCGGGTGCACGTTGGATGGTTACTTTTTGCTCCAGAGGCCGATGACGTTGCCGTGCGGGTCGCCGATGGTGCCCCAGTAGCCCATTCCGCCGCCGATAGACTTCCGCTTCTTCAGGATTCGTCCGCCGAGGCTTTTTGCCTTCTGCTGGGTTGCTGGTATGGTGTCCACGTTGACGTAGAATGTTGTTGAGCCGGGTTTGACTTTTTTGCCTAGTTGGAAGCCGCCGCCGACGCCTTTCTGAGAGGTCTTGAACATTGCATAGCTGTCATCGAACATTTCGAATTTCCAGCCGAAGAGTTTGGAGTAGAACTTCTTTGTCGCCATGAGGTCCTTGGATGTCAGTTCTATGTGGCCGATTTCCTTTCCCATAGTAGCTGTATATTGCCAAATATTGAGTTTAAAAGTTCTCACACTAGGCTCAGAAACGCCCATTTTGATGTATCAACTGCTCATGGGGCTGGTCAAACGATCTAGAAAGAGCTGTTTGAAACCTCTAGAATCCACATTCCTACAGATCAGGATTTTCTTGCCCGGCGTCTTGCCTTCCTGTAGGCTTTCACGTCTGTCTGCAACTGTCATGGCTGCAGTGATCTCCCCTCTTGTCTCAACTTGGACCTTGTAGCGGGCATATTCGAAGAGTGAGGGTTTGATCTTGGTGGCAACGGTCATTGGATCGTGCAAAGCGAAGATTCGATGCTTGTGTATGTTCTTGTTGAGGATAGTCGCGGTGAAGCTGGCAACTCGGCCCTTGTTCTTCTTGATATCAGCATAGTCCGTCAACGTCAACTGGTTCTTGGGGTCCATTGTCACGTCGAGGCCGACTGCTTGTAAGGGGATTTCGGATTCGAACACGATCTTTGCCGCTTCCGGGTCCGCGTAAATGTTAAACTCGGCAACAGGAGTTACGTTGCCGACACCATATTCTGTTAGACCGTAGGCTCCGCCCATTATCGCGAGTTCCTTGATCATTTTGGCGGATTCGGGGAAACCTGTTAGGAGAGCGGCAATGTTGGTGAGAGGACCAGTGCAAATTAGGGTTAGGTCGCGCCGCTTTGAGACCGCCAGCTCGTCAGAGATCGTGTCTAGAGCATTCTTTTCTGCAGGACGAATCCTTGAAAGTGGGAGGCCGGAATCGCCTAGCCCATCTTTTCCATGGAAGCTCTTAGCCCGAACTGCGTCTCGGACAAGAGGGTTTCCTAGCCCTCTAGCAACCGGTATGTCTC
>Ga0209056_10000889_pt1 | contig 33205 bp, 54 predicted proteins | sample GraSoiAngelo_114_FD_185876 | JGI IMG/M metagenome (GOLD analysis project Ga0209056, IMG submission 185876) | Grasslands soil microbial communities from the Angelo Coastal Reserve, California, USA - 14_0903_13_40cm (SPAdes) (version 2) | ecosystem: Environmental > Terrestrial > Soil > Grasslands... | reverse complement strand
TTCTGGGCATCCGGATCGGTCAATGTCCCTCGCGCCTCCGTGACGAGTGTGCCGAGCGGGCCCCACCGGGATGCTTTGATAGCGGCGACCGCTTGCTTCACAGCGGCAGGATTGTTCTTGGCAATCTTCCGCATTGCGGCGATGCTGTTGGAGGCACTCTCGTATTGACTATTGGCCACGCGCTCCTGCGGCGTCGGTTCCTTCACGGCACCCGGCTTCCCGAACAGGCCCGTATCGTGCGTCTCCCCGGTCAGCCGATTGATGCGCACAAGATGGATTTTTCCATCTGGTCCCTCTGACGGCACGATCGACCAGTCTCCCCGCTCGCTAGCGGGCGGCGTTTTCAAGGCGGCGAGTACCGGTGCCAGTTTCGCCGCTGTCGCATCGCCGCCCGGAATCGTGGCGATCTCCGTAATGATTTGCGTCAGGCGATTATAGGCTTGGTCCCGAGTCTCCCCCGGCTGTGGCGGATGCCTTGCCGCGACGCCCGCGATCGCTTGCTGCTCCGCGACTTGGCTCTTGTAGGCCTGCAGTTGGAGCGCCTGCTGGGCCATCTGGGGGAAGTTGACCTGACTCTGCTGCAGCGCCCCGCCGAGGTTCGCGAGTGTGCCGCCCTGTAGGGCCTGCGGGCCGCCGGCCTGCAGCAAGCTTGTTCCCAACTGGAGCAGCCCTTGCCGCTGGAGTCCCTGCTGGGCGGCGGGATCGAGCAGCCCTGTGTAGTTCGCCGTGGGAAACAGCCGGTTGACCACGCGATCCACGATGGACGGCTTGGGCTGATACGGAAACGGCGCCGTCACCCGAACCCTCCACTGCCGCCGTAATTGGGCGTGTAGTTCAACAGTCCACTGCCAGCGGCTGCGCCCGCCGGTCCTCCAAGGAAGAGCCCGGCGCCCGTCGCCCCAAGCCCAAGGATCTGACTGAACGGATCACGGTGCAGTTGCTGCGTCTGTGTCTGCCCATAGGGACCCAGCGCCTGATTGAGCAGGTTGAGTTGGCCGCTCTGCCATTGCTGCGGCAAGAACGCCCCCGCGCCAATGGCCCCGAACCCAAGATTCGCCGCCGCTCCAGCCCGCTGCATCGCATCTTGGAAGGCCTGATAGTTGAACCCGGCTTGCGTCTGATCGGCCTGACTGCCCGCGACCGCGGCACCGATCTGCGAGCGATCCCCACCGAAGGCTCCCGCCAGCGTGGCCTGCTGGTTCGCCTGCTCGATGGCCTGCTGGCGCTGCTGGGCAAAGAACGGATTCATCTGGCTCAGATAGGGCGACATGAATTGCTGCTGCGCGCTGGCGTCTCCCGTCAGGGCCGAGAACCCGAGATTGCCACCCTTGGCATACTGGCCGTACTGATCGACGGCCGACTGAATCCCCGGGGGCAAGCCCTGCATGATGGGTTGGTAGGGGTTCGCCGCATTGGCTCCCGCTTGGGCCTGACGGATCGTATCCCCCACCAGACCACCACCACCCCATGTGGGCGTCATGGACGGGCCACCGGCGCCACTACCTGTGCCAGCGGGCGCGCCCGTGTAACCCATGGCTAACCGGCGCATGTACTGGACGTACTGCTGGGTCGCTGGATCGACCGTTTGCGAAACGCTCTGGCTGCTGCCCTTACCCAAGGCTCACCTCCATCAGCGTCCCCGCCTCCTTCCAACCATCCGTCACGATGGGCGACCGGGCCCAGCCTTTGCGGCCTAGGAGCTGTGCTTTGACGCAGCCCAGCGAGCGGCCCCAGTCCATGATCGGCGGTGCCATCGCGCGGAGCTCTGTCATCTGTCCGCCCGCTAGGAAGAATAACAGGATCAACTGCTGGGGCGTTCTGCGAATCTCCGTGATGATGGCGGACTCGTCACCATTCCAGGCCTGCATCTGACCCGTGGCCACCGCCGCCTCAATGTCGGCCAGCGTGTGGGAACCACCGGCATAGGCGAGGGCCCGCTCAATGGGATTAGACGTACGGAGTCTGAGCCCCGTCTTGATTCCAAGAAGTTCCATCATAGACAAAGGCGATAGAACTTCGCTTGTTCAGTGTATTGCCCGTGTCGCTCCAACTGACCTTGAAGACTGCATTCCAGGTGAGGGTCCGACCGCCCGTGCCATCTTGGATGATCTCAAATTGCATGCGTTGCCCATTGATCGGGTTCGTGGGTAGTCCCATCACCCGATTCCCTGCGAGAGTAACTGTGTAGTAATTACTCTTGGATGCGTCCACAGCAATGATCGGTGCATCTGTCAACACGAAAACTGTTGAGACAACGCGAGGCGCCGTGAGTGCCCCCGTGATGCCGCCCATCCCGAAGATGGCCCCTCCTGTGGGTTGGAAGGCCAATGTGTCGATGGAGCCATAGGCGCCACCGTCGCCGGAAATGATCGTGTGAAACACCCCGCTTCCGTAGAGCTGGTCGTACTTGTAAATGTCCAGCCGTTTGTACGTGTTTGCCTGGCCTCCGATCCGCAGCGTCCCAGCGTTCACTTCGTACGCTGTGTCCGTGATGTTCTCCCGATTGCCGACGATCGTCGTCCGGGTTGGTAAGCCACCCGCATTGAGATTCACACCGCCGCTCACATTGCCAGGCACATGATTATTGACGACCACGTTATCGGCCGCCGCACCCGCTCCCCCCGAGACATAGACACCATAGCGGGCATTGTCCATGGAAATGTTGCCACTGACTAATGTCAGCTTGGTCACGATGCTCCCCGTCCCGTCAACTGCGATGCCATCACGACCGCTGCCCTGCACGACGTTGCTGACGATGGCATTTTCCGCAATCGTGCCCCCTGATGACCCGTCTACGATAATGCCATCAAGGCTCGCGAGCACACCACAGGCGATGACGTTGTTGCCGGCAATGATGTGCCGGCTGCAGTTCTGTCCCGCCAAGGACCGAATGACAATCGCTTGGTTGCGGGTGCCCGAGAGCCGATTCCCGACGACAACATTGTCGCGTACATCGGCCCCGGTCAGGGCTTGGCAGAGAATCCCGTAGCGATCTACGCCCGACGCGCCCCGCTGCCCCGGATTGCGAATCTCGTTCGCTTCGACCCGATGCTGGCTGCCGTTCAGATCAATGGCATTCGTTCCGACGTTGAGGATCGTGTTTCCTCGAATCTGAAAGCCCGAGGAGTTGGAATCCACAAGGATGCCGCCAAATGTCGCGGCTGATCCCTCGATCAAATTGTCAAGAATCTGCCAGTCGGCGCAGTTGGTCCCGGTGTTAATCTGGTGCGTGCCGAAGTTCAGGATATGACAATTCCGAATGATGAGCCGCAGCGTTGAACCCGCATTGATGCCATGTTGTACCGAACTGTCGTTGTTGCCGCTGATCGTGAGTTTCTCAATCAGACAATCGGTCCCGGCCGCCGGCACATTGATCCCATATGCGGCAGTGACGGGCACTTGGAGTTGGGAGCTTTGATAGGTCGTTCCCTGAATCGAACATCCTGCCGCCGCGACGTTAATCGCTGCCAGCGCGCCGACCGATCCAGTGCACTTGAGCGTGGCCGATTGCAGGACGAGCGCTACGTTGGGAAGGCCGAGGGTCAGTGTGCTGGTGATCACATAGGGCGTACTCGATGAGGGTACGAGCACAATGCCGCCAGCGACCCCGGCGGCGGCAATGGCGGCGATGATGGCTGGCGTATCATCCGTCGTCCCGTCCCCTTTGGCACCATACCCGACGATATTAAACACGGGCCCTGGAAGGCCCTTGTTGACCTTATCGAACCACCCGCGCGGTCCTAGTTCCCCAGTCCCATCGTTTGCCGGTGAGCCGATGTTGATGAGCGGATTGGGCATCAGGATTTCACTTTCAGCACACCATCATCAATCAGCGCCTTGATCGCTTGCGCGAGCTGGAGCGTTGTTGGAGGCGCATCGGCGTTCTGCGTGGCCCGGCTGGCCGTCCCCGTCCAGGCAGTCCATCCTGTAGGCAACTGTTGGAGCTTCGTTATCTCATCGGCGATGGCCGCACGCCACGCATCCTCTGCGGCTTGGTCGTAGCGCGCTGGCGCTTGATGGGCGATCATCGCTTGCCTCCGGGGATCACGCCAGCCCTAAACCGCCCCACGCGCCAATCCACGCCACCGCCCGGTCCCGTGTCGGCTGTCATCGTCATCTGATCCGCCGTCATCACCATCTGATCGGCCGTCAATCCGCCGATGATGTTGTTCTCCGCCAGCCGCAGCCGATGCTGCCGCCCCGTCACACGCACGTCGGTCTTGGCCGAGAGTTGATAGATTGCCGAGGCAAGCTCACCCTGCTCTGGCTGATAGCTGGAGAAGAACTGTGCAGTCACATTACCGCTCGAGAGTTCATCGGGAATCAACGACTGGACGCGTACGACTTGATCTCCGTCCCCAAGCTCCAGCGGGCCACTCTCGACATAGGCTACTTGACCGCCCCGGCTCTGCCCCGTCTCATGGACATAGAGATAGCCGCCGGAATCCCAGAGCATCGGCGTGGCGAATGCCCCAGCGCCAACGCCACCATTGCGCCCTAGATTACCGAGCGCCCAGTAACCGTCCCGATAATTGAGCATGACATAGCGGTCATTCTCCAGCCCGGACTGCGAGCCCGACGGATAGAACCACCACACTTCCCCGAATTGCTCGATGGGAATGGCGGCGATCTTTGCCCGCTGCGTCAGGTTGATGTCTTTGAATACGTAGTCCGAGACTTCGCTCGGGATCGGCCGCACGGGCGGATAGGAGAAGAATTGCCCCCGCCCCATCCAATAGGCTGCTCCGCCAGCAATGGCGAAGGCATTGGGCCCGATGAGGCCGCAGGCTTCCCCGCGCTGGTCGAACCGATAGACGAGGTTCCCGCCGACATAGGTGGCGCTCCACAGGTCCGTGTCCGTCCAGAGCAGCGTCTCGCGCGTGGTGCGACGGCCGGCGATCAAGCGGCCCGTGGTCTGGAGCGGGAAGCTCCCAGCTTGGTTCGCCGCAGCCGGGGTCCACGTCGTCCGGTTGCCTTGATCGGACCACTTCACCAGCCGCGGATCGCTGGAGGCCCCAAGGGCGAACACGAACCGTTCGGGGCTGACGCAGACGGCCCGACAGCCCGTCGGCGCGTTCGTGACGGCGGTCGCCTGGGTCGTCGGTGTGGACTCGTAAATCTTGCCGTCGCTCGTCAGGCAGGCGAGCAGGATCTCGCCGAAGTTGTCGAGACTCCAGGTATCAGCGTCAATGACGATGCTCGCGCCGAAGCCGCCGTAGGGCGTCACGCCGTAGCCACCGAGCCCATATCCGAGCCCGCCGCCGGACTGGCTCCCATCCGTGTTCCCACCCGTAAGGCCAGCGGGCGTAATGTCCGTCAGCGCGAGGCTCGAGCCCGAGAAGGCATAGAGCTTCGTCGCCGTCCCTGTGGCAAGCCAGGCCGACGCATCATTCTTGCGCCAGCTCCAGCCCCCGCGCGGCTTGCCCGTCGTCTGCGTGGGAACGCCATTGCCGTCCGTCTGCTGCACCCAGCCACCCACGGGACGCAAGGCACCCTCTACCCAGCGGACGAGATGGGATTTGGCCCAGCGGTTCCGCGATTGATAGAGCGTCCCCGAGTTGCGGACGCCGGGCGGCAGATCGAGGCCGATGAGTTTTTCCATCAGAAGCGCAATCCCACGCTGATCGCGGCCCGATGCTGGGCGATCAGATTGTGGATAATCGCTGCGAGTTCAATGGCGCTGAGGCCCCCGTACCAGACATTCCGAGCGCCCGAAGGTAACAGTGCACCGACTCCCTGTGTGGCCACCATGCCCAACGGAATCAGCGTATTGATCTGACCCTCCGATGGCATCGCCCCGAGTAAGGGATTTCCTTCCGTGCCGCCGCGCCCACGAAAGGCGAGCGTTTGCGCCCAATCAATACCTTGTAGCCCAGCAGTCGTGCCAGCTAGGATCTTATTCGCAGTCGTCCAATGGTGGGCGCTCGGAGGCCCAGAAACCGGGGCCGTCATGCGATCGCCAACAACTCAATGAGGATGCTGTAATAGCGGAGCGTCCCCCCGGCGACGACCGAGCCCCGGAAATCAATTACGACTGTACCCGACAGAGTTTCCCCAGGACTCGTGCGGCCCATGGTACCAGCAAAGTCGCCAGCTACGGAGTCTCCCATCAGGAACGTCTCATCAAAGGCCTGGGTCGTGGCGGTTATGCGTGTCAGCAGTCCAAACATGCGGTGCGTGCGCCCAAGGGTCACCGTATGCCCGCTGAGCTGAGTTGCACCGAATCTGATGTTTGTTGTGGCGTTTTGAGTAATCGCATCGCCATTGACCGTGATCCGCAACATCTGTCCACTGACGGCCAGCACACTAGCGGGCAGCGTATATGACGCGAGGCTGACATCGGTAGTACTCGTGGTGGATACTTGGCCGCTCTGAAACAGCACGCCGGGCCGTAGATTCCGCAGTGTGGCAAGCCACGTGACGCCCGCGTCTTTCGTGGCGAGATCCACGACATCCACGCCCGCCGCCTTGAATGTCGGCGCAATGCCGCCGAGCCAGGAGACACTCGCGGGCCAGGTGATGGCGAAGGCGGAGCCATTCGTGACGATGAGTTCCACTGGCACATAGAAACTGGCCGACGGCGTATTCGTGATACTGATGGTGGTCGCCTGCGAAACCGTGAACACAAAGGACCGGGCTAACGAAAGGTCCAGCGTAGTCGTGGCGCCAACGGTGGGACTATTGAACGGATACCGCGGCTTCGCGATCTCGGCGTCAATCGTGTCCAGATCGGCATTCACTTCCACGTCCCAGGGCGTGTCACCCCGGACGTGCTTGACCAGTGAATAGACCGAAGTCAGAGTAGAGATTTAGGCCTCCACGTAGGCTGCCGCAGCGCGCAGCGTGGTGGCGTCGTCCTTGAAATCTCCCAGTCCCATGTTGCAACTCTTGCAGAGCAACCCGCGAATCTTCCCGGTCTTGTGGGAATGGTCGATGTGCAGTTTCAATGTCACGACACCGCAGATTTTACACCGCTCGCCTTGCGACTCGAACATTGCATGGAACTCGTCGAGCGTCATGCCGCTGTCTCTCCACCAGCGCCCCCGCTGATGTTCGTGATTGCGTTCTTTCACTTCGGGGCGCTGATGATAAGCTTTGCTGTAAGCCAATTCCTTTGCCCGCACGTAATCGCGCTTCCGATATCTGCGACGATGCGCCGCACTCTTTGCACGGAATTCTGGCTCAAAGCGTTTTTGTTTCCGGTACGCGCTCGTGTACGCCCGCTGACATGGCGCACAATGCTGACCTGAGGTCCCGAGTTCATACCATTCATCGGACCCACAACGCTTACAGGGTTTCCCTCGCGGGCCGATCATGGTCACGAACGAAAAACCAAGAAGCCGTGAACTCCTGGGGTCGGAATGTTGGCAACGGCTGTAAAATTGCCGAACGTGATTGCAATGGTCTGGACCGCCGTCACACGGGCCCCGATGGCCATGCAGTTCGTCCCCGGGGCACCGGGTGGCACGAATACCACCACCTGATCCGTAGTGAGAAGATCAACCGGCGACGCGATGGTGGCGAAGCTCTGCTCCGACGCCCCTACCGAGGCCGCCAGCGCGGCGGGCGTGATGCTCTTGGTGAAATAGAAGCAGCCCGCAATGGCCGCAGTACCCCCACCGGGGGCGAGGACGACATGATCCAATTGCGCCATACTGCCTCCTAGCCAAAGACACGCGGCAGAGTGCGCCGCCGCGGCGCTCCGCCATAGAGGCGGCGTTCGGTAAGTATGCGGAGGCTCCGGAATGCGGTATCACGATCTTGAGCCCATGTCGCGATCCGTTCATCGTGTTGGAGATACTTCGCCGCCTCCGCACAGCTTCCCCAAAGGTAGGCGTCAGGGGCGTCCCTCAGCAGCGCGTTGGTCGTCTGCGTCGCCGAGAGTGCCGGCAGCACCTTCACGGCCTCAATCAGCAGATTCGCAATCGGCCCCGTACTCGTCGCCGGTGGCCAGAAGCGCAACGTCGTCGTGCCCGCATCGGTGTCGAAGTCCACATAGGCAAGCTGCCCGGCGGTCGCCACGGGGACCGACTGCAGGTCCATCCAGCCCTGGTAGGCTTCCTTCGAGACGAGATCGAGCGAGAAGTTGTGGGCGCCCGAGGTGCCGTCGTGGTAGCTGACCGAGAGCACGTCGGAGACCGTCGTGGGCAGGAGATAGTCAGCGGTGACGTTGGTCGCCGTGAGCGTGGTGCGGAGCCAATCCCGGAGTTCGCGGCGCGCCCGCACCTCGAATCGCGTGATGAGGTCGGGCACGATGCTAGCGAGGTCCGTCCGATTGAGCTCAGTCTGGACCGCCGCCTGAAGGTCGCTGTACGTGCCGAGTGCCACTTAGGTGGGCTTCAGAGGCCGCAGGCCCTTCACCGCCCAGTTGATCGGGTTCGTGTGGGGACGGCCTTTATCCCCGCCAGCCACCATCTTCCGGGACTTCGCGACCCGCGGTGACCACTGACTGCCGCCCTTGTGCCCAGGGCTCATGTGGCTCGCGGCCTTGCTCCCGAGTTTCCCCGGCGGCCCAGCCTTCTGGTTGTTGTCCACCGTAAAGCCACCCTTCAGGTAGCTCGGGGGCGTCACGGAGCCGATGCGACCATCCGTCTTGACCCGCGTGACCGCCGCTTTGGGTACGGCTGGCCCCCGGGCCACCATGTTGGACGTTTTCTGATAGTCATGCGGCAGCTTCTTCATCACACCCTCCCGTACTTGGTGCGAAACTTCGCGTTATCCGGGTCATTGAGGAACCGCTTGAGCGCAGCCTGCTGCTCCTGCTTCGAGAGGCCCAAGACCCGCCAGGTCGTGCGCAGGGCCTGATAGATGGGCATGGGGATAGAGGCCACGAAGTTCCAGCCCTGCCAGTCCGTCTTGTTGACACTCCGAAGGTCCGCGTTGTAATCCGCAATCCCTTGGGCATCAAACACGGTATCCACGGCAAAGCGCCCGTCATTCAGGTCATGGAACTTCACGACCTTCTGGAGTGCGGGATCGGCGCTCAGCGTGATGGGCCGCATTAGTTCACCACCAAGAAAAAGGCTTGTACGCCCGCGGCCGACGTGGTGAGTCCTTTCTCCGTCGTGGTCGCAGCGACCTGCATGCCGTTGCGGAATTTCGTCCCGCCGCCGGGCAGAAACGCCACGAGCGTCGCATTCGCCGCCACCGAGAGTTCCAGATCGGGGTTCGTGGTCGCGAGCGTTACGGCGCCGGCGGTCGCCAGGTCGAACATCTGGATGAACGTCACCGCCGCCTGATTGTTGACGATCACGACTCCGGTCAATGTGGCTGGCAGCGACGTGCGGACTGATTGGACCGTGGCGCCGAGATCGCGGAAGTTGACGCGTTCGGCGGGGGCGACGAGTTCCGACATCTTACTGCGGCCGCTTGGGACAGTTGTACGTGTGTCCCGTCAGAAGCTGGACGCCCGTCGCCGGATTGTACCCCGGACGGCCCCCGCACTCGGGACAGGGCTCTTGGGCATCAAAGTCGGCCTGGGACATTGGTTCCTCGGACAGCACGACATCGCCGCTACTCGTTTTGCGAGCCATTCACCCTCCAGAGGTAAGGGAGGGAGGGCCCGTACGCCCTCCGCTCCGCTTCGCTATTAGACCACGTCCGCGACCATGCCGTGTCCGAAGTCTGTGTAGAACTTCGCACCCCATTCGGCGAGCAGCAGTTTCTTCTCCGCGTCGCCGGTCTTGGCCAGGTCTTTCACCTGGAACGGCCGCAAGTAGACAATCGCGGCGTACTCGAAGTCCCACACCCATACGTCGCGCGCCCGCTGGAAGCGGTTCGGCACGACCGAATACGTCCCAAACTCGCCGACATACACATCGGCCGCCCCGATGATGGCGGCCGGCCGCGCTTCCCCTTGGCTGTAGGTCTTCGTGGCGATCCCCGCAAAGCCCGAGAGCACGGCTTTCTGGATCGAGTCGACCATGATCGTGTCGGGAGAACCGCCGTTCTTCCACACGGCCGCCAACACGGTCTTGAGCAGGGCCTCCGTGAACGCCCGGGTCGTGCCATCCGTCCGGGCGACGGTAAAGAGCAGCGCGTCGGTGCCATTTGCGCCGCCCGCGCCCATGGAGACGTTCGAGCCGTCGATCGTGCCAATGGTGGCCCCGGCGGTCCCAGTCTTGGGTGCCGTGGCCGTTCCACCGGCGACGGCGCCGATGTTCGCGAGGATGTTTGTTTCTATATCTCGTTTGATCTCCGCGGACCGCTTCGCGATCTGGTACGCCAGCTCCGCTTTGCGGCCCGCTTTGGAGACCGCTTCCACCGTATCCGCCACGATGATCGCCTTGCGGCTGATCTGCGTACGATTGCCCATACGGACGGTGGCCGTCACGGCATCGAACGCCGTCACATCGTCACCCTGGATCTGGGCGTTCGTGCTCACAGCAGCGGCAAGGACATCCCGCTGCCATTCATAGAGCGTGTTTTCGACGGATTCGCGCCCCGCGTTCGACATGAAGGGCGTATCTTCGGGACTTATGTTATCGCTTTGTTACCAACGACTTACGTCATTGGGCATCGGCATTTCTGCGACGCTCTCACGCTTTCGTCGTGAGGCCGGACTATATCATCCTCTCGCCTTGGCGAGGGCTTGGCGTATAGTCTCTGAGGAGCGTTGGAGACGATATCCATGGAGCATACGAAGCTCCACAAACCAGTCAATTTCCTGCGTGGTATATGGGGCGCCCGCGGCTTTCGAAAGCCGGCTCTGGACCCATCGCCAGACTAACTGGGCTTCCGGTTTCTTCACCCGCAGGTACGGCATGAGCAGTGGCAAGATGCGCCGACAGCGTTTGGCGCCATTGACCGATAGATGCCAGACTTCCTTCGATCCGCCGATGCTCGGGCCGCGTCGCTGAAGATGAAACGGCATCTCATATCCTCTGAGAATCCGCGTCGCTTCAGCAATCAAGACATCTGAGGTATTGGTGAGCCGCACCATGCTCGTCGCCGTCTCGGTGCGCTGATTGAACACCAGCGAGAAACAACCCTCGCCGTCCCAGATGCCTCCCAACCATACCAAATCGTCTCGCGAACTTTCCTGCTGATTGCCCAATCCGGCGCACTGTCCCATAGGAAGGGGCTCCGGCTCTCAGGGGTTTCCAGCATACAGCCAAGTTTTTACATCATCCAGAACTGCCCGTTTAGATGATGTTCGACAACTCTTCTCTAATGCCCTTAATGTCGAAGGTTGTCGTGGTACTTGCTATGATCGCCATCTGAGTCTTGGCCCCCCAGCCCTCAGTTGTGTTGGCTGGGGTTCCTCTCCCAGCCTGTTAGTCGGGCAGCAGATCCGCGATTGCGTCCATTGCATCCCGGGCGTGACCGGTCCGCTGCACCCGCTCCACTTTCTTCAGGTACTCCGCATTCGGCCGCGGGCGCTCCGGGGTACCCGGCTTGGCAGGCTTGATCTGACTCACCTTCGCCTTCGCCTGGGCGTTCGGCTCCCGATGCAACTCGCGGTATTTGAGGGCATCCCGGAGGAGGAGAATGGCGCGATGATCGACCACGCCCAGCACCTCTTGCTCCGTGAAGCCGTAGTGCTTCGCGCCCGCGACCAAGGACTGCTGTTCGGCCTTGGCCTTGGTGGCGTCCGCCCATTCGGGGATCGCCGCCCGCAGCTTGTCCTGCTCGGCGCGCAGCAGTTTCTGATATGCTGCGGCCTGGGCCTCAGCGGCCGCTTGGGCTTCGTCCTGTTGGTGCCGCTGGAGCTTCTCCAGATGCGACCGGGAGCGTTCCCAATCGGCTTTACGGCGCAGGAACTCGTCGGCGGGGAGCTCCTTGTGGAGCTCGTCCCAATCCGGCTCGCCCTGCAACTGCTGCAAGGCCTGGGTCAACTGCTGTAGGCCCTGCTGGTAGCGTGCGCGGTCTTGCTGAACGGCTTGAGATTCGGCGTCGAAGGCGCGGCGCTCCTCGGCCAATGCTTGCGCCGTGCGCGTGTTGTGCGCCTTGTAGGTGTAACTCGATTTGAGCTCGTCCAAATCAACGAGGACGGGCTCGCCATCGACTTTCACCTCAAACCGTTGTTCGTCTGGGGCTGGTTCCGACTCGGAGGGCGGGGGGGCCGCGGTCTCCGATGGGGCCGGCTCTGCTGCTGCAGCCTCTGTCGGGGCGGCTGCGGCCTCGGTCTCGGTGGGTTCATCACTCAACTCGGTGATGAGGCCGGTGACCTTGTCCAATGTGGCCTTGGGGTCGAGCGCGGTAATGCCCGACGATCCAGGGGTTGTCGGCATACTAGGGCTCCTTTGTCAAAAAGTCAACTCACGAGCGTGGGGCGGCGATCCCCGAAGGCCCGGAGTTCCGTCTGCAGATCCGTGAACGCTTGCAACTTGTGCCAGCACATTTCCCGGCTCAGCGGATTGTCGGCCGCTTTCCACTGCCGGATGATTCGCGCTTCCGTGGCCTTGAAGGCTTCCTCTAATGCCCGATGCTTCAGGAACTGCTGCACTTCCTTGGCCTGATAGGCCTGCACTTCAGCCGATAGACCTTCGTCTTGATCCACGTCACTCATAGTGCCTCCCAGAGGATCAAGGCTTCCAAGTCCTGTTCCTGCGGGTCACGACCGCACAGATCCTTCGCCAGCGCGTCCACGACGGTGAGTACGGGTGGACACCGCTTGCGCCGCCGTCGGGGCGCAGCACCGACGACCACCACCGCTGGCGGCGCAATCGCCCCCACGGCATTCCAGAGCAGCAACAAGCTCATAGCAGTTCGACGGCATACATGCACGTTCCCGTGCCAGCGGTCAGCCGCACGTCCTTATTGCCTGTGGGATCGGCAAAACTGCGGATACTCATCCCCGGAATGAGATGGCTGCCATCGGTATTCGCCGCGGGATCGATGCCATCCACCCGGACCCAGAGATCCGCATTGCCGCGATTCGCAATCCAGAAGTTGCTTCCATCGCCGGTAAAGCGGTACGCATCGACCGCTGAGAGTCCCACGGTCGCGAAGGCCGATTGCGATGGGGCGAGGGTAGCCATGCGCTAGACGCCGGTGAAGTAGGAGACATTCCCGCGCCAGATCGTCTGGAGCTGGAGCGGCGCCACAATCGTCGTGGCCGTATTGGCCACGCTGGATTTCAGGGGAGTGGTCGAGTGATAATCAATCACCCTCACCACCGACCCGGCCGTTCCCGCCGATCCCGCAGCGCCGCCCGCTACCTGTTCCGTCATCCAGACCGGGTTGCCCGGCAAGTTCGTTGAGGTAATGAGGATGCCAGCTGCATTAGCTACGCCAATCACGCTGTAGAGTTTTGTCCATTCAATGGACGTGATGTAATGAAACAGTCCCGCGCCAGCCGCCGGCAAGGTAATCGTGAGCGCCGTATTGACTGCGGCGGTCCCGGTCACATGCAGCGTCGCGGCGCGGATTTCCGCAATGGGCGGCAATGCCGTCTGATCGGAAGCCAGCACGACCGGGAGCGAGGCCGCCATCGTCTTTTGCCCTTCCGTGACGGCAGCGCCTCCGATCTGGTTGACGTTCACGCTCTGATTGGCGGCGAGGCTCGAATCGTTACTGACCGTGACGCGCGGGACGCCGGCCGCGCTCGCGCCCGTGCCGGTGACCACGTTCGTCCCGCCAAACTGCGCGGCATTGACCGATTGGTTGGCCGGAAGCGCCACGGAATCCGGGGTGACGAGCAACTTGTTCGTGAGGGCAGGCTGGTCCGTGGCCAAGACGACTCGAAGCGTACCCGCCGACTTGAGCCCCGAGTTCACATCGACGGTTGTGCCCGCGAGTTGCGCCAGATTATCACTGATTGCACCGGCGGCCGAGACCGCCGCATAGTTCGTCCCCGTCGTCGGGTCGCCAATCGCGACGACTTGGCGATCAGCGGTGCCTGCGCCCGGGTTGAGGGTGACGACATCGACGGGATTCCCGGCCGCAGCGTCCGGGGTGCTGGTTTTCGCAATCGCTGCGGTGGGCACTTAGTCGGGTTCCTGCGTGGTCAGCTTGGCGATCCGGCCCTGGGCGTCATGGGTCACGGTCGTGACCTTTGGCCCCTTCCTCTTTATCGGGGCTGGCGCGGGCTTCGGAGGCGGGTTGCCGTTCGTCGGCTTCGGCTCCTTGGGTTGGAGAGCCAGCACGGCGTCCGTGGCCATGCGGTCGCGCTCCAGCTCGCGCTTCTGGGCCTCCACGTCGGCGTCGATCTGGGCGATCTGCAGGCTCGACCCGAACTGGGCATTGGCGACCGCAATCCGCACGGCCACATCGGCTTCCGCCTTGTCCCGCTCGCGCTCGTCCGTGAGATGGGCGAGTTCGCGCTGCAGATTGATCTCCGCTTCCTTGCTCACAAGCTGGGCCCGGAGATTGGCCATCTCCTGCTGGGCACTGACCTGGGCGATCTGGAAGTCCGCCTGGTCCTTCTGCAGCTTCGCCTGGGCCTTCGTCATCTCGGCCTGGGCCAGGAGCAGGTTGGGATCAGGGCTTGGCGGCTGCGGGGGCGGCTGCCAGCCGGGCGGGACTTCCTTCCAGAACTTTGCGACATCGGGGACGCCCTGCAGTTCTAGGAGTTTCGCGTAGGTATGCCGGAGCTGATCCAGGGAGACCAGCGGATTCGCCGGCCCGAGCATCTGGAGTACCTGTTCCTGCTTCGTGGCCGTGCCCGCGAGCACGCCGAGCTTCTCCTGCGTCCCGAGGGCCACGTTGACGGACACATCCATGCCCGCATCCCACGCCCGAGGGTCCACTTCCACATACTGGCCCCGGAGGCGGACAATCCGGGCGCGCGGTTGGTTCTCAATGAGCAGCTTGAGCAGCCCCTTGCCCAACTGCTTCATACCCGTGGCGGCAAAGACGCGGGCGATCAGCTCCAACTGCTCCGAGGCGGCTTGGACCGTCGCCTTCACCCCGATCTCAGGCGTGGACTGGAGCGCGTCCGGGTCGAGCGTCGCCGGCAAGGGCCCGGTGCGCTGGCTCTTGACCGTATCCAAGTAGCCAAGAGCCGCCAAGGCGTCCTGGCCCTTCCATTCTTGATGCACTTCCAGGACCGCTTGGGACGGCTGCAGGCCATCGCGCACGGGGATCTGTTGGCTCATGGCCGTGGATTCCATGGCCTGGCGATCCACGCTCCCTTCCATATAGAAGGTGCGCGGGAAGATCGAGAGCGAGAGGCCATCCAGCATGGCGCGCACGATGCTGGACTTCATCAGTTGCAGATCCATCACGCGATCCGCCACGGACTGCCCGATCAAGACGTGCGGCTCGGGATCAGGACAGAAGAAGGCAAACGGCCGTTCGTCCACGGGTTCGGCGTCGCCAATCAAGTGGAAGTCTGAACCAAGTAGCCGCACCCGACAGAGCTCCGAGATGCCATCGCCATCCAGGTCGAGGTAGGGATAACCCTCGATCCACAGGTTCTTCACTTCCGAGGCGGCGGCAGCCTTATCGACATGGCTGATGCCGCCGCGGCGGGCGATCTCCTCTAGGGATTGCATGACTTCGGTGGACGGCCCGCCCCAGTCATCGATTTCCTTCTCCGGGACGCCCATCGCCAAGAGTTCGGACTTCGTTTTCTCGGTGCGATGCCCGATGAACGACGCCATCTCGCGCGTGCGGGCATCCCGCGAGATCAGGATTTCCTCGGGCGGCGTGCAGACGAAGCGGGCAAACCCTTCCCGCCGCCAATGCTTGTACTCGACGTCATAGCGCCGGAGCCCTGTGGGGTCGGCCCGTTCCGTCTGCTTCGTGACTTCCACATCGGGATCGTTCAGCAACGCTTCCAATTGGAGCACGTCGCAGTTGTTGGCCGTGTAGTCCTGGTAGCTCGAGGAGTCCTCCCACCAATACTTGAGGGTGCCGAGCTTGCGGACGAGCGCGTCCTTGAAGGCCCCGTGGAGCTCCAAGAAGCCGTTGTTGTCCTGGTCGAGCACGACGCCATTCACCATCTCCGTCGCTTGACTCGCGGCGGCCACGGCTTGGTCGATCTGGCTCGCGTCCTTGGGCCGCGCCTGGTACTCGATGATGTGCCCGGAGGTGGGGAGGAAGAGCCGTACTAAGGAAGGGAGCATCGCCAGCACGGTATCGCGGAGGTCCGTCAGCACCACCTGCGAGCGACCGGTCTCCTCGTTCCCGAACTTGTCCCCGCGGTAGTATTTCGTCGCCTGCACGCGATCGGGGGACAGTTCGGCTTCGAGGTAGGTCGTGGCATCGGTGATGTGTTGGTAACAGACATCTTGGATCTTCCCGCGGGTCATCCGCTCGCGCTTCTCAGGCATGCCAAGGGCTCGCTTGCAGATGATCCAGCCATGCCCGATCAACATCAAATCCTGTGATGCCTTGCGCCGCCAGTCGCTCATTAAAGGCAAGTCGTTCCCTCATGCGAGGTGCGTGAATTGGGCATGATTCCGTGCCGCGAGCATATCCCTCATCAATGGTGGGATCGACGTGCAACAGACACGCGCTGCAGACTGGGCTCATACGATGCCCCTTATAAGACGTGGCTGAAACGGGCGACTGGCGTTGTCCCGCCCGCGCGCCAAAGTGATGGCATCCGCCGCGAAGGTCAGCACGAATGCATCCGCGAGATCAGGCGAGTGCGCCTGGTTCTTGGGCGTCACGTAGAGCTTCCCCGATTTCCGTTGGAAGTCATAGCGTTCCCGCGTCAGTTCCCCCACGAGGTCGATGCGCCGGCCCTCCACGATCTCCGGGCGCTTGTAGGACTCAGGCAATTTGCAATCCCGGCGCTCGAACCACTCGCGCGCTTTGAACCACAACTCGGTTCGCAAGTTGTCATACTTCTCCGCATTTTGCAATGCGGGAGACTCGGAGACGTTGATGCCTTTGGCGGGAAGCCCGAGTTCCTTAAGCCGATCCACGACGCCGCCGCCCACGCCGATCGCATCCACGCAGATGGCGAGCGGCCGGAGGTAATCGGGCGTGGCATCCCATTCCACCTTCACGCGGGCCGCGAGTTCCATCGTGTCGAGCTTGGCCCACCAGCGGACGGGCTCGAGGAGTTGCTGGGCTTGGCGCTTAGCGAGGGCCGAACGATTGGAACCAAATCGCGCGCAGTCGAGCCCCCAGAGCACAGGTGCTGAACGATGAACCTGCACATCCCGAGTAAGCGCCGGTTCCACCAAGTCAAAGGGAATGAGTACGTCGTCCTCGCTAACTGGGAACTCTCCCAGAACGCGAACCCGAAAGACGTTGCTCTGTACGCCATACGTGCGCTCCATGAGGTCAGCGTAGGCCTGCGTCGCTGCGGGCACTTCGCTGCAGGGCACATGGCGGGTCCACCACAGATCCTTGAGCGTCGTATGCGCCGCATGGAAGAAGCCGCTGGCCCGCACCGGATTCCCCGTGAGGATCGCCATCGGGTGCGGCCCCGTCAAACTGCTGCCGGCGGCCTCCCACACACTCTCGGGGACGCCAGAGGCTTCATCCACCACGAGCAGTGTCCACATCGAGTGTAGGCCCTGCAAGGCCTCCGGCTGCTCCGCACGCGCCGTCTTGATGGTAATGAAGGACTCCGGGCGACGCTCCACAAGTTCTGCCGCATCCGCCTTGATCTCGACCAAGCCCCGCAAGGCCCGCGGTAACCGCAGCCCCCACGCCTTGAACTCCGCCCACAGCGCATCAAAGAGCTGCTTCTCGCTCGGAGCCGTCACCCCCGTCTTCTGGGGGAACCGGCAGAGAATGTGGTGCCACAGCACCCACGCGAGCCAGGTGGACTTCCCGACCCCATGGCCGGACCGAATGGCGATCCGCGGCTCCCGGCGATCATAGGCAGCCGAAGCATCCCGCTGCCACTGATAGATGTCCTTGCCCTGTGCCCGATCGAGATCGTTGGGGAAGTCCAGCACCTCCCGGACAAACAGTTCATGGTGGGACTCGTAGCGCTCCAACCACTCGATCCAAGGAAGGACGGCGGGGGCGATGGTCGGCGCGGCGGTCATTGAGGGGATGCTGGCCGGGGGCAGGCCTGCAGGAGACTCAGGCGCCTCCTCCTGCCCCACATTCCGGGTGTTCCACCTTCTAAAACGATGCGTGGCCACAAGAGCGGAAGGGGTACCCACCATCCGCCCTCTAACGAGCCCACCACCGTGGTCAGCATTCCGAAGATACGGCCGCCTTCCCATGGGGACAACTCATCGGGCAGGTGCGCCGCGCCTCCGGCTGCTCCCGAGCGAGCGGCCCGTCCGGAAGATCAGCCGTGCCCGGTACCCAATGGTCGCCCGGTCGGAGCACCCGCCCGTAGATCGGGCTCCCACAGGCGGGACAACTCCCCGTCAACTGCCAAGTATAGGGCGCTTGGGTCATCGCCACTCCACCGGCGGGTCCGTGGGTAACAACTCCCCCCGTACCGCCCGCAACACCAAGGCCTTGTGTCGCTCGTCCAACGCCGCCGAGGGCGGCTCCCCATACAGTCGGCTTAACCGCTCCCAGCGCCACGCCATGAGTTCTGCGAGCCAGATCGGTCGGTCCCCCTCCGGTGCTCGATGCTCGGGCGTTCGGGTCATCGAGGCTCTCGCTTGCCTGGCTGGTCGAGATAGGGCCGACCGGGATGATAGATGCCTTGGGGCGGCCAGTTACACCGACGGGTGGGATTGTCCAGATAGTCGACACCTCGCCGCATGGTCGCCACCGGCCGACCACAACGCGCACAGCGCGGCTCATGCCAGGTCTCCTGCAACGCTTGCTCTTTCATCGCGCACTCCCTATGTTAGACGGCCGCGAGCATTCCGTAGGTCGGGCCCGGCAAATCCCTAGCTCCGCGCGACGGTGCGCCAGTGACTGCTCGATACCTAACCTGCCTCCCAGGCCCTGGTATCCACCTAGGGCGCTGTGTAACCTCACGCGCAGTTGGGCCCCGTCCGAGGGCCTTACTCTGAAGATGGGCTCTCAGAGAGTGTGTCACTCCGACACACCAATCTCGGGTTGCCAACCCTGGGATATCTGCACTTGTTCCTGCCTGAAACATCCGCGAGAGTCGAGCATCCAGAAAAAATCAGGAATGGTGCCCGTGGATACCCATGCTCCCCCGTACAACCGCAAAAGGGCAGGCGATGCCCGCAGGTAGGACAAAATTCAGGAATCGGGCCCCGTGACGTACCGTGCTCCTCCACCGGACGGTCGATCCCTTCAAGGGGGGCCTCAACGGGCCAGCAGCCCGTACGGGATCGCCAGCGGCACCAGCTGAGGGCTCGAGCCAAGCGAGGACCTACGGCGGGTCTCCGGGGGCGTGGTGTCCGCATGGTGTCAACAGGCGCCACTTCGGATAATGGCGGTTATGTTAAGCTGCACCACAAGCGGGCGCACGCTGTCAGGATGCTGCCATACCTGTGTCATTCCGTCTCAGGCGCGGGCGAAGTACTGTCACTCGATGCCTGCGGCGCAACCTCTTCAGCAGCCAGCAGTTCCGCCAAAGGCTGAGACGCCTCAACCATCCGATGACGAAGAGCCTCGACATGCAGCGTGGCGCTCTGCACGGTGAGGTTGACCGCAGCTTGGCGTTGTTCGCCCCAGCGCTGACGGTTCAGGAACCCTGCGACCTTGACCCGGAGTTCAGCGCGCTTGTGAGCATGGTTATTCCCATCCCGATCCACCGGGGCGCTATCCACAATGTGCAGCGCATCATCCACCATGGCATCGGGTTGCTCCTCAGCTTGGAGGTGCTTCACAGCAGCCGAGCGATCCGGATCGGCATGGAGCAGCATGGACAGGAAGTTACGACTTGGTGGAGTGCCATCTGGCTTGCGGAGACTACGGGCAATATCGGCGACGGTTTCCCCGGAGGCCAAGCGTTCGAGGATGCGGGGCCAGCCGCCCTGGTCGTGAATCTGGCGTTTGACGAACCGCTCAATGGGCTTTGCGGCCATTGATCACGTCTTGGAGCATGGTGAACTCCACATCCGTGAACTCCTTGGAGACGTGGATATTGCCGTCGGGCCGGAGGATCTCAATATCCACCCAGTGGTCATCAAGCCGTCGCAGGCGAACTACGACCTCAGTCGCCACGTCGCAGCTTGCCTGTGGGCGTCAGGTGGGAGCGAATCTGCTGCAGCAGGGTGGAACGCTTCTTTTTGGGCCTGGTCGAGACGAACTCTTCGCCGACGGACTGCGGGATGCCGAGCGTGGAATGACCAACCGCCGCGGCGTACATCGCCCTCAACTGCGCTTTCGACTTTGCCGGCATGACCCGAATCTAGGGAGTCTGGTGCCGCTGCGCTAGCAGGCGCTTGTAGGCGGCGACCTCTGCCAGCTTCTCTGCCCGAATGCGCTCGTACTCGACGCCACCCGAAAGCTGCTGTCCAGCGGCATCCCAGCCTCCCGGCTGCCACGCGGGATCATGCTGGACAGCTATCTGGCAGCGCGCGCAGAGCCGCATGGGCCACTGGGGCCATGGCTCCACTACGACACTGCAGCGGTCGCAGGGCACCCACGGAAGGCCGAGCCGCTGCCAGGGCTTCTCGTCCACCCGCAGCACGTCCTGTGCGGGTAGGAAATCATCGTCGGTCATTTAGGCCGCCGGCTCGGGCTGGTCCGCCATCCGCTGGGCTAATAGATCCACGATCGGCTGAACGAGCTCCTCGCCCTTGTGCGTCTTGCGAATCCAGGCCAAGGCTGCCCGCAAGTCCTCCGTGCTCAACTCGGCCAATGGAGTGCCGCGTTTCGTGCCAAATGGCCAAATGGGCTCCACAGGGCCCGTTAGCGGGGCCCGGATGGCCCCTGGAGGCTTCGAAACAGGTCCTCCGCGCTCCACGGCCATCTCTGGCAGTTCGCGCAATTGGGCGGCGCTGGGGAGCGCAACCAATTCATCGGGATCGTACACCCCGGTCACCGGCTCAAACCCAATAGCCTTCAGGCCCCAAGTGATGGCTCGGCTCCGCAGCATGGCTTGCGGGAACTTTTGATACGTCCGGCCGGGATTCTTGTCGAGCTCCGCCTGGGCCGCCATGTCCATCGTGAAAGTCTGGGTATGCTCGACGCCATTGGGATGCTTGAGCCATAGCACTGCTTCTTCATCCGTCAAGGTCTCCCATTTCGAGAGCCCGCCATCTCGATGGAACAGCGCCAACTGGAGATCCGCCGCGAGCACCGGCTTCCCATTGATAATGCCGATGGACCGGAGGCTCTGCATCGGGCCGAGCTTCATCTCCTGGCCCGTCAGGATGATCGCCAATGCCTGACCAGGCGTCTTGATCGCTTGGGGTAGGAAGCCCGTCTCAAGCAGCGTGCGGGCGAGGGCCATCAGGTCGTGGTAGGCCGGCTGGCGACTCAGCTTCAGCAGCGGCTCGTCCGCAGGGGGCGTCCCGCTCTTGACTACGACAGTATCCGTCATCGTTCGAGCCTCCGTGCCTGAATGAATGCGCTTGCCGCCCATATCGCTGCACACGCCCAGGCCATTCCCACGCGCCAAGTCGGCGCCGTGCCGGGCGTGGCGAACCAAATAGTGCTCGAGATGACCGCTAGTGCACAGCCAATCGCTGCGATCCACTTCATGGCACACCCACTCTCTCTAAGACCGCGAGTTGCAGCTTGATGTTGAGCAGGGTGGCTTCCGCCTCCGCCAGCACGCGCTCCCGCTCGAACGTCAAGCGGATCGTCTCCCGCTCATGTGCAAGGTAGGTCGGGTCAACCTTGGCCCGCTTCTCTGCGTCCGTTTTCGTACTCCCCGCCGCCTGGAGATTATACTCGATGTCGAACCGCATACAGCGACCAGTCAGTTCCCGCTCACTGAGATCTTGCGAGCGGGCAGCAGCGTCCAGCCGCAGGGCGCGGAGGGCCTGAATCTGGGCATCCAGGGTCGGCGCGGTCAGGAGCCCCCTCGGAGGCCTCTGAGGCCAAGGAGTTCTAATACGGCGCGAGCCTTGGCGCCCTGCCACGATCGGTTCCCATGCTCCAGATCGCAGATATGAGCAGGGCTCACCCGTACGGCACGCGCCAGTTCTCGGAGACCCAGACCCTTGGCAAGCCGCTCGCGCCGGGCGTGTTCCCCCACCGCCCGCCAGTCGGGTTCTTGGCCATTGCCCCCACACCGTTTGCATTGCACAGGAACAACGTTAGCGGAAGGCTTGACAAAAGTCAAGATCCCCGTATCTTTCCCCTGTCCCCCGGAGCAGCCCCCCGGAGGGCCAGAGAGGATCACGACCAGCCGCTCGACCTCCAGTCTGTGAAGATGCAATTCCGTGAGAGTATCCAGACTCTCTCCAACACCGGGCGGGCAGAGGCATGGGAATCGTTCAATGCGCTCCTGGCGCACTGTCACGCGTTGCGGGCGATGCTGCGAAAACTCATTCCGTCGGAAGCCGCGTTGCAGGTGATGGGAGATTACGGTGATGCCGGGGGGGTTGATGAATCAAGTCGTGAACGACTTTCAGGAAGCCGCCGCTCTGCTTGCGCAAGTGAGGGACCAGTGACTGTCATCGAAGGGTTCCGCTGGCAGGGGGATCCCGAGCAGGGCTGTGCTCTCTGCCACCTGTCCCCGAATCTCTGTCAATGTGCCCTGTGGGAAGCTTTGGCGGGCGAGCGGCCTCGCCCGTGGCCGGAGGACCAGCCGTGAGCACCAATGGTAAGGGCTGGCGCTGGTTCGGCCATGCGGGGCATCTCATTGTGGGCGAGTGGTGCCGCTTTCACTTGACCACGCACGTCGGCGATTACCTCGTCTCCACGGTGGGTGAGTATTGGCCCGAGCGCTCGGTGCGTGAGATTCATGCAGAAGTCCAGGATGCTGCGTGGCTCAGGAAAAACCAAGTGCTCAAAGGCGACGCATTCGATGCAGCCTACATGAAGCGATTTGGCTTTGCGACCATCGGATCGGACCGGGTTTACGAAACGATGGTCTTTCGCGCCGGCAAGAAGCGGTGTGATGACCCGAAATGCAAGTGCGGCTTGCCTATCCCGACCGATTGGGGCGAACTCGACTTCGCCGGTTACAACAATGCTGGCACCGCCACGAAAGGCCACCGCAAGCTGTGTCGCAAATGGGCGCGTAAATGAGCGGCCTGCCCATGGATTGGCAGCGGGAAGATGCGGAGACTTTTGGGGAAGGTGTGTCGCGCTGCACACGGGCTGGATGTAACGCCCCCCACCGGATGATCGCGGCCCTGACTGTAGTGGTATTCCGTTGCGATCAGGGCCATGTCTGGGAGCTGCACAGCGTGTACCCGGAGGCATTATTGGGAGCGCCCGGTGGAACAGCATAGCGTGTTTGCCCACAGCTGGTTCGGGGAGGACTAGGAATGGGCTGCGACATTCACTGCATCGCCGAGCGAAAAGAGAGTTGGGGATGGGAACGGGTCTATCCAGCCCCGACCGAGCGTGAACCATATTACGTCAGCGCTGCGGCCGAGCAGGAAACTAACGGGAACTATTGGAGTTGGGCACATGCCCACGCGATCCTTGGGTGGTATCATGCGCGCAACTACAACATCTTCGGCATTCTTGCTGGCGTTCGCGGGCCAGAGGCTCCCATTACGGAGCCCCGAGGCTATCCCACCGATCTCTCCGGCGAAGGCAAACATTGGGCGCGGCGCTACGAACTCCAAGGTGAAGTCGGTGAGTGCATCGACATTGCACCTGGAGAGCACAGCTTTTCATGGCTGACCGTCGCAGAACTCCAAGAACATGAAGCGCGCCTGCGCGAAGCCGATCCTGACTTCACGGATCGCGTGGTGGCAGCCTTGCTGAAGCGCGGCAAGGCGGATCAGGTGCGACTCGTATTCGGGTTCGATTCATGAAGCGTGGCTGATTCGGGGAGGACTGATGCCCGCAGCCGTACCAAAACCAGCGCCCCGCGAGCGCGACCGCGGCTATCTCGCCTGGCTCCACGCGACCCAGGCCTGTCTCCTGACGGCCGAGCAGCCATGTACCTGTGACGGGTTTCTTGATGTCGTGCGCCGACGCTTTATGATTCAGGCGCATCACGTGGTCTCCCGCGGCGCGCGCGGCTCGGACCGGCTCTGCGTGCCGCTCTGCGCCCATCATCATCTTGAAGGCCATCGCCTAGGATGGAAAACGTTTGCCAAGCGCCATCAAGTAAATCTCAAGACGGCGGCCGTGACACTCTTCCTGGAGTACCAGCGGGTGGCTGCCGGCGCGGGGCTGGAGGGGGACGTATGACCGAGGATGTGTATTGTGCGTGTGGGGCACAGTGGCACGGGAAGTACGTTCGTGGCAACGAGATTATCGCATTGCACGCGCAGCGCGGCGGTACATGTAGACTTGTCCCGCATCAAACCTATCTACGGTTGCGGAAGCGGCGCTGTTTCTGTCGTGCCTGCGTGGCGACGGTGCGAAAGCGCCGGAAGATCAAGAGGGATTGGCAATCGCGGGCGAAGTCGGGGCCAGCAGGGCCGTGAGCCTTGAGGGATGGCGTGCGGACGCGGCGGCGGTGTGCGCCGCCCGGAGTTACAAAGGAGATCTAAGTATGTGGACAATGCTTGCGCTGTTAGTGCAACTCACCTTTGGCTATTGGGTGGTCAAGGGCTACGCTATGCCCCCTGTACTTGTGGCCGGCCCCTATGCGACGTGGGCTGACTGCCAAAGAATGGCTGCGGAGATCAACCGGATTCAGCTCTCGTTCGAGTACCACTGCGAGATGCATTGACTCTTGACAGGCCACAAGACGAAGTGAATATTGTTCCGTCAGGCCCGCCTGCTCACGACAGGCTTGGCAGCTTCCTTAATGCGAACGGTCACGAGGACTCCCGTCCCCGGCTGTCTAGGCTTCTCAGTCTCGCTCGACCGTGGCGAGCTGGGATCGTGAGCCAAGGCACCGGGGACCTTCGTTTCCTCCCCCGCAGTACCCGGGTACATCGCTCGCTCGTAGGATACCCACGACTAGTACGGCTCGGAGGGGAGGCTCGGCGTGTGACTGACCACTTGCAGCGCGAATCCCCCCCTCAGACTCCCCCCCTAGGCGCTATCGCGCCGTGTAGAGAGTCCACTACGAACGGCAAGAGTCAACAGCAGGTAACCCAGAGACAACCCCAAACGGCGCGAAGCGCCTCGCCTTTCCGGGTGTTGATGGGCTTGATTCGGAACGTGCTATGGGCTCCAGACGGGGAACCGCCGGCCGGCTGGAGCGCCGCGCGTGAAGTCTCGGTGCTGAAACGGCTGCTCGCGCATCGCACGGTGTCGCAGATTGAGTCCGCGATTCTCGGCCTCGCCCAGCTGCGGCACACAGGCGAGATTGCGTGGTTGAAACCGGGTCAGAAGATCACGACGCGCGCCCTGTACAACACGCGTTCGGGAGCCTGGCAAATGTTCGAGCTCGCCACCGCAGCCTATTGGCGCCATGACACAGCTCTGTGACCGGTGTCGGCGGCCGCTGGGACTGACCAAGGCAGGACGCTTGATCCCTTGCCCCTGTTGCCAACCGCCGGCGTATGATGTGGACAACGGCCCGATGAGCAATGAGCGCCGCGCGCTGGCCGCCATCTGGCACGATGCTGAACCAGGAGCTCGGGAAGCGGCCTTCCGCGCCATGCATGAACGGGAACGGGAGCTCAATGACACGACGCCATTCTAGGGGGTACCCAGCAGCAGCGTTCCGCGCGATCCTTGCTGGACTCAGAGGACCTTGGAATGGCTGAGCGTGCTCACACCCATCAGTGGAGTGCCCCATATCGGGGGCAGCGGTGGTGCAACAACTGTAGCGCATTCCAGTTCCATGTCGATGGTATGTGGCGCGACCGGATGCGCTTGGACACCTTCGCCGAGAAGTGGTGCCCAATGGTGGCCGGCCCTGAGCCAGAAAAGATGCTGACGGTCGAGGTGGCGCTCGCCTTTGAATGGAACTCGTACGAATCCTGGGATACGGTGTTTCGCGTCCGCTTCGACTTCGCGGATGTCGCTCGGCGCACGCGCACCCGCACGGACATCATGAACGGGTGGCGCTCGTCCTGGCAGGAAGATTTTTGTCAGATCGACGCCGAGGCCGAGGCGTATTACAAGTCGCGCACCCAGCGGGACTATGATGTCGGTGACAACACGTATCTGGAAATGCGGCACTTCATTCAGGGAGTCAGGCGCGTGGCTCCGCAACCGCTTAAGTTGGAAGAACCATGAGGCACCCGCCGGAGGCCCTGCGGGCTATCTTCGCACGGATAGGGACATGAGGCAGATCGAAGTTGCATTTCAGGGGGCGATCATCTGCCGCGGCTACCGCCGGACCTGGGCATTCCCCGCAGAAGTTGCGACACTCATTGAGCGAGCCGCCGCCGATGGATCCGTCCTGCACTTGTTCGGGGGACATGCGACATTTGGCCTCCGCCTTGACGCTGATCGCGCGACGGATCCTCACGTCATTGGTAATGCGTTCTTCCCACCATTCCGATGTGAGAGCTTCGATACGGTTGTCTGCGACCCGCCCTATGACCGGGCCAGCAATGGCTTATGGGCGCAAGTGCTGGTGCCCGCTGCTTGTCTGGCTCGCCGGCGCGTGTGGTGGTTCAGCACGTACTCGCTGGACGCGCGCTTCCACGGGCTCAAGCTGCTGCGCTGGTGGGCGGTCATGCCGTCGCGCCAAGGGGAGCTGCGCTATCTGGCTGAGCTCGAGCGCACCCGGCACCCGCATGGGGGGTGCTGGCCACGCGCCGGGGACAGGGAGCGCAGTTTGGCGCCAGCAATTCGGAAGTTCGATTGGCGGTCGCAGATCGAACAGCCGAACTTTCAGTTTGCGGAGCCGCCCGCATGACGGAGCGCAGCTGGAAGTCCTGGGAGCGCAGAAGTGCGAGAGATCACGGCACCGAACGCACGCCTGTCTCCGGCCGCCAGTCGGATGCTGGAGGTCTCGATTGGGAGTCCGCCGTCTTCTGCGCCCAGGTGAAGCTCGGCTACCGCCAGCCGGGGTATCTGACGCGGTGGTTGGGGGAGATCGTACAACACGCCCGGACACGGGGGAAGATCGGTTTCGTGCTGTGGAAGGAAAAATACAAACCGGATGCGGAGGCGTTGGTGGTGCTGCGCTACGACGATTGGCGCGACTTGCATGGGAACGCTGCGGAGCCAGGTGCTGGAACGCTGAAGTGAGGCGCGGCATGGCGAGGCTAGGCCAGGTAAGGCGCGGTCGGGCATGGTACGGTGCGGCCGGGCTAGGTAGGGCACGGTCTGGTATGGCGAGGTAGTGTCCGGCTAGGTCGGGTAAGGCAGGGTTCGGCGAGGTCGGGCTCGGCGCGGCAGGGCACGGTGTGGCGTGGTGGTGCTTGGTCAGGCGAGGTATTGTCGGGCGGGGCCGGGTTGGGTCTGGCGTGGTGAGCTGCGGTTGGGTGCGGTTTGGCAGGGGTTTCACTCCAGGAGGTTCCATGAAACGCATCAAGGTGGAGATCGTCGGGACGACCCCGTTGCTGATTCATCGCTTTGGGGAGCAGGCAGAGCAGGGGAAGTCGAGTCGCAAGATGATGGTTCAGACGGTTGAGCCACGCGAGGAGGCAACGAAGAACGCCTACATCGCGAAGGACGGGACGTTCTACTTCAATGCCTTCAGCATCGCGGGCGCGATGGGCAACGCCGGCTCCAACCACAAGATGCGCGGCAGCCGCAAGAGTTTGCGCTTCGTAGTGCCCTCAGCAGTGCGAGTTCCTGCGGACGCCATTACGATCTTGAACGGCGATGGGCCAGCCAAGAACTTCGAAGTGGATTCTCGGCCCGTCACCATTCCGGCGACCAAGGGCCGTGTGATGCGCCATCGCCCGCGCTTCGACAATTGGAGCGCCCGCTTTGAGCTGGAGGTTAACGATGATCTCTTGGAGGTGGAAACCGCGCACCTCTTGCTGAACGAAGCAGGAGTGAGCGTCGGCATCGGCGACTTTCGCCCAGAGAAGCGAGGGCCGTTCGGCACCTTCCGCGTCACGAAGTGGGAGGAACTGTGACCGCGTGGGCAGAATCTTGCTGAGGCGTAGTCTGGTGGGGTCTGGTTGGGCGGGGTGCGGTTAGGTACGGTAAGGTGGGGCTAGGTCGGGCGAGGTGGGGTATGGCGCGGTTTGGTGAGGCAGGGTTTGTTCTAGTTCGGCTGAAGCGCAATCCATGAAAGGCTTTGAGTTCAGCCTCTACGCTGGCGGCGAGTTCGTTCAAGGCGGTCGCGCGCTTAATGGTGGAATCCACCATGAGGGCGGCGCCGAAGCCTCGCGCAAACGCCGTGGCCTGTGTCAGACCGTCGTTGTAGCCCCGGTTATAGGCCGCTGTAATTCCCGCCAGCAACGCCAATATGAGCAACACAATCGCCCATAACAATGGCCCGATGTTGGCGACTTGGCTGCGACCTTCTGGGTGCGGCTCGGGGAGCAGCCGCAGGGCGGGACGCCCTAGCGTATCAGGTAACCCACGAGCAAGCCGCCGACGAGTCCGACCTCGAGCGCACGTCCCCTCGAGATGCAGGGCAAGATGGCGAGGAAGCGACATTGGGCGGCCTTGAGCCCCTGCTCGAGCGTGGTATCCGCAGAAGCCAGCGCAGCCCGGAGCGAGTCGGTGTGTAGGCTGTCCGCGCGCGCCAACGAGTCACCGCGGGTCTTGCAGAGCGTGAGGGCATCCGCGCACACGGCCCCGGCCTTGGCGATCACCTGTCCTGCCTCCCTGAACTGATCGGCCGTCCGGGCTTGAGTGAGGAGCGTTGCCCCAGCCTCCTGCTGCTGCTTGACCACCTGGAGCACCTTACTGAGCGAATCGCTCAACTTGCGCCGTCCTAGGGCCGCCTGGGCGCGATGCTGGGCATCCTGGACTAGGAGCTTCTTGTTGGTCAGCACTTCCTGCTTCCCAGCGGCCAGCCACTGGTCAAGTTGGAGGTCGGGGCCGCCCAGTCGGAAAAACAACCACAGGGCCAGCACGACGCCGAGGACGAACGCCAAACTGAGGTGTAGGTGACGAGATCCGAGTTGGAACTCCATTAGGTAGCTTGAGCCTCTTGGAGCCGCCGCTGGCGCATGTATGGAGCCATGTACGCCGCCTTCAGGCGACGCTTGCATCCATCGCACCAGCGGCGGTGCCGGCGAGAGCCGAATGGCAATAAAGCGCCACAACCTCGACACGGTGGCAATTGAACGATGGTCCTACCACCAGTGTGCGGATTTCGCCCGATGTGGACCGAGAATCCGGGCTGTCCCCAATGCTCTCCGATCATGGGGGCGCAGGCTCCCACTTTTCGAGAATGTGGAGCTCAGCCCAATGGTGCTCCCCATCCCAGCGGGTGATCCCGTAGGCCCGAATGTGCTGGCCCACGGATGGGATGGCGGTCAGGGGACAGCCGGGCGCGATCTCCAACACGACAAAGCCTGTCTTGCCCACCAGTTTGATGTGGGTATCGCCATCGCTCTCATGCCGCACCAAGGTCACGAGGCCCGTCACCTCGACATGGGTCCGCAGCACCTTCCCCGTGGCGAGCGAGTCCACGGAGACCGGCCAGTAGGTCCGCTGTCCAAACGCCGGGGCTGCGACGCTGATACCGAGGAGACTGGCGAGCAGCCACCACGGCAGCGGCCGCGGATCGCTCCTCAGCACGCGCGCCCCTGCTGCACGCCCAAGAGGCTGACCGGACTTGCGCTCCACTGGAACGTCATCGAGTCCGTGTGGGCCTGTTGGGCTGCCGTCGGGAGCTTCCACAGCGGGTTGCGCACGCACCGCGAGCCGGTCTGCGTCGCCAGCGCCCCGTCATGGAACTGCGCGTAGGTGCAGACGCACGCCGTTTGCCCCCTAGCCAGCGTCGGGGGCACGAGCCGCAGCCCCACGACGACGAGGCTCGAATCGACCACGATCGGCCCCGGCAGGCCCGGCTTCCGTAGGACGCGCCACATCGCCGTCACAGGTGCCGAGACCCCGACGCTGTTACGGGAGGCCACGCTCACCGTAAAGGTGGCGGAGTCCCAGGGCGCCGCCGTCAGCCAGGTGCGCAGCGTGGGGGAGCTGACCCCAGTCGTATAGGGCAGGGTGCCGGGTTGCGGGAACCACTTGCCGGAGGCGTTGGAGTCCGCCGCGACCCGCCAGACCCCGTTCGTGGCGCTGACGCTCTCCGCGACATCATAGGTCGCCGCGCGGGCCCCAGGCCCCCAACTGATCGTGTAGAGCAGCGTGTCGCCGGCGGTGACCAGCCCTTTCAATCCAACAACAATGGGGCCGGGCTGCCCTGGGGCACTGTCCGCACCTGTTCGAGATACCACCGCCCGTGGACGGGACAGATCGCCAGCAAGGAGGGGGATTCCCAGCCACAGCCCCAGCAGCGGAAGTGCCAGCGTCGATCCGCGGCGATGGCGGTCAGCGTCCCAGCGAGCTGGCGGAGCTCCACGACTCACGGGGCAGCCTTCCACCCGGCCCGCTGGACAAAACTGCCGAGGGCGATGAGCAGGCCGCCCCAGAGCGCCCACTTCCACGCCTCGATCCCCAGCACGGTGACGCCCGTGGCGATCTTCGCCCCCAAGCCTCCGGCGGCGATGAGGAGCGTGAAGTGTTCCAGCTTGTTGAGTGTCATCGTGCCTCCGTGGCTACTGCGTGGCCTCATGCGCGTTCCAGCCGTCCGTGAACCCGTCGCTGTAGGTCGGCGCTGGGTGCGGTTCGGCGGTGGAGTCGGTCGTCCATGTACGGGTCACCCTGTAAGTGACCTGGCCGAATGTGCTCGACCGATCCAGCTCCTTGAAGACCTTATCGAAGTTGGCGAACGTCTTATTGAACGCCCCCCACATCTTGGTCTCGTTCATGGGCCTCCTTGTGCGTGAATCGTGCGCCGCAACAGCAGCACGCGCTTGAGCCAGCTCGGCAGGAAGCGCGCCAGATGCACCAGCGTACTGTAATAGGCCAGCCGCGCCCAGAGCAGTTCCTCGACGTCGCCCGCTGCGGCCTGCCATAAGCCCATGGCGCGTTCGACCCCAAGATTGGCGGCAGTATCGAACAAGGCAAGTGCGGCAGGCTGATCTAAGGTCTCACAATGACAGGCACGCCAATAGTCCGACTCGTAGATGCTGGCGGCTTGTTCGCGTGTGAGATTGGGAATGTCGAGCTGGGGATAGGCGCGCTTGGAAATGCCGAAATTGGTTTCTCCGCCAGGATCGGCCTTGTCGCTGACATAGCCATTCTCTCGCGCCAGTACGAAGTTCAGGGCTGCGGCGAAGTCACTCACGCGCCCTTGTCCTTGTGACTGAGCCGCTTGGCGGTAAACTGTCCGGCCCCAATCCCCAAGCAGCCCGCGACGAAGAGCAGCCATCCCGCCGGCGGTTGCCAGCCGATCCAACTCGCGATCATCGTGGCCCACGCAAGGCCAATCCCAGAGGCGATCACCGCGTTAGTGGAAGGAAACGTGGCGAGCCAGCTCATGAGCCCTGCCCGGCAATCAGTGGCGCAATAATGTTCCGCAGGTCATGCCGGGACTTCTCGAACTGCTCTGCCAGATCGAGTTTCGTTGGCACATTGCCCAGCCGCTCGCTCAGCGTCGTCAACGCGGTATTCGTGGCGCTGATTGCTACGGTGAGCGCATCCAGACTACGTTGCACCGCGGCCACCGCATCGGCCGTACTCGCGGGCGGTCCCGCGTTGCCCCGATTCCGAATGAGTGGGTAGAGCCACTTGATGACGGCCCCAATGGCCACGACGAAGATCGTGACCTGTGACCAGCTCGTGAACAGGACGGGCGACTGTTCGAGGAAATCCATGCTCAAGGTGCGAGCAGCCCCCCAACAGGAGCGCCCATCGGATCAAGCAATCCCGATCCCACGATGCCTCGGCGTTTCAACTCCTGTAGGATCACCGTTCGCACTTGCGCTGGCGTGTTCTGGTTCGCCAGGGCTTGCGAGAGCGCTTCATATGGCTGTCCCCGCACGAATGCCAGGATGGGGCCGACGGGCTGAGCCGCCGCTACCGGGACGGGAGGCACCGACTGTTCTGCAGCGCCGCCACGCGTCCAGTAGTTCACCTTGATCTGTTCCTTCGGCACACCGGACCGCAAGAGCTGCTGCAGCTCCTTATAGGAATTCGCCGGGATGCGCGGGTCCGCAGCTGCAGCTGCAGCGCGGCGTGCATAGGTCGGCGTGGCGAGCACATCCGGCGCCGGGGCCACACTCGGCACGAGTGGACGAGTCGCCGCCCGTGCGGCAAGCGCTGCATCACCTACCCGGCCCTGGACCTGACTCACTGGGATGTTCAAGGCTTTCGCCACTGCCGCTTCCTGAGCGGTAACGCCGGTCACGGGCGCTGCGGTCTCGGCCGCAGCCTCACTGAGCAATCCAGGGCCAGCTACCCGCTTCGCCACGCCACCAAGCAGCCGTGATCCTGCAGCACCAATACTTCCTGCGATCCACGGAGCAATCGTCCCGGCCACCGCCCCTGGAATCGCCACTTGCTTGGCTGCAGTTAGTCGTGGCTCAAGGCCACCTTCCGTCCGTCCTGCCGCTTGTGCTCCGGCGTAGCCGGCTCCAATGGCTGCGTTCAGCGCCGTTTTAGCTGCTGCTCGGCCTGCGAGGCTCTTGATGCCTTGGACTGCCGCCCCGATGGCGGTGGGTGCGATCTTGGCTCCAGCCAGTGCGAGTCCGCGCTCGAGGCCAAGTGGACTGAGCAGGCCAGCAGCCTCTCCAATCATGTGCGCTGTAGGATGTAACTCGCCTGCCAGTTGTTGCGTCATGGCGGCTTCCGGCTCGATGGCGCGTGCAAGCTGATCGCCCAAGCCAAAGGACGCCATGTCTGCCGCACCCAGTCCAAAGGACGCCAGCGCTCCCGGATCAAGCTCCTGCTTGATGTTCTGAGGCAGGTTGCCCACCGTCGCCTGACGCCGCAGCAGAACGTGACGAGTCGCCATCTCCGGGGTTAGGCCCCGCTGGACAAGATGCTGCCAGAGATCGGCATCGGAGGCCGTGAGCCAATGCCCATTAGGGCTTGACATAGAACTGGCCACCAGGCGCGAAGGGGTTGGCTGGCGGTGATCCGCTTGGTGCCGCAGCGGCGGGCGGTCGAACCGCTGGGGCTTGGAAGGCTTTGCCCGCCTTCGCCTTCAAATCCTTGAGGCGGCTATCCATGTGAGAGAACGCCGTTGCAAAGTCCCCCGAGCCAATGGCCGGCAAGGTTGCTTGCTTCTCCAGGTCCATGAGTGCCTGCGTGGGCCGTGAGCCCCCGTAGGTGGGCGTCACCGCGAGAATCATGTTGTTGTAGTGTGTATAGAAGTTCTGGGCATCCGGATCGGTCAATGTCCCTCGCGCCTCCGTGACGAGTGTGCCGAGCGGGCCCCACCGGGATGCTTTGATAGCGGCGACCGCTTGCTTCACAGCGGCAGGATTGTTCTTGGCAATCT
>Ga0209056_10000887_pt1 | contig 33214 bp, 33 predicted proteins | sample GraSoiAngelo_114_FD_185876 | JGI IMG/M metagenome (GOLD analysis project Ga0209056, IMG submission 185876) | Grasslands soil microbial communities from the Angelo Coastal Reserve, California, USA - 14_0903_13_40cm (SPAdes) (version 2) | ecosystem: Environmental > Terrestrial > Soil > Grasslands... | reverse complement strand
ATTTCGACGCAACGTGGCATGCTTCGCGTTTGCGCCGGGTTCTGCAGCTTGCGGCCGACAAAGCCGAGTGGAAGAAGCCGCTTCCGCCCGGGCGCCATCGCGGCATTGCCTGCTTCGGATGCTTCAGTTCCTACGCCGCCGAGGTTGTCGAAATTTCCATCGAGAAGGACGGACCGCGAGTGCACCGCGTACTTGCGGCAATCGATTGCGGACAGGTCGTGAATCCTAACATCCTCGATCAACAGATCCATAGCGCGGTCATTTACGGCTTGACGAATGCACTGCGCGCGCAGATCACGATTGAGAATGGCCGGGTCATGCAGAGCAACTTTAACGATTATGAGCCGATTCGCATGAGTGAAGCGCCGATAATTGAAGCTCACTTTGTGTCCAGCACTGAACCGCCATCGGGTGCGGGCGAGCCTCCAGTGCCGCCGCTTGCGCCAGCGTTGTGCAGCGCGATCTATGCGGCGACGAAGAAGCGGATCAGGGCGCTGCCGATTCAAACCTAGTTTCAAGTTTCGTGTTTCCAGTTTCGCGGCAAACTACTCGAAAGTTGAAACTCGACACTCGAAACCCAAGACAATGCGCAAATTTATTCTCTTATTCGCCCTGCTCTTCTCGATTGCCTCTATTGCTCAGTCCAACTCTTCTCTTGCCCAGCGCCGCGCCGCACACCTTCGCCATGGCATCAACTTCAGTGAGTGGTTTGCGCAGGTCTACGATCCCAAGGGCTACACCAAAGAGCATCTCGAAACCTGGGTCACGGCGGACGACGTTGCCTTCAAATCCATGGGCTTTGATCACATCCGCCTCAGCGTGAATCCCGAGCCCATGATGCGGCACAACATGGCCGACCATCTGCCGCCTGACTATCTTGGATATCTCGATGCAGCCATCAAAATGATTCTCGATCACGGCCTCGCTGTAATCATTGACATGCATCCGGAGAGCGAGTTTAAGGCGCGGCTGGTGCAGCACGATGACTCGGTCGAGCAGTTCTCAGATTACTGGCGGGCGATTGCACAGCATTATTCCACCTGCGACCCGGAAATGGTCTATTTCGAAGTTTTAAACGAACCGGAGTTCCGCGACCGCTATCGCTGGGTGGGCGTGCAGGCGAAACTTGCGGCTGCAATACGTGAGGGTGCGCCACAGCACACAATCATCGCCGCCGGGGCAAACTGGTCAGACGTCGAGGACCTGCTGGTGCTTACACCTCTGCCCGATCCTAACGTCATTTACAACTTCCATTTTTATGATCCCCACACGTTCACTCATCAGGGCGCAACTTGGGGCGCGAACTATTGGCACTTCGAGAGCAAGCTGGCGTATCCGGCGAATTTGGGAACGGCGCAAAAGGTCGCCGCGAGTGAACCCGACGCGTATAACCGTCTGCAAGTTCTTCGGTACGGCCTCGATCATTGGGACGCAAACCGCATCGCCATTGAAATTGGCCAAGCAGCCGAGTGGGCCAAGCATTGGAATGTTCCGCTGACCTGCAACGAATTTGGCGTATTTCGCAGGGCTTCCGATCCGCAGGACCGCGCCCGATGGCTACACGATGTTCGCACAATCTTAGAAGGCTACGGCATCGGATGGAACATGTGGGACTTTGGCGGCCGTGACGGCGGCAAAGGCTTTGGTGTCGTTAACGGGCCAAGAGAGGGTCCGAACACGCCTGATGAAGTGACGGTGGAGGCGCTGGGACTGAAGCACTGAACATCAGAAACGTTTTGCCGATGATCGTCTGAGGGGAAACTTTGTGATTACACCGAAGGTCGTGCGCGGCTGGGTGACGATGGACGCGTGGTAATTGCTGCCAAGGTTAGGAAGGCCCTGGGACTTCATCCGGGTGATCATCTCGTGTTCCAAATAACATTAAGCCAGGCACATCACTAGTAGAGGAACTCATTGCGGAGCGCCGTGTCAACGCGCGAAAAGAGCTGGAATGACTTAGTCGTTTTCACTCCACCGCTGTAATCTGCCTTCGTCCACGCATCGCGCGTTTCCGCTCCAGCAGCAGTTCCAAAGCCCGCTTTGTCTCAGCTGACAAGTGATACGACTCACCATCAGCCGGATACTTTCGGGATGTCACATCCGCCCGGTACGCCTGCACCGCATGCGTGATCTCGGCCGCAGCGTCTCCATAGCGGCGGACGAACTTAGCCGGCGCGCCAAAAGTTAGATTCAGAATGTCATGAAAGACCAGCACTTGACCGTCGCAGCCGGGACCGGCGCCGATTCCAATCGTCGGCGCGGCAACCTCGTTGGTGACCATTTCAGCGACCTCGCGTGGGATTCCTTCCAGAAAAATGCAGGCCACGCCTGCGCGGTCGAGCGCTGTAGCATCACGCATGAGTTGCTCAATATCCGACAGAGACTTGCCTTGCACCTTAAAGCCGCCCATGCGGTTTACCGACTGCGGCGTAAGGCCGATGTGTCCTGCGACAGGTATTTCGGCATCAATTATTCGCCGAATCAGGTCCGCGCGTTTGTCGCCGCCCTCGACCTTCACCATCTCCGCGCCACCTTCTTTTACGAAGCGCGTTGCATTGCGTACCGCATCCTCAGAGCTCACGTGGAATGATCCATAAGGCATATCAGCGATGAGCAGTGCCTTGCTCGTCCCACGGCGAGCTGCCTTCACGTGATGAAGCATTTCATCTACCGTGAGCGACAGCGTATTTTCGTGGCCCAGCATAGTCATGGCCAGAGAATCGCCGACCAGGACGATGTCAATATCAGCTTCATCCACCAGCCGCGCACTCGAGTAGTCGTACGCGGTCAGGCAACTGATGGGCTCGTGTTGAAGTTTCTTTTCTTTAAGAGATGCGACAGTGATTTTGTGGCGTGGAACGCCAATCGGAGTGAGACTCACGATGTCCTCCAGTGCCCCTCCGCAACTCGGCGGATAGAGCCTGCGTGCAGCATCGAATCGCTACACAAGTGATTTTATTCGCCGAGAACATCGCTGTCGATGCATATATCCAATGCGGAATCAGCAATATCCAAGGCTGTCCTGTTTCCCGCTCCCACTGGCACTGAAATTTCATCCGCTTTTTCCGCCATCTTCCACAAGCAAGTTTCGCCGTCCACAGCTTTCGCACAGCAGCAAAGCGATTTCCGATTGTGAATGTTTTCTAGATGCGCGAAAGTGTTTTCACTGCAGGCGTGAACGTCACGCTGCCAGTGATCGCGCAAGGTTGGTTCTGCGGCAGTTTTCCCGAGGAGTTTAGGCGGATCTGAAAACTTGGTGAGCGGGCCGAAAGGTTCGCGAACGGCAAGTCAGACGGATCTACCGAGGCAATCTTAGGGACGAGCTGCCGAGGTCCCCAGAAACGTGAAAGCGTTGTGGGCACCCGGGCGTTGCGGCCTCCTCAGAAACGGTCTCGCATGGCGGGACTGCGACCAATCACGTGATCGGATGCAAACGCGTTTTCGGGCGCGGATGCGCCGCCGCGGCTGAGTGTCGGGACCAGACTGGCGTTTGCCAAGCATCGCTGGAATGGGGCTGGCGCGAGAGCGCGGCAAGGCAGCGGTGAGATTCACGCATAGCAAATGCGGTCTGGGTGGCTGGCCCGGACCGCATTTCTTTTTTAACTGCTAACTCTCAAGGTTCAGCCATTTCCAAATTACGCCTATGGTCGAGACGTAGCTTGCTACGTCTTACGCGGCGCCGGAGACGTTGCAAACAACGTCGCCACGACAAACGTGCGCACCTTCGGCATTGATGTTCGCCTCCTATTCGCCATATACTTTTTCCTGAAGACTCGCCACACATTTATGTCTGCAATCGTCCATCCGGGAAAAAATAATTTGGGAATCGTTTTCCAATACATCTACACGCCATCCACAACGTCTCTGCGCATACTATCAGCTTCGCTTTGGTTGAAATTTCCCGCAGAAGAAACCAAAACAATTTAAGTGGCCACGACTGATTACATTTCCGCGCAAGCGCTTCCGGCAAACATAGAAGCTGAGCGCTCGATCCTCGGCGCGATTCTTCTCGACAATCTTTCCTACAACCAGGCTGCCGAGCACCTCAAGCCCGAGGACTTTCTGCTTGATTCACACCGGCGTATTTACTCGCGCATGGTGGATCTTGCCGATTCCTCGCGCTCCATTGATTTGATCACGCTGGCGGAGGAACTGGGCAGAAACGGCGAACTCGCAACTATCGGCGGCGCGGCTTACGTTACCGGGCTGCTCGACGGCGTCCCTGATCGGCCAAGCATTGAGCATTACATCAGGATTGTCCGCGACAAGTCTTTGCTGCGCGGGCTTATTCACACCGCCACCGCCGCTATCGCCCGCGCGTCCGAGCAAGGTGATTCTGCGGAAGAAATCCTGAACGATACCGAAGCGCAGATTTTTCAGCTTTCGGAAAAGCGCATTGGACGCGGCTTCATGGGAGTCTCGGAGATCGTCCGCGAATCGTTCGGATCGGTGGACGCCCTGTTGCAGCGCGGTCGTCGCATCACTGGTCTTGAGACCCATTATCCTGATCTTGATGAAAAGACCAGCGGGTTTCAAAAGTCGGACCTGATTATAATCGCGGGTCGTCCGTCGATGGGTAAGACTTCATTCGCTATGAATATTGCGGAAAACGCTTCGATCACAGACGCTAAGACCGTAGCGGTGTTCTCGCTTGAAATGTCGAAGGAAGCATTGCTGCAAAGAATGCTGTGCTCCGTCGCCCGGGTGGATGCGCACAAGTTCCGCACAGGCTCTCTATGGCAAGATGACATGCGCAAGATCGGGCAGGCGCTTGAAAACCTGAGCCAGGCTCCTATTTTCGTCGACGACACACCCGGCATTACAGTGAGCGAAATGAGGGCAAAAGCAAGGCGCCTGCAGCAGTCGAAAGGCGCGCTTGATCTGATTCTTGTCGATTACTTGCAGCTTATGTCTGGTGGTGGCAAGCGGTATGAGAACCGCACTCAGGAAGTATCGGCGATTTCCCGAGGATTGAAAGCGCTGGCCAAGGAATTGCAGGTTCCTGTCGTTGCCCTCTCCCAGCTCAGCCGTGCGCCTGAGAGCCGAGGATCAGGCGATCACCGACCGCAACTTGCCGATCTCCGCGAATCCGGATCTATCGAGCAAGATGCTGATGTTGTGGCGTTCATTTTTCGCGAAGAGGTCTATAAGCCTGATAATCCTGATCTCGAAGGCATCGCCGAGTTGATCATCCGCAAGCAGCGCAACGGACCTACGGGGACGGTGAAACTGGCATTTCTAAAGAGTTCGACTCGATTCGAGTCCTTGGCCGGTGGTGCAGGTGGGATGGACGAGTAAATGGGTTCTGGCTGCCAGTATCGCCCTGTGGAAAGGTTGTGGAATGCCGCAGGCGCGATGCCGATTTTTTGAAAACCGACTGCTCGGTCAAATAGCACAAAAGTTGTAGAGAGACGCAAGTTTATATTCCAAAGCAACTTGCAGGTAACTGCTACAACGATTTAGCCTAAGTACTGAAGTTACAAGACTTTAATATCCTCCGGAAGTTTTGCACACCTGGGTAGCGGAAAAGTTCTTAGGCAGTCTCGAACTCGCCCTCCAATTCCCCATGCCTCTCTCTCTGGCGGCCTCTACAAGTGCGCTAAAAATCGCTTGCGACCGCTTGTCCTCGTCAAATGATCGTTCTGGATGCCACTGCACTGCCAGCACGAAGTGATCTGGCGACGTACCTTCCAACCCCTCGATGATCCCATCCTCCGGGCATCGTGCGACGACTCTCAGTCTATCGCCGACGAGTTCTGCGGACTGGTGATGGCTGGAGTTGGTGGGAACCATTCCAGAACCTACGATTTCAGCCAGCTTCGACCCCGAATCAATCTCTACTTTATGCGCTACGGACACTGTGCGCCCGGCCTCGTGATTGACCGCCGACTCAATATGCTGCATAAGGGTTCCTGATCGATAGACGTTTAGAATCTGCAGACCGTAGCAGATGCCCAGCACCGGCTTGCGCATGTTGTAGGCATCCTGCAGAAGCAATTCGTCGACAGTGTCGCGCTTGGGATCGGCAGACTCCGTTTTCGGATGTTTCTTTGCACCGAACTTCGCCGGATCCACATCTGCTTTGCTGCCCGGCAGAAGCACAGCATCGCAGCGCTCAATCAGCTTCATGACTTCCGCGGGAGTGTGGTTGAGCGGAATGCGCACCGGCTCGCCTCCAGAAAGTTCGACCGCGCGCTCATATTGAGGAATTGCCCGTTCGGCGTACTCTAGGTCGCCGCTGTGCGGAAGTGGAATGGCGATGCGCGGTTTCATCGACGCAAATTCACTGAAGTAAATTCGTCATAAGGCCTCAGATCAGCCCGCCCGCTCGATGCCGTCGAGCGTTTTCGCTTGACGATAGTGCCGCGCTTCCATAAAGCTGGCCGAAACCAGCACAATCGCAGCCACCATTGCCGCTACCGGAAGCGCCACATAACGGTACGCAAGCGTCATATTGGGATGAGCGCCTTTGAGCCATGATGCCAGCAATACACCACCGATCCCGAGCAACAAACTAACCGCAAACGACAGCAGCGTAACGATAAAAGTCACCAGCAGCACACGAACCGGAATTAGAAACCAGCGCGGGCGCTGCGATGGGGCCAGTAATGAAGGCATTGCTTCTAAACTACACCAGCAATGGGTTTCAGCGCATGCGCTCTCGCGTCCTGCGCTAGAATAAGCGGTGATGTCGCAGGCAGCCCAAGCAATCACGCGTCCACCAGCGGAAGTTGTGCGTGAAACACCGGTTTCACAAGCGCCCAACGGAATCTGCTACGCGGTTTCCGGAGAGATGAACCTTACCACCGTGGATGTGGAGCGAATGGTTTCCGCGGTCCCCGGTTCCATTGCCGGAGCTCTCGATCGTAAGGCTTACTATTTTGTGCCGCTTACAGTGAATCAGGGCGATCAGACCGTGATCGCCGACCGTTACGACATCGCGCTCAGTGACAGTGCCGTATGCCATCGCAATCTTGAGCTTGGCGGCTCACAGTGCGTCTTTATCTCCACGCGTCTGATGGACGATAAGTTTTCCATCGCCTTCGAGTTCTACATCAATGTGGGTCATGCGTTTGTGGAGCGTGCCGGGGTTTCGCACGAATTTGCCGACCTGGTGTGGAAGCAGGCTGAAGCAGGTATTCGTGGCGAGACTTCGCTCGATGCATGGGAGTCGCGCAAACTCTCCAGCGCTCCGGGCGCTGACGCCGAGAAGCACAAGAACGAATATTTTGCGGCGGCGTTTTCTGACGCGATTTCCATCTATCTTTTGTCGTTGTTTCTTGATGTGGACTATCAGGACCTGCGCGAGCGCGACTATCCTCTGCTTGCGCCGAACGCTCTAGCCGAACGCCTTCGTAAAATCACAGAGCTGTTCCCGCCGAATCCCGGATTTGAATTTGCCGTGTATTACAGAAGGCGGGGATAACCTCCGATCCAACCTAAATCATTCTCATCCCGAATCCGTTCGCTGAGAGCGGACGGAAGAGGGACCTTACGACGGTCGGGCGGGAGCAGTGTTGTCAGGAAGGACCACTAAGAGGCTGGGTTTGATTTCATCCCGTCAACTGCATCATAACGGACCAAGCCCAAGATCCCTCTCCTGCCCACCGCTGCGGTCGAGTTCGGGATGACACCAGGTGTAATTAAGGGTTATGCCAGCTTCTTCGCAACCAGCTCATTCACCAGCTGCGGATTGGCCTGTCCTTTGGAGAGCTTCATGACCTGCCCGACAAAGAATGCCGCTACCGTTTTCTTGCCGGCGCGGTACTGCTCGACCTGCTTGGGGTTTGCTGCGATCACTTGATCCAGAATTTTTTCGATCGCCGACGTATCGCGGGATTGCGCAGGACGGCCTTGCTCCTCGTAGACCTCAGAAAAATCTTTACCGCGCTCGAAGCAAAGGTCGAAAAGATCCTTGAGCATCTTTCCCGAGATCGCGCCACTGTCGACGAGATCAGCCGCTTCCGCTAAGCCCTTCATTGAAATCGGCGACTGTTCAATTTCAAGTCCACGAGCCTTCAGCCTGCCCATCAACTCGCTCTGAACCAGGTTCGCCACGCGCTTGGGATTCTTCGCGACTTTTGCAGCCGATTCGAACTGCTCGGCAAGCGACTTTGTCAACGTGAGCACGTGCGCATCCTGGGCAGTAATTCCATAATCCGCCATCATGCGTTTGCGGCGCCCTTCCGGAAGCTCCGGCATGGTGAGACGAATTTCTGCGCGCCATTTTTCATCCACGACTAGCGGCAGTAAATCAGGCTCCGGGAAATAGCGGTAATCGTGCGCCTGCTCTTTCGAGCGCATGCCATAGGTCTTACCTTCCACGGAGTTGTAAAGGCGCGTCTCCTGGGTGATTTTCCCACCGGATTCGATAACGTCGATCTGGCGATCAATCTCATATTCGAGCGCTTCACGGATAAAGCGGAACGAATTTACGTTTTTGTCTTCGTGCCGAATTTCTTCTCCCCGCGCGGGCGCACACTGACATTGGCATCGCAGCGCAGCGAGCCTTCCTCCATGTTGCAGTCACTCACGCCGGTGTAAAGAATGATCTCTTTCAAGCGTGTGAGATATTCGTAGGCTTCTTCGGGCGAGGCGATGTCTGGCTCGCTGACGATCTCAATCAGCGGCACGCCGCTGCGGTTGAGATCAATTGCGGTCGTATCAGTAGCGCCGGCAAATCCCTCATGCAGACTCTTGCCCGCATCTTCCTCGAGGTGAACGCGGGTAATTCCAATTCTTTTGAATTGTGGGGCGGCGGGCGTCCCTGTCCGTCCCCCGCTGACATCAATCTCAATAAATCCATGCTCCGCCAGCGGCTTGTCGTACTGTGAAATCTGATACCCCTTGGGCAGGTCCGGATAAAAGTAATTCTTCCGCGCAAAGATCGAAGTCTCACGGATCTCGCAACTCAGCGCCATTGCCGCCAGCGTGGCAAACTCAACCGCCTTGCGATTTAGCACCGGTAACGCCCCCGGAAGCCCCAGGCACACCGGGCAGACGTTCATGTTCGGGGGATCGCCGAAATGGGTCGAGCACGAGCAAAAAATCTTGGTCGCGGTCAGGAGCTGGACGTGAACTTCTAGTCCAATCACTGGCTGGTACTTCTGCCTCGCAGACACGGAACTCTCCACCGACGTCGCCATATTCACCAGATTAACAACTATTTCAGCCCTACGTAAATGTCCACTCGCGCGTTCTGCGGATCCTGACTGCGTTTGTCGTAAATTTCGAAGTCCGTTTGGTAGGCACGCCTTAACTTGCCAGCGTCTTCCATTTTCCAAGCCGCTTGCCACGCCGCAGGAACTACTTTGCGCAGCGGACCTTTATCGCTGGAAATTACTGCGAATTGCCCGCCTGCAATCTGCTTGGCAACCATGCCAGTTGGAGCTGCAGTGCCATTTTTGACCAGCGCGCCGATTGTGAAGTTGTACTCGCCATTGCGGTCGCTGTCATAATCGGTGTACAGAGCGTAAATGTTAGATCCAGTCCGGCTGGGAATTTTCGCGAGAATTCCTTCGTGAAAGAATTTTTGCCATTGCTTCGGGACAATCCCATCGGCGGTCGCTTCTTTCGTGTTCGTGGTGCGGGCCTCGATTCCGATAACGGTAAATCCGGGTATGTCGGCGCGAGTAATGGGATTCTCCTTAGATATGTCGTTGGTCGCGCGTCGTGGGCCTTTCGCGAAACCGGCGATGCTTGTCACGAGAGAATTGCGGTAAAGACTAATTCCAAAGCAGCATGGTCCGCCACCAGAACAACGACCAACAGCCAGCAGCCAGCAGCCAGCAGCCAGCGACCGACGACGCTACTTGATTTCCATCACTTCCTTCTCTTTGGCTTTGCACATGTCTTCCATCTTCTTAATTTCATCGTCGGTAAGCTTTTGGATTTCTCCGCTGGCACGCTTCTCTTCGTCTTCGGTGATCTTCTTGTCTTTTAGCGCCTTTTTGATGGCATCATTCCCATCACGCCGAATGTTGCGCACAGCCGTACGATGATCTTCCAAAACTTTGTGCAGGTGTTTCACCATTTCTTTGCGGCGCTCTTCTGTCAGCGGCGGCACCGGAACCCGGATGATCTTGCCATCGTTCATGGGATTCAATCCCAGCTCGGCACTCCGGATCGCTTTTTCGATCGCCGACAGCTGCGTGGGATCGTACGGCTGCACGGTAATCAACTGCGGTTCTGGCGAATGAACCGTGGCGACTTGGTTTAGCGCCATCTGAGAGCCGTAAGCCTCCACGCTCACACCATCGAGCATATTCACCGAAGCGCGGCCGGTGCGGGTTGCGACCAGCGCCTTGCGAAAGTCGTCCACGGCTTTGTCCATGCGGGTTTTCAGCTGAACATAGGTTGCTTTGAGTCCGGGAACAGCAGCCATCGTGGGCTGGGCCATGTTCGCTCCTCGAAGTAAGAATGAAACGCTGAATTATAAACTGTAGCAAGAGTTCGGAACGTGCGATCCGATAAAGCGAGTGGTAGTCTTGATCCACTCAACCGAAGAATTCCTGAAATTTCTCCGACACCAATTCCGGTAAATCTTCGCGTTTCGCCTTTCCCTTAAATCCAAGGTCGTGCCCCGCACCTTCAACGGGCAGCAAGAATGTCTTCGCCGGGATCAGCTTCCTCGCCGACTCAATCTCCTCGATTGCCCCAAAGGGATCGCGCGTTCCATGGACGAACAACGTGGGAACCTGAAGTTTGGGCAGATGCTCGATTCTTAGCTTTTCCGGATGCCCCGGCGGATGCAGCGGATAGGACAACAGCACCAGACCATCCGTGAGCTTCTCCTCCGCAACCAACATGCTCGCCTGGCGTCCGCCATAGCTCTGTCCGCCAACAAACACCCGGACTTGGGCAAGCTTCCCGATCGCTGCGACAGCGGACTTCAGGCCTTGACGATCGCGGACCGCTTCGCCGGGCCGCGGCGGACCAAAATGCCGGAGTTGTCGAAACGGCAAATCACAGCGGAGCACGATGAACCCCGATTCGGCAAAGGCCTCGGCCATCGCCTGTAGCAGGGCGGACTGAGCATTACCGCCTGCTCCGTGGGTAAGGACCAAGCCATCACCGCAAGGAGATTCAGGCCGATGAAGAAACCCGTGGACAGGAGGATCGGACGAGGTGTCCGAGAAGCGCTCGGCAGAGACCATGCCAAAGATTATCTAACATGAACCGGGTCAGTGGATTGACGCGCAAATCGGACGAGTTCGCCACCAAATGATTCTCTCTGCGAACTCTGCGGTTAAGATCTCTTGAATTCGATTCCGACGAAACAGTCCCTTAACCGCAGACATCGTTGAGCTTACATGACCGCTGCCGGAATATTGTCGAATTCCACGACCGAAACATCATCGGGAACGCGTAACCCTACCTGCTGGATGGCATTCATGGCCAGCACGAAGTGATCGGCATCCATGATGACCAGTGCGCCGCGGGTCAGTCCGGAATCATACGAATCGGCTTTTACAGGCAGGGCCTTTCCTGTGCGCAAGGCACGTGCCAGCGGGTTGGCCTTATAGTTCATCTCGCGGGCAGCGGCAAAGATGCGGTCTTTCGTCGCCTGCGGAATTCGCCGGGAGGCGTTCGTATTATTCAGCACGGCAGAAATCGTACCGGGCGTTAGTCCTAAATAGGTTGCGACCGTTTTCAGAGTGACTCTTTCCTCTTGTTTGTTGTCCATTGCGAATATCTCCACGCGTTTTACGCGGTGTAGCGATGATTTGGGAACCGAATTTTGTGCCAGTTAGTTCGATTCGGGACAACAAGGCCGGAAAGCGGATGCGACGAGGCGGAAGGGCATAATCAATGGGGCCTGCTACAAGGCAGCGATTATGTATTCAATGTGACAAATGGTCTGCGTAATGTCCAATTGAAAAAATCTATCGAAGGCATTTTTGACTTAAGCGCGTTTCCGACCCGTGCCCGCGCCTTCCGTAACACGGAAATTGGGTGGTGTACCTGTCATAATTTAGAGAAGTATGGGGCTTGATCTTTCTCTTCCTCTTGACGATCGCTGGCTGCCGAAGTCTGTTCTCTGCCTTCGCGATTACAACCTCACCAAATTTTCTAAGGATGTGATTGCGGGAATCACGGTAGGACTGGTGGCACTGCCGTTAGCAATGGCGTTCGCGATTGCTTCCGGCCTAACTCCGCAAGCAGGAATCTACTGTGCAATGGTGACGGGATTTCTGATTTCCGCTTTCGGCGGATCCAAAACTCAGATTGGCGGGCCTACGGGCGCTTTCGTGGTTGTCGTCTCCGGTATCGTCGCCGCGCACGGCATTGATGGCCTGTTCATGTGCACGATGATGGCCGGGGTGCTGCTGGTCGTACTCGGCGCAACCAGCATGGGTTCTGCGGTAAAGTTCATTCCACGCCCGGTGGTGGTCGGGTTCACCAACGGAATTGCCGTGCTGATCGCCAGCACTCAGATCAAAGATTTCTTCGGCCTGCAGCTTGCAAAGGTGCCTGGTGAATTCTGGTTGCGGATGAAGGCTTTGGCGGCTTCATCTCCGACCTGGTCCGCTCGCGCGACGTTGCTGGCCGTATGCACAGTTGCCGTGATGCTGCTGTGCCGCGCTTTCTCTAATCGTATTCCTGGACCGATTGTCGCCATGCTCGGCGCCACGGTCGCGGCAAATCTCCTGAAGCTCCCGGTGGAAACAATCGGCACGCGTTTTGTGGGCGGAATCCCCAGCGGTTTGCCGCACCTGGTAATCCCACATTGGCATGCGAGGCTTGTGACCGGACTGCTTGGCCCTGCTTTCACCGTGGCAATGCTCGGTGCAATCGAATCGTTGATGTCGGCGGTAGTCTCCGACCGCATGAGCAATGACCGGCATAATCCCAACGTAGAGCTGATGGGCCAAGGCATCGCCAACATCATTTCGCCGATGTTCGGAGGACTTCCTGCGACAGGAGCCATTGCCCGCACGGCAACGAACATTCGCTCCGGAGCGCAATCGCCGATTGCAGGAATAATCCACGCCTTGACGCTCTTGTGTGTGTTGCTGTTCGCGGCGCCTCTGGCCAGTTATATCCCAATGGCTGCGCTGGCCGGGATTTTGATGATTGTCGCCTACAATATGGGTGAGTGGCGCGAAATTCCGCAACTGCTCAAGCTGACCAAGACGGATATTAGCGTTTGGTTGGTGACGTTTGGCCTCACGGTGTTTGCAGATCTCACGGTCGCAGTCGAAGCCGGAATGATTCTCGCTGCACTACTCTTCATCACGCGTGTCGCGAACACAACCACAGTTTCGCAAGTCACCGACGAGTATATCGAAGACGGTCGCATCCACATTCTGCAGGACAAGGACATTCCCTACTACGCGACGATTTTCAGGATCCATGGACCATTCCTGTTCGGCGCCACCGACAAGATCTCTGCCATCACAGAAAAGATGCACGAACTGCCGCCTGTCGTAATCATGCGCTTGCGCAATATGACTGCGATTGATGCAACAGGAATTTACGCACTTGAGGAAATCGCAAAGCAGCTGCATGCCTCAGGCCGGACACTTATTTTGTGCGGAGCGCGGGAACAGCCGGCTGAACTAATGCATCAGGCAGAATTCGAAGAAGTTGTGGGAAGGGAAAACTTTTGCGCCAACGTAGATGAGGCGCTGCGCCGGGCGGAAGAAGCGTTTGAGCGGATCAACGCGAAAGCCGCGGCGGCGAAGTAGTTCTATTCCTTTTCGACCGGCGAAAGCGGAGAGCCCCAAAAGCACTCCATTAACCAATTTGGCAACAGTTGCCGCTGCGAAGCCGAGTTTGCTACGATTCCCCTCCTGCCAGCTCAGCAAGGCTCGCTTCGTTGGAGAACGTTATGTATCCCTGCCTCGATCCGCAAATCAGTTTCATTGGCGTGTGTCCTCTCGTTCGCGGGAATGGTCAGCTGCGGAGGAGGTGCTTCTTCGGTAATCGGAGGGCCACGCAAAGGTGCCGAGGTACTCTACGCGGCCTTGTAACGCCCAACGGCGGCGGGCCGGGGGGGACGATCGTCCCGATGAGCTTGAACACGAGTTCCGGCGCTTTGACCGCTCTGAGTCCAGTGGTCGGACCCGGAAATGCTGTAAAAATTGTTGTTGATTCGAGTAGGACCTCTCTTTACAGCTCTGACTTCAATACCGGGATGCTCTATGCCTATTCGATTCATCCAGCGAGCGGGAATCTAACTCCGTCGTAGGATCTCCGTATAGCGCACCATTCTTCGGGAATGGCGGGCCGCTGGCCATTGACGCTGCCGGCAAGTTCATGTTTTACGTGGCTGACCCGAATGGAGACATTGTCACATTTCTGAGAAATAGCTCTACCGGAACTCTGACTTTGTCTTCCGCAACTGTAATTCAGGACCCCAACCATCCGATCGATTTGATAGTGGATCCATCGAGCAAGTTTCTGTACGCGGCCGATCACTCAGATCCAAACGGGAGTGAGATCTCGGTCTTCTCGATTGACTCCACCACTGGAGGACTGACTCCGGTTGCCGGATCGCCCTTCAGCTTTCAGTCGAACAGCGAGCCCTGGGGGATGGCGCTTAGCATCACGGGACAATACTTGTATACCGCGCTTTGGAACTCCTCCTCGGTTGCGGCGCTCAGTGTCAATACTTCTAGCGGAGCCATTGCTCCAGTTGCAAACTCCCCTTTCTCGACACCGCTACTTCCCGAACAATTAATCCTTCATCCGTCCGGAAAATTTCTCTATGCTGCGACCTTGGGCAGTGTTTCGGCGTTCTCTGTGAATGCGGCGACAGGCGCTTTATCGCCGATCAGTGGATCTCTCTACACCACGGTGGGGCCTGTGGCGCTTGCAGCAGAACCAAACGGTAAGTTTTTGTTCCTTTCAGTAACCTTTCCAAGCCGAGAGATAGCGGTGTGGCAAGTCGATCCGACAACGGGTGCGTTGTCGCCAGACACAACTTCGGCAACGCCGAATGGGATCTATCCACCGACAGCAATGGCCGCTATAACCTTGCCCTGAGTGCTGAGCTGCCCAAGCCAGACGCATTCCGAATAGAATCTGGCGGTCCCGCGCTGAGCCCATAACCAAAGTAGCAACACTTTCCATTCCTTCAGGTTATCTCCTCGCGGACCGCAATTAGGGATAGAATCCCTTCAAACTCTTTCCAGATTGGGGACACACTTGAAAAGATTTCTCAGTCTTACCGCGCTTATCTGCTGCGCATCGTTACTCTCTGCACAAAGCCAGGCTGGCAGTACGACCGGAGCAGCTTCATCTGCCGCGTCGCCGGTTTCGCGTACCACCAAGGCAGTGCATTACCGTGCCGGTGGCTCATTGAAGACGGCGTTCCAGGCCTCAGAACTTCTGCCAGGTTCGAGCGGCGAAGCCAAGATAGAAGCAAAAAAGGCCAACGTTGCGATCGATGCCAAGTTTCAAAGCGTGGAAGACGCAACGAAGTTCGGTCTTGAGTATCTGACCTACGTGTTATGGGCAGTTTCCCCCGAGGGCCGCGCCGTCAATCTGGGTGAACTGGCGCTTGACCACAGCAATGCGCATTTGAGAGCCATCACCGACCTGCAAACATTCGGGCTGATTGTAACCGCCGAACCATATTCCGCCGTCAGCCAGCCGGGAAATATGGTGGTGATGGAGAGTGTTGTTCCCGCGAATGTGGCGCAAGGTGAAGAAATCAGCGCCAAATATGAATTGGTGGGACGCGGCACCTACTCGGCCAGCAATGAGCATATCCAGAACGCAATTTTTGGGATTGATCGTACAACACCGCTCGAGTTGTTCGAGGCGCGGAACGCTTTGCGTATTGCGCACATCGCCGCCGGCGACAAATATGCGAATTCGATACTGGCAAAAGCAGATGGGCAACTGAAGCAGGCGGAAGACGCGTATCGCCAGAAACAGGGCAAGATTGCAGTCGAGTCTGCCGCGCGGGAGACTGCTCAGACCGCCGAGGAAGCCCGGGTCATGGCCGTGAAGCAGCGCGCAGAAGACGAGGCGCAGGCGAAAGCCGCTGCTGAGAAGAAGGCTGCCGAAGACCGCGAGGCCCAGGCGCGTGCGGACGCCGAATCCGAATCCAAGCGCCGCGCCGAGGCCGAAGAAGCGACCAAGCAAGCCCAAGCCGCGAAAGCCGAGGCCGAACGCATGAAGGCGGAAGCCGAGCAAGCGGCGCAGCAAGCAGCTCAGGCGGCCGAGGAAGCCGGACGGCAAAAGCAAGAAGCAGAGAAGGCGAAAGCCGAAGCTCTGGCGCAGCAGCACGCGTTGGCGGAACAAACCGCAAAAGCGCAGCAGGCTGCGGCACAATCCGAACAACTGCGGCAGCAGGCGGAAAAAGAAAAGCAAGAGCTCCGATCACGGCTGTTGCAGCAGCTCAACTCGATTCTTGCCACACATGACTCGGCGCGCGGCTTGATTGCAAGCATGTCCGACGTGTTGTTCAAGACGGGTAGCTTTGAACTGTTGCCCGGCGCCCGCGAGCGCCTGGCAAAAATTTCCGGCATTGTGCTCGCATACCCGAGCTTGCATCTTCAGGTGGAAGGCCACACGGACAGCGTCGGAACTGACGACTACAACCAGCAACTTTCAGAAAAACGCGCTGGCACGGTGCGTGATTACCTGGTCCAGCAGGGTATTTCTACGGATGCAATCGAGGCGCGCGGCTTCGGCAAGACTGAGCCGGTGGCTTCGAATGACTCACCGGAAGGGCGTCAGCAGAACCGGCGCGTCGAGATGGTCATCTCCGGAGATGCTATCGGCGCCTCGGCCAAGGCGACCACGCCGCTTCAACAATAGTGCTGTAGGGGCGGAGCTCTGTCCTGAGCAGTTCGAAAGATCGCCGCCCCTGCCACTTGACGTTCCGCCCGCGCAACCGCCAAAATCAAGCTACCGAGGTGTTTCATGCTGGCTTACTTGTTCGTGGTCCTTGCGGTTATTGCGCGTTTTGTAGCTGTTCCGGTCGGAGTCACACCGGTAACCGGTTCCTTGCTGTTTTTCGGTGCATACGGATCACGCCGCCAGTTGTGGTTCCCATTTGCAATGCTAGCCGCCTCGGACGTGGTGCTTACCAAGTTCGTCTATCATTTCGCATTTTCATGGGACCACTTCGTGACCTGGGCATGGTACGCGGCCATAATCTGGCTGGGCACACGCCTCCGTGATAATGCCAAACCTATGTGGGTCGTTGCTTCAGCTCTTGCCAGTTCGGTTTCTTTCTTCTTAGCGAGCAACTTTGCCGTCTGGGCCTGCTGGAACATGTATCCGAAGAATGTTGCAGGCTTGATGGCTTCCTACGCCGCGGCACTACCCTTTTTCCATCGTAGCCTCGCTGGAGACCTGGTGTTTACGGTTACGATGTTTGCCGTGCCGGTGGTTGTGAGCAAGCTTTCCGCACGCTCCGCGAGCAGCGGAACCGCTGCGGCTTAACGCTATTGGAAAAGAAAGCCCCCTCGGTCAGGCTTCCTGAGTTGAATGCCGCCGGTTGGCTCTCCTGATTGCGAGCCACGCAATCAGCGCAAAGGCTATCGCAATCAGCACCCAATAGAAGTGTTCAGTAAAAAATATTCGCAGAGTGTGGACTACGCCCGGGCCGAACTTCAGCACCAGAATTCCGAGAATCAGAAACCGCACAGTCCGGCCGAGGAAGATCGCCAGCAGATAATGGCCGATGCTCATCTCCGCCACCGCCGCGGCAAGCGCAAAAACCTTAAACGGAGTAGGTGGCGGAAGCATTGCGGGAAACATCAAGCTCCAAAACGGATGCTTATCGAAGGCATTGTGCATCTTTTCGAAGCGCGCTGCCGAGAGCCTCTTCCGCAGCAACTCTTCGCCTCCTGCATAACCAATCCCATACACCACCAGGCTGCCGAGGGCCGATCCGCCGGCGGCCATGAAGACATAGAGCAGCCAACGGGCATGATTCTGCGCGACATAGCCCCCAACCACGACATCCATGGGAAGGCCGAACGCGGCCCCGTCGAGTGCCGCGACGACGAACACGCCCCAAATCCCGAGGGGCTGCAGAATGTGCCATAGAAACGCGGTGTAGCGAGCTAGGATGTGTTTGATTGTGGACAAGGGTCTATTTCATCACGGATGACGGAGAGGAAATTGAATCGTTGAGTCATTGAATCATCGGTCGATTAAACGTCCCGCGCCGTAGATTGTCTCCGCGATTACCGTATCAAAGTGTTTCAATGATTCAATCGCTCAATGATTCAATTCATCAGTTGGTCATGTGCTCGGTTCTTCCCGCGAGCAATTGGATCGCGTGCGGCAACACATCAATGACCGCCTGAAGAGATTCGACCGCGCCAGCAGGACTACCTGGCAGATTCAGAACGACAGATGTTCCGCACACGCCACACAGTCCGCGGCTCAGAACAGCAAATAGAGTCTTCTTTTCGCCTTCGCGCCGCATGCGTTCGGAAACTCCGTCCAGCATTCTGCCGCAAACGCTACGCGTAGCCTCGGGCGTAACGTCGCGAGCCGAAATTCCGGTTCCGCCGGTTGTTACAACCAGGCGCGCTCTCCGCGCCAGTTCGACTATGGCCTTTTGGATCGCGGCGTGGTCGTCGGCCACGACTCGCGTTTCCACGATCGAGAAATGATGCTCCTGCAGCGAGCTGGCAACTGCCGGACCGGAAAGATCGTTGCGTTCGCCGCGCGCGCACGAGTCGCTGACAGTAAGGACTGCAGCGCGAAAGGTCTCAGGAATCGAGGAGGACATCCTCTTCCTCCTCGCTCTGGCCGCCGCTATCCCGGCGCGATTCATCGAGGAGGCGCAGGCCCTCCATTAGCAGGCCTTGCGTGTTCAGAGTGGTGGACTGCTGTTTGGTCTTGCCTTCGAAGTTGATTTGGAAATTCCCTCCGGCCCACCGCAGTACCTTGAACACCGCCTCATCGCCAGTGAGCGGACCGTAAGCCGCATGCTGTACCTGGCCCTCGCTGAAATACATTTCGCATTTGTCGCCATCATTGGTCAGCGTCAGCAAGCAGCTCTTGCGGCCCATCTCAAGCGACTGGACCAGGTCAATCACATTCATCTGTGCCAGACTGCCCCGCACCACGCCATCCGATGCGGATGATTTCGACATTTTTTCCAGCGCAACCTTGTCAATCACACGTTTGATGCGCTGCAGCGCGTCTTTCAGGAAAAACGGCTTCTCGACAAAGTCGTCTGCGGTATGGTCCTGCAGAGAAAGTTTGTCGGCGATATCGGATTTTGTCGCTAAGAGGATCACGGCGACGCCGGAGGTGCTCGAACGGCTCTTGAGCTTCTCCACCAGCTGACGGCCATCCATCCCCGGCATGCGATAGTCGCTGACGAGCACGTCGGGAGCCTCGTCAACCGCCTTAAGCAGGGCGTCGGCGCCGTCGGCCGCGGTCGTGACTTTGGCCAATGGTGAAAGCGCGTCGCGCAACATCGCCAGCACCATCGGATTATCCTCTACCAACAGCACTTTGACATTGCTCTGCATGTTAGCAATCGGCACTCAGCACTCAGCATTCAGCCCAACCACAAGCCGTCGTCATTCCAAATCGTTTTAGCAATGGGAAATCTGCAGTTTCTCTCACAACCTAAATCTCACTGGCGACAGAACCCCGGGCGAAACCACCCCTAACGAACTACTTCTTACGAATATAGTCGCCGCTTTTCCCACCAGATTTCCGCTCCAGCACAATCTCGCGAATCTCAATTCCTTTATCGAGCGCCTTGCACATGTCATACACAGTAAGCGCGGCAACGCTCGCTGCAACCAGGGCTTCCATCTCAACGCCAGTTTCAGCCGTGGTCTTTGCGTGGGAGGAGATCGCAATTCCATTCTCGCATTGCCTTAGTTCAACATCAACGTGCGAAAGCGGTACGGGATGGCAAAGGGGAATCAAATCGGCAGTCTTCTTAGCTGCCATAATTCCAGCAAGACGCGCAACCTCAAAAGGGTCCCCTTTCGGATTCGTAGCGAGTGCATTGAGCACTGCCGGTGCCATCGCCACAAATGCGCTCGCCTGCGCCTCGCGTGCGTTTGCAGGCTTCGCGGAAATGTCCACCATGCGAGCGCGGCCCGAGTTGTCGTAATGGGAGAGTTTTGTACTCAATCGCTTTGCCATCAAGCCCTCAGGAATTCGGCTTCAAGAGTGTAGCGAGTGCCAAGGGCCAAGAGCCGCGTTTTCATCTTAGCAGCACGGGAACCCACTCTCCCGCTTCGATCCGTTCGCGATCGGGCGGCACGACCACAAAACAGTTGGCGCGCGCGGCGGCGGAAACGTCGCCCGAACCTTGCCATCGGACTAGCTCCACATCGGACTGCTCGAATTCGCCCGAGATGATCGCAGGCAAGAATCTCTTTAGACCGGTCTTGGTCTTGATCGCACTCTTCAATTTCGAATAGACAAAGGCCAGCTTGCGTGGCATTGCGCCTGCCAGGGCTTCGATCAGAGGCCGGGCAAAGAGCTCGAATGTCACCATCGTGGAAATGGGGTTGCCGGGTAGGCCAAAGAAGTACTTCTGCCTAGCTGGAGCGTGTGGCGCGGGCGCCCCCGCCCGCGAAAGCGGCACGCGCCCGAAGACAATCGGTTTCCCTGGCTGAATCAACCCTCCGGTGAAGAAGAACTCCGCTTCCAACTCGGCGAGGGTTTGCTCGACTAGATCGTACTTCCCCATGGAAACGCCGCCCGCGATCAGCAGCAAGTCCGCATCGAGTCCCTCCGCCAGCAATTCGCGCAAGCGCGCAGGTTCGTCGGGAGCAATGGGCAGTATGACCGGGTCTCCGCCTGCTGCCTGGATCTGAGTTGCCAAAGAATAGCTGTTGGAGTTGCGGATCTGGTTTGGTCCGGGCGGCACGTCCACATCAACCACTTCGTCGCCGGTAGAGAGCACGGCAACTCGTGGCTTGGAATGGACCAGCAGGCGGGAACGGCCCACCGAAGCCGCAACCGCGATTTCTGCATAGCCGAGGCTGGTTCCGGCTTCGAGCAGTTTGTCTCTGCTCCTTGCCTCCGATCCGGCTGGGACAATATTTTCTCCCGCAGAAACAGCCTTCGTGATTTGAACACAGTTGCCGGTCCGCGACGTATATTCCACCATCACAATGGCATCTGCGCCGTCTGGAGCGGCAGCCCCGGTCATGATGCTGACGACCTGTCCGGGCGACAGTTCAGGAATGTGCGCTGAGCCAGCCCGGATTTCTCCGACCACCTCGAGCGTGGCAGGAAGATTCTGAACGTCGGCGGACCGCACAGCAAATCCATCGCGCGCCGCGCGGCGAAATGGAGGGAAGTCCCGGTCGGCATGTATCGGTTCGGCAAGGATTCGGCCTGCCGCATCGAGCAGACCTAACAACTCGCGCCCACGCGGGCGCAGTTGCAAGGCATGGTCCTCCACCAGATGCCGCGCTTGTTCAAAGCTAAGGACACTCGACTGCTGGGCGGACACCACCATGGAGAAATCATAGGTGGGAAGAAAGAGAAAAGCCAACCGAGGAAACTACTTCTCGGCCGCAGCCAGTTTTTTCGCCAGCTCGCGCGGATCAATCGCATGGGCCAGCGCAATTTCTGGTGTAACCATTCCGGCCCGCACCAGCTTTTCGATTTCCTCGTCGAGACCTGCGGACTCTTTGCCAGAACTGCTTGCTCCTTCGAGCAAGCGATCAAGCACCTTTGACCCGGATTTCAGTATTTCGAAAACTGCAATGCGATGGCTGCTTTCAGACCGGGGAACCAGCCGCTGCGAAATCACGTAGCGCAACATGCGTGCAAGGCGCTCACGGGCGCCTGCCTGTTCCGCAGCGGGAAATGCTGCCACGAAACGCTCCACCGTCTGCTGCGCATTCAACGTATTCAAAGTCGAAAGTACCAGATGCCCAGTTTCCGCGGCCTCCAGCGCCAGTTCCATCGTCTCCCGGTCTTTCAGCTCACCGACCGCGATCACATTCGGCGCCTGCCGCAGCGCTGCTCGCATAGCTTGCAAAACGCTAGGTGTGTCGCTGTGAAGCTCGCGCTGATGGACTGTGGCCCGTTTGTGGTTGTGGAGAAACTCGATCGGGTCCTCAATCGTAATGATGTGGCAAGTTTCGGTCTCATTGATATGGTTAAGGATGGCCGCCAGGGTTGAGGATTTGCCCGACCCTCGCGGCCCAGTGACCAGGACCAACCCGTCGCGCAAGCTTCCAATTTCGCGCAGCGTCTCAGGCAGGCCTAGACTCTTGAAGTCGGGAATCGAAGTTGGGATGACCCGCATCACTACGGCGCAACTGCCCCGTTGGATAAAGACATTGACTCTGAAACGCGCCACTCCCGGCAGAGCGTAGGAAATGTCGCAATAACCCTGCTCGCGCAACATGCTGATTGCCGCCTTGTTATTTCCAATTAAATCGGAGGCGATGCGACGAGTATCGTCTGCAGTCAGGGAAGATGTGCTACTGGTTTCGAGAGGAATGAATTCGCCGCTCACCTGCACCTGAAACTTTCGTCCCGGAGAAAAGATCAGATCGCTTACTCGCGGATTGGCCCGCAGGATCGCCGTGAGCAGATCGTCAGTTGCAGCGTCCGCCGAAATTGGATCGAGCGAGACTTGATGTAAAGCGGTGCCTGGAGCAGCCATTTCGGGTGTCGATTAATCTGCGAGGACGCAGCTTGTGCCGTGCCTTCACACCTCAGCTCAACTTTAGCGAAATCGCATGGCATGATCCATAAAGAACGCCTGGTTCATAGACCTTCGTAACCCATTCGACTCCCGCGCTTCGCTTGGCCGCTCAGGGCAGGCTTCGGCACAAATGAAATGAGGCAGCCGAAGCCGCCTCTTGGAATCCACGCAAGTGAAAGCCTATTTCTTCTTCTTAGTACCATAGCTGGTCTCGATTTTAGAGCCCAAGGCCGTAAGCATACCTTTCGCATCCTGCGCATGGATACCGTTGGGTTGCAGTTCAAGGTATTTGTTGAGCGCTTCAGCGGTCCCTTCTGGAGCAACCATCTTGCCGCTACTGTCCATAGTGGCGCTGGCGATCAGGCTTTGTCCTTTGAAATAGTAGGCATCGGCATTGTTCGGGTCAGCGGCAATCGCCTTCTCGAACGCATCCAGCGACTGTTTTCGTACGTTGGGATCGCCCCCGGAATTCATCAAAGCGATTCCCAGATTGACGTAATAATGACCAGCATGTGCGGGATCTAGAGCAAGGGCCTGCTTGTAGGCATCGGCGGCCTCGGCGGGTTTGCCACTTTTAGATGCCGCAGAACCAAGGTTGTCGTAGTAAGCGGCGAGACGACCTTGGTCCGACACATCAGGGGGCTTGCTGCTTTGTCCCGTCTTCTCGGCGGCGTTGTTCATCGCGGTCTTCCTCAGGTCGATGGCTTTTTGAATGTTGGTGAAAGCCTCCGTCGAGCGCTTCGTCTTTTCTGCCGTATCGGTTTGCGCCTTAACCGAATCCAGGTAGGCAGTGCCTAGTCTGAACCAAACCAAGTCCTCGTTCGGCACCAATTGCGCCGTCTCGTTCAGGGTAGCGATGGCCCCGTCGTAATTCGTGTTGGCGGTAGCCGTGTCTCCGGATTTCAGTGCGTTCGTCGCGGCCTCAAGCTGGCCAGACGCGGCCTTGAGTTTATCGTTAGCCGCTTTGATATTGGTGTTGTACTTCTGGGCGTTCGCCTGCGCCTCCTGCATCTGCTTGACTTGCTCCGGAGTCATGCCTTTGCTCTTGGCTGTTTCTTGGACCGCCTGCTCCTGAGACTTTTTGAGATCGAAATCGAGCGTGATTTCGTCGGCGGTGACTGGATAATTGTTGACCTTGTCCAGTTCCTTTCCATCTTTACTTATGGTGACGGTGTACTTGCCACTTTCAATGCCCAGCGAAAAATATTCGCCTTTCTTGTTGGTCTTCAGATTGAACGTGCGGCCATTATCGTTGTTATGCCACACCACCTGAGCGTCGGTGATGGGATTTCCCTGAGCATCTTTACAGACGCCCTTCACGGTGGCAGTCTGCGCGACCGCCGGAACGGTTACGAGTACACAGAAAATTGCAAATAGAGTAGTGAAAACTAGATTGCGCTTCATTCAAGCCTCCTGGCCAGTCCGCCCGCAACACAGGGCAAGGCGGTCCTCTTAATGGGCACTGAAACTTATACCAACTGCGGCGCTGGAATATAGGGAAGCGGATCGGTGGACCCCGCCTCTCGAAACGCCCGCAGGCGCAGCACGCAACTGTCACACAATCCACACGCGCGATCTTCGCGGCTGTAACAAGACCACGTTAAGTCGAACGGAGCGCCGAGATCAAGCCCCAAGCGGACAATCTCAGATTTACGCATGGCAATCAGCGGCGTCACAATCTCGATCCCGCCCGACTTCGTTCCGGCGTCAATCACCTTGTTGAAAGCCTCATAGTACGCCGGCCGGCAATCGGGATATCCCGAACTATCTTGCTCGACCGCACCGATATATATCTTAGATGCGCCAAGCACTTCTGCCCAACTCACGGCTACGGCCAGGAAGTGTGCGTTGCGAAATGGCACGTAAGTGACTGGGATGTCGCGGCCGAGGCTGTGCGAGTCAGGCACTTGAATTCTCTCGTCGGTCAGGGCCGAACCGCCAATCAATTTTAAGGCTTCGTTGCGGACGATCAGCCGCTCCTGAATGCCAAGCTGGTCGCAAATTAGCTGGAACGAATCCCGCTCACGTGATTCTGTGCGCTGGCTGTAGCTGATATGCAACGCTGCGGGTTCGCAATCCCGCGCAGCCAGCGTGGCACAGACACACGAATCCATGCCTCCGCTGAGGAGGACAATGGCACGAGTTTTGTGAGATTGAATCATTGAGCGATTGAATCATTGAATCGCTCTGGGGAAGGTGTCAATGATTCAATCCCCGATGATTCAATGGCTCAATTCCTAAACGCCCTTCATCGCCGGATCCCAGATCAGCTTATGAATTTGTAACCCGAGCCGGGCCGGAACGTTGTCTTCCAACATCCACTCAGCCAGTTCCTGTGGATCAACCAGGCAGTTGGATGAATCGCGAGCGCCCGATGCGTCCTTGCGGAATGCTGGCGAGAACAGCACTGCATTCACCCGGCGCGCAAGATCATGCCGCGCGGCGAAGTCGCGGGCAAACTCGTAATCGCTGCGCCCGCTGATCACGAACTTGATTTCGTCGTGCCGCTGCAACGTTTCAAGATTCTCGAGACAGAAGGTATCGCCCTCGCCCGAGTCCGGACACTTCACATCCACAATTTTCACCACCGCTTCAGGCACGTGCTCAAGGTGCCGCTCGCCGCTGGTTTCGAGCAATACCTTATATCCGGAATCAACAAGGCGCTGCATCAGAGGGACCAGTTCGCGCTCCTGCAGCATAGGCTCTCCGCCGGTGATCTCGACCAATCCCGGGCTCGGGCTCAGATGTTCGACTTCATCAAAGACCTGCTCTAGAGTCATCTTTTTGCCGCCATAGAAGCTGTATTCCGTATCGCACCAAATGCAGCGAAGATTGCAGCCTGTCAGCCGCACAAAGACGCACGGCATTCCAGCATAAGTGGACTCGCCTTGGAGCGATTTGTAGACTTCCGTGATTTGCATTGTCTTCATCGGATCATCTGGTGATCGGGGCTATCGATGATCGCGCGGACGGTGAGATCACCCAATGACCCGATGATCAGATCGCCCGATAGACCTCACTCGCTGTATTTTGCCGTTGTCGAATCCGTCTCAAACACAGTCACATCTTTCACGTGCACGCGCCCGTTCGTCGCCTGACGCAGACGCCCATTCGCCTCATCGTAAAAATACTTCGCCAGGTTCTCGGCTGACGGATTCAACTCTCTGAAAGGAGCAATGTCGTTGATCATCTGGTGATCGAGCCGGTCAATCACGTGCTTCATCACTTCGCGTAGGTCCTTGAAATCCAGCAGCAACCCGGCCTTATCGAGGTCGTTGCCGGCGAGCGTCACCCTGACCTTATAGTTATGCCCGTGCGGGTTCTCACACTTGCCCTTGTAATTGCGCAAGTAGTGTCCGGCAGCAAACGAATCTTCAACAGTGACTTCGAACATCGAACTCCTAAGAATTTCTAACTGTTTCATTGCCATTCTACAGCCGGGGCATGGCTTGGGTTTTCGGGCCGTGCTGCCACACTGCTCGGCTCTACCGTGATTTGCCTTACCGGTTGTAAGGAATCCGTCATTGCAGTAAGATCTACATTTCATGCCAAGCGCTACCTTGACTTCTAAAGGCCAAATCACCATTCCAGCAGAGGTTCGAGCCAAACTGGGCGTCACCTTTGGCGATCGGATCGACTTCGTTGAAGTGGAAAAAGGGCAATTCATTATTATGCCCGCCACCTGCTCGGTGCAGGAGCTTAAGGGCCTCATTCCCAAGCCCAAAAAGCCAGTTTCAATTGAAGAGATGAATGGGGTAATTGCGATACGCAAATTACACTCTGAGAAAAGATGATCGGGCTCGATACCAATGTGCTCATCCGTTACATCGCTCAGGATGATGCCATCCAGACTCCAATTGCGACAAGGTTATTTGAATCCTTCAACTCAGAAAAACCAGGCTTCATCTCTGTGGTTGCTCTGATCGAAACAGCATGGGTATTGCGTAGTTTTTACGATGTCACTCGTCAGCAGCTCCAGCGTGTGATCGAAACCCTTTTGCGCACCCGAGGGGTCGTTGTTGAACGTAGTGACTTGGTCTGGACGGCATTGAGTGCGCATTCTCGAGGCGACGCCGATTTCGCTGATTACCTGATCGAACGGCACGGACGGGACGCCAGATGCGAATACACGTTAACCTTTGATCATGATGCTGCAAACATGATGGGCATGAAGCTGCTGAAGTAACCGCCTTTTTTCAATTTTTCCTATTGCCGAAGGAACCACTGCTCCACAATTCGGAGATCCGTGGTCCTCCGGTAATTCGGCAAGCTGTCCACAAACACCCGCCCATATTGCTTTTTCAAAATCCGGTTATCGAGCAGCGCCAGCAGCCCGCGATCATGCAGGGACCGAATCAGCCGTCCGAAGCCCTGCTTCAACGTGATCACAGCGACGGGGACCTGATATTGAAAAAAGGCGTTGCCTCCATCAGCATCTATTGCCTTCACCCGCGCTGCCACAACGGGATCGGACGGAACCGCAAATGGCAGCCGGTCAATGATCACGCAGCTTAGTTGCTCGCCTTGCACATCCACTCCCTGCCAGAAAGAAGAAGTCGCGAACAACACGCAATTCGGGGTCAGGCGAAATTCTTCGAGCAAGGCGTTCTTTGGAGCGTCGCCCTGCAGCAGCATGGGAAATTCGACCACGCCAAGCAGGCGCTGATAGATGTCGCGCATTTGCGCGTAGCTGGTGAACAGCACAAACGCACGTCCGCGCGTGATATCAAGTAATTGCCGGATGCGCTCGGCAGCTTGTGCGCCAAACTGCGGCGTACGTGGGTCGGGCAAATCAGGAGGCACGTAGAACAACGCCTGGTTCGGATAATCGAAATGCGACGGCAACACTTGTTCGCGAGCGTGCTCCACCCCCAACCTTCCGCGGATGTATTCAAAGCCGCCCTCCACAGCTAGAGTTGCGGAAGTCAGCACCGAGCTTTCAAGTTTCGACCACAGGCACTCGCGCAGAATTGAGCCGACATCAATCGGTGTGGCTTGTAAGGAGACGTTCATCTTTTCGCGCCCGCCGCGACGGCGCTCAATCCAGAAGACGGTGTTCTTGTCTTCCGACTCCATCACAAATCCCAACTGCACATGCAATTCCTGCGCCCGGCGAGCAAATGCATAAACTTCCTCGGGCTTGGACGGCAAGTTCTCGATTTCGGCGCCGAGACGCGCTAGCGATTGCCTCAAGCCCAGGAACTCGTCGCCGTTTTCTTCGAGAAATTCGCGGCGGCTCTCGAAAGCGAACCGCCCCTCACCTTCTGGGAGCAACGAGAAGTAAAATCCGGAGCGCTCACGCAGGCTCTTGATTGCACCCGAAAGCGAAGCTGTGTACATCCGGTTTCGCTGCAACGAAGCTTCCACGTCTCGGCACAGTTCCTCCAGACGCGCCGCGCTTACAGAAATCCCGAAATAGCTGCCGGCAACATCTTCCAGTTCGTGGGCCTCATCAAATATCACGATGCCCGCGTCAGGAAGAATTCCCGCATCCGGCGCGCCTTCCGCTTGCTGCTTGATGCCAAGGTCGGCAAAGAACAAATGATGATTGACGATAATGATGTCGCTTTCCGCAGCACGGCGGCGCATCTCAGTGATGAAGCACTTATCCCAAGAACTACATTTCTGACCGAGACAGGTATCGGCTCGCGCGTCCAGCTTGTGCCAGAGGGCGCTCATTTCCGGCAGTGACGCCAGTTCTGCCCGGTCGCCACTTTGTGTCGTCTGCTCCCAGGCAGCGATCGCGCGATAATGCTCAATTTCCTCAAGCCCGCTCAGCACCGGCTGTCCGGTGAGGTCGTATAGCTTCTTGCGGCAGAGATAATTGTTGCGTCCCTTCATGCAGCAGACGCTGAGCTTGCGATCACCGTGGGGAAAGAGGGCCTTCTCGAGAAATGGAATGTCTTTTTGGAAAAGCTGCTCTTGCAGGTTCTTGGTCCCTGTAGAAATGATCACGTGCTTGCCCGAGCGGATCACCGGCATGAGGTAAGCGAGTGTCTTTCCTGTTCCGGTTCCAGCTTCGACGATGAGATGGCGGCGTTGTTCGATGGCTTCTTCTACTGCCTGCGCCATCTGCAGCTGACCCCGGCGGAATTCATACGCAGGATGCGTGCGGGAAAGCAGTCCGCCGGGAGCAAAAAACTGGTGCAGCGAGGGAGCGGCGGAAGTTGCGGGCTGAGAACCGGCAGGCACAGAGTCTCTATAATAGCTGTCGAAGCTGGGCTCGGCACCGGACATATGGCAGAGACCATGTGGGGACGGGCGCCTCGCCCGTCCGGTCGAGCAGCGCTCGACAACTTAGTCGATTAGCTCGGCATGGAAAAGTCACCCCTCATCGCAATCGTCGGACGTCCGAACGTCGGCAAGTCAACGCTGTTCAATCGGCTGGTAGGCTCGCGACGCGCCATCGTCGGCGACGAACCCGGCATCACGCGCGACCGCCTCTACGGCAACGCCCACTGGCTCGGACACGATTTTCGCGTGGTAGATACCGGCGGAATTCTTCCCGAAGACAAGGACTTTATTCCATCCGAGATTTTCCGTCAGGCAAGAGTCGCACTGGACGAAGCCAGCGCCGTGATTATGGTCGTGGATGCTCGCACCGAACTGGCTGCGCCCGATCTTGAGTTGGCGCGACTACTGCAGAAGACCGGCAAGCCGTTGTATCTGGCGGTGAACAAAGTTGACTCTGACAGACAAGAGGGCCTATCAGAAGATTTTCGCAACCTCGGAATCCAGAACTTGTTCCCGGTTTCCGCCGAACACGGCCGCGCCCTGGACGACTTGCTGGATGCCGTGATCGCGGCGCTGCCCGCGCAAGTCATAACCAATGATGCCCCTGAGGCATTTGAACAGCGGAAGCCGCGTTCATCTCGCTCGACGCGAAGGTTGGAGCAGGCGGCCGCCGACGAGCAACGAGCCTCCTCTGAGCAACTAGAGCGGACGGAAGGGACCGACGGCTCCTCGGACGAGTTGCCAATCGCCAACAGCCAACAGCCAACAGCCGAAGTCCGTGTCGCTATCATCGGCCACCCTAACGTAGGCAAATCCACATTGCTGAACCGGCTCACCGGAAGCGAGCGGTCCATCGTCTCACCGGTTCCGGGAACCACACGCGACGCTGTGGATGAAATCGTCCGGCGCGACGGCAAAGAGTTTCGCTTCATTGATACTGCCGGAATCCGCCGCAAGGGTAAGACTCACTTAATGGCGGAGAAGCTTTCGGTTGTGATGGCGCGCAAGCACCTGGAAGCCGCCGACATCGCGCTGCTGGTGATTGATGCAACCGAGGGCGTGAGCGCGCTGGATGCGGCGATAGCGGGTTATGCGCACGAGAGCGGACGCTCGGTGGTTATTGTCGTTAACAAATGGGATTTGGTGGTTGGCGCCGCTGGTCAGCTAAATAATGACGAAAAGCCGCGGACCCGTGCCGCACGTTTGCAGGATTCGAAGAAAGTCGGGGATCGCGACGCTTACGAACATCGTCTCCGCTATGCACTTAAATTTCTAAGCTACGCCCCAGTGCTGTTCATTTCAGCAGCCAGCGGTAAAGGCACAGAAAAGATCTTCCCGATGCTGGAAAAGGTCGCACAAGAGCGCCGGAAGCGAATCACGACGGGCGAAATGAACCGCTTTCTGAAGCACGTTGACTTCGACCGCGCTTCGGTGCCGGTCCGCCAGCGGGTAAAGATTCTCTATCTGACCCAGGCGGCAGTTGCGCCGCCAACGTTCGTGCTCTTCACCGACCGTAAAGTAAAGCTGCATTTTTCGTATCAACGATTCCTGGAGAACCAGATCCGCCACGCGTTTGGATTTGTAGGCGCGCCGATCTGGATCAAGGTAAGGGCGAGATAGCCGGCAGCAAGTTACTGCGACTCCGCATCTGTCTTGCTCAATAGCCCGACTCGCTCTACGCCTGAATTCTTCGCGATTGAAATAGCTTCAGCAACGTACCGAAAATCCACGTCGTCATCGCTTTTCACGAATGCCACGCGTTCAGCGCGCTGCGCAAGAATATTGACTAAGCGATCGGCCAGCTGGTCCCAGGCGAGAGTCTCGTCGTTGATTTTGAGCGCAGGTCGCTTGTCTTCCCCCGCCGATGCTAGCTGGATAACAATCGTGCGAGCGAGTGTAGCGTTGTCCGCCTTAGTCGCCGGCTGCGGAATCTGCGCCTCCAGCCCTTTTGACTGAAACGCTGAAACCACAACCACCATGAACACGATGATGAGCACCAGAAGAATGTCAATCATCGGTGTTACGTTCATTTCCGCTTTAAGCGGACCACGGCTTGCTGTGGAGAAAACCACTGTTGTCTCCTTATGGACGCGCGTGTCTAAACAATTGGACACTCAGTATTCAGAAGAAGTTCCACAGCTCCGCCGCTGGAGAGTATCCCAGTGTTCTGCGATGATTGACGTTCGATGAGATTCTTCCTCACGCTATCTTTTCTCACATTATCGGCGGCATCGGTTCCTGCTTCCGCCCAGGACAACTACGAAATTCAGGTCTATGGCTATGACACGGTCGCGCCCGGCCACACCATGATTGAGCTGCATTCCAACTTCACCGTGGATGGAAGCAAAACCATTGTTGATGGCGTGCTTCCCACCAATCATGCCGAGCACGAGACACTCGAAATCACCCAGGGTTTCACGGATTGGTTCGAGACTGGCTTCTACGTTTTCACCAGCATTCAGCCGGACGGCAGCTGGCAATGGGTTGGCGATCACATACGGCCGCGCTTCCGCGTTCCGGAGAGATGGAATTGGCCCGTAGGCGTGAGCCTGTCGAACGAAATTGGATATCAGCGAGCGGCGTTCTCAGCGGATACCTGGACGTGGGAAATCCGGCCTATTGTGGACCGCAAACTCGGCCGCTTGTATCTGAGTTTCAATCCCACGCTCGATCGTTCATGGCACGGGCCATCAGTAAGCCATGGCGTCGAGTTCTCGCCCAACGCGAAGTTTAGTTTTGATTTCACCAAGCGCATCGCGGGTGGACTCGAATACTACGCCGCGTACGGCCCACTCACCGGATTTGATCCCCTCCGCGAGCAGCAACAGCAATTCTTCCCTTCGATTGACATAGACTTCGGTCCGCAGTGGGAATTCAACTTCGGCGTGGGCGTTGGCGTCACCAGCGCGACCGATCACCTGATCGTGAAATGTATCGTCGGCCGCCGCTTCGATTGGCACCACAACTGACTTCCCTGCTCAGGGCTCGGGTGCGGTGCGATAGGTGGAGGCAACGGAGGCGGAAGTGGACGAATCAGGTTTAGCAGCTGCGGATAGCGATCGGCACGGGAGGAAACCGCGGGTGCCCCAACCCGGCGGGCGAGCTTTGCTCGCCCGAACATTTCGCTTCGCCGGGCGCGCGAGGGCACCCGCCGGTGCCGGCTCACAAACCTAAGTAGTTTATTCCGAATCGAATTTCGTCTTCGCGTTGAAGTCTCGAAAGAGGAGAGCCCGCTGTCTAACGATCAATCTTGGATTACTGTAATCCATCTCATCGACGGTAAGATCGTAGTGAAAAGCCGCAAGGTTCTTCCTTCCCGTTCCGTATACCCCAGACCTCGAAGGTGGCAACGTCCGAGTCGTGAGCCACAATCTTGAACTGCGCATCTGCCTCTCCGTCCTGATTTGTTCCGATCCCTTTCGCACTCGTGTCAGGGCCGCCGCCTGCTTTGCAACACGAGTAGGTGTTCCCGAGGTCGTCGGTGAGAATACTTGTTCCGGCATGCTAAGCGAGTCTCAGTTCGTGATTGGTCAGGTTCTGAAATCTGAGGTTCAGCCGAATCCTGCGATAGTTTCCTGACGCCCATCGCTCATTTGCAGGATCGTCGCTGTGAAGACACCAGCGCTGAAGCAGTAATCGCCGATACGGCAGTGGGACTCGCTGTTGCATGGAGGCAAATCGTCTTGTTTTGCGCGAGTTCCCGTCGAGTCGCCAAGCGATTTACTCGTCATTCCACTTTGAACTCGCGACTGGAACGTCGCCCAGCTGACCGCGAGCGTTAGCATCAACAATCTCGCGACGAAGCCAATCCGAGTCCCCATGTTGACCGCCTGTTGGGTATACGTTTTAGGATAATGACTCAGAATCTAGATCATTAGGAGTGCGTGAAAATGTACTCGTAAGATGAGCGCCGCGCAGGACGCAGAGATTGCGTAGGCCCGGGTGCCCTCACCCGGGCGTCCGGCGGGGTTTCTGAGCCGGAGGTTTTCCGGGCAGGCGAGCCTTGCTCGCCCACGTCTTTTCGGAGCGCAGCTCCGCCGGGCGGGTGAGGGCATCCTTCGGCTCCGCTCAGGACAGGCTCCGCCCCTACGTGAGTCGTGGTGATTCAGAGAATTGTGGACGGAATCGGCAGAGTCCCACCCTTCACCAAAATCGGGCGAAAGGGTGGGCCAACCCGCCTCCTAATGAACAAGAACGATGCCGCTTGCAGTACGCTATGCAGTTTGCCGCAACGGAATTAGTTGGTAACCTAGCTGCTTGGCGGTACGTTTGAGTTTGTTTTCCATTCGTTTGCGCTGACGTTGCTCTTCTGCGGCGAAAAGACTTTCGTCATAAGCTTCTCTTGTGGTGACCAGA
>Ga0209056_10000885_pt1 | contig 33223 bp, 36 predicted proteins | sample GraSoiAngelo_114_FD_185876 | JGI IMG/M metagenome (GOLD analysis project Ga0209056, IMG submission 185876) | Grasslands soil microbial communities from the Angelo Coastal Reserve, California, USA - 14_0903_13_40cm (SPAdes) (version 2) | ecosystem: Environmental > Terrestrial > Soil > Grasslands... | reverse complement strand
CTTGAAGGCATTCACCGTTTGGTTCTTGAGCGAAATGAGACCATTGTACGCAGCGATCACCCATAGGACGGCGATCACAGCAACTATCAGCAGCACCCACATCGTCGACTCCAGGTTTCGAGAAGGTAGGGGCGCAACATGTTGCGCCCCTACAAAAAATCATTACGTGCCGTGCGGCAGGAGTTTCGCGATGGCCTGGCGGACGGTTTCGGCCAACCCCTGGTCCTCGGAGCCGAGGCGGGCCAGCGGGTGGTCGGCATCGACGTGCAGCTCCACACCGCGCGTCACCGGAATGCGGCGCCAGGTCGTCGGCCCGCTGGTTTCCTTGCCGGCATCCCGGGTCAGCCACGCAGTGAGGGCGCGGCCGGAGCGGCCGCGCGGCATCCCCTCGGCGCCCTTCAGCGGCAAGTGTTCGGGGGTCGGCAACGAAGTGCCGAGGACCTGGGCACAGCGCCGCTCCAGGACGTCGCCCGTCTGGTCGTGCATGTCTTTGGTGATCGCGGCGAGCGTCGCCCCTTCCATCTGCCGGAGCTTGATGGCGAGCAGCTGAAGGAAGTGGCGGTACGAGTAGGTGGCGGCGGTCCCCCGTCCTTCTGGCGGACTCACCAGGCCGCGCGTCACGTAAAACCGGATTGTTCGCTCGCTCGGCGCCGCGCGAGCGGCCGCGTTGATCGGAGTCACCGCCGACGCGTCGAGGACCGCCCCGACGACCACGGATAGATCCCTCAGGTTCCAGGGCGCCAGGTTCCGATATTCTCGCAGCACATGCAACGGATCGGCGTGAGCTACAGTCGTCATGCGTCCATCGCGCCCGACGAGCGGTCGCGGTGCAGGGCGGATGAAACCCAATCCGCCACCTGCTTGAGGTTGAACGGCTTCCGAATCACGGTGCAGTGGTGGTGGTCCAGCCAGGTGCGCACCTCTTCCGCTTCGGCGTCACCCGTCATGATGGCGATATGCCCCTCCAACGCCGGCCAGCGGTGGATGATCGCCAGATACAGCGCGAGACCCGACATCGTCGGCAGATGAATGTCGAGCAGCAGCGCATCGGCCTGTTCAGTCGCGAGCATCTCGTAGGCCAATTCAGCGGTGCCGGCGCTCAGCACGCGATAGCCGTGGTGCTCGAGAAACCGTTCGAGTACGCGCCGCAGCCCCGCCTCATCATCGACAATCAGGACGGTCGCAGGTTTGCGCGGAGGCGCCGTCATCATGAGGCGCTGGCCGCGCTGCGACGCGCGGGTGTCAGGAATCCGCCGACGATGCGGGCGGTTGCCTCATCGGCGGTCAGGGACAGGCGCATTTCACCGGCGGTGAGGCCGAGGTACTTACGCGCGTGCTGCTGCAGCGTCTTCGCCTGGGCATCCTGCAGGAGGCGGTGCGCATAGAGTACGCGGGCGGCCGCGAGGATATCCCGCGGGCTGGGCAGACCGGCGCGCGAGAACCAGCGTGCGCACGTCCCCCGGTCCACGCGCGCCCGCGCGGCGAACTGCTGAATCGTCTGCACGGCGCCTGGGCTGCGCATGGCGTCTTCCAGCACCCACCGCAACTCCGGCGGTAACGGAGCGAGCGCGGTCGTGAGCTGGTCGAGTAAACGATGCGACGCGGCCTGCATGGCTTCCTCGGACAGCAGGTCGCGCAACCGATCCGGATGGTCTTCGGTCGGACTCAAGACGACCTGGCTGATGCCGCATTTCCCCATCGCCAGGAGCACCGGGGCGAGCTCGGGCGTCATCACGGGCGTATAGAGGATCAGGGGCAGGGACGGGAACAGCACGCGTAACCGCTCGACCTCCTGGCCCCGGGCCCCGCCGAGCATTGGGTCGACGACGGCGATCTCCACGGGCCGGCCGCGGATCGTCTCGAGGGCCGCATCCCAAGTCGTGGCGCGAGCCAGGGAGAAAGGCGGCACGACCGCGCCGCGCAATCTGTGATATTGGAGATCCGAGACCGCCGCGAGTACCAGCATTCCCCTACACGTCCTCCGAAGAATTACCCAATGCCGCAAAATCGCCCTACGATGCCGCAAAAATGCCCTAAACGAAACGGTGCTCTTCGCTCAAGTTGACTGGTGTTTGCGACCCCCCATTCAACCCGACCACGGAGGCATCATGTCCCGCCGCATCCGCTTCGCCCTAGCGTTGGTCCTCGTGTCATTCGCGCTCACCGCGTCGGCCTGTGCCGATGCGTCGGGTCCCAGCGGCGTCTGCGATAACAACAATCCTGTGACCTGCCACTAGTCTTTACGTACCGAGCGTCGCGAGGGACGCCGAAACCTCCCTAAGCGACTCGATACTGTTCACCATCTCAGGGGCGGCGCTTTCGACGTGTTCGGGAGCGCCGCAGTCCTTTGCGCCGGCAAGTATCGGCTCGATGCGGAACACCAGCTCATGCAAGCCATGCGCTGTGGCGATTTCGAGCGCTTGGCGGAGCTCGTTTTCCGCCCGCCGGATGTTTCCGAAGCGCGCGTAACCGATTCCCGCTTTCATGCTGTAGTCGGCGCGGATATTTGGAGGCGCGTGCGGAACGTGTTCCAAGCAACGCTCCCGCCACCGTTCGAAACCCAACCGGTCTCGACGATACGACGCGCAGTTCATCAACTCGATCAAGGCGTTCGTCAGGCTTTCACCACCAACCCGTTCACGCCGGGCAACCTCGCGGAGTGCCCGCTCGGCATCCTCGACCTGGCCCAGGCGAAGCATCACGATTCCGAGGTCCGTGAGGACGCGAAGTTGTGAGGACTCTTCTTCGTAGAGTTCGTACGCTCTCCACAGGTGAGGAGCGCCTTCCCGTGGTCGACCGCGAAGATTCAGAAGGTTTCCCAGACCATGCTCGGCTTGTGCAACGACAACGCGGTAGGGTGTTCCGACACAGTCGGCAAGGATCGAGCGCCACCCACGCTCGGCCTCGGCAAGGTTTCCGCGGAAATACACGACGTTGGTGTGTCCAACGCGACTGGTGAGGACAGCCTGGTGATCGCCCACGCTCACAGCGATCCCGCCCGCTTCCGTGTACGCCGCATCCGCACGATCGAAATCGGCCTGCATGCGGCGGACTCGCCCCAGTCGCATCCACGCGGAGATCGCGTCGGACGGTTGTAGACGCCCGCGACCGATGTCGAGCATCGTCAGCAGGGCGTCTTCCGCTTCGTCGAAGTGCGATTCCTGCTCGAGGTACATCGCGTACGCGAAGAGTGCTGGTGCTACGAGGTTGAACTCGCCGGTCCGATGCGCTTCACCTGCCGCCCGCACGATGCAGCTCAGATGCGACGCCTCGGTCCCCTCGCCGGCGAGCTCGGCGCAATAGCGCTCGGTGGCCGCCCATTGATAGCGGAACACATCGGGAGTAGGCGGCTCGCGATCGGGCGCGAGTAGATCGACAAATCGCAGTGCCAGAAAAGCCCCCTGCCCCAGACGGACGTCCGGGGAAGTGGCAGGCCCATCAGCCGCCCGCTGCAGGAATACGGCATGGGGCAGGCTCGCGGGGCGAGACTGCAGTTCAGTACTCACGCGCAGGCCTCTTTGCACCTGACATGCCGGACGGCAAGACCATCACGCGCACCAACATAGCGCTCGCCGTGCCGGTCCGTTAGACCGCAAATGACGCATTTTCGGGCTTTTCGCCGGGTTTTTCGGGTGCCGAAGCGCTTCAGCGACACGGTATAAACAGTGCATGTCCAAGGGGTTTACTCTCCTCGAGCTTATGGTCGTCGTCGCCATCGCTGCGGTGCTGCTGGCGCTCGGGTTTCCACGAGCCGCCCGCGTCATGGACTGGATCAAGACGGAGCTCGCCGTTCGGGACGTGCTCACCGCGCTTGCCATCGGACGAAATGGAGCCGTCCTACAGTCTACTCGCGCCCGTCTCACGATTGCCACCGACACGTTGCGGATTGATCGCCTCGGCGCACAGGGATGGGAGCCGTGGTGGCGGACGCCTGGTCCGTCGCGTCACGGTGTCGCACTCGAGACATCGAATCCCATTGTGATCTTTGGGCCCACGGGGATGGGGTGGGGCGCGTCGAACACGACGGTCGTCCTGCGCCGAGGGTCTCAAGCCGAAACGATCACGATGTCGCGGGTTGGAAGGGTGAAGCGCTGGTAGATGCAACCGTTCTGCGGGCCGTTGCATCTAATGTTGTGAAACCTGGATTCGCTGCAGGACGTAAAATCGAAGGGTCGCGGCCGAAGTGTGACGGCCACTTCGCCCGACCGCCAACCCCGGGGAGTTTCTCGCCCCGGGGTTTGGTCTTTCTAGAGGGCCGGCCCCGCGTCTTCGTCGAGAAAGACAAGCGTCTGCCGGCGTCCGACGAGGCGGCCCAATGCTTCGTACACGCGCGGGTCGAGCACCGTACCGGAAAGATCAGCCATCCGCTCGACCGCTTGCTCGGGGGTCATCTTTTCTTGATATGGGCGCGCGGTCGTGAGCGCGTCGTAGACCTCGGCGACGGCGATGATCCTCCCGCCCATCGGCACATCCTCGCCGCGCAATCCATCAGGATAGCCGCTGCCATCGAACCGCTCGTGGTGGCTCTTGACCATCGCCACGATGTCGCCGAGGTGAACGAGCGGCGCGAGAATCTGGGCGCCGATGATGACATGCTGCTTCACGTGCTCAAACTCGTCGGCAGTGAGCGGCCCTTCCTTATTAACCACTGCGTCTCGTGTCCCGATCTTCCCGAGGTCGTGGAGTCTTCCCGCCATCCGGACGCGTTCGACATCTTCTTCGGAGAGACCCATTTCGGTCGCGATATTCGCGGACAGGTCCGCCACTCGCGCCGAATGACCCCGCAAGTACGGGTCCTTTGCCTCGAGGGCGTTGACGAGTACTTCGAGTGTCGCGGTCGAAACCCGCTCCAGCCGATGTCGTTCGCGCTGCAGCTCGGCGGTGCGCGTCGTGACCTCTTCCTTGAGCCACTGGTTCAAATGCCGGTTCTCGAGATGCATCTCGCGGCGCTTGAGGGCACGCTGCACTGCCCGGCCCAGGTCTGCGAGCTCGATCGGCTTGGTGAGATAGTCCAGCGCGCCGCGCTGCATGCAGAGCGCCGCGCTGGTTGCGTCATTGACGGCGGTGAGCATCAGGATGGCGAGATCGGGCTCGATCTCGAGCGCCTGCGGCACGAGGTCCACGCCGCTGGTGCCGGGCATGCGGATATCGGACAGCATCAACGCGACCTTGTGGAGGCGCAGCTGCTGCAGCGATTCCTCGGCCGAGGCTGCCGTGTACACTTCGAACTGCTGCTGCTTCAGGTATTTCCGCAGCGCGTTCCGGATCGGCTCCTCGTCATCGACCACGAGGACGGTGACGATTCCGGGATGAGCGGTCAACCCGATTCTCCTTGAGAGACCACGGCCAAACTAGGAATCGGCCGCGACGAACGCTAGGTCTACGGGCGCGGGAATGAGTCCGGCCGCGTGGGCTCGTGTCAGCAATTCACCAACGGCGCGCCTTCCGAGCACGCCATACTCCACCGTGTAGGCGTTCACGTACATGCCCACGAAGCGGTCGGTGCGGTCTGCATCGAGCCCACGGCTGAAGCCCTGCGCATGTCGCAGTGCGTCGGCGCGGTGCGCGAGACCGTATTCGATGCTCGCTTTCAAGTCGCGCGCAATGGCGCGCATCAGCTCGTCGCCGAGGTCGCGCCTGACCACGTTGCCGCCCAGCGGCAATGGGAGTCGCGTCTCCTGGTACCACCACTCGCCCATGTCCGCCCAGAGGTGCAGCCCGCGGTCCGCGAACGTGAGCTGACCCTCGTGAATGAGGAGTCCCGCATCAGCCTTTCCGGCGGCGACGAACTCTTCGATTTGATCGAATGCGACGACGATATGGCGCGCCGCGGGTTGATAGAGCCGGAGCGTGAGAAAGGCGGTCGTCAGCTCTCCCGGAACGGCGACTAGACGTCCCGCCAGCGTCTTGCGCGGGTCGGCGTCCGGGGGGGAAGCCTCTCGGGCCACAATGCGCGGGCCATAGCGATCGCCGATGCTGGCGCCGTGGGCGAGCAGGGCATAGCGGTCCGCGAGATATGCGTACGCATGCAGCGAGACCGCAGTGACCTCCAGCTCACCCGCGAGCGCGCGCCGGTTCAGGCTTTCGATATCGCCGAGCTCGTGGACATAGCGACGCCCGCCAGTGTCGATCTTCCCTGCCGCCATCGCCCAGAACATGAAGGCGTCGTCGGCGTCGGGGCTGTGGGCGACATGGATCGTGCGGGGAATGGTTGCCGTCATGAGGTGCGACCGCCACCGCGGCCCTGGCGAACTGCTTCGGCATGGAAGCTCGTCAGTGCGTCGAGGTGAGCGTCCTGGCCGTATTCCGGCCGTTTCCGTGCCAGCTCCGCGGCTTCGTTGCGCAGAAAATCTGCGTACGCACGGCGTTCTTCCGGAACGTTGCCCAGTGCCTGGTACGCGTGCGCACGCAACAGATAAATGAAGAGATGCGTGGGTATCGATCGCCGGATCGTATCGGCCTGCGCGAGAGCCCCAGTAGCGTCCCCCCCAGCGAGCTGCAGCAGGCCGACGTGGTAGCGCGCATCGGCGTCGAGGCTGGGCAGTTGGGCATAAGCCCCCAGCGCCATCGGGAGAAAGAACTGCACGCTGTCGTTCTTGCCAGCCTCGGCCAGAATCATGACACGATTGAAGAGACGGTTGGCGCGTTCCTCAGGGGGCATTTGACTGATATCGGGAGCGGGGAGCCGGGAGCGGGGAGCAGCTTGCTCCGCTCCCTGCTCCCGGCTCCCTGCTCCGGCGCCGCGCATGGCAACAACCGTGATGAGGGCGCCGAGCGCGGTGCCAGCCAGCGCCCACGGAAGACCCACGCGCCAACCGGTGGGTTGCGCCGTGGCGATCGCCGCGCCGCACTTGTGGCAGAAGCGCGCGGTGGACGAGAGTGGTGCGCCGCACGCATGACATGTCATGGGTGGAGAATGTAACCCGGGCTAGCGGCAGACAGGAAAGCCGGTAAAGTAGGGCCCCATGGCGAGCACCGAGTACGGCAAGCACATGGGGGAGCTGAAGCGCGGGGAGCAACGCTGGGACGTCTATCTCGAGGGCCAGCCCGACACCTCGCTCGGTGCGGTACGCGGGCGGATTCACTTCGTGAGTGGCCAGCTGCACAGGGTGACGGGATGGATCTTCCTCGAGTGGCAGGAGAAGGATATTCAGGAGCGGTTCGGGGAGTTTTCGGCTGTCGAACTGCTGCACTTCGTGGAAGCGCTGTAGGGCGGATGCTGCACATTCGTGCGAACAATTTGCACATTTCCACGCTATAAACAGTCCGTCAGTCGGTTTTTTCTGCAGCTCGTGCACGGATTTCTTGACATCCCCCCGGTTGGCCCTCTAGCTTCCCATGTGGCCCGCCGCTTGCAAAGCGTCTCAACGACTCGGGAAGGAGACCCAATTCAATGACAGCAACGCTGGAACCGACCGTCGGCGCCGGCGCGAAAGCGTCCACCGGCACGTCGCCGGCGGATGTGATTCGCCGCGCCAAGGAAGCAGGAGTGCAGGTCGTCGACGTGCGCTTCACCGATCTGCCCGGCACCTGGCAGCATTTCTCGATTCCGTTGAAGGAGCTCGAGGAAGGCACATTCACCGACGGTTTGGGATTTGACGGCTCGTCGATCCGCGGCTTTCAGGCGATCAACGAAAGCGACATGCTGCTGCTTCCCGATCCGGGCAGCGCGTTCGTCGATCCATGTCTGGAAGTGCCGACGCTCTCACTCACCTGCGACATCGTCGACCCGATCACCCGCGAGGCCTACTCGCGCGATCCGCGGTATGTGGCGCGTAAGGCCGAAGCGTTCTTGAAAAAGAGCGGCGTCGCCACGACAGCGTATTTCGGGCCCGAGGCGGAGTTCTACATCTTCAACTCCGTGCGCTTCGACCAGAACGCGCACGAAGGCTACTACCACATCGATTCCGAAGAAGGCATCTGGAACTCCGGCGCGAACGGCACGCCCAACCTGGGCCACCGGCCGCGCCACAAGGAGGGCTACTTCCCGGTGCCGCCGACCGACCGGCTGCAGGACCTGCGCTCCAAGATCATGCTGGGGATGATTGCGGCGGGCATCGAGGTGGAAGTCCACCACCACGAGGTGGGGACGGCGGGCCAGACCGAGATCGACATGCGTTACAGCACGCTGACGCGTATGGCCGATCAGATCATGATGTACAAGTACATCGTCAAGAACGTGTGCGCGAAGAACGGCTACACCGCGACGTTCATGCCCAAGCCGATGTTCGGCGACAACGGCTCGGGGATGCACGTGCACATGAGCCTGTGGAACGGGACGAATAACCTGTTCTTCGACAAGAATGGCTACGCGTTGATCTCCGAGTCCGCGCGCTGGTACATCGGCGGGCTCATCAAGCACGCCGCGGCGCTGCTCGCCTTTGCGGCTCCGACGACGAACAGCTACCGGCGACTCGTGCCGGGCTATGAGGCGCCGATCAACCTGATTTACTCGCAGCGCAACCGCTCGGCGATCTGCCGCATCCCGATGTATTCGACGTCGCCGAAGGCGAAGCGGCTCGAGTTCCGGGCGCCCGATCCATCGGCCAACCCGTACCTGACGTTTGCGGCGCTGTTGATGGCCGGGTTGGATGGCATCAAGAACAAGATCGAGCCGCCCAAGCCGATGGACGTGGATCTGTACGAGCTCGAGCCGGCGGAGCGGAAGCACGTGAAGAACACGCCGGGAAGCCTGCAGGAATCGTTAGCGGCGCTGGAGGCCGACCATGCCTTCCTGCTCGACGGTGGCGTCTTCACGCAGGATCTCATCGACGTCTGGCTCGCGATGAAGCGGGCCAAGGATGTCGACGCGGTTGCACTCAGGCCGCATCCCTACGAGTTCTTCCTGTACTACGACGCTTGAACTAGGGCGGTAAACGGCGGAAACGGGCGGTAATGGGCGGTAGTCGAGCTCGTTACCGCCTTTTCCCGCCTTATACCGCCCGTTACCGCCTTCATTCATGACAACCAAACGCGAAATCCTCGACGCCGCCAAGAAGCAAGACGTCAGCTCGCTCCGTCTCCAATTCACCGACATTCTCGGCATCAACAAGAATGTCGAGGTACCCCAGAGCCAGTTCGAGAAGGCGCTCGAGGGCGACATCATGTTCGACGGTTCGTCGATCGAAGGCTTCGTCCGGATCGAGGAATCGGACATGGTGCTGCGGCCCGACCTGGAGACGTTCCGCGTGCTGCCCAACGGGGACGCGGCCGGCAAGGTCGCACGGGTGATCTGCGACATCTACAATCCGGACGGCTCGGCCTTCGCCGGCTGCACGCGCCAGGCGCTGCAGCGCCAGATCGCGAAAGCGAAGGCTCTCGGCTACGAGATGATGGCCGGTGTAGAGGCCGAGTTCTTTATCTTCCAACTGGATTCGGATGGTGAGCCGACAACGGTGACGCACGATCACGGCGGCTACTTCGACCAGACGCCGGTGGATCGTGCCGAGGAAATTCGCCGGCTGATCGTGAAGGATCTCGCCGCCATGGGGTTCGAAGTCGAGGCAGGCCATCATGAGGTAGCGCCGGGACAGCACGAAATCGATTTTCGCTATGCCGAGGCGCTCGAGACGGCCGACAACCTCGCCACGTTTCGATTCGTGGTGCGCAACGTCGCGTACCGGCACGGGTTTCTCGCGACGTTCATGCCCAAACCGATCTTCGGCCAGAACGGTTCCGGGATGCACACCCATCAGTCGCTGTTCCGGAAGGGCGCGAACGCGTTCCACGATCCCAAGGGGAAATGGGAGCTGTCCCCCGTGGCGCTGCAGTATATCGCGGGCCTGCTGAAGCACGCCCGCGGCTTCTGCGCGGTCACAAATCCGCTGGTCAACAGCTACAAGCGGTTAGTGCCGGGTTACGAGGCCCCGACCAACGTGGCGTGGTCGATGCGCAACCGGTCCCCGCTGGTGCGCATCCCCGACCGCCGCGGCATCGGTACCCGTTGCGAGCTGCGAATGCCCGACCCCTCCGCCAACCCCTACCTGGCCCTGGCGGTACAGCTCGCGGCTGGGTTGGACGGCGTCGAGCGCAAGCTCACCCCGCCCGATCCGGTGAATAAGAACATCTTCGAGATGAGCTTCCGTGAGCGCCGTAAGTACCGGATCGACGAGCTGCCGCGCGACCTCCACGAAGCGCTGGACATGCTGGAGAAGGACGACGTGGTCCGTGACGCCCTGGGGTCACACATCTACGAGCGGTTCGTGGAGGCCAAGCGTGAGGAATGGCAGGAGTACATCGGCCGCGTGAGCGAGTGGGAGGTCGAGCGCTACCTGGCCCAGTACTGAAACGTCCCCCCCGGATCCCCCCCCAATCTCCCCTCCTCCCCTCGTGGCATGCTGTATGCATAGTCGTGCATATAGTGCACAAATTCTGTTGCACTCGTGATGTTAGTGTGAGTAATGGCTTGCAGAATGTTTACAGGTTTGTGCATATTATGCACGAATCTACTGACGCCGCGTAAACCACTGAGGGGGACATGGACGCCAACACCGTTGCCATCAACTTCGTCTGGACGCTGGTCGCTGGTTTCCTCGTGATGTTCATGCAGGCGGGCTTCGCGCTGGTCGAGACCGGCTTCACGCGCGCGAAGAACGCCGCGCACACCATGACGATGAATTTCATGGTGTACGGCATCGCGATGTTGGCCTACTGGGCGGTGGGCTTCGCGCTGCAGGCGGGCGGCGTGGGGCCGCTCGGCACGCTCGGCGGCTACGATCAACTGTCGCACGAAGTCTCGGTGACGATCGGCGGGAAGACGTGGGGCCTGTTCGGAGGAACCGGGTTCTTCCTCACCGGCGTCGCCTACACCGCGCCGGTCTTCGCCTACTTCCTGTTCCAGATGGTGTTCATGGACACGGCGGCCACGATCCCGACGGGAGCGCTGGCCGAGCGGTGGAGATTCGTCGCGTTCGCCGTGTTCAGCGTGTTCGTCGGCGCCATCATCTATCCGATCTACGCCAACTGGACTTGGGGCGGCGGCTGGCTTTCCATGCTCGGCAAGAACCTCGGGCTGGGCCACGGCCACGTCGACTTCGCGGGATCGTCCGTGGTGCACATGACGGGCGGCGTGATGGCGTTCGTCACCGCGATTCTCCTGGGCCCGCGGCGCGGGAAGTACAACGCCAACGGGACCGTGAACGCTATCCCGGGACACAACATCCCGATGGCGCTGGTCGGCACGTTCATCCTCGCCTTCGGGTGGTTCGGGTTCAACGCCGGATCGACGCTGGCGGGCTCTGACCTGCGCATCGGGGTCATCGCGACGAACACGATGCTGGCTGGGGCGGCGGGAGGTATCACGGCGATGCTGTACGTGTGGCGCAGGTACGGCAAGCCCGACCCGTCGATGCTCGCGAACGGGACGCTCGCGGGACTCGTCGCCATCACCGCGCCGTGCGCCTTCGTGACGGCCCCGGCTGCCGTACTGATCGGCGGCGTGGCGGGAGTGCTGGTCTGCGCGGCGGTGCTGTTCATCGAGCGCTCGCTGAAGATCGACGATCCCGTGGGCGCCATCTCGGTCCACGGGGTGTGCGGCCTGTGGGGGATTCTGTCGGTCGGCCTGCTCGCGGACGGTACCTACGGCGCCGGCTGGAACGGCGTCGACGGGGCGGTGCGCGGGTTGTTTTACGGCGACGCCTCGCAGCTCGTGGCCCAGCTCGTGGGCGGCGTGACCAATTTCGTGGCCGTCGGCGCGATGGCGTTCGTCGCGTACAAGGTCACCGGCTTGGTGGTGGGCGGCCATCGCGTCTCAGCTGAAGTCGAGGAGCTCGGGCTCGATGTGCCGGAGATGGGTGTGGAGGGTTACACGACCACGCCTGAAGCTGCGACGGTCGTGGTCATTGACGAGCCGACCGCGCCCGGCAAACCGGCCTTCGAGCCCCAGCCGGAGCCGATCTGATGCGCGCCGTCGCACTAGCCGGCCTGCTGCTCGTGACGGCATCGCTGGCGGCGCAAACGCCTCCACCGCTCAAGCTCAGCGGCTGGGCCGAGGCGTCGTACGTCTACTCCCGGCACAGCGCCGGGGATACGATCATCGTGGGGCGGCTCTACGATCGTCTGCAGAACCGGTTTACCCTGAACGCGTTCGGCGTCGTGCTCGACAAGCCGTATGACCCCGCGAAGCGCAGCGCCGGCTTCCACGTCGAGGCCTTGTTCGGCCAGAACGCGACGGTGATCAAGTCGGGGGGAGGGGCGCTCGACCTCGGCACCCAGGCCGATATCCCGCACCTCTACGTCACCCTGAACCTCCCAACCGCGAATGGGAGCGGAGTGCAGTTCAAGGCGGGGCGCATGCCCACGCTGCTCGGGCTGGAGCTGATCGAAACCGCCGGCAACCCGAACTGGTCGGAGGGAAACCAGTTCATCTACGTCGAGAACTTCACCGCGGTGGGTGTGAGCGTCGAAACGAAGCTCAACCGGTACCTCGACGTGCAGCTCCGGGTGATCAACGGGTGGGACCAGGTTTCGGACAACAACAAACGTAAGTCGCTGATGGGACGAGTCGGGATCTCACCCGATACGCTCACCTCTCTGGGGATCATTGGGTTCTGGGGCCCGGAGGAGGCCGGCAACGATAAGGCGAATCGCTACGGCGTCGACGCACTGATTTGGCGGAAGCTGGGCACGGCGCAGTTCTGGCTGCAGGGTGACTACGGCCGCGAGCAGGCGAACGCTGCCTTGCCGACCCCCACCCAGGACGCGAAATGGTGGGCAATCGGCGGTTGGGTGACGTACGACGTCAGCAAGTCGGTCGGGCTGGCGTTGCGGGGCGACTACGTGAACGACGAGAACGGCGCGCGCACCAGCGGGTCGTTGGGCTTTCCTGCGAACACCGGGCAGAAGTTTGGCAGCGCCTCGGCGACGTTGAACATCCGTGCGTGGCCGAATGCTATGGTTCGGCCTGAGGTGAGGTACGATCGATCCACGTTGGCCGCTTTCGACGCCAAGAAGGATCAAGTCAGCGTCGCGCTAGGCGTGGCGTACTTGTACTGACGCCGGGGCTGTAGCTTCACCGCCGCACCGCCGCACGGCCGCTCTCGCCGTGCGGTGTATATCTTTTGAGGTTACCCATGACACTGTTTCGCGTGTTAGCCCTGATCGCCGGGGTGACCTCGGCGTGCGACGTCCTGCCGCGGCCGGGCGACACACAAGGGGTGCAGCAGGCAGCACGGTGGGAGCAACACGGCCGCATCCTCGTTGAACCAGATCCGCGCTATACGATCGTCCACCTCCGCGTCGATACCAACGTCGCCGCGCGACATGACGTACTGCTGGCGCGATTCGATTTCGATCCGACTGACGCGCTGGGTGATGAGTACGCACTGACTGTCGCGCTCGATCTCGGCGACGCACGGCAGCTCTCAGCCGAACATCGCTATTCCCTGGGAGACTCCATTCCCGCATGGGGAACGGTCATATGCCTGTGCCGGCCGCTGCGGCCGGATTCCGTGCGCGGGACGTACGTGATGCAGACGCGTGGCATGCGCCAAATCGCCGGACGAATCGATGCGACGCTGTATTTCACCGCGTGGGACGATCCGACCAGGCACGCGACGTATCGACTGCGGCAGCGAATCCACGGGGTGCGGCCCTGACGGTCGGACGGTCGGACGGTCGGACGGTCGGACGGATCTCCTGTCGCCGACTGATCGGCGCACTGGCGTTTCTGGTCTTGTTTGCCGGTCCGACCGTCCGACCGTCAGACTGTCAGACGGTCAGTCAGACGATCGACACCATCATCATCGAGAACAGCAACGTCTTCGACCATGAGGATCGCGCGCCCGATTGGGTGGCGCATCTGGCGAACAGGTTGCACGTGCGGACGCGCCAGTGGGTCATCCGGCGGCGCATGCTGCTGAACCGTGGCGACGTCTTCGATCGCGCGCGCATGGAGGAAAGCGAGCGATCGCTGCGCACCCTCGGCGTGTTTCGCTCGGTGCGGGTGGATACGGTTCGCTCCCAGCCGGAGGGGAAGCTCGCGATCCGGGCCGTTACGTCGGATGGGTGGAGCACGCAGCCTCAAGCGAGCTTCACGAGCGCAGGCGGCGACAACACCTGGGACGTCGGCTTCACCGAGCGCAATTTTCTCGGCACGGCCACGGAGCTGTCGCTGCTGTACGGCCGCAATCCGGACCGTCGCCGTCTCGACTTCGTGTTCATCAATCCGCATTTCCTCGGCCGCCGTACATCGCTCGACCTGCGCTACAGCGATCTCTCCGACGGACATCACGGCGAATGGCACTTTGGGCTGCCCTTTCACGAGACCGTGGCTCCGCATTCGATCGAGACGTACGGTGAGCTCGCTGACCAGCGGGTGCTGCGGTTTCGTGACGACGTGCTGCTGGACAGCACGCGCCATCACCTGCTGCGCGTGGGGCTGCTTGGAGGAATCGCCGTGTCCGCGTCAAGCCACCACTACACGCGGCTGTGGGGCGGGGCGGAGTGGCGCCGCGAGGACTTTACCCTGAGCGATACCGCGCAAGTGCCCTATTCAGTCTTTGCGACGGTGCGAGGAGGCATCGAGATCGGCTCGGTGCGTTTCCGGGTGCTGGAGCAATTCAATTCCTATGCGCGCCGCGAAGACGTGGACCTGTCGCCTACGCTTCGGGTGGGCGTCGCGCTGCAGTCGGGCGTCGGATACGAGGTCCTGGGACAGACGTCGGCGGTCTGGAAGCGCGGATTTGCGCTGGTGCGCGTCGCGGCGAATGGCTTGGACACGACGCGAACCCAGGCGCAGCTCACGGTCGTGAGCCAGGACATTCGGCGCCACACGCTCATCGCGCACGCCGAGGGCGGCATCGTGACCCACCCCAAGCCCGGAGCGGAGTTCGATCCGTGGGTCGAGCAGCGCGGCCCCAGATTATTCGGGATCCACGCCTTCACGGGCACGCGCACGACGTGGTTCGTGCTCGAGGATAGGATTCTGGTCGCCGACGACATTCTGGGGTTGATGGCGTTGGGCCTGGCCCCGTTCCTCGATTACGGTGGCGCGTGGTATGGTGACGAGCCGGCGCGCCAGGGTGGTGATGCGGGAGTATCGCTGCGCTTCGGTCCGACCCGCGCGGTGCGTGGCGAGGCCGCGGAGCTGGCGTTCGGATACCGATTCGGGCAGGGCATGAAGGGGAAGCGCTGGGCGTTCACGTTGCGGAAAGGCTTCTCGTTCTAAAGGGGCAGGCATGATGACGCACGTCGACTGGATCGGCTGGCTGGCGACCGCCGTCTTCCTGGTCTCGTATTTCACTAAAGGGCCTACCGGGTTGCGCCGGGTGCAGGGCGTCGCCGCTGGTCTGTGGGCGTTATATGGCATGCTGATTCACTCGCTCCCCGTCATCGTGGCGAATATCCTCGTCGCGAGCGTCGCCGTTGCGTCGTCGTTCAGGAAGCCTTCGGCTTTGGCTTCTCCTCCATGAGCGCCATCGGGTTCTTGTCCGGGTCGTGAAAGAACGTCATCCATAAGTCGTACTCGGCCGCTGCGTGCACGCGATGCGGCTTGTCCACGAATTTGACGCCGCGCTGGGCAAGCGTGCGATGCACCCGCTCGATGTCAGTGACCCGCAAATAGAGCACCGAGCCGGGATGATCCTGTTCGGGCTTCTCGGGTGGGGAGAGCATCAAGCGCACCGAGCCCACCTGAAAAAACGCGAGCGCCGGCGGTGCCTGAAACAACAATGGCAGGCCGAGGGTGTCGCGGTGGAACTTCACGGCGCGATCCAGATCGTGGACGACGTTGGTCACCTGTGCGAGCTCCATTGCCCCTCCCGGGGAAATTAGTTAGCTTATGCTAAGTAATTATGGAACCGCCTTCCTGTCAACCCCCCGCGCGAGCCATCGCCGACCGGCTGCATTCCGCCGCCATCCACGTGCTGCGGCGCCTGCGGGTCGAAGACAAGGCGATCGGCCTGTCCGGGCCGCGCGCGTCCGCGCTATCGGTGATCGTGTTTCGGGGTCCGATCGCGATGGGGGCGCTCGCCGAGGCCGAGCAGGTGCGGCCGCCCACGATCACGCGCCTGGTGGCGAGCCTGGAGCGGGTGGGGCTGGTACGGCGGGTCAATGACCGTCGCGACGGCCGGGTGCAGCTCGTCGAGGCGACGGCGGCGGGGAAGCGTCTGCTGAGCAAGGGCCGCGCGCGCCGCGTCGAGCGGCTGGCGCGGGGCGTCGCGAGATTGTCAGCGGACGATCAGCGCGTGTTGGCGCGCGCTTCGGACTTGATGGACCAGGCGCTTTTGGTGACTTTTGACGGCCTGGCGCCGTAGCCAAGTGGTAAGGCAGAGGTCTGCAAAACCTCGATTCGTCGGTTCGATTCCGACCGGCGCCTCTCGGTAGGACAACGACTTACGGGATCTCGTGAGCAGTGTTGGGAACATTCTTGGGAACATAACCCTCGCAAGTGTGCGGAGATGGCCGGGCCAGCCGACTAGCCCTGCGACGCAGCTGAGGTAAGCGGGAGCATGAGGCACTGCTCTCGCTTCGTGCTTCATCGAGCTGGGGTTGACCCACCCTCCGACATCGACCGGCAACCAATGGCAACCGTAACGGTGCCGTCCAGGCGCGTAGCCCGTCGGCCGAGCACGTCACAGGTTCATCTGGTCCCACCGAGCCTTGAGTATGGCGCGCGTGACCGGGACCGGTGCCTCGCCGAGTTCCACGAGGCCGCACGGTGGGTTCGGCATCCCGATCACGGTGCAGAAGTAGGGCCCCGTGTGGTTTGGGCGAATTCGGTGCGCCCTGACTGCGCGATGGCGCGAGGCGAGGTTGCGGACGTGACCTACCGATGCTCCTCGCTCAACCGTTTAAACGCGGCGCGCGCCTCGGCGACGCGCGGTTGGAGCTCTTGGTCGGCGTGCTTCCAGAGATCGATGAAACGACTGTAGTAATGGCGCGCTCTAGCACGGTTCCCGCGCGCCTCGTACAGCTCACCGAGGCGTTGGAGGGTCGGGGCTGGGGGGCGGTCGAAGCCGTCATACAGCAAAGGCAGCGTGGAAGCAATGCGCTCGTAGACGGCGAGCGCTGAATCCGGCATTCCCGTTCGCTCATACGTGGTCGCGACTTCGAACCAGCCGCACGTGGCGCATGGCGCCTCATCGTGCCAGGCCCGGTATTCCCCGATGGCATCCTGGAACCGCCCTTCCGCGAGAGCCACTTCGGCCGTCGCATCGTGACGGGCGAAGACTCCCCGACGACGGCCTACCGGCACCGTTTCTTGGAATTCGGCGAGCCAGTGCTTCGCCACATCGGGTCGGCCGGCATGGGCGTAGTACGCCGCGAGCTCCACGTAGGGGCGGTCCGTGGCAGACATCGAGGCGAGCGGATGGCGCTGGAGGGCCGCCTCGATCATTCGCACCCCGTCGGCCTCCCGGTTTCGATACCGGAGATCGATCCAGGCAGACTGGATCGCGCCCCTCAGGTAGTCTCCCAGCAGTCCCCGCTGCTCGTTCTCTGCCATGTTGTCCCGCAGGTGTTGCTCTGCCCGCGTCAGTCGCCCCTGGACCTCATCAAACGCTGCCAGCGTCGAGCTAGTAAAAATCTTCCAGGACAAGGTCGCCTCCGGCGCTTCCCGCAGCTGCTCCACGAGCCGTTCCGCCGTGGCGTAGTCGCCCTGCGTGCTGGCCAAGCAGGCGTGGGTCAAGAGCAGCCAGGGGTGTTGTGGCAGGGCACGGGCGAATTCCTCCAACGTCGCCTGCACATCCTTGAAATGCCCCTGCGCCACCTCCGCAGCTAGCGCGTTCGCATAGAAGTGGTAGCTGGCCCTCAGCTTCGTCGCGTGGAGCGCCAGGCTTTCCGCCTCGCCGTAGCGTCGCGCTCGGTTCAGCACCCAGGAGAGGTTGTTCAATGCGGTCGCGTTCTCCGGATCTCGTTGAAGCACGGACCCGTAGGCCGAGATCACCTTCGCCGGGTCGTAGTCCACGACATCGTAGTACCAGGCCGCCGACAGATCACGCTCCACGACGGGCAGCCGATCCCGGTGCGCGAAGGCCTTGGTGGCCGCGGCCTCGACCCGGTTCTTCGTAGCGAAACTGTTGTCCAGCGCGACCGAAAGCTTGCGGTAGGCCATGGCGAACCCAGGATCGAGCGCGGTTGCCTCTTCCAGGAGGGCGCTCGCTTCGTCCCACCGGCCCGCGTCGTCCGCCTGGACGCCCGCGGTGTACTTTCGGAGCGCGTCGAGCGACGCGGTCGTCACCCGCTCGAGCGCCTCGGTCGCGCGGATCGACTTAAGGGACTCGCCGATGCGCTCGCGCAGCCTCCGAGACAACCGGTCGACCGCGCCGATTAGCTCTGCATCGTTCTCGGCCGTCTCCCGCACGGCAGCGAGCACGCTACCGTCGGCTGCCACGACGAGGCTCGCCGACAGCACGTAGCCCTTGCCCAGCGGATCGATCTCGCCTATCACGACGGCCTTCACGTTCTCCCGCTGCGCGATTTCACGCCCCAGCGCTCCGTCGAGCGGCGTGGTGGATAGGCGCTCCATACGCCGCAACGCGCTGGCGATCATCTCCGGGTCCATGAGCTTCACGGTGGGCGACTCTGAGAGATCGACACGGAACGCCTCCGTGAGCGAGGGCCCCAACGTCGAATCCGCGGCTCGGTTCTGGAAGTTGACGAGAATCACGGGCTCCCGGTTTTTGATCACGCCGGACGCGATCAGGGTGCCCACCGGACCGATCCCGAGCAGCCGCATCGCCATGTAAGCCGCCGTGACCAAACCCAACGCCGAGAACGCGAACACCCCACCCAATACTGACCTGCGCCATGTGAACCACGCGCGAAGCCCGCCGCTCGGAGGTGCAGGCCGTTCTCCCGTCGCCGCTCGGGCTCGTCGCCCTTCTACGAGCCCGGTCACAGATACCACTGGGAGGCCGAGGAGGAGAAGCACGATCGCTCCCCCGAAGACCCAGTCCGGTAGGCCGAGGGCGACCATCAGAGCGTAGACCACTCCCAGCACGACGACGGATGCGAGTCCGAACAACGCAGCAGTCCGCGCCAGATGCGTGAGCGGCGCCCGCTCGGGCCGACCCCTGATCACCTCGGCGAACTGCGCCGCCGTCGCAAATCGGTCCGCCGGCGTCTTCGCGAGCGCCTTCGACACCGCGGCATCGATCGTGGGGGGAATGGTCTCCCGCAGCCGCCGCACGGACGGCACCGGATCGGCGAGCCGTTTTGCCATCACGACCTGGGCAGTCGGCCCGGTGTAGGGCGGCTCCCCCGCCAGCATCTCATACAACACGCAGCCCAGACCGTAAATGTCACTGCGACCGTCGAGCCGGGAGCTGCCCGTCGCCTGCTCGGGACTCATGTAGGCCGGCGTGCCGATCGCGATCCCCGTCGCGGTGAGACTCCCGCCCGCCGCCGCCGTGATCGCCCGGGCAATTCCGAAATCGCTCACGACCGCGTGCCCCGCCTGGAACAGAATGTTCTCGGGCTTGATGTCCCGGTGCACGACGTCGTGATCGTGCGCGTAGCTCAGCGCGTCTGCCACTTCGCGCGTGATCCGCAGGGCGTCTTCGAGCGGCAGCGGGCCCTCGCGCTCGAGCCGGTCCCGCAGCGATTCCCCTTCGATGTAGGGCATGACGTAGTAGAGGGACCCGCCCGCCTGACCCGAGTCGTGCAGCGCCAGGATGTGGGGATGGGTGAGCCGAGCCGCAGTGTCGATCTCGCGGAGGAACCGCTCCGGGCCGAGCGCGGCGGCAAGCTCAGGCTTCAGGACCTTGATAGCGACCCGGCGATGGTGCTTGAGGTCTTCGGCGAGGTAGACCGTCGCCATCCCCCCGCGCCCGAGCTCCCGCTCGATCGTGTAACGGTCGGCGAGGGCACGTTGCAGGCGCGCGAGAGGATCGGTCAGTCGGGGACTCGGGGGCGTAGGACAATTCCATCATAGGGCTCAGGCCCCAGCGCGGCCAGAGGGCGCTCGCAATGCTTCGCTCCGCTGCGCGCGTTTTTTCCTACTGCCGCCCGGCTCGCGACTGTACCCTCTATGCCATGCTCGCACGCGTCCGCTCTGCCGCCACGGCAATGATGGGCGTCGACACCTACAGTGACGACCTGGATCTCACGGTCCAGCACGCTGCCGGAAGCGCCGAGCTGAAGGGCTCCGTCGGCAAGTTCAACACGCTCCGGTCGTAGGATGAGATCGTTTCGGTCAACGACGTGCCGTTTGCGACAGTGGGGGGAAGCGCCGTACCGGAGAACGAGGGGCCCAGGATCACCCCCATTGGCGGCCGGCTCTTCTTCACGGGCGAGGAGCATCGAGTCTTGCTCGGCTTGGTGAGCGCGCCTGATTCGATCGGCGCTGGCCTTGCCGGCGTCCTCCGCGCTGGCGCGCACCTGGTGAGGATCGCGCTATAGAGACAGGCTCATGTCACTGTACTTTGCGTCCCGGGATGTGCTGGCCATTCTGATGTAGCACGAGCCCGTCCGCCCTGAGCGTCAGCTGGGCGTCGACCGCCTTCAAAAAGAACGTCGAATCCGATTCCGCGAAGATCGCGAACCGCGGCTGCGCGGTTGCCTGGGCGAACAGGTGCGCCGCCTCGCGCGTGATGACGATGTGGAAGGTGGGCGCGAGCTCGTAGTCTCCCACATATCGCTGCAATACCAGTGAATCGACGGCGACTTCCGTATGTTTCTGCGGCGGGGGCCGGAGCGGGAACGTCTCGTCCAGCAGGTGAAAGCCGATGTCATCGACGGTTTCGTTGCCGTTGTTGCAGAGCACAACGACACCGATGCGGCGCGCCGGATCGAAGCCGATGAAGCTGCGATAGCCACCCGTCCCCCCGTTGTGCCACACGATCCTCCCCGCCGGCCGCAAGAGGATGTGCCAGGCGAGGCCGATCTTGAGGTTTGGATCATTGGTCGCATGCCGCTCGCCATGCGTCTGCTGCAAGGTGCGCGAGAGCGGTGTCGCTGCGGAATCGAGGTTGGCGACCAGAAACGTCATCAAGTCGGCGGCGGTCGAGCGCAGCGCGCCCGCGCCGGCGAGCGTCGGCAGGTCCCAGTTGGGTACAACGTGCCCATCGCCGTCGTGACCAGGAGCGAGCCGGGCGCGCAGCGCCGGCGTGAGCGTGATCGCAGTTTCGCTCATGCCGAGTGGCGTGAGAATGCGGCGCGTCACGAGCTGCTCGTAACTGGTCTTCGCCCTGAGGGCGAGGACGTGGCCCAACAGGCCGACGCCGAGGTTCGAGTACTCGTAGGTCGCGCCGACGTCGCGCGGCAGCTGGTAGCCGGCCAGGAACGCGTACATCTGCTGGACGCTGTAGTCGGCGTACGGATTCATCGAATCGCGCGGCGTGAAGTTCGATGGCATGCGCGGTAGGCCGGACGACTGCGTGGCCAGATCGAGCAGCGTGATCTGGCGCCCGTTGCGCGAGGGGACGCGCACCGAGCTCGGGAGATACTTCGCGACCGGATCGTCGAGCCGCGCTTCACCGCGGGTCACCATGTCCGCGAGGGTGGACGCGGTGAAGACCTTCGTGATGGAGCCGATCTCGAAGACATCGCCCGCGCCAACGCCGACCGCGATGACGCGCCTTCTCTGATCCAGCAGTCCGACGACCATTCCCTCTCCGTGCTTGCCGGTATCGGGAAGGGCAGTTACGCGTGACCGCAGTAAGTCCCGGACGGCGGAGTCGGATGGGAGCGCCTGCTGAAGACTGAGGGCCAGCGCGAGGGAAGCGATGAAATGCATGCGGAAATTTAGTATCTTCTCGCCCGCGTGCTCGTTCCCAAGCTTGTCACGACCCTGCAGGACTACAACCGGGAGCAGTTCACCCGGGATGTGATCGCCGGCGTCATCGTCGGTATCGTCGCGCTGCCGCTCGCGATCGCCTTCGCCATCGCGAGCGGCCTCAGCCCCGAGCGCGGGCTCTATACCGCGATCGTCGCCGGCTTTCTCATCTCGCTGCTGGGCGGCTCACGCGTCCAGATCGGCGGACCGACCGGCGCGTTCGTCGTGATCGTGTCGGGGATCGTGCAACAGCACGGTGTCGATGGGCTGGTCATCGCGACGCTCATGGCCGGCTTCATCCTGGTCGCGTTCGGACTGCTGCGGCTCGGGGCCGCGATCAAGTTCATCCCATATCCGGTGACCATCGGCTTCACGAGCGGCATCGCCCTCATCATCTTCTCGAGCCAAATCCGCGACTTGCTCGGTCTTGAGATGCAGACGGTCCCCTCGGCGTTCTTGCCGAAATGGGACGCGTACGCCCACGCGTTTGACTCAGTCAATCCGTGGGCACTCGCGGTTGCCCTCGCGGCCTTCACGATCATTCTGGTATGGCCGAGGATCTCGAGGCGTATTCCGGGCCCGTTTGTCGCGCTGATTGTGACGACGCTCCTCGCGCAGCTCCTGCACCTCCCGGTCGAGACGATCGGCGCGCGGTTCGGCGCGATCCACGCCGGACTGCCCAGGCCCGCGATCCCGCACCTCTCACTGGGAATCATCGGCGCGCTCGCCGGTCCGGCCTTCACGATTGCGCTGCTCGCCGCGATCGAGTCGCTGCTGTCGGCGGTCGTGGCCGACGGGATGATCGGCGGGCGCCATCGCTCCAACATGGAGCTGGTGGCCCAGGGAGTCGCGAACATCGCGTCACCGCTGTTCGGCGGGATGCCCGCGACCGGGGCGATCGCCCGCACGGCGACCAACGTCAAGAACGGCGCCGCAACACCCGTCGCCGGGATGACGCACGCCGTCACGCTGCTGCTGATCACCCTCTTTTTCGGCCGCTGGGCCGGCCTGATCCCGCTTGCGACGCTGGCGGCGATCCTCGTCGTGGTCGCCTTCCACATGAGCGAGTGGCGCACGTTCGTGTCCGAGTTCCGCGCGCCCAAGAGCGACGTCGCCGTACTGCTGGCGACGTTCCTGCTCACCGTCCTCGTGGACCTCAGGGTGGCGATCGAGGTGGGGATGGTGCTCGCCGCTTTCCTCTTCATGCGCCGCATGGCGGAAGTGACGAACATCAGCGTGCTGACCCACGAATTTGCGGACCCGGTGGACGATTTCGAGCACGACCCCAACGCCGTTCGCAGTCGCGTGATCCCCGAAGGCGTCCAGGTCTACGAGATCACGGGGCCGTTCTTCTTCGGGGCCGCCGAGATGTTCAAGGACCGGGTGGGGCGGATTGCCGGCAAGCCGAAAGTGTTGATCATCCGCCTGCGCCACGTGCCGGCGATCGACTCGACAGGCCTGCACGCGCTGCGGGATCTCGTGCACCGCAGCCGACGGGAAGGGACACTCGTGATCCTTTCCGACGTCCACGCCCAACCGGTCGTTGCGCTGGACCGCTCGGGACTGTACGACGAACTCACCGAGGAGAACATCCACGGCAACATCGACGACGCGCTGAATCGCGCTCGGCAGTATCTCGGGCTGGAGCTCGTGCAGCCTCCGGCGTTTGCGACGCCCACCGTGGCCCGCGAGTCTAAAGAATCCCTCACAAGGCCTTCATGAAGGGTGCGAGCCGTCGACTGATAAACTCCGTGTGACCTGAACACGGAGTCATGGATGCGTCGTCGTTTCGCTATGTCTGCTTTGATCGCAGTCGCCTTAGGCTTGGCTTGTCGCGAAGAGGGAACGCAGCGGGTGCAGGCGCCGCCATCCAATGCTCCCGCCGACATCTCCCATGGCGAAGCGCCCGTCGGTTCCGGAGCGCAGCCGGCGCCGATCGATCCCGCGGCACCGCCGCGGTCCACCAGCCGTGTGCATCACGTGCGGATCTCGATCAGCCACGCGAAGATCACGATAGCGAATGGGGTTACGTACGACGCCTGGACATTCGATGGCCGGGTGCCCGGTCCGGTCATTCGTGTCACTGAGGGTGATACCGTGGATTTCACGTTGGTGAATCACGCACCCATGCCGCACAGCCTGGATTTCCACGCCGCGGAAATTGCGCCGAGCCGCGCATACGTGAACCTGCTGCCCAAGGATTCGCTCAACTATCGCTTCGTCGCGCGGGTGCCCGGCGCATTCATGTACCACTGCGGGACGGCGCCCGTGGCGCTTCATATCGCCAACGGCATGTATGGCGCGATCATCGTCGATCCGCGGCAGGGTCGGTCGCCGGCTCGCGAATTCGTGCTGGTCCAGAGCGAGTTCTACACGAAGGTCCTGCCCGACTCGACGCGCACGATCGATTGGGACAAGCTGCTCGGCCTGGCGCCGGACTATGTCGTGTTCAACGGCCGCGAGGCGGAATATGCCCATCACCCTATTGATGTGCGCGTCGGCGAGCGTCTGCGCATGTACGTCGTGAATGCCGGTCCGAATCGATTTTCGGCGTTCCACGTCGTGGGGGCAATCTTCGATCGCGTGTATCTCGACGGGTCGCTGGCGCACCCGCTCGAGGGTGTGCAGACCGTCACCGTGCCGGTTGGTGGAGGTGCCATTTTCGAGACGCAATTGGTCGAGGCAGGAACCTATCCCTTTGTCAGTCACGCATTCGCTGACGCGACCAAAGGGGCGGTGGGAATGTTCAAGGCGCGCTAAAAGGAGAACTCATGAAAGTCGCTGAGCTGATGCAAACGAATCTCAGAACGATAAGCACCCCGACCTCGACGTGCGCCAGGCCGCTCGGGAGATGCTCTACCTGAATGTGCAGCGCCTCTTCGTCGAGTACGACGGCGCGCTGGCGGGCGTCATTTCGCAGACGGATATCGTCGCCGCGGTCGCGACCGCGAAGGTCTAGCGCGCGCTACCGGCGCTGCACGGACCAGCGGCCGGTCTGGGTGTCGCCGGACGGCAGCCTGGTCGTGTAGGTGCCGGTGATCGTGTTGCCGTTCAGCTCTCCGCTGAACGTGGTGAGCAGGCGCTCCCCCGTTTGTGGATCCGCGTAGGGATCGAGCGTCCCACTCACATGCCCCCGCTCCACCCGCACGAATCGAATCGTGAGCACCGTGGATGCCCGCGCCTGGTTGCCGCCTGCGACGTCGGGTTGGGTCCACGGCACCAGGGCCCGGCCCCACGCCCTTGGGATCATCACAACGTCGCCGAAGGCTGAGTCCCCGGCCGCGCGCAGCGTGAAGCTGATGCTGCCGCTGCGGCCGGATTCCGAGCTGCTGTACTCGCCGGCCCACTCGCCGGTGAGCGCCCCAACATCCGTGGAGGTGCCGACGAGCGGCACGGGGGATCGGGAAGCGGCACAGGCGCTGAGCGCCAGAGGGAGAAGCACGATCGGCAACGTCTTGAAGCGCAACATGAGCACCTCGCGAGTGAGAAATGCATCGTTGCGCGTGACGGCGGCGCGCGGAGCCTAGGGCTAAGGATGAAGCGAAAATGATGAATTGTCACGGTGGCGAGCATGAGGCAATTTTCGCGCGTGAGCCCACAAAGCGAAGCGACTCGTATCCGGGACCGATTCGAGCGCCTGCTGGCGGCCGGCGTCGCGATCTTCTCGCGTCAGGATCTCGATCACGTCCTGCAGCAGGTGGTAGACGCGGCGCGCGACGTCGTCGGGGCCAAGTACGCTGCCCTCGGCGTCCTCGGTGAGGACCGTGAGTCGCTGGTGCAGTTCGTGACGTCGGGAGTCGACGACGAGGCGCGCCGCCGCATCGGCGACTTGCCTCGCGGGCGGGGACTCCTGGGTCACGTGATCCGCGAAGCGAAACCCATTCGCACGGCCGACTTGAACCGCCATCCGGCGCGTTACGGTTTCCCTCCCAATCATCCACCGATGAAATCGTTCCTCGGCGTTCCCGTGAAGGGCCGAGGCGGTGTATTCGGCAATTTGTACCTGACCGAGAAAATCGGCGCCGCCGAGTTCGATGACGAAGATGAGGCGATTGCGGTGCTGCTGGCGTCGCAGGCGGCGGTCGCCGTCGAGAACGCGCGGCTCTACGGCGAGTCGGCGCAGTTCCTCGGCCAGATTCGTACGATGCAGCGCCAGCGCGATCTGTTTTTCGCGATGATGAATCACGAGCTGCGCAACGCCCTCACGGGTGTGTACGGCTGGGCCGAGCGGCTGGTGCGGCGGAAGTCACCGGAGACGGCCGAGCAGGCGGCGCGGGAAGTGTACGAAGCGGCGGACCACACCATCGTGCTGCTCAACAATTTCCTCGACCTGATGCGACTCGACGCCGGGAAGGTGCGGCCAGTCATTCGGGCAGTCGAGGTTCGGGGCGCGCTGCAGCACGCGATGACGACCAACGAACCGGCGGCGACCGCGAAGCGTCTGCGGCTGGTGCTCCACGCCGATGGCGCGCCGGCGACGATCCCCACCGACCCGGTGCGCCTCGAGCAAATCCTCGTGAACCTCTTGTCCAACGCCATCCGGCACAGTCCGGACGGCGCGGGTGTCGAGGTGACGGCGGCGCACCAATCAGGCCACACCATGATTGCGGTGGTCGATCATGGCCCCGGTGTTCCTGCCGAGCTGCGCGACCGGATCTTCGAGCCGTTCGAGCGGTTCGATCCGCACTCCGGCCTCGGTACGGGTTTGGGGCTGCCCGTGTCGCGCCGGCTGGCAGAGGCGCTCGGCGGCACGCTTACAGTAGAAGAGACTGCGGGAGGCGGCGCCACTTTCATTCTGAAGATTCCTTCACCAACCCTTTAGAAATGATTCAACGCGACACCGCTAGCATGCCTTCATGAAGATTCTCGTCGTGGAGGACGACCGAAAGGTCGCTGGATTCATCGAGCAGGGGCTGCGGGAGGAAGGGTACGTCGTCGACGTCGCGCCGGACGGCGATCAGGGCACGATGTTGGCGCACGTCTACGACTACGACCTCCTCGTGCTGGACGTCATGCTCCCCAAGAAAACGGGTTTGCAAGTTGCCGCGGAGCTGCGGCGCGAGGGACGCGCAACCCCCATTCTGATGTTGACCGCCCGGGACGCGACCGAAGACGTGGTGCGCGGCCTGGACGCCGGTGCCGACGACTATCTCACCAAGCCGTTCAAGTTCGACGAGCTGCTCGCGCGGGTGCGGGCGCTGGTGCGGCGCGGCGGCGCGGGCCGCACGGAGCTGCTGCGCTATGGACCCATCGAACTGGACCGGTTGAAGCACAAGGCCCGCGTGGACGGCAAGGGACTCGATCTCACGCCCAAGGAATTCCATCTCCTCCAGCATTTCCTTCTGCATCCCGAAGAAGTGGTGCGCCGCACGGAGCTGCTCGAAAAAGTCTGGGACATGCACTTCGATCCCGAGAGCAACGTGGTGGACGTGCACGTCGGCAACCTGCGCCGCAAGCTCAAGGAGGCGGCCGGCCACGAGCTGATCGAGACCGTGCGCGGCGTTGGATTTCGTATGCAGACGCCGGATCGAGCGGGAGCGTGAGGGCGTCGCTGCGCCGCACGCTGGCGCTGCGGTTTGCGGCAACGATGGCGGTGGGGCTGCTGCTCGCGACGGGAGCGTTCTATTGGTCCGCCTCGCGTGCGCTCCAGGAATCCGTCTCGCCTGCCGCTTTGCGGAGTGACTTGCTGCTCGTCCTCGTGTCCATCGTCGTGGCGGGAACTGCGGCGACTCTGATGGGCGCGTGGCACTTCACGTCGTCCGCCGTTCGTCCGGTCGCCGAAATCACCGCGCAGGCGACCTGCATCGAAGCTGGGACGCTGGATCAGCGGATTCTCGCTCACGCCGATACCGAGGAATACGAGGGACTCGTGGCCGTCCTGAACCGCATGCTCGAGCGGCTGGAGCGCGGGTTTGCGGCGCAGCGGCGCTTGACGGCGGACGTGAGTCACGAGCTGCGCACGCCGCTGACCGCGCTGCGGGGCGAGATCGAGGTCGCGTTGCGGGGGCCGCGCTCTCAGCGCGAGTACGAACACGTGCTGCGCAGCGGCCTCGAGGAGATCGACCGGCTCACCGACCTCAGCGAAGACCTGCTACTGGTGACGCGGGCGGAGGCGCGGCTGGTTTCGGCACGGCGCGTCGCGACGGACATCGAGCGGCTGGTGGACGAGAGGCTCGAGCGCCTGCGCCGCCGATTCGAGGAGCGCGATCTTGCCGTCGACCGCTCGTTCCGCGCGGGTCATCCGGCGGTCCTAATGGACCCGGAACTCATCGGCCGCCTGGTCGACCACCTGCTCGACAATGCTTTGCAGTTCACGCCGGTGGGCGGCACGATCCGCGTGCAGCTCGAGCGGCTTCACGCCGGAGGAGGGCTTCGCCTGGCCGTCGAGAACTCGGGGCCCGGCATCGCCGCCGCCGACTTGCCTCACCTCTTCGATCCGTTCTATCGCTCCGATCCTGCGCGTACGCGCACCGAGGACGGCAGGACCGGCCTCGGCCTCGCGCTTGTCGCCGCGATTGCCCATTTGCACGGAGGTCTGGCTCGCGTCTCCAGCGAGCCCGGAGAGAACACGCGCTTCGAGGTCGATTTCCCTCTAGTGCTTTGACTTCATGTACTCGACGCCGGGTGCGACCGTGGCCCGCCACGCCGCTTCGACGGCCGGTGTGCACTCCCGGTCGAATCGCTTGACCGTATCGATGAGCGCGTCGATGAAGGGGCGGTAGAGGGCCGGCGCGATGTTCAGGTCACGTCGGCTGTGCCGCTCGGCGACACGGGCGAGTAGCGCCGGCTCCTCCCGCGGTTGGTTGGGGAAGATGAGCAGGAGCCCGATGGCATGGCGGAGCAGCTTGGTTTGTCGGTCGAAGTCTGTCTGCGCGAAGCGCGGCGCCGCCTCCGGGCACGCCGCCAGGAAGTTTCTGTAGAACGCCTGCAGGAAATCGGTCGCCTGGCAACAGCGATCGTAGCTCGCCTTGGCCAGCGCGGTCATCGCCTTGTCCACCATGGGCAACAAAGGTAACCCGCGCGACTGCCCTCGCTCCATGAAGGGTTCTTTCGCTCAAGTCTCAAGATTCCTTCATGTGGCCACGTCGAACTTGCAGCGTACCCTCGGAAGGAGTGCGCGATGTCATGGGGACCGGTGGTTGTTGGCATCGATGCATCGCCTGCGGCGGCAGGAGCGGCCGCCCTCGGCGATCGCGTCGCTCGGCTGGCGGGCGTGCGGTGCGAACTGGTTCATGCGGTGCGCGACGCTTGGGCGCCGCTCGTGGCCGTGAATCCCGACCCGCAGGTGGCCGAGATGCAGCAACTACAGCTCCCGGTGGCGCGCGAAACGATCAACCGCAACCTCAGGAACGCGGGAATCTCCGAACGGGTCTTGGAAAGGCTCGCGGTACTGTTTGGTCCACCGCCGGTGGTGCTTCAGGAAGTGACGCGCGAGCACCGCGCCGGACTTCTGGTGCTCGGCGGTAAGCTGCATAGCGTGCTGGAACGGTGGCTCGGCGGCAGCACCAGCCTCCATGTCGTGCGCACATCCGAAGTGCCGGTTCTCATCACTGCGGGACAACCGGTCGCGCTGCGACGGATCTTGGTCGCGGCGGACCTATCGCGGGCTGCCGGTCCGACCGTCGGCCTCGCCGAGCGGTTCGCGCGCCTGGTCGGTGCGGAGCTGCGCGTGCTGACCGTCTTCGAGCCGCTTCCGGACCTGCCCGGCGTGCCGCCGACTGATCCGGCGGAATACTATGCCCTCGCGCAGGAGACGCTGGAGCGGGATGTGTGGCCGCTCGTGAAGACCCCCCGAGTCGAGAAGTTCGTGCGGCACGGCATGGTGGTAGACACGCTGTTGCGTGAAGCCCACGATTGGCAGGCCGACGTGCTGGTCGTCGGCTCGCACGGCAAGGGCTGGGCGCAACGCGTGCTGCTGGGGAGCGTAACCGAGCGTCTCATCAATCATCTGCCGACATCGCTGCTCGTGGCGCCGGTGGGCGTCGCGGCGGCGGCATTGTCGGAGCGGCGGGGGCGGCAGCTCGCCATCCAGCGCCAGCTCGCCATCCATTGAGGAGGATCCGATGACAGCTCAATCGATCGTCGTAGGCGTGGATGGCTCGCCCGAGAGTGCATCGGCGGCCTCCGTCGCCTGGATGCTGGCGCGGGCAGCCGATGTGCAATGCCGGCTGGTGCACGCGACCGACGATGTGAACACGTCGCTCGCGATGGCAGGGACCGGCGTGGTCACGGAAGCGCTGCAGCTGGCCGCGCTGGCAGGCGCGCGCGCGGAATTGGGTGCGTCGCTCAAGGACTGCGTCCCGTCTTCCGTCGTGGACGCGATGGTGGTGAGCACCGGTGCCCCGGCTGATGTCCTCGAAGCGGTGGTCGCGGAGACCAACGCCACGATGCTGGTGCTCGGCGGGAAGCAGCATTCCAAGCTCGGCCGCTGGCTTGGTGGGAGCACCGTGCAGCAGGTGGTCCGTCGTCTCACGGCCCCGCTGCTCGTCACGGCTGGCGAGTTGCGAACGAGGCCCAGGGTGATGGTCGCGGTCGATCATTCGTATGCCGCCGCTCCGACCATTCGTGAGGCGGTCGCGTTCGCGCGGCTGCTCGGGAGCCCGCTGCATGCGTTGCACGTGATCGATCCGCCGCCGGCCATCGCGGAGCTTCCCCGTGATTGGTCGCGCGAGATCGTGGAGCACGACATCTGGCCTCTCATTCCGCTCGTCGAGCAGAGAAAGGTCATTCGCGAAGGCGTCCCGTTCGATACGATCGTGAACGAGGCCGCGGCGTGGCGCGCGGACGTCATCGTGGTGGGCTCGCACGGCAAGGGCTGGGTCGATCGCCTGCTGATCGGCAGCGTGACCGAGGATCTGCTCAACAATCTGCCCTGCGCGGTGCTGGTGGTGCCGGTGCCGAAGCCGGCGCGTCGCGAATCCGTCGCGCATCACTCAGCCGCCGCTGTGGGCTGAGATATCTGAGAAGCCCTTCGGGGACAAGGGACGAGCCCATGACGCACATTCTGATCGTCTACGGCACGACCGATGGCCACACCGCCAAGGTCACTCAAGTGCTCGCCGAGGATTTGCGTGCGCTGCGGTGTAGCGTGGATATCGTGGATGCGGCCGGCATGATCCACCGCTTGAGCCCGGAGGGCTATGATGGTGTGATTGTGGCGGCGTCGGTGCACATCGGCGATTACCAACGCGCCGTCGCACGGTGGGTGCGCACGCATGCCGCCATGCTGAACGACATGCCGACGGCATTTCTCTCCGTCTGCCTGGCCGTCCTCGAGCAAAACGCCAAGACACGGCGGGAAGTCGCCAACATCCTGGAGCGATTTTTCGCCCGCACCGGTTGGCGGCCGCCGATCGCCAAGCCGATCGCCGGTGCAGTGCGCTACACGCGGTACGGATGGCTCAAGCGTCTGATGATGAAACGAATCGTCGGAAAGGCAGGCGGTGGCACCGACACGACGCGAGATTACGAGTACACCGATTGGAACGACTTGCGCGCTTTTGCGGGAGAGTTCGCCCGGCAGGTCACAACCACCGAAGCGATAGCAGGAGGGGTACAATGATTCGGAAGATCTTGAGTTTCGCGGTGCTGGCGCTCGTGGCTCTCCTTGTTTTCAAGATCGCGCTGGGACTGCTCGGCGTGCTCATCGGCCTCACCGTGAGCGTTCTCGTACTCGCCGCGATGGGTTACGCGTTCTATCTCATCCTACGGGTCTTCAGTCCGAGCACGGCAGCGCGCGTGCGGCAGATGATTCGCGGAACGCCTGCTACGCCGTAGGCGCCTTTCTTTTCATCCCCCTTGCTGGGCACGAGGCACGCGCGGAGCTTTGGGCGCGTGCCTCTGCGTCGCCAACTCGGTCTCCTTGCCGTCACCGCCCTCGTCGTCGGCGAAGTCATCGCCATTGGGATTTTTCTCACGCCCGCCGGGATGGCGCGGTCGCTGGGCTCTCCCTTCTGGTTGCTGATTGTCTGGCTGTTGATGGGCTTCATGGCCTTAAGCGGCGCGCTCTGCTATGGCGAGCTGGCGGCGCGCGCGCCTGAAGCGGGCGGTGGGTACATCTACCTGCGAGAAGCGTACGGACCGGCGGTGGCGTTCCTGTATGGCTGGAAATGCATGCTGGTTATGGATCCCGGGATCACGGCGGCCCTCGCGGTCGGCCTCGCGAGCTACGTCGGATACGCGCTTGGCCTGGCCGGCGTATCGCTCAAGCTCATCGCGATCGGGACGATTCTCCTGCTCGCCGCGGTGAACGTCGCGGGTCTGAGGCTCGGGTCAGGGCTGATGCAGTGGCTGACAGCGCTCAAGCTTGGTGCGCTTGGCCTGATTGCCGTGCTCGCCCTGGTGATGCAGGCTGGCCAGTGGTCGAACTTCGTGCCGTTCGTCGCGCAGCATGCCGGCTCGGATCCTCTTCCCGGCGCCCTCGCCCCAGCCCTGGTGGGCGCGTTCTTCGCGTTCGGTGGGTGGTGGGAGATTTCCAAGCTCGCGGGAGAAGCGCGCGATCCGGCGCGCACGGTGCCCCGCGCCCTCGCGATCGGGGTGACGCTCATCACGGCCATCTATATCCTCACGAGCGCCGTCTTCCTCTATCTGGTCCCGCTCGACCGCGTGACCTCGGGTGAGACCTTCGCCGCGCAGGCCGGCGAAGCATTGTTCGGTGGCGCCGGCGGCAAAGTCTTCGCGGTCATCGTGATCGTGGCGGTCCTCGGCAGCCTGCTCGGTTTGCTCATGGCACTGCCGCGCGTCTATTACGCGATGGCCAGCGACGGCGTGTTTTTCAAAGCGGTTGCCACGGTCCATCCCCGGTTCGGCACGCCCGCGCGCGCTATCGCGATCCAGGCGGGAATCGCCTCACTCTACGTGGCTCTGGGCACGTTCAACCAGATCATCGCCTACTTCGTCTTCGTGACGGTGTTGTTTGTCGGTTTGACCGTGGCCGGACTGTTCCGCATCCGCCGCCGCGCACCTGCCGCCTCTTACAGCACCTGGGGTTATCCAATCACCCCGGTACTGTTTCTGGTCCTGGTCGCTGTTCTGCTGTTCTTGCTCGCCGGCCACAATCCCTTGCGGGCGGCCCTGGGCGTCGGGATCGTCGCCCTCGGCGTGCCCGTGTATCTTCTCGTCTTTCGTCGTCCCTATACTCTCGAACCAGTAGGATCCGATGACGTGGATTCGCACGATTCCGCTGCCCGAAGCGGATGACAAGCTGCGCCGGGCGATCGAAGCCCAGCGAGCGATGTACCCGAAGGAGTACGCCACCCCGGTCCATCCGACTGCCGACGGAACGTGGGGGATCGTGGCGTCGCACTCCCTGATTCCTGACGCGCTCTATCACGCGTTCGCCACGTTCGGTTCCCTCATGTCGGATACGCTGCCGCTCACGCGCCGCCAGCATGAAATGATCACGACGATGGTGTCGGTCACGAACCGCTGCCGATACTGAATCGAGTCCCACGCAGAGTTTCTGCGTCGGATCACGTTGGATGAAGCGCTCATCGCGGCACTCGAGGA
>Ga0209056_10000884_pt1 | contig 33231 bp, 36 predicted proteins | sample GraSoiAngelo_114_FD_185876 | JGI IMG/M metagenome (GOLD analysis project Ga0209056, IMG submission 185876) | Grasslands soil microbial communities from the Angelo Coastal Reserve, California, USA - 14_0903_13_40cm (SPAdes) (version 2) | ecosystem: Environmental > Terrestrial > Soil > Grasslands... | reverse complement strand
ATTGCCACGAAGGATGTTGAGATGACTCTAAGAGCGGTTCTGACCTCACGATCCTTGAGTTGCGATCGGAGTCGAGATAGCGTTACAAATTGATACACCGTAAATGTCGTAATTACCGTTGCGGCAAGAGCAAGAAGGAGATTACTGAATCCAATCGCTCGATAGTATGTATTGTCAGGAACGTAGAACGCAACCCTACTGGCGCTTGGATCTATTGATGTCGTATCTACGATTGCTAAGATCACTAGTGAAATCATTGGAATTAGGTAGAGGAGGTAAGCAAAGTTCGTTTTCCTGAGTGGATTGGCTAATGCCAACCTCAGTGAGAACTTTTCTGGATAGAAGTACAGCTTAGTAACCAAAAGCCCCCATAAAATTGCAATAATCGCTGCCGCAGCTGCGAAGGCTTGGGTAGTGAATCGAATCAGAAATTCATCTGGATAGAATATCAGGGCCAGTTGCGAAATTGGAAATGCGAAGAAGAAAACGTAGATGGCCTCGAAGTAGCTTTTGTACGGCCTGAAGTAAGAGAGTGGTTCTCTTATTAGGACAAGAACCATTAGAGCGTCTACTATGATTGCTCCAATGTTTAGAGTTGCAGCTATGTAAGGTTCCGTCTTTTTCAGCCCTCTAGGCTTGACCTACGCCAGCGTCTACGCTGGCTCAACACCCTCCTTTTGCAGAAGCCTATGCAAGGGCCGATCTGGGTTTAGACTCGTGTTACCCGAGAAGAACTGGAATAGTGACTGCTATGCAACTTCAGGTAGGCCAAGAGACTTGGCCGCAGCCTTGAGATCCCTCATCCTGCTTCGTATGGTAACCTCGGAAACACCCGCCGCCTTAGCGAGGTCTCTCTGCATGACCATCGAGCCCCTTATTCTGGCCGCAAGGTCGAGTGCGGCAGCTGCCAAACCATCTGGGTCCTTTCCAACGTTAACCCTCAGTCGAATTGCTTCTCGCAGAATCTTTCCCGCCAGCATCTCCGTCTGGGAGTCTGCTCCCGCTCTAGACGCTATTTTCGAGACCCGCTTCAATGGGTCTTCAATAGCCATGGTCACGTCGAGAGATCGGACGAGGGCTCTATAGTAGTGCGCTAGAAGTTTCCTGCTCATCCCCGATGCTTTCGCGATCTCGCTCAAAGAGCGAGGCACATCGGTTAATCGACAGGCTGCATAGGTCGAGGCGGCCACCATTCCGTTTATCGGTCGGCCTCTGACAAGACCCTTGTTGAGCGCTCTTCTGTACATCAGCGCCGCCCGCTCGGTGACGACCTCTGGTAGGTTCAGTCGTCCCGCCAATCCTCGTAGCTGGCTCATCGCCCGGGACAGATTTCTGGCAGTCGATGATCCCGCGGATGCGCGAAGTTGAGTTCTTCGCAACCGCCATAATTGCAACCTCTCGTCGGCGCTAAGCGACCTGTTAGATGCTTGAGCCCTGGAGATTATCGTGGAGAGGTTCTTGTCAAACGCCGAGAATCTTCCTGGGGGTCCTGACTGGCTCTCGAGGAGTCCCTCCTCGGTTCTTCTAGGAACCGGTGGCGCATATTGTTCGGCAGGGTCGGATAGGACGAAGCCGCAGTTGGTGCATATGACCTCGCCTGTTTCAGCATCTCGAACTAGACTTGGGCTGCCACAGTTAGGGCAGACGTAGTGTCCGACCTCGTCTCGGGGTCGTGTCTTCCTGCGGCTCATCACCGAGCCCCCAGCAGGATACGTGGTCTGCGGGGTCCGGGCTGGGTTAAGCTGGTTATCCTTTTCCGGTGAGACCGTGGAAGTGCCCGCCAATTGTACTCATATAGGTGTCGGGGGCCACAAATGAAGCTTGTTACTCTTTTCAAAAAGTCGATGAAAATGGCCCCGGAATACGTCCCTGGCAGGTGCAATATTGGCCCACGGGGACGGGCCATACGACTAGCCACAGGACTAGGGATAATAGCTCTATTCGTCGCCCTGGACGTTCTTGCGATAGGGTCGCTTTCCGCCGCTTTTAGACTCTTACTCTTTATCCCCTTCTACGTTGGCATGCTGGCAGTCTTAGAAGGAACGGTGTCGTTCTGTGTCCTTCACGCCTCCAGGGGCACTTACGAACTCCACGAGCCTACGGGAATGACCTTTGGAAGGTCTGGTACGAAAATGGAGGTAGGGTCTGACGAGTGGAAGAGATTGGATTGGCGTAAGGCTAGGCTAATGCACCTAGAGGCTCTACTGGGAGCGCTGGTATTAGCCGGACTACTCTCCCTTGCCTAGCTGGCCGCTTGTCAACCGGGGCTTTCTCTGAGACCTCTGGGCCGAGAATCGAGAAAGATCGAAGCTGGGATCTATGTCCAGAACCAGCTCAGCTAACAACTTACCTATGAGAGGTGCGAACTTGAATCCGTGCCCTGAGAAGCCGTACCCATAAACGATGTTTCGATGCCCAGGGTCCCGGTCTATGACGAAGTCAGAATTCTCGGTCATGTCATAGAGGCACACTTTCGTCTGGACCACCTCTCCCTCAGCTAGGTCGGGGACAAACTTGCGGCATGCATCCCTACACTGTTCTATTTGCTCCAGGTCAACTGATCTTCTAGCGGTTTCAGGGTCGACAGAGTCGATGAGTTCTTTGTTAGAAATCTTGACCCCGTCGATACCTGCGGCTGGAAGACCATAGTGATGATCCGTAAAGAAGACTGGACAAGAGCTTGGCCTGAACCTCTCGAAGTCCCGGGAAGGTTTGAGATAGACGACCTGCTGTCTAGTCGGGATCATTCCAGTGAGCCCATCTTTCAGCAGACTATTAGTCCAAGGTCCTACTGCCACGACCAGTTTCTTGGCTCGAATTGTCTCTCCTTCCGCTGTCTCTATTTCGAGGCCAGACTTGTCACGAAACCTGGTGACATGTTTTTTCAGAATCTTCACTCCCTGGCTGCCAGCTTCGGAGGCAAAGGTCTCCAGGCTTCTCGATGCTAAAAGAACTCCTCCGTGAGGGTCGAAGAATGCACTTCCCGCTTGGAACTGTGGAAAGTGCTTCCTCAGCTCCGATCTATCGTAGAGGTGGGCGCCGAGCTCTAGTTTGGTCAACATTCTGAAGCTTGATTCATTGAACCTGTTGGCATGTTCATCATCGCCTTCTAGCATCAGCAAACCAGTACGGATCAGCAACTCATGACTGGTTTCTCTTTCGAGTTCCTTCCAGAGTCTCAGGCTTTCAATTGCCATCTCGGTGTAAAGCCGATCAGCTCCATAGGCGAAACGGAAGACCCTGTTGACATCATTGGAACTACAATATTCGTTCCCGACACCGTATCGATCGAGCAATAGAATCCTGTTCTCGGACACCCGACTAATTGCATATGCAGTTGCGGCCCCCACCACTCCTCCACCGAGGATGCAAACATCAGTTTCTATCTGCAAGATCTAACTCCTCGGATGACACTTTGTTGGTAGCGGGTTTTGGAGAAAGTTTTTCCTTTCAAATGGATAATGTCGTCCCGGCTATTTCTGTTGGAGGGACTCGAACTCCGCGTGATACACATGTTTTCCCGTTATGAGCAGGTCGAATCGGGAATGGAGCTTTTCAAGATGAGGATTTTTGGCCACCGTCGCATGAACATCTTTCATGTGGGAGACGTCTTTGAAGCGAGCAATCTCGACCCAGAGATCCTCATCTTCGGACATTCCGATCGCCGGAGGAAGACTCTTCGATCCAAACTTTCCTTCCATTTCCTTGGGCTGAAGAAGTTCCTCGGAGAGTGCACCTGAGTCTAGAAATAATTTCATTATCGGTTTCAAGGCTTGGATGAAGGCGTCCGTTTTCTTCTTCGGGACCCGATAGAGAAAGACAGAGCAGTAGACCATCGACGTTGGCTTCTTCTTACTGATGGCTTATTTAGATTCCACCCAGCGCGATCGTGAAGGAATCCTTACTAGCCTCGATGTGCAAGTCGGCGTTATGAGAAAGGGGCCTTCCACCAGAGCCTCTGGGTTTACCGAGTCTGTCATCCGGGAGATGACTAGGCTTTGCCAGGCTTACGGGGCAGTAAATCTTGCGCAAGGTTTTCCTGACTTCGATCCTCCAGTCAGCATTAAACGGGCGGCCGCGACCGCTATCTCGAAGGGACACAATCAGTACTCCACCACGTATGGGACTGTAGATCTGAGGAAAGCCATCGCGCGCAAGATGAGAGCGTACAACCACATTGACTGCGATATAGACGAGATCACTGTCACTTGCGGCACAACGGAAGGCATGATTGCCTCGGAGCTAGCGCTGTTGGATCGTGGAGATGAAGTAGTGATCTTCGAGCCCTTCTACGAGAACTACGGGCCGGACGCGATTCTCTCGGGTGCAAAATGCCGATTCGTCAAACTGCGTGAGCCAGGCTTCAGGATCGAAGAAGAAACTCTCAAACAAGCATTCAATCGCAAGACCAAGGCCGTCATCGTCAACACACCTCACAATCCTACAGGACGAGTTCTAACGAGTCAGGAACTAGGTCTGGTTCGCGATCTCTGCCAAGATTACGACTCCTATGCGATCACCGACGAGATCTACGAGCACATCCTATACGATGGACACCAGCACGTGAGCATCGGAAGTCTCCCTGGGATGGAGGATCGAACCGTCACCATCTCAGGATTTTCAAAGACCTACAGCGTGACTGGCTGGCGCGTAGGATACGTGGTCGCTCCAAAGCCCCTCACCTCGGCTATCCGAAAAGTTCATGATTTCCTCACCGTGTGCGCCCCGACACCGCTACAGGAAGCGTGCACATCTGCTCTCCAACTTCCAGAGTCCTACTATGAACATCTAAGAGAAAACTATCGCGCAGGCAGAGAAATGTTGGTTGAGTCGTTGAAGAATGCGGGATTCGGTGTCTTCAAGCCGGAGGGCGCCTACTACGTTTGGACCACGACAAATACCACAGGCTTCAAGGATGACCGAAAGCTGGCTCTGCACCTTATCACCAAGATAGGAGTCGGTGGCGTTCCGGGGTCGAGCTTTTTCCACAATCCATCTGATGGGAGGCTACGATTCAGGTTCTCCTTCTCAAAGAAATCAGAGACGATTCATCGAGCAATCAAGAGACTAGAAAAATTCTCGCCCGGACACCCGGTCCCGCACTCAAATCGTGACATCCCACGCAGGCTGGGTGTAACAGCAAACCTCTAGCAAATGCTACCTCTTTATCTGCTCCAGGCCTGAGAGTGGCTAGAGTCATTTGGAGCCGGGAGCTGCGAACAGGGAGGGTGAGAATTGATCAAGGGACTTCACGCACTACTCTATACGCCTAAGCCAGAGGAATTGCGGGCGTTTATTCGGGACAAACTCAGGTTCCCTTTCACGGACACGGGCGAAGGCTGGCTAATCTTTGACATTCCAGAAGCCGATCTAGGCTGTCATCCATCAGAGAGAGTATTCCATTCAATTTCCTTCTATTGCGATGACATCATGAAAACGGTTGAAGAACTAAAATCTCGGGGTGTCGAGTTCACATCAGGTATCACTGATGAGGGCTGGGGATTGCTGACGCACTTTCGAATGCCCGGCGACGTGGAGGTAGAGTTATACCAGCCCAAGTACGAGAAGCGCACTCGAAGCAAATCACCCCAAGCACGTGCAACGCAGAGAGGAAAAACAAAGACGGGTCGAAAGTAGGCGAACTTGGTGGGCCGGGGGAGATTTGAACTCCCGACCCTACGGCCCTCAGACGAGGGTTTCCGCGTGTAAGGCGGACGTTCTATCCGGAGAGTCAACACTCCTAACCAGGCTGAACTACCGGCCCAAACCAAGAACACGCAAACCACGCTCGAGTAGATTATGATTTAGGGGTTCTGGTAAGTCTCGTCGCATTGATGACTTATCTTGCCTCCATCGACTTTGAAGATTATGGTCGCGTTCTCCGGTTCCCGTTCCTCTACCATTGCTTCACCTGGAGGCCCGTTGGGGCTGAACCTCAGCCCTCCCGCAGCTATGTTCCTAGCCGCGTTCTCGTCCCTGTCTAGTATGGCTCCACAGTGTGGACACCATAGTCTTCGCTGGGTGCTCTCTAGGGTCTTGTACCCGCATATCGAGCACCGTTTGGATGTGTTTCTAGCAGGAACGTAGATTACCCTGACTCCTTCCCATCGAGCCTTGTACTCTATCTGTCGCTGTAGCTCTCCATAGCTCCAGCTGTTCATCCTGGCCCGATAGTTTCTGCTCTGCCCGTTGCCCTTCTGGTAGAGTCTTCTGATCCCTGTCAGTTTCTCCATGACTATCCCAACCCGTCTTGTCTTCGCATCCTCAACTATTCTCTTGGACACGTTGTGGAGTAGCGGCTGTACACGGTTACGCTGTCTCTCGCCACACTTGGAGGAGATTCGCGTTCTGATTCGGGCATCGTTTCTCTTGAACTGGCTCTTGACAATGCGATAATCGGTTTTGATCCTTGTTGCCATTGACAGGTCGAATGTTTTGACTGTCCCGTCCGTTGATGCGCTTGTCGCATTGTCTAGGTTTCTGTCTATTCCAACGTATCCTTCTGGCTCGATCTCAATTGTCTCCTTGGAGTACGTCAAGCTTAGCGAGTCTGGGGTCAGCGTGACCGAGCGTACGCTAACCCCGGAGAGTACATGCAGAGTATGACTGTTCAGCTTGACATAGACGTAACGTCGTCGTCTAACGGGCAGTCTGAGAAGACCATTCTGGATTTTGAACCCGTAACATGTGGTCAGCATCAGCTTCCTAGCATTTGGAAACCTTGTGCGGGCATTCTTCTTTTTGGCTTTTCGATAGTTGTGGAGTATTACGGTGGTTTTGCTGATAGCGCACAGCCTATAGTAGCTGAGCATGTCTCGGCTGAGGCGATGATAGGATTTCATCGAGAGGGTCTTGAGACTGGAAACGTTCTCTTCTATTCCAACCGCGATGCAGACGTTCACCATGCGCCTGAACTCGTCAAGCAGACGTAGGACCTCGGGTGAGACCTGATGTTTCTGTCCGACCGTCTTCATCGCGAGCACTAGAGACGCCAAACAAGAGAGCCCGGGTCTTGTCTAGATAGGGCCAAGAGGGTTGTGAAAGCATCGGCCACCCGCACCCACGATCACAATCCGGACGAGAGTCAATAATCCTCAACCTGACGAAGAGTTAACGGAGCCGAGCTGATTTAGGTAGAGATTACCGCTCCTCGATTATCAAGGGAGCTTGCACTTTTATACCCGGCACACTCTTTTCTCTTTCTGGACATTTATGGCGGGGAAGGAACCATTCGTCTATATCGACGGTGAATACCACCCCAAGGGCGAAGCCAAGATCTCAGTCTACGACCACGGGCTTCTATACGGAGACGGGGTCTTCGAAGGCATCCGCGCCTACAACGGCACAGTCTTTCGACTACGCGAACACATAGAGCGATTATTCGAAGGACTACGAGTCATCAGAGTCAGCATCCCCCTCACCAAAGAGCAAGTCATGAACTCTATCGTAGAAACCCTACGAAGAAACAATCTATCTGACGCGTATATACGCCTCGTAATCACGCGGGGCCGCGGAAACCTCGGACTGGACCCGCGGAGCTGCCCGAAGCCCTCCATCATTATCATGACTGAGCCAGTACTTCCGGCCCACGGCAAGGAAGCGAGGGAGAAAGGTGTCACTGCTGTCATATCCAGCCTAAGACGTGACATGGTCGATGGGACAAGCCACGAGGTCAAGTCTCTAAACTATATCCAGAGTGTTCTTTCCAAGTTCCAGGCAATAGACTCAGGCGCCGAGGAAGTCGTAATGCTCGACCACAGAGGAATGGTCTCCGAGTTCCACGGTTCAAACCTCTTTATCGTCAAACAGGGAATAATCCATACACCCACATCAGCCGCAGGAATTCTACACGGAGTAACCAGAGCCCGCGTCATGAAACTCGCCGAGGAGCTGGGATACGAGGTGCGAGAGAGAGACATTACTCCCTACGAGCTCATGACCGCTGACGAGGTCTTCCTGACCGGAACAATGGCAGAAGTCGTTCCTGTAGTCAAGATTCACGGAGTGCCAATAGCAGAGGGTAAACCGGGACCAGTGACCAAGGAGATCATCAGAGGCTTCCAGAGAATAATCCAAGACCCGAAAGAGGGCGTCCCGATCAGAGAGGCAATTTCTATCCCCGCCAAAACGAGAAATTAAGACGCCCTAAGTCCAAACACTCCACGTGAGTAAAGGCGGTGCATTGGAGGTTTTGGTCGCTCTTGGCCTGGGCCTGTGACTATTTGTTGTGGGGTTGTTGGTTCTTCAAGGTGACAGAGAAGTACTCGCAGACCCGGGACTTGATTGAGGCCCACTAGACCCTAACTTCCTGCCTAGAATGTTCAGATGGTATAGGATATAGACCACCAGTCCTCCGACCGCGTCCATAGCCACTGCGCCAGCGACAAGTGTAATGTCGTTGACTATTCCAGCCTGAAGATATGCTGCCCATTGTTGAACTGCACCCCACATGGACCCCACCGCGACCGCGACGCCTATGGCCAAAAGGGCCTTCTTCTCTGGAGGAAGTTTCACTTTCAAGTTGAGCACCCAGCTCGAAACCACTATGGCCCAGATGAGATGGAGCAACAGGGTGAAGGGAGTGATATTGAAGGGGTCGAAGAGGTTGAGAACAAACCCGACCCCAGAGATGAGGAGAGCGCTGGAAGATGAGACGAGAGTTATGCTAAGCCATCTAGGAGTCGTGTCCAACAAGCGCTGAGCCGTGAATGTCATTTACTATTCCTCACGCTTCTTCGCCACGACCGCGGTCGATTGGTGAAGATGGAATGGCAACGAGAAGCTGATCCTATGTTGCTTCAAGAACAAGCTCAAGCGTGGCCAGTGCTGTACCGCGACAACACTGCCTATTATTCCACCTGACAAAGAGAGAATCGCGTAGGTAGCTGTAAGAATCCCAACCGCAGTCTGGAAGGCGACGGACCAGAGACCACCTGGAAGGCTCAGAAGATTTGTGGCGACCCAGAGTCCGATACTCGCCAGTCCGCCTAGGGTCCCTGCAAAGAAACCTGCAAGCGCCCCCTTCCACGGTCCCTGTTTGATGATGACACCTGCGACTAGTCCTGCAACAAAGGGTCCTATCTCAGGCAGGGCGACTCCAATGATCAGGTTGATGAGGAATCCCACTCCAATTGCCAGCAAGAGATCGCCCTTGGTGTCATGAGGGGAGTCGGGGCTTAGTCTACCCATTGCACGCTCGTCCTTAATCTCAAAAACACTGCGGACCCTTTCGGGATATGTTGCTCGTAACCTCAAGGAAAGCCATATGGTTACATTCAGACGCGAATTCTTCGCCGAGAACATTGAAGGGCGCAATCTTCGACTGGGACGGAACTCTTGCGCAGATCGACGACCGCGAGTTCTACTGCCTCAACCAAACCCTCATCGCTCATCACTCGAAACCGATAGATCTACAGTTTCTTGTCAAGAACTACTACCAGCGCGCCTACGAGATCGGCACAGGGCCGCGAATGGTGCTGGAAACCGCACTATCACGCGATGATTGTGCCCGAATCGATGAAGCCTACGAGACCTATCGAAAACTGTTCCGTGATACAGTGGACAAGGCGAGGCTTCAGAACGGTGCGCTCGAACTCTTGTCCGCGCTGAAAGTTCACGGGTTCAAACTGGGGATTGCCACCATGCGGTTCACCAGGTCCGTGGTAAAAGAAGAGCTGGACCTATTGAGAGTCAGCCCAGTAGTTGACGTGCTGTTCACCCGAGAGGATCTCGGCCCCGGACGCGGATTGGAGTCGCTGGAGGAGGTCGTTGATAAGAGAAAACAGCTAGTAATGAGGGCTTTGGATAGGTTGAAGCTTCGGGTCGAGGACGCGTTTCTTGTCGGCGATTCCTGGTGGGATGTCAGGGCAGGAAAGAAGCTTGGAATACGGACGGTCTTGGTGCGAACCGGGTTCGCGCGCTACAACGATTTTTCACAAGAAAACGCCGACGTGACGATAAATTCGCTTGTCGAGTTGGAGAATAGGTTAGAGTCGAAAGGCTGGAACCTAGACCTCCGCTTGGGAACGAGCCGTAACCCCGCTTGAGATACGTATCTAGGGTCTTCATGGTGAACGAGTCTAGTTTGAGGTTGTATGCTGCCCCAGGGTAGACCCACACGTAATCCTGTATTTCGTTCTGGTCGAGTTTCACCTGTTGATCTTTGGACTTGCAGTAGAAGTCTATGAAGATGAAATGTTTTTTCTTGTAGAACTCAGGCGCGAAAATAGCCTCTTGCACAAGAAGCATCTCCATCACTTCCACATCCAGTCCGACCTCCTCCTTGACCTCCCTCCTCACCGCGTCAACCATGCTCTCCCCAACTTCGATATGTCCACCTGGGAGAGTGTACTTGTCAAACCATTTGTGAGATCTTGCAAAAAGGATCTTGCCCTGTTGGTCGACAATCAGGGCTCCCACCGTTGGTTCAGGAAACACTTGTTTGGCCGTTGTGGTGGTGGTTGATGATTGCTGGTTTGAGGATGTCAATTGAGATCAGTGGTCGTGATCGGTTCCACACCCTTCTTCTCAAGCTCGCGGAGTAGCGCGTTTATTCCAAGCCAGTCACTCGCGATATGTCCTAGAACGACAAGGTTGCCAGACGCTTCGTTTGCGAGCCTCGTGAGATCCGGCTCCGCGATGTGAATGTAGGACAGCGTGCCTATTCCGTTTTGGAAGTATGTCCTGGCAATCTCGTGGCCCCCATTGGTGTAGGCAGCATGGCTGATTGCTATATTGCCTGTTCTGTTCCTGGGAGAGCCTAACCGTACCTCGATCTTGGACGCAGCTTTTCGAAATTCGGGAAAACGCTCAATTCTTGAGACAACGTCCTTCACTGCCGAATTTTCGTCGACACCTTTCAAAGCATTCTGAATCATCTTCCGACCTATCTCATCACAAGGGCTGTGAATTGACATCAGCGGCATTCGAAGCTTCTTGGCGGCACTGGGCGTTTGATCATAATTGTCAGGATGATGCTGGAGTTCTAGGACCCGCAATTTGGGCTGAACAGCTTTCCGTGCTATGTCTTCTGGCACGCCGGCCTCTTTCAACTGGTCAATGTGCCGTAGGAATACCTTGTAGCCATCTATCCGAGCCTTGCCTCCCGCGGGGTGGTGGGCTATCACAGCGTCGCATCCCAGGTTGCGGGCCAGAAGGAGTTCGGCGACTCCGACGTCTATCGCGACGAGAACTTTGCGGATCCGTCGTCCTTTAACGTGAACCTCGCTGTCGGCAGGGACGCTTTTGAAGTTAGCCAGTTTCAGCGAGGTCCGCATTATCTGCTGAGTGTCCATCAAGAGCGTTCACGCCTAGGCGACTGGGGGCGCTAGGCTCTTCCGCCCTTCGTCATTTTCTTAAGGTCGAGGATTTCGTCAAGTTTCTCCTTCGGGAGAATTTTCTCTTCTAGAATCACCTGTCGGACCGATTTGTTTTCGGCTATCGCTTTCTTGGCAACCTTGGCCGCATTATCATAGCCGATATGTGGTGTGATTGCGGTTACAACCATCAAGCTCCTGTCCGCATAACCGTAACATCTTTCGCGGTCTGCTGTGACTCCTGAGACGCATTTCTCGGCCAGAATCCTAGAACCGTTTGCAAGAATTTCTATTGACTGGAGAAGGTCGTATGCTATGACCGGCATCATAATGTTGAGTTCGAGCTGGCCTAGTGAGCCACAGACAGTGATTGCCGCATCATTTCCTATGACCTGAGCCGCGACCAAGTTGACAGCTTCAGGGATGACCGGGTTGACCTTTCCTGGCATTATGCTCGACCCAGGCTCCGTTGCAGGCATGTCTATTTCTCCCAGCCCGGTGCGTGGTCCGGAGTTGAGCAGCCGGAGGTCGTTGGCGATTTTCATGAGACTCGCGGCAATGGTCTTCAGAAGACCGCTAGCCTCTACACACGCATCCTTTCCCTGCATCGATTCGAATATGTTTTCAGCTTTCTTGAAGTTGAAGCCAGTAAGTCTGTTAACCTCCTTTATTGCTAGCTCAGCGTACTTGGGGTGGGCATTCAGACCCGTTCCGGTCGCTGTTCCACCGAGCGGGAGTTCTAACAACGCATCTCGGGCAAGCTCTGCTCGTCTAATGCCGTGTCGTATCATACTGGCGAAGGCGCTGAACTCCTGACCGAGTGTCACTGGTACTGCGTCTTGAAGATGAGTTCGCCCAGCCTTGACGACATCATCGAACTCGATTGTCTTTTGTTCGAGCGCCTTGGCGAGTGATTGTAAAGCGGGAATTAGTTTCCTCCCTATCGCTTCGGCTGAAGAGACATGGATGGCGGTAGGGAAGACGTCGTTTGTTGATTGGCACATATTTACGTGGTCGTTTGGATGAATGAGCTTCTTGTCTCCACGTTTTCCGCCGAGAAGTTCGTTAGCACGGTTTGCAATCACCTCGTTAGTGTTCATGTTTGTCGATGTGCCGCTGCCGGTCTGGAAGAGGTCAACCACAAACTGCTCATAGAGTGAGCCCTCCATGACCTCCTTGGCGGCCGATACAATCGCTTCGCCTTTTTTCGGGTCTAAGAGCCCGAGTTGCATGTTCGTTCTCGCCGCAGCTAGTTTGACAAGAGCCATTGCTCGTATGAACTCTTTCGGTAGGCGGATCCCCGAGATTGGGAAGTTTTCGACAGCCCTCTGGGTCTGAGCTCCATAGTACGCGGAGTTCGGGACTTTGACCTCTCCCATTGTATCACTCTCAACCCGATACTCCTCAACAGTTACCATTTGCTAGGGTCGACCATCGACCCGAAGGATTCGGCGGACTAAAAAAGACTCTCTATCGATCCAAGGAACAGTACATCAAGACCGCTCCACGAATAAGCTGGAAGCGAAATAGTTTCGCTCCTCTCTACGGTCTAAACAGAGGTACTCTCCCGATTGATGCAGATTGCTTTCGGCAAAGAAGATTCGGCAGAACGGTATTGTTTTACGCAAACAGATTGAAGAGGTTACATCTCTTCTCAAGCAAATAGATCGTGACCGGAAGGTCCTCGGTCACACCAATAACCACTAGGGTCTATCGGGAGATCGGGGCTACGACGTCCCAGCGCATGCTGTAACATTTACATTCCGATATGTTTTCCTCGAAACACCTTAGGGATCTTACTTTGAGGCTAGTTAGATTTCAGCAGAAAATGGGAGAGAACAGAATTGGGGTAATAGTAGGCGCGAACCATGTCGCAGAGATAACCGGGGCAAAGGCCTCCTCCGAACCGCTTCTCGACTTTCTTAGCGACCCCAAGGCAGAATCCAAAGCCCAGCTAGCAGCATATTCTGCGAAGAAGAATTTGGACGGGCACAAACAAAACGAGAGGAGGTATTGGAGCCTCGACTTCGTTACCGTCTTGCCGCCGATAGCACATCCAACCAAGATCATCTGCATGGGCGGGAACTTTTCAGACCACTTAGCTGAAGGGAGCAGCTCGCTTCCGCCCTTTCCGATATCTTTTCTCAAGGCACCCACGTCTCTTGTTGGTCACCGGGCTCCAATAATCTATCCAAAGAGGGTAAAGCTTCTCGATTATGAGGTCGAGCTTGCCACGGTTATCGGGAAAGAGTGTAAGGATGTTCCGAGAAAGGATGCCCTCGAGTACGTGGCAGGCTTCTCCGTGTTCAACGACATAAGTGCTAGAGACATTCAGTTTGCGGAAATGAAACGGGGATTCTGTAACCTCGGCAAGAACTTCGACACCTTCGGTCCCATGGGTCCATGCCTTGTAACTCCAGACCAGGCGGGAAACCCGGACAACCTCGCGATGGAACTCCGGGTCAATGGCCAAACTCGTCAGCTGTCAAGCACCAAGAAAATGGTGTTCAAAGTTCGAGAGCTAGTTGAATTCTTCTCATCGATGACCTTGGAACCCGGTGACATCATAACGTCAGGCACTCCTTCAGGCGTCGCAATTTACAGGAAACCAGACAAGGAACCCTACCTCCTCAGACCCGGAGATGGGATAGAGGCGAAGATCGAAAACTTGGGACGCCTCCAGAATACGGTAGTAGATGAGCAGCGAGCTTACAACCCTGCCCTGTCATTACGGTCCGGAAACTAGCTTTGGCCAGTTTTGATGGCCAGCACTGGAGATCAGATGGCCAGTACAATTCTACTGTTGTTGCCGGTTAGGAAAACTGCCCGAATTCTTTTTCAACGCATGTTTCACGGTGTGCTAATAGGGCCCGTAGCTCAGCCAGGTTACTTTCGCGTATCTTCGAGAGTTATGGTCATGGGTCGGCCTCTGGACCGGAGCGGAACTCATGAGTACATGCAGGGCGGTCTTCGCCAAGGGAAAGCAAAAGGAGTTTCTCATGCATGCAAAGCAATTGTCGAGGCTGAATTCGGAACGTTTCGCCTCCGATATTGGAGTATCGAGTTACAATGTTCTGAGAACGACCTATCTCAATGAACGCAACACGCTACCGATCACCGTCCTTCGCAAAGCTGCTCCTCTCTTCGACCATACAACTTGGTCGAATTCGATTGTTGGCTTCCGCAATGCTCATTGGGGACAGGTCATGGGAGGAAGTATCTCTTTGAAGAAATGGCACGCTGCAATGCGCAAGAAACCGAAGTCATATCATGATCTGCAGAGCGGTCGCTTCCTCAAAGCTCGGTCGTACAATTACGAGACATCCTGTGGCATGAAGTTCGGTCTCTGAGCGAGTTGCTAGTTGCCGAGAATCTCATTGCCAATGGGGTTTCACACGACTATGAACCGGCTTTGCATTGCGGAAACCACACTTTGTTTCCAGACTTTCTTGCCGAGACTGGTTTTGGAAGAGCCCTAATCGAGCTTTCTAGTTTTCGCGCTCCACAGAGATGGATACGATTGTTGGAGAAACTCAAGCTGTATCTGTCGTGCAAGGCAGCAGATCGAATATTGGTCGTTCATCTCGAACAAGACAGGGAAACTGCACTCAAGATTACGAGGCAACTAAGTTCGCTCATTCGGACGATTTCAATCAGCGACATGAGACACCTACTTCGCAGTGTTGCAAGTTCAAAGGACTCATCCGGGAATATTCGAATCGTGTCATTAGGAGAGGCCTTGCAAGTTTGCCGACGTATGAACGGGAAACGATTTCATTGGTATCGACTGATTCAGACGTTACCGAAGGACCAATGGGTCGATATTCTGATCCGCCGTGGATTCTCGCGGGCCGAGATTGAGAAAGTCCGAATCATATCTGATTTGAAAAAGCGATTGATTGAGGCAATCCGCTTGGCCGATAGCCATCAGATCGTTCCGAGGGAAGCTATGATCGAAATGATGGCCGGCGTCTATCAGAGCTCTGTATGTCACCACTTCGGTTCAATGAATAGTCTTGCTCTTGCTGCCGACATGGAGGCTGGGAAAAGCTTAGCTAGGGTTCACGGCCACTCAATTTCTTGTGGGCCCGTAGCTCAGCCAGATCCCGAAATGCGGATCCTGAAGAGGTAGAGCACCGGAAGAGCAGCGTTAGTGTTCTGGTGAGGCTTTTAGCCTTCGGAGAGGGACACCCGGCTGTCCCGGGTTCAATTCCCGGCGGGCCCGCCATCAACAGGGGGTCTTTGGTCGTCGCTTTCCACTAGGATGGTTTAGTGGGAAGTGGTGGGAGGCGAGGTTTTTCCGGGCCTTCGTAGCGGATTAGATTCTTGGCCTCTAGGGTTTCCTGAAGCTTGTTTACTGCGATGTGCACTTGAATTTCTTTCTTGGCTCCGGTGCAGACAAGTTTGCCGCTTGCGAAGACTAGAATCACAACTTTCGGTTCATCCATTCTGTAGATGAGTCCTGGAAATTGTTCTGGTTCGTACATGGTTTTCTTCAAACCATAAACCGCCTTTTCTAGGTCGATGTGGCCTCCTAGTCCGCACGATGCGACAATGTTCTGTATCATTATTTCTGGCCTGCCTAGGATAACGATTCCATCTCTTTTCAGTTCGTCGACGACTTTCAACACTGCCTGGCGCGCTTGGCGTTCAGATTTTGCGCCGGTACATACCATTTTTCCGGAGCTGAAAATCAGGGTCGCGGTTTTTGGTTTCTTCAAGCGGTAGACCAGGCCTGGAAATTGTTCTGGCCGGTATTCGACCCCAGGGAAGACACGGACGATTGCGTTGAGGTCTATTCTCTGCTTTAGCGTTGCAGAAGCAACTACGTTCTCGATATTGATGAAAGCCCTGTTTTTATCGGACAAATCGTTTCAACACCGACTTTTTGGAGCCCAAAGTTGTCCCGCCTTAAAAGGAGGTCCCTTATATAGGGCGATTGGTAGTTTGGAAAATCTCTGTTTTCAGCTTGAAAGGATGTTTGCAGCTCAGGATGACCCTGGGCATGCTCAGGGGATTTCTACCATTACGGAACCGTTCTGCTCTCTGACTTTGTATGTGGTGACTTTCAAGGTTGGAATAACGGTGAATGAGCCCGTCCGCACGTCAAACTTCCAACCATGCCAGGGGCAAGTGATCGTGGAACCGTTGAGACTCCCTTCACCTAGGGGTCCTCCTCGGTGTAGACAGACGTTCGCCAAGGCGAAGTACTCGTCTTTGACTCGAAATAGTGCAATGCTTCTTCCTTCGACATTCACAACTCTGCCGGATCCTTCAGTGAGGTCCCTTTTTTCCGCGATTTTGACCAACTTTGCCAAACTGTGGCTTGCCCCTCGTTTTCAGCCGATTTGGTGTTTCCCGCTGACTTCTATTATCTCTCGAGGTTCCGAAGGCGTAACTCTGGTTTTTGTGTAATTGGTCAGCCATTCTTCAAGGGCTCGAATCTGGACGCTGTCCGTTCCAAGGGTCTCCAGTTCTTCTTTCGTTAGCCTCACGGTTTTGAGAATCACATCTTCTATGTGGGATGCATGGACCCTGGTGGGTGGTTTGGGATAGATTTGTTGGAGGTACTCAAAATCCTCTTGAAGGTGTTCGATGAACAGTATTATGCTACTGGTGAGATGTGTGGTCTTAACATCTAGAACATTGTTGTAGACACCGAGGAGCATTTCTAGGTCAGATTGAGCGCCCTTCAACTTTTCGATGTGAAGAGAAAGGACATCCTTTGACAAGGTCTTCTTCTCTCCCACCGCGGATGTAATGTCGATCACCAATGTGATGAGAAATGTGGTGAGGAAACCGACCCCGAGCTTGGATCTCAATCTCTCTTTTGCTAGCTTCTCAACAGGTTCGAGCTTTTTCCTGTCATGCCTTGCTACTACCCGATCAACTATCAGATAGGTCACGGGAATCGTCACTGCGAGTCCGATAAAGGCTGAGATTAGGCTCAGGTCAATATCGTCAAGAGTTATTACCAACGGCTGAACGATAAATTCAAGCATCGCTACCAGAAACGTTTCCTAGGACTTGCTCGTCCTAACAGTGTTTCTCCGTGTTCGTCGTTATTAGACATCGTGCGACTTCCTTCGCGTTAGTAGATCGCGTCAGCGCTGCGCCAAGACATTGTGTAGCTCCTTGGCGTAAGGTTCGACTGTTGTAGGTCCAAAATCAAATGGTAAATCGGCTGCTTTGAATAATTCCGGCAATGGTTTCGACCCACCTAATGCGAGAGCCCGCTGGTAGGCTGAAATGGCGGCTCTTGGATCCTTGCGGTATCGTGTCCAAAGGCCAAGCGCACCCATGAAAGCAATTCCATACTCAATGTAGTAGAAGGGGACTTCGAACAGGTGTAATTGTCTCTGCCACTGAGATCGGAGGAATTCCTCATGTCCGTCCCAGCTCTCTCTTCCGCCAAATCTTTTCCTAAGCCGGACCCATTGGTCTTGTCGATCTTCTCGAGTATGACTCGGGTTGGTGTAGATCCAGTGTTGGAAGGCGTCGATGGTCGCGATCCAAGCCAGCAGCTTGACGATCGATGCTAGGTGTTCCCGTTTAGAGCGGGCAGCGTCTTCCTTGCTGTAGAATGTTCCTTCTAGATGCTCTCCTCCAATGATCTCCATTGCCTGAGAGGCCACTTCAGCAATTTCTAATGGGACGTTCTCGCTCCTATATTGGTAGGGGAATCGTTTGTCTCGCATTGCGAAGACGTGAAAGGCGTGTCCTGATTCGTGTAGTAATGTCCACACATCGCCATCGCGTCCGACCGCGTTCATGAATACGAATGGCAATCGGATCTCTGACAGTTCCATATTATATCCTCCTGGCGCCTTTCCCTTCCTGCTCTCAAGATCTAGGAGATTCAGGCTCGCCATCTTTCTGAGTTTCGTCGCGAACTCGGGGTTGACCTTGTCAAACACCTTGACGCATCCCTGTACCAGCTCAGATGAAGTTTTGAACGGGCGAAGGGCGGGACGACCTTTGGGGTCGACCGCTAGGTCCCAGGGTCGCAGTGGTTCAACTCTCAATCCTTGGCTTCTTTCTTTGTCAAGTTCGTGAATCAGCGGCACGATATGTTCTTCCACGGCTTCGTGGTAGCGGAAGCAATCCTCCGGGGTGTAGTCGAATCGCTCCTTCTTCCGGAAGATGAAGTCTCTGTAATTGTCGAAACTGGCGTTTTCCGCGATTCTTTGGCGGAGGGCAATTAACTGGTCATAGATCTGGTTCAGGGTGTCTTTGTCTTTCTGTCTGCGGGACTCGACGAGGAGCCATGTTTTCTCTCGAACGCTACGGTCGGGTTCTTCCAAGAATCGTCCCATTTGTTGCATTGTTCTCTCTTGGCCTTCGTAGAGGACTGTCATCGCTCCTGTGGTTTTCTGAAATGATTGGGCAAGCTTTGTCTCTTCCTTTTCGAGTTCTACATTTTCTTCCCGGAAGAGGGCGATGTTGTTCTCTCTTTTCCTGTTGAGGACATAGTATTGCTCGAGGGGAAGGTTCTTCCGGGCAGGGGTGCCTAGATATTTGCGGTCTAGCTGGGAGAATCCTATTTTCGCCGCGGGTTCTACATTTTCGATAAAGAGTAGGTAGTTTTTCTCGCGGGCAGGGTCATCGGTTTGACATGTCATTCTCGCGTATCGAATGGATTGTTCTTCTGCCAAGGCAGACGCGAGTTCGGACTCGTCTTTGAGCCATTTCTCAAGATCGGACGCCGAATGAACCGTGCGATTTTGCAGATTTTGAAATAACTCCTTCAGTCTGCTCAGATCTGTAAGATCTATGTTGGCGGGAAGAAACTGGCGAGGGTATTCACGAGGGAGGTGAGAGTAATCGAAGGACAAGGCTCTCTCTGGTCCAGGGTCGTGGCTCTATCCTATGTTAACATAGTTTGTCTTATCGATCGTGCCTATCCAAACTGAGGTGGGCAGAAATGTCCTTGGCAGCAACCATCTTTAAACCATGAGAAATGGTACAGGAAAACGGGTGGATTCTCGACGATAGTCAAACATCTTTCCGAAATTGTCCCGGAGAAGGTGGGCGACTTCAGACGGTGGTACCTGTCCAAGGCAGAGCATGGTCATCAGCTCGCGATGAGATATGTGGAGCTCACCGGAATCGTTACTCCTCATACGCATGATGTCGAAGAGACAATCTTCTACATCGAAGGCAAAGGGTCTGCGCGCATTGGCGAGAAAGAAGTCAAAGTAAGGCCAGGAACAATGATTGTGATACCGCCGGGGACGGTGCACAGCTCCATTCGAGAGGGATTCGAGCCTCTGCGCTATCTCGCCATTTTTGTGGGAAACCCTGACCTATAGTTTACACCAACCGGTTAAACAATTGAGAGATACAGGAAACCGGCTTGAGATGGAGCAGTCAAAGATTGTTTCGCCCAAGGGCGATCATTTTGGAATCGTCTATGCCTCGCTTCCCAACCCGGGTGAAAGTAAGACCTGCCTGATCATTGCGCATGGCGCGGGGGGACCAATGTACTCGCCTTTCATCACCTATTTCCATAAAGGCCTCGCCGAGAAGGGATACCTTACGGTGAAGTTCAACTTTCCGTACATGGAAGCTCGACGAAAGATCCCGGACAAGAGAGAGATCCTAGAGACTAGCTATCGACAAGTTATCGATGAGGTCAAGGCAAGTAAGTACCACCCTGAGCGCATCTTCGTAGGAGGCAAGTCGATGGGGGGCCGTATTGCCTCCCAGGTTGTCGCATCCGGAGTAGATGTCGAAGGACTATTCTTTCTGGGCTATCCATTGCATCGACCGGGTCAGCCGGAAATGCTCAGGGATGAGCACCTTTATCGGATTGAGAAGCCGATGCTCTTCCTTTCCGGAACAAAAGACCAATTTGCCAAAAGGGAACTCCTTGAGGGAGTTGTGTCGAAACTGGGCAACCGAGCGGAGATTCACTGGATAGAGGGCGGTGACCACAGCTTCAACACGCGGCAGGGCAAAGACGTCCTCGTCAAGACCTATGAGGAGGCACTAGAGACTCTTGATACCTGGTTGAGAGTCAAAAGCGCCTAGTCCTTGAAACGGGTTCAGTGTAGTGTTTAAATCGGCGAAGAGCTGGGGTTTGTGTAGCCATGTGCGACACCTGTGGCTGTTCTTCCGAGCAGGAAGATAAGAGCGGCGAGGAAGCCTAGCCCTCAGCCTGCCGGGGCGTAAGTTTCCCAAATATCCATAGAAGGGGCTCCGAACAAGCCCTTTTCCATTATTCAACTTGTCCTAAATATGTCTCTGATCTTTGAGAGTAATCTAGAAAAACTTCGGAAAGCCGAAGAGCGTGCCGACCAGTATGGCACCTAGGACGAATGTGAGAACTACTAAGACGACGATCGCCATTATTCCTACTCCGATGGCTCCCAACCAGCCAGTCTTGAAGTAGTGTTTGACGAGCAAGAGGAAGATCACAAGGCCAAGCAGGAGACCGATCAAGCCAAGAAAGGCTATCGAGGCCCCCACTAGGAAGGTTCCAACACCGGCGATGGCTAGAGCTTCTCCAAATGTGACTCTCCTCCCGACGACGATCTCTCCTGCCAACCAGAGCACGAAGCCGATGACTAGGAGATAGATTATGAAGAGGACTATGAACCCGAGGAGTGTGCCGCCTATACCGCCGAGACCGATGCTCGGGAAAGGGGTTGCCATTGTCGGTTACCTTTCCGCGGGAAGGGTTATTGTTTCAAGTTATCCTTGCCGGAACCGTATCAGGTATCTGGCAGTAATCCTCGATTGTCCTTTCGTTTCTTTGGGAAGGTTTAAGCTTGCAAGCTTTTCCGGGGTAGCTTTGCCCAGGACAAGTATGCCGGGCTCGCGCCCTATTCCTGGAATATGGAGTGCGTAGAGGTAGTATAGCCCGGTCCGCGGCTCGCGGGAGCCGGCCGAGAGTATGCACGGCTGTCACCCGTGCGACACTCGAGTAATTCTCGAGCGCGTTGCGGGTTCGAATCCCGCCCTGGGCGCCAAACCGTCCCCGGTCATGCTAACTCATAACTTTTCTTTTGTGTAACTATTTTTCTTCTATAACTTTTCTTTTCCCGTAAACTATTCTTTTTTCTGCTAACTATTATGTGGCCCCCCGGGGGTGGTCGATTTTCGCGCGCGCCGCCCTTCATGGAAAGCGTATTCAAACGTGGTACCGGCCAAGGCTTAACACAGGCGACCCCTTCTAGCCGAATCGGAGCATTAACTTGGTCACCATAATTCATTCACCACCCCAGGAAATCGTTGTAACTGGCCTCACAAGCTTCACCAGCCAAACCAACCTCGCCTCCATGGTCGCCTTCGTCATGAACGTCTCTGGCCAACCACTGGCACTCTATTGGGCCGAAGGCGTCGTCTTCCTCGCCGACTTCGTCGAACCCGAAGCCCTCCCAGAAGAATATGTCAAGGGAAGAATCTACGCCTCCAACATCTCCCACGCACCAATGGCAAAATACAACAACTTCGTGCGTGTAGGAAACATCGAAGTCCCGGTAATCGATGTAACCTCGAACGTTGGACTAAGAGATCTCGCGCGTTGGATTAGAGAAAATCACCAGTCTGATCCCGAGAAATCTTAACTAGACGCGAACGTCGCGTCTTGGTCGTGTCCCGGGGTAGCTCAGCCTGGAAGAGCTTCCGAGCCGTCCTCTAAAACAGTGGGCGACGAAGACGCTGTAGGTGTGCGCCCAGTGCGCAGCCACGTCAGCCTTACCAGGCTAACAGTAGACACCGGAGTGTCGCCGGAGAACCAGTAAAACCGGTTCGGCGAATTCAAAATGGAGGCTATCCGCCTCTATGAGACTCCGGTCCCCGGGACCACTCTTGTCGATGTAAGAGAATTGCTTCTTACTTGGACTTTACCGCAGGCGTTCGGCTCTCAAGCTCTCTCAAAATCAGCTCGTTCTGCTTCATTATGATCCTGTTCTGGTCCGTAAGAATTCGAAGCGCGCTGGCGATCAGGGAGAGAGAAGGATTGTCCCACTTGAACTCGTTTTCTTTTGCAGCCAGGGCTTGTTTACCCTTGATAATAGATCCCCGGAGGTTCTCGTCGCTCTCGTCATCAGCGAAGGCGGCACGGTTCTTCCGATCCATCTTGTCGGACATGCTAGCAGCTGCATGTTCGCGTTTGACGTCCGGGTAGCAGTCCTCGCAGAACCTCAGCCCTTTGAGCTCCAAGAGGGGGTCGATGAGGCTTAAGGTCTTACCGCATCTGGAGCAAAAGTCTGCCATGTTACTGGTTCAGCTCTAATTGGCAGTTGGCCGTTCCAGCGCTATTAAAGCGTCTTGTAACCCGTTCGCGCCACTGTCCCGTTTTCGACTCGGTCATAAGAAAGCGAGGTCGGACGATGAAGGCTGACTATTACTTGTCCCCGCGGAGTCCCCATCCAGCTTTGAAAGTGGGACTTATCCTCACGAAGGGTGCCTCGCCTTCTTTCCATGGGTCGCGCTTTACCCAATCTAGTTTGGAATGGAATATCTTGTAGAGTTTCCGGTATTCTTCTCCCTTTTCGATAATTGAGACCGAGCCGCTGATCAAGAGCAGTTTCTGGGTCGCAGCTGTGTCAACTAGTATTGCTGCGTGAGGATTTTCTCTCAGGTTTTTGAGCTTCCTCGTCCCGTAGTCCGTCACAATGTAGGGTGAACCTTCATGCCAGACGTAAGATACTGGTACGACATGCGGCTCGCCCTTCTTGGATGCTGTCGCGAACCTGCACAGCTCGTTCTGCTCTAGAAATCTGATCTCCTTCTCTGTTAGCGTAACTGGGTCCACGGTTCTTTTCAATTTCAGACCCTCCAGAGGTTCGCCTGAGATTTCAAGCTATGCGTTTGGGCAGTAGGAAGAACTTTCGATCGGCGAGAAGCCTTCTGGATTGTGGCGGGCCCGCGGGGATTCGAACCCCGGACCTTCCCTATCAGTCGTTTCTCGACATCAACTGTATCTTCCCTGTCTCTGAATTATAAGAAAAAATACGGGCGCTGAAGAGTCGAATTCCCCTTGGAGGTTACTTCTGAAGAACTGACAAAGGTATTGTCTAAGGTACAAATGTGTCCTGTCGTATTCGAGCGTGCAAATCAATTCGGTTTGAATCATTCAAGCCTAAGGAGAATGCGAAAATTGTTGCTAGCATATCTTCTTGGTTTCATGATTGGAGATGCTTCAAAGGGGAGAGCGAGTTCCACAAGCGGACGGATGTTCATAGGTCTCGTTCTTACTAAGAAACATCCAGACAATCGACGATTGGGAGAGTTTGTTGGTCTTTGTGCAAACGCATGTGGTCTGAAGTTTTCAAGGATTCATGACCGAGTCTTGAACGAGAGGCTCCCCTATGGAAGATATCACTGGAAATCTGAACATTCGACAATTGTCACCTGACTCTTCAATAGATGTCTAGGCCTTCGCTACGGACAACTAACAACCTACGATGCTGCAAGAGTTGCCTGGGTCGCCTCAATGCCGCGCTCTTTCAAGATTTGGTTTCTCCAAGGCCTTGGGGATTCAGACGGATATGTTCGACTTCAAGATCAAGAGGTTCACCTGATTACATCTCCAAATAGTAAAACTGTTCGGAGAATCCTCGATTCTATGAAAATCACTTATAGATTGGGCATCTCGAAGAACCTAGACATTATTCAGCTCCCCGTCTTGACAGCTTCCAAGCTGCCCATATTCAGTCCGCACGTGAAATCGTATCGATACTCGCTTATGATGAATCTTGTGAATGCCAGAAGATTGAGAAGCGGTCCATGGCCGAGCTGGTTGAGGAAAAGAGTTATCTGTCTTGCGAACCAGAACAAGACGACCGGCCAAATTCTCCGTCGAGTGCTGGAGCAGTATAATATCGCAATCCGAGCACCTAATGTGCGGCGATACATTAGACGCCGCGGAAGGCGTCAATGAAAGCAAGTTAGATTGAGTGGCGGGCCCGGAGGGATTCGAACCCTCGACCTCTGGCCGGAGACCTCTAGCAATCTCCTACAGCTGTCTCCGTTACTGACCCCACCTAGGGGGCTGCCGCTCTATCCAGGCTGAGCTACGGGCCCGAAAGGGTTGGCTATGATGAATCCTAGTTAATTGTTCCTAAGAATGGCCTGTCGAGTGCGGACCGGCAAGAATTCTTCAGGTCCACTGAATGAGCATTTGACTCGGTGGCGCTCGCCCTGCCCTGAGGTCAGTCATGTCTTGCAAGAAACTCCTGCGGATCTACGACGTGAACCCGCTTTCCCTTCTTCACAAGTTCCTCAGCGACCTTCTCATTGCTGGTGAAGAAACAACCATCTCCTGTGAAGAACCTCAAGGTTCCATGAGACGATTCGTTACAAACCATGAAATTCGCCATCGACTTGTCATCATCGAGGTCTCCTCCACAAATCGGACACTTGAACTCAACCCACATGACCATTCCCCATGTTGCTTTTGTGTGGCCGACGCTAGGCCTATAAAGGAAAATCCCGACTGGAGATTTCTAGAGTTCCATCATGCCAGACGACAAGATAGTGATCAAGACAAAACACGGAGAACTTAGCCTCGAACAGCTAGCAGAGGCGCAACACGGTATGGCGCACCTAATGAAGGAGGTCGGAGAAAGATATCACGTCCTCTACTACGCCGCGAAAGCGCTCAACTGGAAGCTGGCACAGTACCAGCTCAACCAGGTCATCGCCCTCTTCAGAATAGGCGCCACTCTTAGGCCAAAGTTCACCGAGGACCTGAATGGCTTCGTCAAGACACATTTCCACCCCATGAGTGAAGCCATTCGTTTACAAGACTGGAAGAGGTTTGAAGAGGCCTTCAAGAAAGGGATTCACGGCAGCGATCAATTCCACGAAAAATACGGATACGGCTACATCCATTTCGTCTTACCGAAGACTTCGCCGGAGATGTATGACCTGAACCCCGAGAGGTCATCGACTGGTTAGGGACTCCGCGCTTCTATCTAGAAGCCTGGCTCATTCGCGGCAAGGAGTTCTAGCCTGCTGCTACAGTCACATGAATGAGCCTAGTCCTGGTTTCTCTTCTGACGCGTCTCCGTCTCACATTCCTAGCCCTCGAACGAAAGCTCATCCTTGCAGGTTCCCTCACATCATCAAAGGCCCTAATATACCGAGCTGATGCTCAGACGTTTGCGTTCTCATTTTCCACTGTGGGAGGGAAAGGGTCGAATGAGATTTGTTCTCGTGAAGTCGGGACAGATCGGGTTCATTGGATGGCGTTTTGGATCTCGTCAACTAGAGATGATAACTTGACATTTTTCTCTTGGCTTGTTTTCATATCCTTCAGACGCACGCTTCCTTCCTTGACCTCTCTAGGACCGAGGACCAGAGATATCTTTACCTTCAATGAGTCAGCGTATTCTAGCTGTTTGCTGAGCGGGCGTTGTTTGAGGTCGTAGTCGGCCCTGATGCCCTGGCCTCGAAGTTGTTGAACGACTTTCACGGCCTCGTTCCATACGGTTTCGTTGACTGTGACGACGAAGATCTGCGGACCTTGCTGGATGTCGGGGAAAAGGTCTTTCCGCTCTAGGGATAACATGAGTCGTTCGTAGCCGCCTGCTACTCCCGTTGCAGGTATGTCTCGTTTTCCGTAGATCTTGCATAGCTTGTCGAAGCGGCCACCTCCGAGGACCGCACCTACGTCTTCTCCCTCGCTGTCGTATGCCTCGAACACCGTTCCGTCGTAGTAGCTTATTCCCCGTACGATTCCGAGGTCGATCTTGATCTTGTTTTTCTTTCCGAGGGATTCTACGCGGTTGATTGTCCCCGAGAGTTCTTTGAAGCCCTGGTGGATCATGTCGCCTTTGGGCAGTTTGCTTTCTAGTTCTCCGAGGACCTTGTCTGGGTCTCCGCCCATATCGGCGAAACCCAGGATTCGCTTGACTCTGTCTTTCGATAGGCCTGCCCGGGTGAACTCTCTCTCGGCCTGTTCAGAGCCGATTTTTCCCATCTTATCGATTATCCGGATCAGATGATCGAGGTCATTCTGGGACTGGATTCCCAGACCCCGCAGGAGACCTTCGATCAGTTTTCGGTTACTGATTTTGACTAGGTGGTCCTTGAGGCCGACTGATTCCAGGATATCAGAGCTCAATGCTATGATCTCTGCATCGGCCGAGGGATCTGCGACTCCATAGATTTCAGCGTCCCACTGTGTGAAGTAGCGGTAGCGGGCGAACTGGGGCTCGTCGTATCGCCAGACTCCGCCGATGGATGATATCTTGATTGGTTCGGGGAGGTCGAACCTATTTGCGATCATCCGGGTCATTCCTACTGTTAGGTCGAATCGAAGTCCGAGGTTTCGTTCTGCTTTGTCTTTGAACCAGTAGATTTCGTCCCTGATTGTGGGACCTGATTTTGCCTCTAGGGTTTCCAGGTTTTCTACGGGGCTGGGCTCCAGCATCTGGAATCCATAGTTCCAGAGGACTTGTCGTATCTTGTCGGTGAGCCAGATTCTGCGTGTCATTTCTTCTGGGTCAATGTCTTTCATGCCTCGTGGAAGGGTGAATTGTGGTTCTGACAAGTTAGTTGCTTCTCCTTTTTCGGAGCTACTTTGCTTCGAAGCGTTCCGTGTTCAATGTATAATAGACGATGTCCGTGCGTCTGTCAATCACGGCGAGGACTAGGTCCTTTCCGTCCTTGTTCGCTTTCGCGGAGAGCCTTGCAAGTTTTTCGAGCGTGGATTCTCCTCCTTCGAAGACGATTGACACCTGCCTTCGTGTGGCTCCTTTTCCGAAGGTTTCAAAGTCGAATCCTTCTTCGGATTCTCGGACGAGGTAGCCTCTATCTCGCAGGTCCCTGTAAACTAGATACTTTGTCCATATGGTTGCTTTGCCGGTTGATAGTTTTGTGACGAGATTCTGGAGCGTTTTTTCCTTTCCTGTTTTCTCGTCTGTTACGTGGGCTCTTCGTTTCTCAACGAGATAGAATGTCTCGTAGGGGCTCAGGAATAGCTTGTCGTCTGCTAGGGTTCCGTAGGCCTTCTCCCGGAGTTCCATGAGTTTCTCCGGTTCTTTCAGGTAGACTTTGTTCTTGGAGAGGAAGGCTTCGAGAACTTCTAGCGTGATCAAGCATCGCACCAGTTTTGGTTTTGAAACGGGCCAAAGCTCGGGCAGGCGTCTATAAAGGCATGCGAACAATTAGGATCGACAAACGGAGTTTTGAGAAATGGACGGGAGAGAACGAGTCTCGCTTGAGCCGGTGCGATGGAAGAATGGGGCACTGGAGGCTATTGACACGACAAAGTTGCCGAGTAGATTGGTGTATGTTCGGATGCGGACAGTGGACCAGGTTTGTTCGTCGATCCGTTCCATGAAGGTTAGAGGGGCGCCGTTGATCGGCGTTGTCGGCGGGTATGGGATGGTTTTGGCCGCCATGAACGTCAAGGGCAGCGATTTGAAACAAGCCAGGTCACAGCTTCGCAAGGCCGCTGACGCGTTGATCTTGACGAGGCCGACTGGGGTGAATCTTCGCTGGGCTGTCGAGCGAGTCTTCAAGGCGTCTTCTCGTGTCAATTCAGTTGGCCCACTCGGTGAGGAGTTGAGGCGGGAGGCTGATGCGATTCTTCGCGAGGAGCTTGAATCCGCTCGCAAGATCGGACGCTATGGCGCTGCCTTGATAGAAGATGAGGATACGGTGTTGACGCATTGCAATGCCGGGGCTCTCGCGACTGTGGGATACGGTACAGCGTTAGCGGTGGTCAGGTCCGCCGTTGAACAGGGGAAGAGAGTGTCCGTGATCGCGACGGAGACGCGCCCGTTGTTGCAGGGGTCGAGGCTGACCGCGTTTGAGCTAGCGCGGGACGGGATTCCAGTCCGCGTGATCTGTGATAGTGCAGCTGCTCAACTGATGGCTCAGGGAGTGGTGGACAAGGTTGTAGTGGGCGCGGATAGGGTCTTGGGAACGGGACATGTTACGAATAAGATAGGGACGTTGCCGATCGCGCTTGCTGCGAAGTTCTATGGTGTTCCGTTCTATGTCGCAGCGCCTGCGTCGACGCTTGATCTTGTGACGGACGTGTCGCGGGTGGTTATTGAGGAGCGGGATCAGCGAGAGGTGTTGTCGATTGGAGGGAGGCGTTTTGCTCCCCGAAATGTCGGGGCTTTGAACCCGGCTTTCGACATTACGCCGCCAGAGCTGGTTACGGGGATTGTGACGGATCGTGGGGTGGTCCGTCAGCCTTTGGCTGAGAATATTCGGGAGATGTTTGGCTGATTCACGAAGGAAGACTGCCATGGCAGGGAGTGGTGAACGTGGAATTCTCAACGTTTCACGAAGGGCGGGGCGCGGGAAAAACAGACCCCCGGGGGTCACATAATAGTTAGCAGAGAAAAATAGTTACAGAAAGGGCGAGTCCATGACAGGAGGAAGTTGCAGAATAACCGGATCATCATGGAAAAGCATGGTTGTTTAACGTATCCGGAAGAGGAAATTTTTTCTAGAATTCGGTTTATCGCAAATGTGTACTTTTTCTACCGATAAAGAGTAGGTTTAGGCGGATATTTCGCGAACTTCTCTCGTCTCTCTCGACTCTTTCTCCCTCTCCTTCGGCTCCTTCTTGATAACCGGGGTTACCACCTCCACAGGCACGTTTCCAGCCGATTCTATGCGAGCCTTCCAGTCAGTCCCAATCGAGACTAGAGCGTAGATTCCTATGACCTCCGCCTTTGCCTTCTGGATGATCTTCATCATCGCCCGCTGCGTCTCGCCGCTATCGATAATATCATCGACAATGAGCACGCAGTCAGTCTTTTTGATCGCGTCCCTCGGAACGAACAAGCTCAACACAACAGCAGTCTTTGGGGGCACGAAAATTTCCTCGATAAACTCCCTCACTCCAACCTCTCTCTGTTTCTTAGCGACAAGTAATCCAACGCCGAGCCGGTGCGCGAGGAGAGTTGCTAGTGGTATTCCGTCAACTGCTGCAGTCATGATCTTTGTAACTCTCTTTCCGGCGAACTTGCCTACTGCATGTTGGACGGCTCGTTCCATCAGCATCGTGTCTCCTATGATCGCGGTGTTGTCGAAATATCCTCCGTCGTCAAAGTGAATTCTTTCTAGGAGTTCCTTGTCTAAACTCATGTACCTCTGCAACGTCTTGTTGATCTCTTCTGCTCTCTCCGCTGTCGGCAAGACATGTCCTTTCACGTACCGGCTTAGAACTGTTTCAGGAAGGTGAACCATCGCTGAGAGTTCTCTGTAGGTGAACCGTTGCTTGGCGAGGTTGAGCAGTTCGATCGTCATGAGTTTGTATTTGAGATCTAGAATGCGTGAAGTGTCCTTCATTTCTTGTATCGGCACCTTAGCCACTCGTACCCTGTATAACGCTTTCCATTATTTCGGCGTGCGGGATTTTTTTCTACGGCGACTAGCAACTACTCCGGTACTATTCTGGTAGCGGCCGGCGTACTTGTTGATCGTGGGCTTTCCAAGTCTTAACAGGGAGAGCTGGATGAACCTCTCGCCTTTTGCGAGATTGACAGCGCTGTCTCCGGAATTATAGAGACTGACGGTGAGCTGCCCGCGAAAGCCCGGGTCAACCAGAGCAAGACTCGCGAACAATCCTTCACGCGCCAGGGACGAGCGAAGATGTAAAAATCCGACAATATGATCAGATAGCTCGACCCTCTCGATGCTAGCCACCAGCGAATGCTGTTTCGGTTCTAGACGAACGTCCCGATCGATCCGCAGATCTATCCCTGCAGGGTTTACCCTGAATCCGCGCGGAAGGATACCCAGTTCTCCATTCCTCATTGCGGAAGTGATCTCCTTGTCCGAAAGCGCCATTGACAGATACCGGTCAACCACCGTTCACTATTCAAAGCTTGGAATTGGGTACGATTGACTCAAAAATTGGAAGAGGCAACCTTGGCTGAGAAACGCGTCTGGACCCAGGGAACGAGACACCTAAAGAAAAGCGACCCTGCACTTGCAAAAATAATTAACCGCCTAGGACCCTATGAGTTTCAATTGGACAAGGATCACTACGAGTCCCTCGTAGGCTCGATAATTTTCCAGCAACTGGCCGGAGTCGCAGCCCGCGCAATACTCAACCGGTTCAAACAAATCTACGATGGCAAGATTCCAAGGCCTCGACAATACCTTGACACTGAGGAGAGGCACTTGCGCGCAAGCGGATTATCCCCACAGAAGATCAGGTATATCCGAGATCTATCCGAGAGAATCGAGAACGGTGTCCTAGACCTCACACGATTGTCTGAGCTTCGGAGCGATGAAGTTGTGGAAGAACTCGATGAGGTAAAAGGGATCGGGAGATGGACCGCGGAGATGTTTCTTATCTTCGTCCTAGGACGAACAGACGTCCTACCTGCCGACGATCTTGGGCTAAGGAAAGCCGCCCAGAAGATCTACCGGTTAAGAAAACTACCGACAAAGGAAAAATTCGAACAGTTGTCGAAAAATTGGCATCCGTACTGTTCAATTGCAACACTCTATCTCTGGAGGAGCCAGGAAAAACCGCAAGACCCTGTGAAATGGTGACACGAGAAACAGGCAGAACAGAATCGTGTGCCTTAGAAATCTCCGGAGACTCCGATGCGTAAATCGGGTTTGAAAACTCACTAAGATCTCGCATCATAGTTCCTTGGACATGATTAGGCCGTCGAAGTATTTTCTGCTTCTGAAGATTTTGTGAGGGATTATTCCTGCTTGTTCGAATCCTGCTTTCTCATAGGATCGTCTGGCTGTCTCGTTCTGGGCGAGAAACTCTACTTCGAGGGTCCTCAGTCCTGCACTGCGGCTTTCTCGGACGAGAGTCTCGATGATTCTGTGTCCTATGCCTTGTCCCCTGTATTCACTGATCATAGTTAGCCCCATGTGTCCGTGGCGGCGTGTTTCTTTGTATCTGCCCCGTGTTACCTCTCCATTTGCGATTATTTTTCCGCCGATTTCAGCGATTGTGTTGATGACCTCTCCTCCTTCTATTTCCACTAGGGTTTGTGCTAGCCATTCGGCTTCTTCCTCACGGGTGACCTTTTTGTCGAATCCCGAGTATAGGCCTGAGCCCGAGTCTCTCAGTTTCTCTTTCACAAGGCTATTGATGAACAAGAGAAGGCCATCAAGATCTTCCCATCGAAGTACTCGCAGAGTTACCTCCTTTCCGCTGGAAAGGCTGAACCGTTTGTAAACATGACCTGCCTTCAACAACGGACGAGACAAGCTTCTTGTCGAATTTACCAGATGATGCTGCAGCCGAAGGGCGTTGTCTCGGATACTCGAACAGACTTGTTTGCGAGAAGATCGTCGATTGCGTTTCTCAGATCGCTAACCGTTACTCGTTCGGGGTTTCTAGAGTCGTCTATTCGACCCTTGTAGCGAAGCCTTCTTTCCTCATCTAGCAGAAACACATGCGGCGTGCAAATAGCCCCGTAGGCCCTCGCAACCGTTCTATCTTCATCCTTGACGTATGGAAAGTTGAAACCTTTCTGCTGCACTCTCAGGACCATTTCTGCATAGGTATCCGCCGGTGAGAGGTACGAGTTATTTGAGTTCAGAGCCAGCAACTGTACTTTTTTCCCTGAGTAATCTTTTTGGATCTTGATTATGCGGTCTTGGCAAGCTTTCACGGTTGGGCAACCGTTTGAGATGAACAACAGAACGAGCAGTCTCTTATCCTGGAAGGATGAAAGAGAGTAGCGTTCCCCGTCCACACCGAGTAGGTTCCCGAAGTCCGGAGCTTCAGCTCCGATTGTGAAGGTTTCTGTTCTGGCTTGGGGAAGCTCCACTTGCAACACCTATGGTACTCATCGGCCGTTTGTAACGGTTGATGAGCGCCAATTCTGGTCTGTGTTAGAACTTGTCGGGGAAATGTTTCATGATGCCCTGCGAGATCGTGTCCGCGACCGTGTTGATCTCTGTGAAGACATCGTCGAAGGCCGCCACATCATCGTTCCATCTCTTGTCAAGTCGGGCCTCAACCTGTTTCTTTGTCAGAGTTAGGTGCTGGTGGAACAGGTCAAACAGGTCGTCCTTGGTCCAGTGAGGATTCATCTGGCTTAGGAATCCGGCTATCTCGTCGGCATTGACGGTCCATTTGCTATCTTGGGTTTCGAAATTCTTCTGGTCTCCTGCTTTTGCGAATTCGATGAGGTCAACTCCCAGAAGGACGTGTTTCCTCAAGAGTTCTGCGAGTTTTCTGCCCGTCCCCTCGCCATAATATGGAACGAAGGAGTTGCCGATGTTATCAGGAGTCTTCAAAAGTCTCTCCTTTGCCGCTACCAAATCGGCTGCATTGTCGAGAGCTGAGACAGCGTATTGGCGCGTCCAGATCGCGTGGTCCGCCCAGAGTTTCCGCATGTTTGTCTTAAGCGAAAGTGTCGTCTCATTCATGGTTGTAGCCGAATAACCGGTCTATGGCTTTTTTAATCTATCCCCTGGCTCAGCCAACCCTTGCTCTCTACCGAGGTTCCAGAACGAATCAGGCTCCTAACGCGCACATGCGACGTTACCCTCCGCTGACGTTCTAGGTAAGCGTCATTGGAAATAGGCGCAACCTTCGCCACCCACAGTTAGTGGAAAAAATGCCGAAATCAGAACAGACCAGCTGGGTCTTCGCGAACGTCAAGGGAGGAATAACACGCGCCATCAGTCAATTGCGGAAGATCAATAGCGTCGAGTCGGTGACACCAGTCACAGGCAGATTCGATCTTGTGATCAAGCTAATGACCAATGAGCCCCAGAAGGCTTTCAACATCGTCGAGAAGATCAGAAAGATCAAAGGGATCACGTCTACCCAGACGGGAATTTCCCTGCAAAAAATCTCGAACGCAAAAAAGGACGAATCAGAGGACCCTATCGCCTTCGCACTGGTGAAGGTGAAAGGCGCTTTCAAAAACGTTCTACAAAAGATCAAAACCTTCCCGAACTTTGTCGAAGCCCACGTGATACCTGGAGAGTTCGACGTATTCGCCGC
>Ga0209056_10000883_pt1 | contig 33244 bp, 28 predicted proteins | sample GraSoiAngelo_114_FD_185876 | JGI IMG/M metagenome (GOLD analysis project Ga0209056, IMG submission 185876) | Grasslands soil microbial communities from the Angelo Coastal Reserve, California, USA - 14_0903_13_40cm (SPAdes) (version 2) | ecosystem: Environmental > Terrestrial > Soil > Grasslands... | reverse complement strand
TAATGTTCGATCGCCTCGGCCGGCTTGCTCTGCTGAGCGAGCGCATTGCCCAAGTTGTAGTGGACCTCGGCGTATTTCGGCCTGATCTGCAGGGCGCGCTGGTAATGTTCGATCGCCTCGGCCAGCTTGCGTTCACCGGCGCGCGCAATACCCAAATTGTTCTCGGCGATCGAGGATTGAGGATCCATGGCAAGGACATGGGTCCAAAGTTTCTCCGAGTCATGCCAGACCTTGACCTGGCCCCAGGTGAGAACGCCCAACCCGACGACGAGACACATGGCAACGCCTGCAATCGGCGAAGTTGCCAGTATCCCCGTCTTCGACCTTCCCAAGGTTCGCGAGCAGAACAACAGGCCAGCGCCGGCCAAGATCGCGCATCCGAGCCCTGCCAGGTAGGTATAGCGATCAGCGGCAATCTGCGGGCCGCTCTGAACGATCCCGAGCACCGGCAGGAGGATCACCACATACGCCAACCACACTGCCGGCAGGCCCGGCACGCGACGGCGGAGGGCCACGATGATCGCAGTGATGGCGAGAACCAGGCCGTAGCTCAGGATCAACGGCATCGCCACGAGATTCACAGTGGGCGGCAGTTCGTAGAGCGGCGAGAGGTTCACGGGCGCGACCGTCTTACAGAGGTAGAAGCTCAAGCCGTACGCTGAGACCGCCAGCCTGCCCGGGACGGTCAGTTGAGCCAGCGACGCTGCGGCGTGGACAGAAGACTGCGCCATGACTGCGATGGCCGATGCCGCGACAGCCAGGAGCACGAACGGGATCTTCTCGCCGTAGATCCGCCGCGCGGGCTCGCTCCACCACCCGAGGGACCCCCCGAGGCGCTGGAGGGGATAGGCGTCCAGGATCAAGAGCACGACCGGAAGATTCACGACCATCGACTTGGAGAGCAGCGCAAAGACGAACGCGGCCACGGACAGCCAGTACCACCCTCGGCCCCGCGCCCCGCCCTCGCAGGCCCAGAGGTAGATGAGGATCGCCGACAGGTAGAAGAGCCCCGAGAGGACATCCCGCCGTTCGGTGACCCAGGCGACGGATTCCACGCGCAGGGGATGGATCGCGAACACGAGGGCAGCAAACCCAGCAGCAACAGCGAGCGCGTGACCGCGTTCAGAAGGACTGGGCAGAGCCAGTGTCAGGAGCCGACGAGCTATGAAGAAGAAGACCACCGCATTCGCGGCGTGCAGGAGGAGGCTCGTCAGATGATACCCGACGGGATTCATGCCCCAGAGTACGTAGTCCAGGCCGAGGGTCATCCAGGTCAGCGGAATGTAGTGGCCCAGGTGCGTGGTCCACATCCAGCGGAGCTGGGTCCAGCCGAGCCCCCGATAGTGAGGGTTGTCGACGAAATTCTCAACATCGTCCCAGTTCACAAACTGGTTGTGCAACGTGGGCAGGAACGCAGCGAAGGTCACGAGAGCAATGAGCGCGGGGACAAGCCAGTGGACCCACCGCCGGGTCAATGCCTGGGTCACCGGTTCATAGAGCTCCCGCTGGGCTACACCTTCTCGCCTGCGGGCCTTCTTGCGGCTCATGGGTCTGGGCGGGCGCGCCGGTCTTTGCGCCGTGGCACGAGTGACGGCCCTCTTCTCAGCAGTCTATATGACCTGCCCCGAGGCTCGGGCATCCTGAGCGTGGATGCGATGAACCGCCGGGCGTGGCTGGGAGGGGGCCGTCGAGGCTCCCCTCGACGATCTAGCGCGCGGCGTCGTCGCCGCGCGGGGCCGCCGCGAGGGGCGGGGGTGCCGGCGCCTCGTATCCCCACGTCGGCGGCGCAGCCGGCGTCCGGTACAGCAAGCCCAGGAGCACCGGCATCACGACGAGGGCCGCGACCAGGCTCGTCGCCGAGCCCAGCGTGAGCAGGAGCCCGAGGCCGAAGATCCCGCGGTGGTCCGCGATCATCAGGCTGCCGAAGCCGACGATCGTCGTGAGCCCGGCGACGAGGACGCCCATTACCGTGCTCCGCGCGACGAGGGGCCCGCCGTGATCGTGCGCCTCCATGGCGCGGAGCACGATGTTCAGTCCGAACTCCGCCGCGGCGCCGAGGATCAGTGGCAGGCCGAAGACGTTCCCCATGGTGAACTTCAGATCGAAGAAGTACATCAGGCCGAAGGTCCAGAGCATGCCGAGCCCGAGCGGCAGGAGCGCAAGCAGGACCTCGCGCGGACGCCGCAGCATGAGCGCGGTCACGAACGACACGAGCACGATTGCGTAGACCGTGCCCTGCTGGTAGGAGCGCTCCATGAAGCGGATCGCCTCGAAGGTGATGATCGGGGTGCCCGTGACCTCGGGGTCCACCGATCGGAGCTCGGTGACGAAGCGAAGCGCGCCCTCCCGGTCCCAGATGTCCACCGCGGGCTGGATGTGCAGGAGGAACCGCCCCTGCTCGCTCGTGAACTTGCGCCGGAGCTCGGGCGGGATGTCCTTGAGCCCGATCGGCCGCGGCGAGAGGTTCGCCTGCAGCCGCTGGAAGTTGCGCACGAAGTCGTTGTAGATCTGGGTCTGTAAGTAGGTGAGCGCGGACTCGCTCACGTCGGGGTCCGTCTGGCGCACCTTGATCACCAGCCGCTCGATCGCCGCGCTGACGTCCCGGAGCTTCTGTGCGTCCTCGCCCTCGGGCGCCTCGCTCCCCGCGATGTCGAAGCGCCGCTTGAGCGTCTCGAAGGCTGCGATGAGCCGGTCGAGGTCGACGGGCGGCGCGCGGCCGATGCGCACCTGGGCGACGATCGGGGCGAAATCGCGGACGATCTTCAGCTTCTCCGGCTGGTCGTCGGGGATGAGCAGGAGCGCCGAGTCCACGCCCGAGACGGTGGGGAGCCGGCCGAAGGCCGCGTGCTTGCGGCGCAGCTCCTCGAGCGAGTCCGCGCTCGCCAGCGCGGTGAATCCCGAGCGGCCGGCGATCGCGAGGATCTTTCGCTCCCAGACGACCGACTCGGTCCCGCTGGCCTGCAGGTGGAGCAGGTTGTAGTCGAACTGGATGTACTTGAGCCCCCAGGCCGACACGCCCGTGAGGAGGACCGCGAATACCAGCACCGTCTTCGGGTAGGTCATGATGCGCTCGACGAGCGGCACGTGGACGCGCTCGAGGGCGAGCGCACGGGGGATCGTGCCCGACGGCCGGCGCGCGTGGCGGTGGTCGAGGAGGACGAGCGTCGCGGGGAAGACCGTCATCGTCGCCACCCACGACAGGAGGATCGCGGTGCCCGCGATGAACCCGAGCTCCTGGACCCCTCGGAACTCGGTCAAGCAGAGCACGTAGAACGTCCCCGCCGCCGTGACGGCGCCCAGCAGCATCCCGGGGCCGCTGCGCGTCGCGGTGATCTCGATCGCCTCTCGGAGGCTCCGGCCGAGGAACAGCTCCTCCTCGTACCGGAAGAGGAAGTAGATGCCGTAGTCGATCCCGATCCCGATCACGATCGAGATGAACATGACCGAGAAGAGCGAGAGGTGGCCGATGACGAGCGTTGCGATGCCGAGCGCCCAGCAGAGGCTCATCGTCAGGACGAGCAGCATGAGCAGCGGCCTGCCGAACCGGAGGAAGGCCGCGAGCAGGAGTCCCAGCGTGAGCGCGAAGGCGAGGAGCGTCGCGCGCTCGCTGTCGCGGAAGGCTGCGGTCATCTCGTCGTTCGACAGGGCCGGCTTGCCGGTGACGCCCACCTCGACGTCGGGGAACTCGGCCCGGAGCGACCGGATGACCGCCCGGACGCCCTCGATCGCGCGTCGGTCCCCGGTGAAGCTCCCGCGCTCGCTCTCGGGCTCGACCAGGATGAAGAGGAGCCGCTCGTCCTCGGAGAGGAAGTAGCCGGCGCCGGGATGCTCGCCGCCCCCGGGGAAGAGCGCGCCCCAGGGCGAGTGATAGGGCGTCGGCCGGTCGAGCCGCGCGGAGATCTGGGCCACCAGATCCTCGACGAAGCGGACGTCGAGGGCGGGCTTGCTGTCGGAGAGACCCAGGTCGATGAAGCTCGTGACGAACGCGGAAGCGACCTGCGTCGCGATGCCGTCGACGAGCTGGTCGAGCGTCGGGCGGTCCGCGAACGTCTCCATGAACTCCTGGTAGTCGAAGATCTTGTCGCGGATCGAGAGGAGCTTCTCCTTGGAGAGGTAGAGGAGCGCGCGCCCCTCGAACTGCTTGGGGTCGATCCGGTAGGCGATGCGGGCGAGCGGCACGCGGGCGGCGCGCAGCTCGCGCACGAGGCGCCGCGCGTAGAGCGTGGCTTCGGGCAGCGAGGGCGCCTCGACGACGATCGCGAGGTCGTCGAGCTCGCCGAATTCGCGATCATACTGGCGGTACCGCTCGACATAGGGCTGGCCGGGGGGCAGGAGTCCGAGCGTCGAGGTCTGGAACGTCAGCGTCGTCAGCGTGTAGAGGACGGACACGACGGCGAGGCCGAGCGCCCCGACCACCGTGACGGCCGGGTACGCGCACGACACGCGTACCAGCCACCGCAAGGGACGACCAATCCGTCGGGCGAGCGCCACCTACTCGTCGCCGGCGATGAACCGCTCGAGCCGCTGGCGGGCGACGTCGTCGGACCATTGCTCGGGCGGCGACTTCATCAGGTAGGCTGATGGCGCGACGAGGGCGCCCTTCAGGCCGCGGTCGAGCGCCATCTTGCACGCCCGGATCGCGTCGATGACGACGCCAGCCGAGTTCGGGGAGTCCCACACCTCGAGCTTCAGCTCGATGTTGATCGGTTGGTCGCCGAAGCCGCGCCCCTCGAGGCGGATGTGCGCCCACTTGCGGTCCTCGAGCCACGGCACGTAGTCGCTGGGGCCGATGTGGACGGCATCCGCCGGGAGCTCGTGGCCGAGCTGCGAGCGGACCGCGTCGGTCTTCGAGATCTTCTTGGACACGAGCCGCTCGCGCTCGAGCATGTTGAAGAAGTCGGTATTGCCGCCGAAGTTGAGCTGGCTCGTCCGCTCGACCCGCACGCCGCGGTCCATGAAGAGCCGCGTGAGGACGCGGTGCACGATCGTGGCGCCGACTTGGGACTTCACGTCGTCGCCGACCACCGGCAGGCCGCGCTCCTCGAAGCGCCGGCGCCAGTAGGCCTCGCGCGCGATGAAGACCGGGATGCAGTTCACGAACGCGCAGCCCGCGTCGAGCACTTGCTCGACGTACCACTTGGTCGCCATCTCGCTGCCCACCGGAAGGAAGTTGACCACGACGTGCGTCCGCGTCTCGCGAAGGATGTTCGCGATGTCCGCGGTGGAGCCTGGCGCCTTCCGGATCATCTGCGACAGGTACTGGCCGAGGCCGTCGTGCGTCATCCCGCGCTGCACGGGCACGCCCAGCGGCCTGACCTCGGCGAAGCGCACCGTGTTGTTCGGCTCCTGGCAGATCGCCTCGGCCAGGTCGCGCCCGACCTTGCGCTCGTCGATGTCGAACGCGGCCGAGAACTCGATGTCGCCGACGTGGTAGGGCCCGAGGCGCGTGTGCATCAGGCCGGGGACGAACTCGCCGTCCGGGGCGTTCTTGTAGTACTCGACGCCCTGGACGAGGGCCGACGCGCAATTGCCGATGCCGACGATGGCGACTCGAACGGATCCCACGGGCTCCTCCTCACCGACGTGAGCAGTCGGGCGTGATCGTCCTGGATGGCGTCCCGTGACAGTGTAGCACACCGGTTCACGCGAGCCGAAAGGAGCGAGACGTGTCACACGGCGACCGGCGACCTCACGCACCGCCGGCGGAGGCGCTCAGCGCTGCGAGGTCCGCTTCTGCCTCTCGCCTCCGTAGAACTCTTCCTGCTTCGTCCTCATCTTCTTCACGAGCTCCTGGTAGGACGAGGTCAGGATGATCTTGTTGAACTGAGCGCGGTAGTTCGCGACCAGGCTGACGCCCTCGATGATGACATCGTAGACGAGCCACTTGTCGCCGCGCTTGAGCATCCGGTAGTCCACCGAGATGTCGGTGCCTTCCTTGGTGGTGAGCCTGGTGCGCACGGTCGCCTGGTCGCCGTCGATCGTCTCCCCCACATAGGTGATCTTCTCGCCGCCGTAGGCCTCGATCCTGGAGATGTAGGACCGCTCGAGAAGGTCGGCGAAGAGCTGGACGAACTCCTCGCGCTCCGCCGCCGTCCGCTGGGTCCAGTGGCGCGCCAGCGAGCGCCGCGCGGTCTCGCCGAAGTCGAAGATGTCGTTCGCGACCTTGCGGATCGCGGCGCGCCGCTCCTTCGCCCTGTTCGCCTTCTTCAGCTCCGGGTCCTCGAGGACCCTGATGACCCGGTCGATCTGGGCGCGGAGCTGGTCCGTGGGCTCGCCCGCCCGCGCGGAAACCGCGACGAGGAGCAGCGCCAGGACGGTGGCGCACGCACAACGGCCGCGACGCGACGTCAACGACGTCCTCCTAGACCTTGCCGAAGATGTATTTCGACAGCAGCTCCTCGAAGTCGACGGGCGCCTCGACCTCTCGGATCCGGCCACCGGGCGGGATGATCTTCTCGGACCCGCCCGGGCTGATGCGCACGTACTTCTCCCCGATCAGCCCCTTCGTCTTGATCGACGCGATCGCGTCCTCCTGCAGCTTGACCCCTCCACTGATCCGGAGGGTCACGAGCGCCTCGTAGTCCTTCAGGCCGATGTTCTCGACGCGCCCGACCTCGACGCCCGCGATCTCCACCGACGAGCCGGTCTTCAACCCGCCGACCGACGGGAACTGGGCGAAGACAGGATAGCCACCGCCGCCGAGGAACGAAACGCGTCCGAGTTTAACGGAAAGATACCCCAATGCCAAGAGGCCGAGCAGCAGGAACAGTCCCACGGCGATGTTGACGCTCCTTCGCTCCATCAGGTTTCCTCCGCGCCTTCCGGCTCCCCACGGATGAACCGCCGGACGACCGGGTTCGTCGAGGCCTGGATGACCGCCGGCGGCCCGACCTCCGCGATCCGTCCCTCGTGCAGCATGGCGACAGTGTCGGCGATCTCGAAGATCTCGGGGATCTCGTGACTCACCATGACGGCGGTGAAGTGGAGCTTCCGGTGGAGATTGAGGATCAGGTGGTGAATGGTGTTGACGAGAATCGGATCGAGGCCCGTCGTCGGCTCGTCGAAGAAGACGATCTCGGGCTCGGTGATGAGCGCGCGCGCGATCGCGACGCGCTTGCGCATGCCGCCCGAGACCTCGGCCGGGTACTTGGCCCCCATGCCTTCGAGCCCCACCTGGGCGAGCCCCGCCTCGACCCGCTTCGCGACCTCCGTGCCGGGTAGATGCAGCTTCTCCCGGAGCGGGAACGCCACGTTGTCGGCGCATGTCATCGAGTCGAACAGCGCGCCGCCCTGGAAGACGACTCCGTAGCGCTTCCGGACCTCGTCGAGCGCGCGTCTGCGAAGGCGAGAGACCTCGACGCCGTCCACGAGCACCCGGCCGCCGTCGGGGCGCAGGAGGCCGATCAGGTGCCTGAGGAGGACCGTCTTGCCTCCGCCGCTCCGGCCGATGATGACCGTGATCGAGCCCGTGGCGACTTCCAGGTCGACCTCATGCAGCACCTGTTGCCCGTCGAACCACTTGACCAGCCGCTCGACCTTGATCACAGACTCGCCTCGCCTGCGGCTGCGGCTCGCCCTGCCACGCTCACGGGAGCACCGAGCCCATGAAGTAGTCCCAGACCAGGATGAGCACGGAGGACAGGACGACCGCGTCGGTGGTGGCCTTGGCCACGCCCTCGGCGCCGTGGCCCACGTTGAAGCCCTTGTAGGTGCAGACCCACGTGACGATCACGCCGAAGGAGACCGACTTCCAGAACCCCGTCATGATGTCACTCATGTCGACAAACGTCTGCATCTCGCCGAAATAGGTGCCCTCGGAGAGCCCGAGGAGCTCCACGCCGACGAGGTAGCCTCCGAAAATGCCGACCGTGTCGAAGATCGCGGTCATCGCCGGGAAGGTCACGAGGCCGGCCAGGAGGGACGGCGCGACGATGTAGCGGACGGGGTTCAGCGCCATCACCGTGAGCGCGTCGATCTGCTCCGTGATGCGCATGATGCCGATCTCAGCCGTCAGCGCCGAGCCGGCGCGTCCGGTCACCATGAGCGCCGCCAGGACCGGACCGAGCTCCCGGATGAGCGAGAGCGCGACGGCGGGGCCGAGGAACGCCTCGGAGCCGAAGCGCACGAGCGTGAGGTACACCTGCAATCCGAGCACCATCCCGGTGAACCCGCCCGTCAGCAGGATGATCAGCAGCGAGCGAAAGCCGATGTAGTTGATCCGGTCGATGAAGGCCCAGAACTTGAACGGCGGTGTCAGGATCACCACGAGGGCCCCGGCCAGGAACGTGCCGAAGCGGCCCAGCGCCTCGACGACCGCGATCGCCCACCGGCCGATCGCGTCGAGCAGGCGCAGCGGCAGCGGGAGCGGTCGCGCAGTCATGCCTGGGCGCGGCGGTAGATCCCCAGCGCCCAGAGGGGAAAGTACTTCGCGTAGAGGTGGTACTTGAGGTAGAAGACGCGCGGGAAGCCCGTCCCGTTCCAGAGCCGGTCGTCCCACGAGCCGTCGCTCCGCTGCGTCCGCAGGAGGTACTCGATTCCGCGCTCGACCGTGCGACCGCTCGTGCGCCCGGCGGCGAAGAGACCGAGGAGCGCCCAGGCCGTTTGACTGGGCGTCGACTCGCCGACCCCCGCGAACTCGGGATCATCGTAGCTCTCGCACGTCTCGCCCCAGCCGCCGTCGCGGTTCTGCCGCCGCTCGAGCCAGCGTACGGCCCGCTGGACGTACTCGTGGCGCAGGTCCTCGCCGATCGCGCGGAGCCCACGGAGGACGGACCAGGTGCCGTAGATGTAGTTCACACCCCAGCGTCCGTACCACGGCCCGTCGTGCCGCTGCGTGTGGCGGAGGAAGTGGAGCGCGCGCTGCGCCGGCTCGAACTCTCGGTGGTAGCCGAGCGTGCCGAGGAGCTCGAGGCAGCGTCCCGTCAGGTCCTCCGTCGAGGGATCGAGCAGCGCGCCGTGGTCGGCGAACGGGATGTTGTTGAGGTAGAGGCGCTTGTTGTCCGCATCGAACGACGCCCAGCCTCCGTCCTCCCCCTGCATGCCGAGGAGCCAGCCGAGGCCGCGCTCCTTCGCGAGCCGCGCCGCATCGGTGTCGAGCCCGTGCACCTTCTCGAGCGCCATGAGCACCATCGCGGTGTCGTCGAGGTCCGGATAGAAGTCGTTGTGGTACTGGAACGCCCAGCCGCCCGGCCGGACGTGCGGCCGTTTCACCTGCCAGTCACCCGGGACGAGGATCTGGCGGTCGATGAGCCACTCCGCCGCGCGGCGAAGCGCCGCGTGCGTGGGCGGGAGGTCGCTCTCGATCAGCGCGTTGATCGCGAGCGCGGTGTCCCACACGGGGGACGGGCAGGGCTGGTAGTGGAGCTCTTCGTGCGTCTCGACCGCGAGCGCCTCGATCTCCTTGATCTGCCCGAGCACCAGCGGGTGGTCGTCGGCGTAGCCGAGCACGCGCATCGCGAGGATCGAGTTCGCCATCGCCGGGTAGATCCCGCCGAGGCCGCCGGGCACGGCGAGCCGCTCCTCGAGCCACACGCGCGCGGCCTCGACCGCGCGCTTGCGGAGCGGGCGCGTGGTGAAGCGCTCCCAGATCTTGAGGCCGTCGTCGACGGCGATGAAGAAGTTCTTCCAGAAGAGCGTCCGCCAGCTGAACGGCTTGGGCACGCGCGGGAAGCGGAGGCTCGTCTTCTCCCGCGGCTCGGGCCAGAGCTCGTCCAGCGCGAGGTGGGGCGGCAGCCACTTCACCGGCTTCCGGTCCATGATGATCAGGAGCGGGACGATCACGGTCCGCGACCAGTAGGAGACCTCGTAGATGTTGAAGAGGAAGAACGGCCGTGGCAGCAGCATGATCTCGACGGGCATCGCCGGCACGCCGTTCCAGTCGTACTCGCCGAAGAGCGCCAGGAGGATCTTGGTGAAGACGTCGGCCCTCACGGGCCCGCCCATCTCACGGATGCGCTCGCGGGCGGCGGCCAACGCGGGATCGTCGACGCTCACGCCGGCCATTCTCATCGCGAAGTACGCCTTGATCGTGGCCGACAGATTCGCGGGGCCGCCCTCGAAGAGGCTCCACCCGCCGTCGGAGAGCTGCGCGCGGCGGAGATACCGGACGGCCTTGGCCTCCTTCGGGCGGTCGACCCGGTCGATCAGGTGGCACAGCAAGAGGTACTCGGAGGTGATGGTGGTGTTGGCCTCGAGCTCGCCGACCCAGTGCCCCTCCGGGGCCTGGTGAGAAAGGAGATACGCCTGGGCGCGCGCGATGGCGTCGTTGAGGACCGTCACGACCGCAGATGGTAACATGCTGACTCGGCTGCCGAAAGCGGCTCGTATGGATCTCGTCACCGGCACGCTCGCGCTCCGCCCCTACGTCTTCGCGTTCCTCGTGCTCTTTCTCATGGCCGGGAGCGCGGACCTCGGCTGGCGGCGGACGCTCGGCTTCGGGGCCTCCGTCTGGCCCGTGGCCTGGCTCGCGGAGTTCGCGTCCACCCGGATCGGCCTCCCGTTCGGCCTCTATCACTACACGGGGATCACGCGCGGCCGGGAGCTCTACATCGCGAACGTCCCCTTCATGGACTCGCTGTCGTTCACCTTCCTCGCCTACGCGTCGTTCTGTCTGGCGCGCGCCGCGCTCGCGGGCCGCCGCGTGCCCCGGTGGACGCAGGCGCTCGTCACCGGGGTGCTCATGACGGCCCTTGACATGGTCATCGACCCGCTCGCCGTGCGGGGCGACCGCTGGTTCCTCGGGCGGATCTTCTACTACCCCGACGGCGGAGCCTACTTCGGCGTCCCCCTGTCGAACTTCGCGGGATGGACGATCGTCGGCGCGGTCTCCGTCGGGATCTATTTGGTAGCGGGGGCCGCGCGCCCGCCGTCATCCGCGGGTGGCCTGCGAGAGGTGCCCGGGGCTGCGGTCGCGGTGTCACGCCTGGGGGCACGTGTCTGGCCCGGAGTCGCGCTATACTACGTCGTGCTCGGATTCAATTTGGCCATGACCGCGTGGATCCGCGAGTGGGTGCTGCTGGCGGTCGGCGGGGTACTCCACGCCGTGATCGTCGTGACGGTTCGATTGACGCGCCAGAAGCCCGGCAAGGTCCTGGGCCTCCCGCGTCGGGGAGTTGCGCAGGTATGAGCGTTCCTCTGTCGCAGATGTGGGCGGTGGCGAGCTACGTCGTCAAGCAGCGGCTCGCCGGCCGCGCGCGCTACCCGCTGGTCCTCATGCTCGAGCCCCTCTTCCGCTGCAATCTCGCGTGCGCGGGGTGCGGCAAGATCCAGTACCCGGCGCAGATCCTTCGCAAGGATCTCACGGTCGAGCAGTGCCTCAGGGCGGTGGAGGAGTGCGGCGCGCCGATCGTGTCGATCCCGGGCGGCGAGCCGCTGATGTATCCGGAGATCGGTCGGCTCGTGCAAGAGCTGGTCGCGCGGAAGAAGTACGTCTACCTCTGCACCAACGCGCTGCTCCTCAGGGAGAAGCTCGACGCGGACGTCTTCGCGCCCTCGAAGTACCTCTCGTTCAGCATCCATATGGACGGGCTCCGCGAAGAGCACGATGAGGCGGTCTGCCGCGACGGCGTCTACGACGAGGCGGTGGAGGCGATCCGGGCGGCGCTCCGGCGGGGCTTCCGGGTCACGACGAACACGACGCTCTTCGACGGCGCCAACCCGCTCCGGACGCGCGAGTTCTTCGACACCATGATGGACCTCGGCGTCGAGGGCATGATGATCTCGCCGGGCTACAGCTACGCGAAGGCTCCCGACCAGGAGCACTTCCTCCGCCGGCAGCGCGCTCACGAGCTGTTCTCGAGGATCCTGTCGAGCCCGAAGCGCCGCTGGAAGTTCAACCAGTCGCCGCTGTTCCTCCAGTTCCTCATGGGCAAGCGCGACTACGAGTGCACGCCGTGGGGGAACCCGACCTACAACGTGTTCGGCTGGCAGCGGCCCTGCTACCTCCTCCAGGAGGGTTACGCGGCGACGTTCCAGGAGCTGATCGAGACCACGAAGTGGGAGCACTACGGCCGCAAGAGCGGCAACGACAAGTGCCGGGACTGTATGGTCCACTGCGGCTACGAGCCCACGGCCGTGAACCATACGTTCAGCTCCTGGCGCGGCTTCCGCGACACCGTTGCCGCGACGCTGACCGGACGGTTCTGAGCGCGGAATGAAGGACACGGAGAGCCTCGAAGGCTGGGTGCCCGAGATCGGCGACCGTGTGACGCTCGAGGAGGTCATCGAGCGGGCCTTCGACTATCGCGGCAACGTCACGGTGGTCAGGGCCGACGGCGCGCGGCTCGAGGGCTACGTCTTCAACCGCAACCGCGACGTGCCGGTACCCTTCATCCAGGTGTTCGACCGCGCCGGCGCCGGTCCCTACGACATCCTTTACTCCGACATCCGCACGATCCTGTTCACCGGCAAGGACACGGCCGCCGGCGGCTCGTACGCGGCCTGGCTCCGCGCCAAGGAAGGCTCGAAACAGCGCTCTGGCACCACGCCAGCCCCCGACGCGTGACACGCGTCGCCGTCTTCACCGCGGTCGACCTCGAGGCTCGGAGCCTCGCTCACTGGCTCGGGCTGGCGCGCGTCCCCGGAAGCGACTGGCCGCACTACCGAGCGGGAGCGCTCGAGCTCGTGTGCGTGGGTCTCCGCGCCTGCGAGCTCGAGCCGCGCGCGTCGCGCGTCGCGGAGCCCGCGCTCGTAGTCTCGGCTGGCGCCTGCGGCGCGCTCTCGCCCGGCCTCGCCGAGGGCGACCTGGTCGTGCCCGAGACCGTCGTGAGCCCGACGGGCGCGCGGTACGCCACCGCGGAGGTCGGGAGCCTCAGGCGGGCCGGGACGCTCGTCACGGTGGATGAGGTCGTCGCGACGCCGGGCGCGAAGGCGCGGCTCTGGGTCGAGACCGCGGCGCTCGCCTGTGACATGGAGTCGGCGGCGATCCTCGAGTGGGCCCGCGCGCGTGGGATTCCCGCGATGGTGATCCGCGCAGTCAGCGACACGGCCGTGCGTGGCGTGCCTGCCGACCTTGCTGCCGTGGTGGAGTCCGACGGGCGCGTGCGGACCATCCGTGCCGTTCGCGCGGTGCTCGCGCGTCCGCGTGCCTTCGTCGACGCGCTGACGCTGCGGAGCGGAACGAACGCGGCCCTGAAGGCCGTCGCGCGAGCTCTCGGAAAGGTCGCGCACTCGTGATCGACGCGCTCGTGACCGGTGGCACCGGGTTCGTCGGCGCCAACGTCGTCCGCGAGCTCCTCACCCAGGGCCGCGCGGTCCGGGTGCTCGCGCGCCCGGGCTCTGACCGTCGCGCGATCGCTGGGCTCGACGTCGAGATCGGCGAGGGAGACCTGCTCGATCCCGCCTCGTTGCGTCGCGCCGTGAAGGGCGTCAACAGCGTCTTCCACGTCGCAGCCGACTACCGTCTCTGGGCGCGCCACCCGGAGGAGCTCCACCGCGTCAACGTGGGTGGCACGCGCGCCGTCCTCGAGGCTGCGGGCGAGGCGGGCGTGAGCCGCGTGGTCTACACGTCCACGGTCGGCGCGCTCGGCATCCCGGGGGACGGCACGCCGGGGACGGAGGCGACGCCGGTCTCGCTCAGGGACATGGTCGGGCCCTACAAGGCGTCCAAGTTCCTGGCCGAGCAGGTGGCGCTCGGCTTCGCCCACCAGGGCCTTCCAGTCGTTGTCGTGAACCCGTCGGCGCCCGTCGGTCCCTGGGACGTCAAGCCGACACCGACCGGTCGAATGGTCGTGGACTTTCTCGAGGGGAAGATGGTCGCGACCCTCGACACCGGGCTCAATCTCGTTCACGTCCGCGACGTCGCCCGCGGCCACCTCCTCGCGGCCGAGCGGGGAAAGATCGGCGAGAAGTACATCCTCGGGAACCGGAACATCTCGCTCGCCGAGATCGGCGCCCTCCTCTCGGAGATCGCCGGGATCCGGCCGCCCCGCGTACGGATCCCGTACTGGGTGGCATGGTCTGCCGCCCTCTCTATGGAGGCGGTCGCGCGCGTCACCGGGGCGCCGCCGAGAGTGCCGCTGACGGCCGTGCGGATGGCGAAGAAGCGCATGTACTTCAGTCCCGCCAGGGCGGTGCGGGAGCTCGGCCTGCCGCAGACCGACGTCCGCGACGCGCTCCGTGACGCGGCCGAGTGGTTCCGCGCTCACGGCTACGTGAAGGCCCGATGATCACGGACCTCACCGCCCGGCTCACGCGAAAGAGCCGCTCGAATTTCTACTACGCTTTTCTCACGCTGCCGCGCCCCCGCCGCGAGGCGCTCTACGCGGTCTACGCGTTCTGCCGCACCGTGGACGACATCGCGGACCTCGGCGGCGAGCGTGCCGCAGACCCGTCGGCCCGGCGCCGGGAGCTCCAGCGCTGGCGGGAGGACGTGGCGCGCTGCTACGAGCCGGGCGCGACCCCCACCCATCCGATCGCCATGAGGCTCCAGGCCGCCGTGCGCGCCTACACGATCCCGCGCGCGGCGCTCGAGGCGATCATCGACGGCGTCGAGATGGACCTCGATCGGGTCGCCTACGAGACGGCGGACGACCTCTACCCGTACTGCTACCGCGTCGCCTCCGCGGTCGGGCTCGCGTGCATCGAGATCTTCGGCTACACCGACCCGCGGGCGCGCCAGTACGCGGTCAACCTGGGCCAGGCACTCCAGCTGACGAACATCATCCGTGACGTGGGCGCCGACGCCCGCACGGGACGCGTCTACATCCCGCAGGAGGACCTCCGGGCGTTCGACGTCACCGTGGACGATCTGAGGGCGGCGCGCTACACGGAGCCGTTCATGCGCCTGATGGCCTATCAGGCGGCGCGCGCGCGGCAGTTCTACCGGCTCGCGTGGGAAAGCTTCCCGGCGGCCGACGCCCGCTCCCTCGTGGCCGCCGAGATCATGGGGCGGATCTACCTGGCGCTGCTCGAGGAGATCGAGGCGCGACGCTTCCGCGTATTCGACGCGCGCGTCACCGTGCCGGTCGGGAAGAAGCTCGCGATTGCGCTCGGCTGCTGGATCGCGGCCCGGTTCGGTCGCCCCGCCCAGAGGGTCGCCGCATGATCGCCGTGGCGGTGCGAGCCACAGCCGCAGGCGAGGCGAGTTTATGAGAGCCGCGGTGTACCGCGGAGACGGGAAGCTCGTCGCCGAGGAGTGGCCCCGCCCGGCGATCGGCGACGGCGAGGTGCTGCTGCGCCTCCTGGGCTGCGGCCTCTGCGGCTCGGACATCGCGAAGGTCATGGACCCGACGACCCCGGCGCCGCTCGTGCTGGGCCACGAGGTGGTCGGCGAGGTCGTCAGGCTCGGCGCGGGCGTGACGAGCTGCGGAATCGGCGACCGTGTCGTCGCCGCCCATCACGTGCCGTGCGGCGAGTGCCACTACTGCCGGCGCGGGAGCGCCTCGATGTGTCCCGCGTTCAAGGCGTCGAACCTCGATCCCGGGGGCTTCGCGGAGTGCGTGCGTGTGCCCGCGCCGAACGTCCGTCACGCCATGTTCCGGCTGCCCCGCCACGTGACCGACGAGGCCGCGTCGTTCGTCGAGCCGCTCGCGTGCTGTCTCAGGTCGGTGCAGCGCGCGCGCGTCGAGCCCGGTGACACGGTGGTCGTCGTCGGCCTCGGCTCGATCGGCTGCCTCTTCGTCCAGCTCCTCCGGCACGCGGGCGCTGCCGTCGTCGGATGCGACCCGATCGCCGAGCGGGCGGCGATCGCCCGGCGCCTGGGCGCGACCGCCGCGGGCCCGGCCGAGGTGGCGGCGGCCGCGCAGCGCGAGCTCTCGCAGGGGCGCGGCGCGGACCAGGTCATCATCACGGGCGGCGGTACGGACGTGCTGCCGTGGGCGGTGGGAAGCCTCCGCGACGGCGGGACGGTCCACTACTTCGCGGGCGGCGGCGACGCGCTCTCGCTCCGGCTCGAGACGCTCTACCACCGCGAGCTCACCCTCACCGCCACGTACTCTTCGTCGCCGTCCGACCTCGCCGAGGCGTTCCGGCTGATCGTCGCGGGCGAGGTTTCCGTGGACGGGCTCGTCACCCACCGCGTGTCGCTCGGGGACCTCGACCGCGGCGTGGACCTGATGCGGCGCCGCGAGGCGCTCAAGGTGTACGTGACGCCGTGAGGGCGATGGTGTTCCACGGGCCGGGCGACCTCCGTGCGGAGGAGCTGCCCGTGCCCGAGCCGGAGACCGGCGAGCTGGTGCTCCGGATCGAGGCCGCGCTGACGTGCGGCACGGACGTGAAGACGCTCCGTCGCGGCCACCCGGTCATGATTCCGAAAGTCCCCACAGTGTTCGGCCACGAGTTCGCGGGCACCGTCGCGGCAGTCGGCGCCGGCGTCTCCGGCTTCCGCGAGGGCGACCGTGTCGTCGCGGCGAACTCGGCGCCGTGCGGTGCCTGCCGTTCGTGCCTCGCGGGACGCCCGAACCTCTGCGAGGACCTCCTGTTCGTCAACGGGGCGTACGGCGAGTTCATCGCGCTCCCGCCCCGCCTGGTGGCCAGCAACGTCGTGCCGCTCGGGCGCGCGCTCCCGACCGCGCGGGCGGCGTTCGCCGAGCCCCTGGCCTGCGCGCTCCACGGTATCGAGCGGGCGCGGGTGGAGTCGGGCCAGACGGTGGTCGTCTTCGGCTTGGGCCCGCTCGGCTGCCTCCTCGGAATGGCGGCGGCCGCGCGGAAGGCCCGGGTCATCCTGGTCGGGAAGTCCGGCTTGCGGTTCGAGCGGGTGCGAGGGCTCGGGATCGGCGAGTGCCTCGAGGCGACGCAGACGGAGGATGTCGTGGCCGCGATCCGTGCGGCCACCCGCGGCTCGGGCGCCGACGTCGCGATCGACGCGACGGGCCGCCCCGAGGTGTGGGAGCAGGCGATCGACGCGACGGGCCGCGGAGGCTGCGTGGTATTCTTCGGAGGCTGTGCGCCTGGAACCGCGATCCGCCTGGACACCCGTCGCGCGCATTACGAGGAGCTGACGCTCGTGGGCGCGTTCCACCACACGCCCGAGTTGATCCGGCGGGCCGTCGAGCTGATGGAGTCCGGCGTGCTCGCGCCGGACGGCCTCATCACGCATCGGATGCGCCTCGACGCGGTCCGGCAGGCGCTCAACCTGATGGCGAGCGGGGACGCGCTGAAGGTGTTGATCGAACCATGAGCGGACGATCGCGGCTGCTCGCCGGGACCGCGCTCCTCGTCGTGACGGCGCACGCGTCGCCCGCGTGGGCCTTCGACCCGGAGCAGACGTTCAAGAAGGGCGCGTACGTCCTCTCGGCCGAGGGCGGCTACGGCGCGCAGTTCAATCTGGAGCGCACGCGCCACCAGAGTGACCTCGAGTTCTTCAACCTGGGGTTGCGGGTCTCGATCCTTCCGTTCGGCACCTCGGGCGGTGGTCCCCTCTACGGCGCCTTCGAAGCCGGCCTCGAGCCCTTCTACCAGCACTACACCGACCCGAAGCCCGCGTTCTGGGCCGGCCTCGCGACGGTCTTCCGCTACCACTTCCTGACGCTCGGACGGGTCGTGCCCTACGCCGAGCTGGTCGGCGCCGCGGGCGGGACCGATCTCCGGGTGCGGGAGATCGCCTCGGACTTCTCGTTCCTGGTGTGGGGCGGCGTCGGCGCGTCCGTCTTCCTCACCGACTCGACCGCGGTCTACGCCGGCTACCGCCTCGAGCACGACTCCAATGGCAACTCGTCCCGGCCGAACCGGGGGTGGGAAGCCCATGTCGGCGTGGTCGGAGTATCGTACTATTTCCATTGAGACGAGGAGCGCGATGAGATCCGCCATCTCCGAGATCCTCCTGGCCGGGCCGCGCGGCTTCTGCGCGGGCGTCGAGCGGGCCATCGACATCGTCGAGCTGGCGCTGTCGGTCTGCCGGCCGCCGGTCTACGTGCGTCGCGAGATCGTCCACAACCGGCTCGTGGTGGAGACGCTTCGGAAGCAGGGCGCGATCTTCGTGGACGAGCTCGACGAGGTGCCTGACCACGCGACCGTGATCTTCAGCGCCCACGGGATCTCGCCCGAGGTGCGCCGGGAGGCGGCCGAGCGGGGCCTCCGGGTCATCGACGCGACGTGCCCGCTCGTGACCAAGGTGCACCTCGAGGCGATCCGCTACGCGCGCGAGAACTACTCGATCGTCCTGATCGGCCACCAGGACCACGACGAGGTGATCGGGACGCTCGGCGAGGCGCCCGACCGCATCTTCGTCATCGCGAGCGCGGAGGAGGCCGAGAGGCTCGAGGTGTCGAATCCGAGCAAGATCGCGTACCTGACCCAGACGACGCTCTCCGTGGACGACACCCGCGACGTCATCGATGCGCTCAGGCGCAAGTTCCCGAAGATCGTCGGGCCCTCGCGCGACGACATCTGCTACGCGACGCAGAACCGGCAGGCTGCGGTCAAGCGGCTCGCGAGCGACGTGGACGTGCTGCTCGTGATCGGCTCGGCCAACAGCTCGAACGCGATCCGGCTGGTGGAGGTCGCGCAGACGGCGGGCACGCGCGCCTACCTCATCAACGACGTCGGCGACATCCGTCCCGAGTGGCTCGAGGCGGTCCGGCGCGTCGGCGTCACCGCCGGCGCCTCGACGCCGGAGGTCCTGGTGACGGAGACCGTCGAGGCGCTCCGCAACCAGGGCGCCGCCGTGCGCGAGGTCCATGTGGTCGAGGAGGACGTGCGGTTCGCGCTGCCGCCGGAGCTCGACAAGATTGCGCGCGAGCGCGGGACCACGCTGCCGACGCGGACCGCGACGCGCCAGTCCCTCTAGCACTCGCGTGGCGTGCGATGCTCGGCAAGGCGGCCCCGGCGCCGCCTTTCGTCGTTTCGACGCCCCAGAGGGGAGGAGAGCGATGCCAGAGAACCGCACCCTGAGATGGGCGGCGGCCCTCGCCGCCGCGGTGCTTGGAGCCGCGGCGCTCGTCGCGGCCCGCGGCCACGACGCGAGGGCGCAGGACGTCGCCGAGACGCTCCTCCTCGACAACGACCGGGTGACGGTCTACGAGTTCCTCTTCCCGCCGGGGTTCCGGGGCGAGGAGCACGCCGCCGCCGCCAACGAGTTCGCGTACGTGCTGGACGGCGAGTTCGTCGTCGTGACCAAGGGGCAGGGCACACGGACCGTGAAGCGGGGCGAGGTCGAGTACGCGGCCAAGGGGACGATCCACGCCTCGCTCAACGAGACGAGCCGGCCCGCGCGCGTCCTCGTCGTGATGCTCAAGGGGCACTGACGCACGTCAGCCGAGCAAATCCTCGACGCCGACGATCAGAGCGGGGAAGGCCTCGGGCGCGACCCGTTGCCCGCGCTCGAGCCTCACGAGTTGCTGGTACCCGTCAGCCGTCGGCGCGCGGTAGACCTCCACCCGGTCCGCCGTCAAATCAAGGAGCCAGGCCTCATGGATCGCCGCGCGCGCGTAGAGCGGCATCCTCACCCGGCGGTCCACGGCGAGGGTGGAATCCGCCACCTCGATGAGGAGCAGGACGTCCGCCGCCACCGGGTGCGCCGCCGTGTAAAAGTCCGCGCGCGGACGCAGCAGCGTGACGTCTGGCTGGGGCTCGGAGTCTTCCTTCGGGAGCTCGATCGGGTTCTGGATCTGGACGACGGCGCGCTCGCCAAGCCGCGACGTCCAGAGACGGTTGAGGCGGTTCACCGTGCCGGCGTGCCGCGAGCCGATCGGCTCGCGCACGACGATCTCCCCGGCGATGAGTTCCACCGGCTCGTGCTCGGGGAGAATTCCCGCCTCGCCCATCCGGTGGTACTCGTCAACGGTGAACCGGCGCCGCGTGGGAAGTTCGCCCATCGTTGCCTCTGGTACGATTCTACTGTCGCAACTGCGACCGGTCACTCTCGATATTCCAATAGACGGGTATCAGATCGGCCTCCTCGGGCTATACTCCTGCTCGAGACCCCGAGCCGCCGAGCGCGATGAGTTTCGTCAGCCACGTCGAGTGCACGATCTGCGGCGACCGTCAAGACCCGAAGCGGTTGCTGACCGTCTGCGCGAGGTGCGGGCAGATGCTCGTCGTGCGCTACGACCTCGAGCGCGTGAAGACGAGCGTCAGCAAGGATGCGCTCCGCCAACGCCCGCCCGGGATGTATCGCTTCCGCGAGCTGACGCCGCTGGATGACGGCGAGGAGCCCGTCACGCTCGGCGAGGGCGGCACGCCGCTGCTCCCGCTGTCGCGCCTGGGCGCCCATCTCGGGTTGCGTCGTCTCTTCGCCAAGGACGAGGGCCAGAACCCGACCGGCTCGTTCAAGGCGCGCGGGCTCGGCATGGCGATCACGCGCGCGAGGACGCTCGGGGCGCGAGGCTTCGTGATCCCGTCCGCGGGCAACGCGGGCGGCGCCGCGGCGGTGTACGCGGCGCGCGCGGGGCTGCCGTGCGCGGTCGTCGTCCCGCGCGGGACGCCGCCCGCGGCGATCGCCGAGGCGCAGATCGCGGGCGCCCACGTCTTCACCGTCGAAGGCTCGATCGCGAACGCCGGGAAAGTCGTCACGACGATCGCGCCCCAGCTCGGCTGGTTCGACCTCTCGACGCTCAAGGAGCCGTACCGCCTCGAGGGCAAGAAGACGATCGGTCTCGAGCTCGCCGCGGAGCTCGGCTGGCGGATGCCCGACGTCCTCCTCTATCCGACGGGCGGCGGCACGGGGCTCGTCGGGATCCCCAAGGCCTATGCAGAGCTCTTGGCGATGGGCTGGCTCGCGGGAGCGCTCCCGCGCTGCTTCGCGGTGCAGGCTGAAGGCTGCGCCCCCGTGGTGAGAGCCTTCCTGGACGGCGCCGAGACGACGACAGCCTGGGAGAGCCCGACGACCCACGCCGCGGGGCTCCGCGTGCCGTCGCCCTTTGCCGGACGCCAGATGCTGCGGGTGCTCCGCGAGACGGGCGGCGGCGCCGTCGCCGTGAGCGAGACGGGCATCCAGGGGGCGCAGCGGCTCGTCGCGCAGCTCGAGGGGATCTGGACGGCGCCCGAGGCCGCGGCTCTCGTCGCGGCGCTCACCGTGCTGAAGGAGCGCGGGGACGTGGCCCGCGACACCGAGGTCATGATGATCTTCACGGGCGCGGGCCTCAAGTACGAGCCTCCGCCGCTGGACGCGCCCGTGGAGCTGGCCGGGACGGACGCCGAGATTCTGGCGCAGGTGAAGCGCGTCATCCGTCCGTAAGGCCCTGTGGTAGGATTGCCGGCACCTCGGGAGGTCGTGTCGGGAGGAGGCCGGTCGATGGCAATCGAGATCGGGAAGATCCGCAACGTCAGCGTGGTCGGGCACGGCGGTGTCGGCAAGACGTCCCTCGTCGAGGCTCTGCTCTTCACCGCCGGCGCGATGACTCGCCTCGGGAAGGTGGACGACGGCTCGACGACCACCGACTTCGATCCCGACGAGATCAAGCGCAAGATCTCGATCAACACCGCGGTCGCCTACTGCGACTGGAAGGGCCACCGGATCACCCTCGTGGACACGCCCGGGTACGGCGATTTCATCGCCGACGCGCGGGCGGGGCTGCGGGTGGTCGAGGCGGCGATCGTCGTCGTGGACGCCGTCGCCGGCGTGCAGGTGCAAACCGAGAAGGTCTGGAAGTTCGCGACCGAGTACGCCCTGCCGCGCGCGGTCGTCGTCAACCGCCTCGACCGCGAGCGCGCCGATTTCTACCGGACGCTCGAGTCGCTCGCGCGCCGCCTCAAGGGCCGCCTCGTCGCGCTCCAGATCCCCCTCGGCGAGGAGTCGAGCTTCCGCGGCTACGTCGATCTCGTGAGGATCAAGGCCGTCACGTACGCGAACGGCAAGGCGAGCGAGGGCGAGGTGCCCGGCGACCTCTCGGACCGGGTCAAGGAGTACCGCGAGAGGCTCGTCGAAGCCGCTGCCGAGACGGACGACGAGCTGCTCAGCAAGTACCTCGAGGAAGGCTCGCTCGGCGAGCCCGAGATGCTCCGAGCCCTCCGCGCCGGCATCGCCGGTGGCAAGCTCGTGCCAGTCCTCTGCGCCTCCGCCGCGCGCAACCTGGGATCGGCCGCGCTGCTCGACCTCGTCGTCGACTCGCTGCCCTCGCCCGCCGACCGCGGCGAGGTGGCGGGGACCGACCTCAAGGCGAAGCAGCCGGGGACGCGCTCGCCCGAACCCAAGGCGCCCGTGGCCGCACTGGTGTTCAAGACGCTCTCCGACCCCCACATCGGCAAGCTCTCGCTCTTCCGCGTCTACAGCGGCACGCTCAGGGCCGACGCGACGCTCCTCAACGCCTCGCGCTCCGTCAGGGAGCGCATGGGGCACGTCTCGTGGCTCATGGGCAAGACGCAGAAGAACGTCGAGGCGCTCGGTCCCGGCGAGATCGGCGTCGCCCAGAAGCTCAAGGAGACGCTCACGGGCGACACGCTGTGCGACGAGGCCCAGCCGTTCGAGCTCCCGCGGATCACGTTCCCCGAGGCGAGCATCTCGTTCGCGATCCAGCCCAAGACCCGCGGCGACGAGGACAAGATCTCGAACGCGCTCGCGCGCATCGCCGAGGAGGACCCGACGGTCCACTACCATTACGACCCCGAGACGAAACAGCTCCTCGTCGCGGGCGTGGGCAGCCTCCACGTCGAGATGGTCGTCGAGCGCATGAAGCGCAAGTACAACGTGGACGTGAACCTGCTGCCGCCGCGCATCCCGTACAAGGAGACCGTCAAAGGACGCGCCGAGGGGCAAGGCAAGTACAAGAAGCAGACGGGCGGGCGCGGCCAGTACGGCGACGTCTGGCTGCGCGTCGAGCCCTTGCCGCGCGGGGGCGGCTTCGAGTTCGTGGACGAGATCTTCGGCGGCGCCGTGCCGCGCAACTACATCCCGTCCGTCGAGAAAGGCGTCCGCGACTGCATGAAGAAGGGGATCCTGGCCGGCTACCCGATCGTCGATCTCAGGGTGATCCTCTACGACGGCACCTACCACGAGGTCGACTCCTCGGACATGGCGTTCCAGATCGCGGCCTCGCTGGGCCTCCAGAAGGTGTTCCTGGACGCCCACCCGATCCTGCTCGAGCCCATCATGAACGTCGAGGTGACCGCCCCCTCCGAGGTGGCGGGCGACATCATCGGCGACCTGAACTCGCGGCGCGGTCGCATCGTGGGCATGGAGCCGGCGGGTGAGACGGCGGCGGTCCGCGCCACGGTGCCGATGGCGGAGATGCTGACGTACGAGTCGAGCCTCCGCTCGATGACCGGCGGGCGGGGCGCCTACTCGATGGAGTTCTCCCACTACGAGGAGGTCCCGGCGTTCCTGGCCGAGAAGGTCACCAAGGAGGCCAAGACCGAGAAGGAGAAGGCCGAGAAGCACTGAGGTCTTGGCATAGAATAAGGGCCGGGATGATCTTCCAGCAGATCCTGAACGAGGAGTCCGGGTGCCTCTCGTACCTGGTCGGCTGCGGCCAGGCCGGCCAGGCCGTCATCGTCGATCCGGGCCGCGACCGCGTCCACGAATATCTGAGATTGGCGCGGCGCAAGGGCCTGCAGATCACGCACGTCGTCGAGACGCACACCCACGCCGACCACATCTCGGGCAACCGCGACCTCGCCGCCGCGACGAACGCGGCGATCTTCGCTCACCGGGCCGCTGGCCTCGCCTTCGATCATGAGCGGCTCAGCGACGGCGACGAGCTCCGCGTCGGGAACATCCGACTGAAGGTCGCGCACACGCCGGGCCACACGCCCGACTCGGTCTGTCTTCTCGTCACGGACCTCGACCGGGGCCCCGAGCCGTGGTTCGTCCTCACCGGCGACACGCTCTTCGTCGGGTCCGTGGGGCGCCCGGACCTCGGCGGTACCCGCGCGGCCGAGGAGGCGTACGAGAGCCTGACGCGCGTGCTCCTGCCGCTCGACGACAGCCTCGAGATCTACCCGGCCCACGGCGCGGGCTCGGCGTGCGGGCGCGCGATGTCGGCGAAGACGGGCTCCACGATCGGCTTCGAGCGGCGCTTCAACGCGGCGTTGCAGCTCCGCGACCGCGCCGCGTTCGTGGATTTCATCATGCGTGACCTGCCGCCGAAGCCGCCCCAGTTCGACAAGATCGTCGGCAAGAACAAGGGGCTGATCCCGCTCCAGGCGGCGAAGCCGCGCCCGTACACGGCGCGCGAGGCGTGGGAGGCGGTCCAGGGCGGCGAGTGCGTGGTCGACCTGCGCGACCCCGGCACGTACGGCGAGAGCCACATCCCGGGCGCGCTCAACGTCTGGATCGACAGCCCGCAGTTCGCCGAGCGCGTCGCGTGGGCGGTTCCGGCCGGCGTGCCGCTGCTGCTCCTGGCGCAGGGGCCGTCGGACCTCGAGCGCGCGGTGCAGGCGCTCTCGCGCGTCGGTGTGGACGAGGTCGTTGGGTATTTGCACTGGGGAATGATCGAGTGGAAGAGCGGGGGATTTCCCGTGGAGTCCGTCCCGCAGATCACCGTGCACGACCTCGCGGAGTGGCTCGAGGAGGGGCGCGACCTCGCGGTGATCGACGTCCGCGAGCCCTTCGAGTGGCTCGACGGCCACATCGAGGGCGCCATCCACCTGCCGATGATGGAGTCCGTGGCGCGCCGTGACCTCGTCCCGCCCGACCGGCCCAAAGCCGTGCTCTGCGCGGGCGGGCTCCGCTCGAGCACGGTGATCAGCGCGCTCAAGCGCCACGGGATCCAGCACTGGTACAACGTCACCGGCGGCATGACGGCGTGGGCGAAGTCGAGCTACCCCGTCGCGCGACCGACGGCCGTCGGGCCGGCGCCCGCCTCGTCGCCCGCGCGCACGATGCTCGACTGCCGCGGCCTCGATTGCCCGATGCCGGTCATGAAGCTCGCCAAGGCGATCAAGACGGTCGCGCCCGGTGGCTCGATCGAGCTGCTCGCCACCGACCCAGGCTCGGTGACGGACCTCGAGGCGTTCGAGAAGCAGTCGGGGCACCGGATCGTGGAGCGGGGGGAGTCGGAGGGCGTCTTCCGGTTCGTCGTGCAGCGGACGAAGTGACGACCGGCTGATGGGCCGCTCGCTCTCGGAGCAGTACGCGGTGCTCTTCGGCCGCCCCTGGTCCATCTGGGGGTCGGCCGTTCTCGTCGCCACGGTCAACGTCTTCCTCTTCGCGTTCGACCGGCCGTGGACCGCGTCGGACGGCATGCGCAACTGGGGCGACTGGGTGCTGACGGGTCTCGGGATCGTGCGCCGCCCCGATCTCCTGGTCCCGTGGCTCTACTCGGGGTCGCTCCTCAATGGTGGCGTCCTCCTGGGGGGTCTCGTCGCCGCGCTCCTGTCGAGCGAGTTCGCGATCCGCCTGCCGCCGCGGGGCGAGCTCGCGAAGGGCGCCATCGGCGGGCTCCTGATGGGCGTCGGCGCCGTCCTCGCCTTCGGCTGCAACATCGGCGGCTTTTTCTCGGCGACGAGCGCGCTCTCCCTCGCGGGCCTCGCCATGATGCTCGGGCTCGGTGCGGGCGCGATCCTCGGGCTCCGCTACCTGGTCTGGGAGACAGAGCACCGGCCCCGGTGGTCGAGCGGCGCAGGGCGCGTGTACCTGGCGCCGTCGCATGCCCGGGCGAGCCGCCAGCCGTGGCTCGGCGCGCTGCTGCTCGTCCTCCTGCTCGCGACGCCGGCCGTCTACTCGCGCGCCGGCTACGTCGCGCAGGGCGTCTTCCTCCTCTTCGGCGTCGCGTTCGGCGTCATCTTCCAGCGTTCGCGTTTCTGCCTCGTGCGCGCGTTCCGCGAGCCGTTCATGACCGGCGACGCGGAGCACACGCGGGCCGCGGCGCTGGCGCTCGTGATCAGCACGCTCGGGTTCGCGATCCTCAAGTTCACCGATCTCAAGGACAAGAGCGAGTGGGTCTTTCCCGCCGCCGGCGCGGGCGCGCTCGCTGGGGGCCTCGCGTTCGGTGTCGGGATGACGCTGGCAGGCGGCTGCGGCGCCGGCTCGATCTGGCGCGCGGGCGAGGGCCAGGTGAAGCTCTGGGCGGCGATCGCCTGCTTCGCCCTCGGCGTTTCGCTGACGCGCCTCGCCGCGGCGCAGGCCGGCCTCCTCCAGCAGCTCGGCGCCGCCGTGTTCCTGCCGTCGGCGATCGGCTGGGGCGGCGCGATTGGCCTCGTGGTCCTCGTCATGGCGGCGTGGGCCCTCGGCGCGACCTGGAACGAGGAGACTCGACGATTCAGCGCGCTGTGAGCGCCGCCGCGGAGAACGCCCGAGCGAGTCGGAGGGAGTCATGACACGATTGACGCGCAGGGAGTTCCTCAGAACGTCGGGGACGGGCGCCGGGCTCGGGCTCCTCGCCGCGGCGGGCGTCGCGGGATGCGCGCCGGCGATCAAGGGCGACTTCGCGCCCAAGGCAGGCCGCCGCGTCGTCGTGATCGGCGGCGGCTGGGGCGGCGCGACGGCCGCGAAGTACGTGCGGTTGGCCGACCCCTCGATCGAAGTCGTCCTGCTCGAGCCGAACCAGCAGTTCGTGTCGTGCCCGTTCAGCAACCTCGTCCTCTCCGGCGTCCGCTCGATCGACAGCCTGACCTTCGGGTATGGCGGTCTCCGGAGCCACGACGTCAAGGTCTACCATGCGGCGGCCAGCGCGATCGAGCCCGACACGAGGCGTGTCAGGGTGGGCGAGGGCTATCTCGAGTACGATCGGCTCATCGTCTCGCCGGGCGTCGAGTTCCAGTGGGAGCAGGTCGACGGCCTCGCGGAGGCACAGGACCGCGTGCTCCACGCGTGGAAGGCCGGCCGCCAGACCGTCCAGCTCGCGCGGCAGCTCGAGGCCATGCCCGACGGCGGCGTCTTCGTGCTCACGGTGCCGCCCGTCGCCTACCGGTGCCCGCCCGGCCCGTACGAGCGCGCGTGCCAGGTGGCGTGGTACCTCAAGACGCGCAAGCCCAAGTCGAAGCTCGTCGTGCTCGACGCGAACCAGAACGTCGTCTCGAAGGCCGCGCTCTTCCGCGCCGCGTGGAAGGATTACCCGAACCTCGAGTACCGCGCGTCCAACAAGGTCGTCAAGGTCGATCCCTCCACGCGCGAGGTGACGACGGACTTCGGCGACCGGGTGAAGTATGACGTCGTCAACCTGATCCCGCCCCAGCGTGCCGGGACGATCGCGGTCCAGGCCGACCTGGTCGGCGCGGACAAGCGCTGGTGCGAGGTCGATCACGTGACGTACGAGTCGGTGAAGCACAAGAACGTGCATGTGGTCGGCGACTCGACCATCGGGCTGCCGGTGCCCAAGTCCGGCAACATCGCCAACGCCATGGGCAAGATCTGCGCCGTCGCGGTCGTCCACCTGCTGAACGGCAAGGAGGTGCCGTCGATGGCGCCGGGCAACACCTGCTACAGCTGGGTCAACGACCGCGAGGCGATCGCGGTCGTCAACGCGTACAAGATCGAGGGCGGCAAGGTCGTCCAGATCGAGCAGAAGCTCACCCCCAGCCAGTCGGCCGAGTGGGCCCAGCACGCGGACGGCTGGGCGAGGAGCATCTGGCAGGACATTCTCGCCTAGGCCGGAGGAGGGAGCGCCCGATGCGAACGACCATTCGTCTCGTCGCAAGCTCACTGAGCCTCGGCGTCGTTCTGGTGGCCGGCGTCGCCGCGGCCGGACCGCTCGACGGGCCCGGCGCCGCCAAGGCGCTCGCCTGCAGCGCGTGTCACGGCCCGGGCGGCCAGAGCCCGTCCAACACGATGCCGATCATCGCGGGCATCGCGCCCTGGTACTTCAAGAAAGCGATCGAGGACTACGCCGCGGGCCGGCGGCCATCGCCCGAGATGGAGCCGTATGCAAAGTACGTGATCCAGGCGGGCGTCGACGACCTCGCCGCCTACTTCACGGGCCAGGCGCGCCAGCCCACGGCGATGAGGCCGGACGACGCAGCCATCGAACGGGGTCGCGCGGCGTCCAAGCAGTGCGCGATTTGCCACGGCGAGTCCGGCAGGGGGGATGCCGCGAAGGGTAGTCCCGACCTGCGCGGGCAGCCCCCCGGCTATCTCAGGCACCAGATGCTCCTGTTCAAGGCCGACCGCCGGAACCCCGCGGATGAGACGCTCAAGGCGCTCAAAGCGCTGATGAAGACGGTCCCGGACGACCAGATCGGGGATCTCGCGGCGTACTACTCGAGCCTGCGTTAGTGCCGGGCCAACTAAGTTCGGCGCGGACCCGGTGACGCTCGCGTTCGCTCTGACCCTGCTGGCGCTCGGGTTCGGCGGCGCGTTCGTGGCGGGCCTGCTCGGCGTCGGGGGCGCGATCGTCATGATCCCGCTCCTGCTCTACGTGCCGCCGCTGATCGAGGTCGGGGCGCTGGACATCAAGTCGGTCGCGGGCGTCACGATGACCCAGGTGCTCGTCGCGGCCACGGCGGGCATGCTCGCCCACCGGCGGCACCGCACGGTGAACCGCGACCTCGCATGGGCGGGCGGCCCCGCGATGGCGGCGGGCTCGCTCGCCGGGGCGCTCGTGTCGCAGTACGTGCACGAGCGCTGGCTCCTGCTCGTCTTCGCGCTCATGGTGACCGGCGCCGCGTTTCTCATGTTCGTACCGGTGGACGGCATCGACCACACGCCCGACGCCCGCCAGCTCACGTTCAGCCGGCCGCGCGCGGCGATCGTCTCGGGCGGCGTGGGCGTGGCGGCGGGCCTCGTGGGAGCGGGCGGCGCGTTCCTCCTGGTGCCGCTGCTCCTCGTCGTCGTCGGTGTGCCGATCCGTGTGACGATCGGCAGCTCGCTCGCGATCACCGCGCTAGCGGCGACGGCGGGCTTCGTCGGCAAGCTCGTGACCGGCCAGGTCCCGCTGCTCCCGACCCTGGCTGTTGTCGCCGCGGCGGCGCCTGGCGCGCAGCTGGGCGCCGTGGTGAGTCGGCGCGTGCCGCCGCTCGGGCTCCGTGTGGCGCTCTGCGTCTTCATCGCCACGACCGCGGTCAGGGTCTGGGTGGATCTCCTGTGGCGCTGACCCTTGGGGAGGCCGCGTGCGCTACGGCTTCGTGATCGACCAGCGCCGCTGCATCGGCTGTCACGCGTGCACCGTGGCGTGCAAAGAGGAGAACCAGGTGCCCCTCGGCGCCTTCCGCACCTGGGTCAAGTACGTCGAGCGGGGGACGTTCCCGAACACGCGGCGCTCCTTCGCCGTGCTTCGCTGCAACCACTGCGACCGCGCCCCGTGCGTGACGATCTGCCCGACGGTCGCGCTCTACCGGCGGCCCGACGGCATCGTCGACTTCGACGGCGACCGCTGCATCGGCTGTAAGTCGTGCATGCAGGCGTGTCCCTACGACGCGCTCTACATCGACCCGAACACGCGGACGGCCGCGAAGTGCCACTACTGCGCCCATCGCGTGGAGGTGGGGCTCGAGCCCGCGTGCGTGATCGTCTGCCCCGAGCAGGCGATCGTCGCGGGCGACCTTGACGATCCCGGGTCGCGGATCGCCCGGCTCGTCGCTCGCGAGCCGGTGCAGGTGCGCAAGGCCGAGCAGGGCACGCGGCCGAAGGTCTACTACCTGGGCGCCGACGCCGGGGCCCTCGTGCCCCAGCTCCAGTCGACGACGGACCGCTACCTCTGGGCGGAACGGCCCGAGGGTGAGCTCGACCTCGTGCGGATGGTCGCCGCCGTCCAGGAGGACCAGGGTGACGGCGCGCTCTCCCGTCCCGTTTACGACGTGCCGCACCTGCCGCGGCCGTGGGGACGGAAGGTCTCGGCGTATCTGTGGGCGAAGTCCATCGCCGCCGGCCCGCTCCTGATCGCGTCCGTCGCGGTGCTCGGCGGCGGCGCCCCGTCGGGCGGCCTGTTCGGGATCGCCGCGCCGGCCCTGGCGCTCCTCTTCCTGCTCGCGACAACGGCGCTCCTCGTGCTCGACCTCAAGCGCCCCGAGCGCTTCCACTACATCCTGTTCAAGGCGAACTATCGATCCTCGCTGGTGTGGGGAGCGTGGATCCTCATCGCCTACGGCGGCGTCGCCGCCCTGTGGCTCGCGAGCGTGTTGGCGGGCGCCGGCGAGCTCGTCCGGTTCCTGGCGCTGCCCGCCCTCGTCCTCGCAGGGGCGTCCGCGGGCTATAGCGCCTTCCTCTTCGGGCAGGCGGAGGGCCGCGACTTCTGGCAGAGCTCGCTCCTCCTCCCGCAGCTCCTCGTCGCCGCGCTCGTCGCCGGCGCCGCGTCGCTGCTCATCGTCGGCTTCGTCAGCGGCGCCGACCTCAGGGGTCTGTGGACCCTGAGCATGGTGATGGCGGTCGCGCTCCTTCTCCAGGGGCTCGTGCTCACCGCCGAGCTGCTGGTGCCCCACGCGAGCCTCGACGCCGCCCGCGCCGCGGCGCTCATCACGCGCGGCGAGTGGAAGACGCCCTTCTGGGGCGGCGTCATCGCGGCGGGCACCGCGCTGCCGATCGTCCTGGTCTGGCCCACCCCGTACTCGGCGGCGCTGGGCGGGGCGCTGGCCCTCGCCGGCCTCTGGATCTACGAGGACCTCTGGGTCAAGGCCGGGCAGTCGGTGCCGCTGTCGTGAGCGCCACGGATCCTCGAGCGCCCGAGCCACTGCATCCTGTGGCCCGAGAGCTCGCGCCGCCACGGGGCGGTCTCCGGAGCTACCCACCCGTCGAGCGCTGGGACGACTGGGAAGAGTACGACCCGGCCGCGTGGCCGCGGAAGGTCACGCGCCGCTACGCGCTGATCCCGACGATCTGCTTCAACTGCGAGGCGGCGTGCGGGCTCCTCGCCTACGTCGACAAGCAGACGCTCGGAATCCAGAAGTTCGAGGGCAACCCGGCGCATCCGGGGAGTCGCGGACGCAACTGCGCGAAGGGGCCCGCGACCCTCAACCAGGTGAACGACCCGGAGCGGATCCGCTATCCGTTGCGCCGGGTCGGGCCCCGGGGCGGCGGGCAGTGGGAGCGCGTGAGCTGGGACGAGGCGCTCGACGACGTGAGCCGCCGGATCCGGACGGCGCTCGTCGAGGGCCGGCACAAGGAGATCATGTACCACCTCGGGCGCCCGGGCCACGAGCTCGTCTATCTCCAGCGCGTCTTCCACGCCTGGGGGATCGACGGCCACAACAGCCATACCAACGTGTGCTCCTCGAGCGCCCGCGCGGGCTACGCCTTCTGGCACGGCATGGATCGGCCGTCGCCCGATCACGCGAACGCGCGGTTCATCCTGCTGCTCTCTTCGCACCTCGAGACGGGCCACTACTTCAACCCGCACGCCCAGCGGATCATCGAGGCCAAGGAACGCGGGGCACGGGTCTGCGTCATCGACTCCCGGCTGTCGAACACCGCGTCGATGGCCGACTGGTGGCTCGCGCCCTGGCCCGGCTCGGAGTCGGCGCTGCTGCTCGCGATGGCGAGCGTCCTCGTCCGCGAGCGGCTCTACGACCGGGAATTCGTGCGCCGCTGGGTGAACTGGGAGGAGTACGTCCGCGCGGAGCGGCCGGACCTTCCCGTGAGCTTCGAGGCCTTCGAGCAGGCGCTCGGCGAGCTCTACGCGCGCTACACGCCCGAGTTCGCCGAGAACGAGAGCGGCGTCCCCGCCGCGACGCTCGTGGAGGTCGCGCGCACGATCGGCAGCGCCGGCTCGGCCCTCGCGACCCACGTCTGGCGCAACGCCGCCGCCGGCAACCTCGGCGGCTGGCAGGTGGCGCGGGCGCTCGAGCTGATCGTGGTGCTCATGGGCGCCGTCGCCACGCCCGGCGGCACCGCGCCCAGCGCCTGGAACAAGGCGGTGCCCGCGCCGCCACTGATGCCACCGCCCGCCAAGGTGTGGAGCGAGCTCCTGATGCCGCGCGAGTACCCGCTCGCGTTCTTCGAGATGAGCTACCTCCTGCCGCACTTCTTGAAGGAAGGCCGTGGCAAGCTCGCCGTGTACTTCACCCGCGTCTACAACCCCGTGTGGACCAACCCGGACGGCATGTCCTGGATCGAGGTGCTGACCGATCCCGAGAAGATCGAGCTCCACGCCTGCCTCACGCCCATCTGGAGCGAGACGGCGTGGTTCGCCGACTACGTGCTCCCGATGGGGCACGCCTCGGAGCGCCACGACCTCATGTCGCAGGAGACTCATGCGGCCCGCTGGATCGGGTTCCGCCAGCCCGTGTTGCGCGTGATGCTCGAGCGGCAGGGCAAGACCTTCGACCTCACCTGGCAGGCCCACGAGGCGGCGGGCCTCGGGCAGGTGTGGGAGGAGGACGAGTTCTGGATCGAGCTGTCGTGGCGGATCGACCCCGACGGGAGCCTCGGCGTGAGGAAATACTTCGAGTCGCCCGACCGCCCGGGCCAGAAGCTCCGAATCGAGGAGCTCTACCGCTGGATCTTCGAGCACAGCGTCCCCGGCCTCCCCGAGGCGGCGGCGAAGGAGGGGCTCACGCCGCTCGCGTACATGCGGAAGTACGGCGCGTTTCTCGTCGAGGACCAGGTCTACCACACCCACGAGCAGCCGCTCTCGGCCGACGAGCTCCACGGCGCCCAGGTGGATCCCGTCACGAAGGTGGTCGTCAAGGGCGGCCAGGCGGTCGGCCTCGAAGTGGACGGCGTGCCGCGACTCGGCTTTCCGACGCCGTCGCGGAGGCTCGAGTTCTTCTCGCGGACGCTCAAGGAGTGGAAGTGGCCCGAGCAGGCCGTGCCGAGCTACATCCGAAGCCACGTGCACTGGTCGAAGATCGACCGCGCGAAGGGCGAGATGGTGCTCCTGCCGACCTTCCGGCTCCCGACGCTCATCCACACGCGCTCGGGCAACGCGAAGTGGCTCTACGAGATCTCTCACACCAATCCGCTGTGGCTCCATCCCGAAGACGCCGCCCGGCTCGCCGTCGTCACGGGCGATCTCCTCAAGGTCACGACGGCGATCGGCTACTTCGTCGATCGGGTCTGGGCGACGGAGGCGATCCGCCCCGGCGTGATCGCGTGCTCGCACCATCTGGGGCGATGGCGACTTCACCGGGACGCGGGAGGCGAGCGCTGGTCCACCGCGCTCGTCGACCTCCAGCAGGTCGAGCGCGGGAAGTGGCGGATGCGCCAGCGGGAGGGCGTCCGGCCGTTCGCGAGCGACGACCCCGACTCGGCGCGGATCTGGTGGACGGAGGCGGGCGTCCACCAGAACCTGACGTTCCCGGTCCAGCCCGATCCCCTGAGCGGCCAGCACTGCTGGCACCAGAAGGTCACGGTCGCCAAGGCGGGAGCCGACGATCGCTACGGCGACATCGTCGTGGACACCAATAAGTCCTTCGAGGTCTACCGCGAGTGGCTCACGCTCGCGCGCCCGGCACCGGGGCCGGGCAACCTCCGCCGCCCGCTCTGGCTCCCCCGGCCGTTCACGCCGGATCCCTCTGCGTACTCCCTGGGCGGCTCGGCTGGTGTAGAGTAGGGTCGCCATGA
>Ga0209056_10000881_pt1 | contig 33254 bp, 29 predicted proteins | sample GraSoiAngelo_114_FD_185876 | JGI IMG/M metagenome (GOLD analysis project Ga0209056, IMG submission 185876) | Grasslands soil microbial communities from the Angelo Coastal Reserve, California, USA - 14_0903_13_40cm (SPAdes) (version 2) | ecosystem: Environmental > Terrestrial > Soil > Grasslands... | reverse complement strand
TCGAAGGGCCGGCATAGAACGTTCAACTCGAAGGGCGACCGCGGCCAAGTACAAGCAAAACGTTTGCTGATTGTCGGCGCCGTGGCCGTGGTATGGATGGTAGCGGTGTTCGGGCGCTTGGGTTACCTGCAGCTTTTCCGCCACAGCGAATACATGGCCCGCGCGCAGCGGCAGCAGAGGCGCGTGATTGAAATCACGCCGAAGCGCGGGGCCATCTACGACCGCAACATGCACCCGCTGGCGATGAGCCTGCAGGTGGATTCCACTTTCGCGATACCCAGCGAACTGGGCGACAACAAAGCGCAAGCCGCGGCACTGCTCTCGGGCGTGTTGAACATTCCGCGGGATCTACTGGAAGCAAAATTCGAATCCGGCGCCACCTTTGTGTGGATTGCGCGCAAGCTTCCTCCGGAGAAGAGGGAAGCCGTCGAAGCGCTGAACTTGAAAGGCATTTACTTCCAGAAAGAGAACCAGCGGTTTTATCCTAAACGCGATCTTGCCGCGCACGTGCTGGGGTTCGTCGACCTCGACGAAAAAGGGCTGGGCGGAATCGAGTACGCACTCGACGGTCAGATTCGCGGCAAGAGCGAAAAAATCATTGTGATGGCCGACGCGCGGCAACGCTGGTTCGACGGCGGCGAAGCGCAGCGCGAGCGTGGGGCGAATGTGGTTCTCACGCTGGATGAAAAAGTTCAGTACATAGCGGAGCGAGAACTCGGAGCGGCAATCGCCAAGACGCGCGCGATTGCTGGGACGGTGGTGGTGATGAATCCCAGCACCGGAGAGATCCTGGCGCTGGCGAATTGGCCGAAGTTCAACCCGAACACCGCTTCGGATGCTCCCGCAGAAGCGCGGATGAACCGCGGAGTGAGCGCACTCTACGAACCAGGCTCGACATTCAAACTGATTACACTGGCGGCTGCATTTGATCAGGGGATTACGCGGCCAGGAGAAGTGTTCGATTGCGAAAACGGCGCGGTCTATGTGGCCGGGCACCGCATCCGCGACCACAAACCGTTTGGGCTGTTGAGCGTCGCCGACATTCTGGCACAGTCGAGCGACGTCGGCGCCATCAAGATCGCGCTGCGCCTGGGCGCGCCAAAATTTTACGACTACATTCGCGCATTCGGATTTGGCCAGCCGACAGGCGTGGACTTGCCGGGGGAGAGCAAGGGAATCCTACGGCGACTCGAGAATTGGTCGGCGATCTCCATCGGGTCGATTTCCATGGGGCAGGAAGTCGGTGTGACGCCGATCCAACTGGCTAGCGCGGTGTCCGCGATAGCGAATGGCGGCCTGCTCTATAAGCCGCACGTGATTGCGGAATTGCGGCGCGGTGACAAGGCGTTGCCTGCGGAAGGCGTCCTGACGCCGGCAGAGCCCCGGCGCGTCATCCGCGCGGAGACAGCGGCGACACTTCGGCAACTTATGGAAGGCGTTGTATTGCATGGCACGGGGCCTTTGGCGCGACTGGATGGATGGACTGCCGCGGGGAAAACGGGCTCCGCGCAAAAAATCGATCCTGCTACGGGGAGATATTCGCCGACACAGTTGATTGCCTCTTTCACTGGCTTTGCGCCGATCAGCAATCCGGCGGTGACCATTCTTGTTTCTCTGGATTCACCGGTGGGGCAGCACGAAGGGGGGCAGGTGGCTGCGCCGGTTTTTAAGCGCATCGCCGAGCAAGTCTTGCCATACCTGGATGTGCCGGGAGATGTTCCGGTGTCACCGCGACTGATGCAAGCTGCATACAAGAACCGTGACGTGGCAGATAGCGCCACGCTGCAAGATTTCACGCCCACGGATTTTTCCGGTCTGCCCGACCAACCTCCGGCGGGGATTTCCGCACCTAATCCGAAGGAGCACAAGGACGAGAGGCCTTCCGTGACCGTGGCCGTGGACGAAGGGGGCGATATCGAGGTGCCAGACTTTTCCGGCAAGACGATGCGTGAGGTGACCGAGACTTGCATTCGCCTTGGGCTGGAGCCGGTTTTGGTTGGCACGAGCCTTGCAACCAATCAAGCGCCAGCGGCGGGAGCAAGAGTCAGACACGGGGCCAAGATCACCGTGCAATTCGGGACAACGGCACCAAAGATCGCGAAGCCGCACCAGAGGGCCAGGCATTAGGATGAAAATTGGATTGAGCCAAGAGGAAGAGCAAGCACGGGGCGACGCCACGAACCAAGTTGACACACCTCTGAATCCGTCTGCCTACCAGAAGAAAGCACTCCTTCGCAGAAAACTGGTGGAGTTGTTCGAGGGCACACAGACGACCGTGCCTTCAGTTGCGAGCAAACTAGAAATTCGCCAAGTGACATGTGATTCGCGGAAGGTGCAGCCTGGGGCGCTGTTTTTTGCGTTGCGTGGCGCAAAGGCAGATGGAAACGCATTTGTGCAAGACGCGGTGCAACGGGGAGCGATTGCCATTGCCAGCGAAACGCCAGCGCCTGGCAATCTGCTGGGCACGGTGGCCTGGATTCAAGTTCAGGAAGAACGCAAGGCACTGGCGATTGCCGCCGCGAATTTCTTTGGGCACCCGGCGAATGCGCTGCAACTCGTAGCCGTGACTGGCACGAATGGCAAGACCACTACGACGTCCGTGATCGACGCGATTGTAAAAGCCTCGGGCGCAAAGACAGGGCTCTTCGGAACGATCGCCTATCACACGCCTATCGGCGACTACCCCGCGCCGAACACCACGCCTGAATCCGTGGACCTGCAGGGATTTTTCGCTGAAATTCGCGACACGGGCGGCAAGCACGCGGTACTTGAGGCCAGCTCGCACTCTCTCGCAATGGATCGCCTGTGGGGGTGCCATTTTCAGGCCGCGGTTTTCACCAACCTGACGCGCGAGCACATGGATTTTCACAAGACGTTTGAGGATTACTTTGATGCAAAAAAGAGGCTTTTCGCAGGTACAGGCGCGGGCGCTCCCGAAGTCGCAGTGCTGAACGGCGATGATGAATTCGGAAAGCGGTTGGCGGGGCTGGCGAAAAAGACTCTCACTTATGGACTGGAATCGAACGCGGACATCACAACAAAGAAATTTCAACTGACATTCGAGGGCCTGACGTTTACAGCGCAGACGCCGAACGGAAAGCTGAATGTGGTTTCGCCGCTGGTGGGCCGCATCAATGTTTACAACCTGTTGGCGGCGATTGGAGCGTCACAGGCGCTTGGACTGTCGAATGACATCCTCGAAACGGGTATCCGGAATCTAGAAAGCGTCTCCGGACGATTTCAACGGATCGATCTTGGACAGCCATTTTTAGTGATTGTGGACTATGCGCATACGGATAATGCCTTGGAGAACCTGATTCGTACGGCGCGCGAACTGAATCCGAAAGGCCGCATCATTACGCTCTTCGGCTGCGGCGGAGAAAAAGACCGCACCAAACGGCCGGTGATGGGTGAGGTGACGGGACGGCTGAGCGACTTGACGATTCTCTCCAGCGACAATCCGCGGAGCGAGGATCCACTGAAAATCATCAGCGACATCATCGTGGGCCTGCAAAAGACGGCGGGCAAGTATTTGATCGAGCCGGATCGCGAAAAGGCGATCAGCCTGGCGATGGACGAAGCCCGCGCGGGAGACATGGTTCTGCTCGCAGGAAAAGGTCACGAGAATTATCAAATTCTCGCCGACCGCACACTCGAATTTGACGATCGCGAAATGGCGCGCCGCGCCCTCCGCGATCGTGGTTTCGAAGGGCCGCGAGGCAGTTCTGGGTTTGGCACCTAGCGCGCTTGTTCTGAAGGTGTGGCGAGGGCGCTGGGGTGCCGGCAAGACTGGGCGAGCCAGTTGCGGACCTCTCGAAAGGAGGAGCCCTCAAAACGTTGAAAACACCACGAGCCGTAGGGAGTGCCGTTAACAAGAATCCTTTGAGGAACTTATGCGGTGGACGATTGCACAGGTGGCTGGCGCTTTGGGTACTCGGCCGGGGACGGCACTCGACCCCCTGGCCCGGGTGGCCGGCGTCTCGATTGATTCTCGCACGGTTCGTGCCGGAGAGCTGTTCATCGCCATCCACGGACCGCGTCACGATGGACACGATCATGTGGGCAGCGCGCTGGGGAGTGGAGCAATCGCGGCGGTGGTGGCGGAGAGCCAGTTCTCGCGATTTGCGGGCGAGATCGGCAGCCGCTGCATCGCCGTGGTCGAAACCTTCGAAGCGCTCAAGCAATTGGCGAGCGCAGTACGCCAAGCCTGGGGCGGGAAAATTGCCGGGGTCACAGGTTCGGTCGGGAAGACCACTACGAAAGAGATCCTGGCGGCATTGCTGGGCGCGAAGCTGCGGGTCCTGAAATCGGAAGGAAATCTGAATAACGAGTACGGACTTCCGCTGACGTTGCTGCGTCTCGAGGAAACGCATCAGGCGGCAGTGCTGGAAATGGGCATGTCGCGGGTCGGCGAGTTGAAACGGCTGGCGGCGATTGCGCGGCCCGATGTTGGAGTGGTGACGCGAGTGGCGCCGGCGCACCTGGAGTTTTTTTCGTCGGTCGATGAGATCGCGCTCGCGAAACGCGAATTGATCGAAGGATTGAATGGGCACGAATCGACCGCAGTGCTGAACGCGGACGATCCGCGCGTAGCGGCGTTTGGAGGATTCGCTCCCGGACGGGTTGTGACCTACGGCATAGAAAAGCCGGCGTTTTTTATGGCGCAGGAGATTGAAGACCGTGGAGCGTTTGGGTCGGCCTTTGACTACGTCAGCCCCGAGGGCCGTGTTCGGCTGGAATTGAGAGTGCCGGGGCATCACGCGATTTCAAACGCGCTGGCGGCGCTGGCGGCTGCGAGCGTTTGGGACATCGGCGCGGCGGAAGCGCAAAGCGTTTTTCGCACTTTGCGCGCCCCGGCGATGCGTGGAGAACTCTTGCAGTTTTCGAACGGAGCGGCACTGATCAACGACAGTTACAACTCGAGTCCCGCGGCGCTGCAAGCGATGACGGAACTACTGGCGGCCACGCCCAATTATCGTCGAAGGATTCTTGCTGCGGGAGAAATGCGCGAACTTGGCGCGGCTTCAAAGGAACTACATCGGGAAGCGGGAAAGTTTGCGGCAGAGACCGGCAAGCTGGATTGGATCCTCGGTGTCTCGGGCGATGCGGCCGAGCTTGTAAATGGCGCTGTGGCGTCCGGCTTTTCAGCATCTCACACGAAATTTTTCGAAACGCCGGAAGAAGCGGCTGAGTTTCTGAGAGGTGTCTTGGTATCCGGTGACCTGTTACTGGTGAAAGGCTCGCGCGGAGTGAAGATGGAGCGCATCGTCGAATCGCTGATTGCCCAGCATGCAGCGCCGGGCGAATTCTCGGGGCAGGAGCTCAGACACTGAAATGCTGTACTACCTCCTTTACCACGTCTTGCAGCGCTACTTCAGCCCGCTGAACGTTTTTCGCTACATCACTGTCCGCACGGTGTACGCGAGCCTCACGGCAATGTTTCTTGCACTGGTGTTTGGGCCCTGGCTCATCCGGCGTCTGGGGGAACTGCAGATCGGCCAGTTTATCCGCGAAGAGGGACCCGAAGAACACAAAAAGAAAGCGGGCACGCCGACGATGGGCGGCGTGCTCATCGTACTGTCCACGGCGGTGCCAGTTCTTCTTTGGGCCGATCTGACGAATCCATTTATCCTGCTTTCGCTCTTCGCGCTGTTCGGTTTCGCCATCATCGGGTTCATCGATGACTACGCGAAGGTATCGAAGCAGCGCAACCTCGGACTTACCGCGAAGAAAAAGATCTACTTTCAAATCCTGGTCAGCCTGGGCGTTGGGATTTCCTTGCTGATTCTCGCTACGCGATATGCGTATTCGACTCAGCTCATGATTCCATTTCTAAAGCGGCTGCATCCGGATCTGGTGATCCATTCGCTCATCGGGGTGAAACATTTCTGGCCGCTCGCATTTCTTCCCTTCCTGTTCTTTGTGTGCGTCGTCATTGTGGGCTCGTCAAATGCCGTGAACTTGACGGATGGTCTCGACGGGCTTGCCATTGGCTGTACGGTGATAGCGGCGGGAGCGCTGACCGTGCTGACCTACGTGAGCAGCAACTCACGATGGGCTACCTACCTTGAGATTCAGTACATCCCGCGTGTTGGAGAACTCACGGTGTTTTGCGGAGCCCTGGTCGGCGCATCGCTTGGTTTCCTCTGGTACAACGCGCACCCCGCGGAGATTTTCATGGGCGATGTGGGTTCTCTGTCGCTGGGGGGAACGCTCGGCACGGTAGCGGTGATTATCAAACAGGAGGTTCTGCTCTTTTTTGTCGGCGGGATTTTCGTGATTGAAGCGCTTTCCGTGATTCTGCAGGTGGGATCATTCAAGCTGCGGGGAAAGCGCATCTTCCGCATGGCCCCGATTCATCACCATTTCGAATTGATGGGCTGGAGCGAATCGAAGGTAATTGTGCGATTTTGGATTGCGGCGCTGGTTTTTGCGCTGTTTGCGCTGACGACGCTGAAATTGAGGTAGCGGGACATTTTGTACAGAGGATTTTGCGAGAGAGATGGCAAATCCGTTCGAATTGCGAGGCAAGCGCGTGCTGGTCGTGGGACTGGCAAGGACTGGCGTGGCAACGGCGCAATTCTGCGCGGGGCGCGGCGCCAAGGTGACGGCGACGGATGCGCGATCGGAAAACGAAATTGGCGAAGCGACTAAGTCCTTGCGCGCCGCCGGGGTCCAACTGGAGCTGGGCGGCCACAAAGAGAAAACGTTTCTGGATCAGGATTTGGTCATTCCAAGTCCAGGAGTGCCGGCTGACGCCCCGTTGCTGCAAGCAGCCCGGGCCAAAGGCGTCACGATTTGGAGCGAGATCGAACTGGCGGATCGCTTCTTAAAGGGGCGCATGATCGGCATCACGGGTTCGAATGGCAAGACGACGACGACTTCGCTGATCGCGCACATTTTGAGAGATGCGGGAGTCCCCACGATTCTCGCCGGGAATATCGGCACGCCGCTGATTTCCCAAGTCGAGCAGACGAGCGACAAAACGATTTCCGTGACAGAGCTGAGCAGTTTCCAACTCGAATTGATTGATACGTTTCGAGCCGACATCAGCGTATTTCTGAATCTCACGCCGGACCATCTCGATCGCCACCACACGCTGGAGGCCTATGGCGCTGCGAAAGCACGAATCTTTGAAAATCAGACGGAGTCGGACAGCGCGGTACTGAACGCGGATGATTCGGCAACTCGACCTTACGCGCCTGCAAAGCCACAGGTGTTCTGGTTCAGCCGGAAGCAGCGCGTCGCCCAGGGCACGTTTGTTCGAGAGAACGAAATCGTGTTCCGTCAAGACGGAAAGGACGAGTTCGTCCTGAAGCTGCAAGACACTCCGCTCGCGGGCGCCCACAACGTTGAAAACGTGCTGGCCGCGGTGGCGGCAGCGCGCCTCGCCGGTGCGCAGGCGGCGGAGATCGCCAGCGGCGTGCGTTCGTTCGCAGGCGTGGAGCATCGTCTGGAGTTCGTTGCGGAGATTGGCGGGGTGCGCTATTACAACGATTCGAAAGCGACCAACGTCGATGCGACTGTCAAGGCGCTTGATGCATTTTCCGGGCGGATCCTGATCGTTCTCGGCGGAAAAGATAAAGGCAGCGATTACACTGTTTTGCAGAAGCCGTTGCGCGAAAAGGCGATTCTTGCGCTGCTAATCGGTGCGGCTTCGGAGAAAATTGAAAAACAAATCGCCGGAAGCGTGGCGATCGAGCGCGCGGGAACGATCCAACGCGCGGTAGAGATTGCTTCGCATGTGGCGCGGCCCGGGGACGTCGTGCTTCTCGCACCGGCGTGCGCCAGCTTCGACCAGTTTGATAACTACGAGCACCGCGGCCGTGTCTTCAAGGATTTGGTGCACCAATTGGAGCGGCAAGCCGCAAGTACGAGCTCCGGGAGAGGATGACCTGGCATGCCAAGACGACTCGAAGGTGATCGCTGGCTGTTCGGAGTGACGGTGGTGCTGTGCCTTTTCGGCGCGGTGATGATTTTGAGCGCCTCCGCAGTCACCGCGGAACATCAGTACGGCCACTCTTCCATCTTTCTGCTGCGGCAGGCGGCGTGGCTGGTGATTGGTTTATTGGGAATGTTTGTGCTCATGCGCACTGACTATCGCAAGCTGCGAGAACCGGCGGTGGTCTACCCGGTCGTGTGCATTATATTGGTGCTGCTCGTTGGAACTTTGTTCCTCGATAAGTCCCACGCAACGCATCGCTGGATCAAATTTGGCCCCATCGGGGTCCAGCCTTCGGAGCTCGCAAAGCTTGCCGTCATACTGTATCTGGCGTGGTTTCTTGACCTGAGGCGGCGCGGCAAAGGCGGGATGGAATTCTGCAAAGAAGATTTTTTGCAGACGATTCTTCCCGCGGCGGGACCGGTATTGTTTTGTGTGGTGTTGATTCTGCTGCAGCCCGATCTGGGCACTTCCGTGGAAATTGTTTTATTTTCCACGGCGATTCTCTATGTCGCGGGCCTTTCGTGGAAATGGGTCACTGCCGGCGCACTGGCGGCCGTGCCGATTCTGTACCTCTTGATCTCCCAAGTGTCGTATCGCCAGGCGCGGCTCATGGCATTTCTCGATCCTGCCTCGGATCCGCAAGGCGCCGGATTTCAACTGCTGCAGTCGCTGATCGCCGTGGGTTCTGGAGGATTTACAGGAGTAGGGTTAATGGAAAGTAAGCAGAAGCTCTTCTACCTGCCGGAAGCGCACACGGATTTTATTTATGCCGTAATTTCTGAAGAGCTCGGCTTTATCGGCGCAGTAATTGTGATCGCTCTCTTTGTCGTTTATGGCTGGCGCGGCATGCGCGCGGCGTTCGCTGCGCCGGACGGGTTCGGACGCCTGCTGGCGTTGGGCATCACGGCCATGGTGCTGAGCCAGGCGTTGATCAATTTCGCGGTGGTGCTCGGCATGGTTCCGACGAAAGGAATTCCGCTCCCATTCATCAGCTACGGCGGATCGAGTTTGCTCGCCATGCTGCTGGCAACCGGAGTGCTGCTGAATATCTCGCAGCAAGCGGCAGAGGCATGAGGAGCGGACGCGCCAAGTGAAATTGCTGATCGCAGGCGGCGGCACGGGCGGACACGTTTTTCCGGCGCTGGCGATTGCCCAGGAATGGCTTTCGAGAGGGACCGAGAGAGAAGTCGTGCTGGTGGGAACACAACGCGGAATTGAAATGAAACTGGTGCCGCAGGCCGGGCTGCCATTGGAAACGCTGCGCGTGGCCGGATTGAAAGGCAAGGGTGGCGCGACGCTTTTGAAGAATCTGGCGATGCTCGTTCCCGCAATGCGGGATGCGCGCCGCGTACTGCGGAAGCACAAACCCATCGCGGCATTCGGAGTCGGTGGCTACGCTGCCGGGCCGATGCTTTTGGCGGCTTGGCTTGGGCGAGTGCCAAATATCATCTTCGAACCGAATGCCGAGCCGGGTTTTACGAACAAGGTGCTGGCGCGAATCTCAAAACGAATTGCAATCGGCTATGAAATTTCTGCACAAATCTGGGGTCACAAGGCAATTGTTACCGGGTGTCCCGTGCGGCCGGAGTTTTTTTTAATTGCATCGCGCAGGCCAGAAAAACCGTTTCGGCTGCTGATTACCGGCGGCAGTCAGGGCGCGCTGCCGATCAATCGGGTTTTTGCGGATGCGATGGACCGCCTGGCGGGACGCAAGAACGAACTCGCCATCGTGCATCAAGCCGGCGAGCGCGATTATAATGCGGTGCGCACCGCGTACGCGCGGCGCGAATTTCACGCGGAGGTTGTCCCCTTCCTGTCGAACATGGCGGAGCGCTTTGCCTGGGCAGATGTGATCGTTTGCCGAGCAGGAGCCATCACCGCAGCGGAAGTCGCAGCCGCGGGCCGAGCCGCCATCTTTATTCCCTTTGGAAGAGCAACGGACAGCCATCAATTGCGCAACGCCCAAGAGATGGCGCGCGCGGGCGCCGGCCGGCTTATCTCCGAAGCGGAACTCACGGCGGAGAAGTTGACGGCTGAAATTTTCTCTCTCCTCGACCAGCCTCACGAGATCGAAAAACTTTCCACCGCTGCGCGCGGACTCGCCCGCCCTCATGCCGCGCGCGACATCGTCAATTTGATTGAAGAGGCCGCAAACGTGCAGGAAATTCGGCAGAGGGCAGGCTCATGATGGTTTCTTTTCGTAATTTTCAGCGCATTCACCTGGTCGGTATCGGCGGCATCGGCATGAGCGGCATTGCTGAAGTGCTGCTCACGCTTGGCTATTCCGTATCGGGTTCCGACGTAAAACCTTCGACGATCACCGAACGCTTGCAGAATCTCGGCGCGACCATTTTCGAGGGTCACAAGGCTTCGAACGCGGATGGTGCGCACGTCGTCGTGACTTCTTCCGCGGTAAAAGCGGACAATCCCGAAGTCGTCGAAGCGCACAAATGCAAAATTCCGGTGATTCCGCGCGCGGAGATGCTTGCGGAACTGATGCGGCTGAAATATGGAATTGCTGTGGCCGGCGCGCACGGCAAGACGACGACAACTTCGATGGTCGCCTCCGTACTGGCGGCAGCCCATCTCGACCCGACCTTTGTCGTGGGCGGGAGAGTGAATCAGGCGGGCACAACCGCCCGGCTGGGCAAAGGCGAATACTTTGTCGTGGAGGCCGACGAGAGCGACCGCAGCTTCCTGATGCTGGCGCCAGTCGTCGCCGTAGTGACGACGATTGACCGTGAACACCTCGATCAATACTCATCGCTGCAAGACATTCAGGACGCTTTCATTCAGTTCGTGAACCGCGTGCCATTCTACGGCGCGGCGATTCTGTGCATTGACGAGCCCAACGTGCAGGCCATTCTTCCCGACGTAAAGCGGCCGATCATTACTTACGGAACGTCGAGCCAGGCCGACCTGGTTATCAGCGAGGTGAAGCTAGAGGGTCTCCAGAGCGAATTTCGGCTCACGTACAAAGGCGACGATCTCGGCGTCTTCCAGCTGGCTCATCCGCCGGGAATGCACAACGTGCGCAACGCTGCTGCTGCATCTGCGGTGGCGCTCTATCTGAATGTTGCCTCTGATCTGATCCGCGAAGGTCTCGCCAAATTTGCCGGGGTGGGCCGCCGGTTTGACATCAAGGGCGTCGTGAACGACATCACCGTCGTCGATGACTACGGCCACCACCCGGTGGAAATCCGCGCCACGCTGGAAGCGGCGCGCGGCTGCAAGTTCAATCGGCTGCTGGTTCTCTTTCAACCGCATCGTTACACACGTACACAGCATCTCTGGGACGAATTCTCCCGCGCCTTCAACCAAGCCGATGTCCTCGTGTTAACCGACATCTACGCCGCCAGCGAAGCGCCCATCCCAGGTGTGACCAGCGAGACGCTCGGCAATGCCATTCGGGAAGCCGGCCACAAGAATGTTCATTATTTCGGCTCGATGCAGGAAGGCATCGGCTTTCTGCTCAAGCAGGCGCGCCCTGGTGACGCCATCTTGACCATCGGTGCAGGCAGCGTCAGCCGCGCGAGCAACGAGCTGATGGTCCTGCTCGGAACGGAGCATCCGGCGCACCATGCGCATTAGCGATCCCAAAATCGTCGCCGGACTCGCAAAGCTCGATGTCGAGCTTCGCCAGGGAACTTCTCTCGCGGAATTGACTTACCTCGGTATCGGCGGCACCACCGATCTGCTTCGTATCCACAAGCATGAGAGCATTCCGTGTCTCTTGAGGCTGCTCGACGATAGCCATATTCCGCACAAGTTCCTGGGCGGTGGCTCGAACCTGCTGGTGGGCGACGGCGAATTGCCCTGGGTTGTACTGCAGCTCGTCCCTCCGGAGCCTGCCATCATTCTCGAAGGCAAGTTGGCGCACGTGGACGCCGCGGCGGACCTAGGCCGCACGGTTACGTATTGCGCGAAGCATGATCTTGGTGGAATGGAGGGCTTGATCGGAGTCCCCGGAACCGTCGGCGGTGCTCTCCGCATGAACGCCGGAGCTTACGGCATGCAGATCGGGACGTACGTCCGTGAGGTGAAGCTATACCGTGCTGCCGAAAGGAAGATTGAAATTCTCCGCGGGCATCAAATCTCTTTCGAATACCGGCACACTTCTTTTGCGCCTGATGATATGATGCTCGCGGTGACATTGGAACTACCCTCCAAACCGTTCAAAGAAATCCTCGAAGGTATTCGTATCTGCAACGAAAAACGGCGATCCAGCCAGCCGCTGGGACAGAAAAGCGCCGGCTGCATCTTCAAGAACCCTCCTGGCGCATCCGCCGGACGCATGATTGATGAACTCGGACTCAAAGGACTGTCCGTGGGCGACGCCCGCGTCAGCGACCGCCACGCCAATTTCTTCGTGAACGCAGGCAAAGCTTCCGCCAAGGACATGCTGGCGCTGATCGCCGATGTGCGCGAGCGCGTACAAAAGGCGTACGGCATCGAGCTGGAGAACGAGGTGGTGGTTTGGAACGCGTAAAGGCCATGCATCGGAATGCGGCGGCGGATGCCGATTCGTATCGGCCCGAGCTGATCGCCGACGACGAGCCGCGCTATCTGCGCCGACAAAAACCGGTTGAAATCCGCCGCAAGAAATTTTCCGGGCGGGGATGGCCGTTTTATCGCCGGTTGCTGGTTTTATCTTTCGTTGGAGTGGCGGGCGTGACGGCGGCCAGCTATGGCATGCGTTTTCTCCTGTATTCGCCCACGATGCTTCTGCTTAAGCCGGATCAGATTGAATTGACCGGCAATCACATCGTCAGCCGCGAGGCCGTGGTGCAACAGTTTGTTCACGATCAAAACCGCAGCGTCCTCCGCATTGCATTGGACACTCGCCGCAGCCAGATCGAGCAAATTCCCTGGGTCGAATCCGCCAGCGTGCAACGGATTCTGCCGAACCGGATTCGCGTCGAGCTGACCGAACGGACGCCCGTCGCCTTCGCGCGCAACGGGAACGAATTGGCGCTGATTGATGCGCACGGCGTCATCCTCGAAAGGCCCCAGGGCGAGGATCTGCGTTTTCCGATCGTCAGCGGCGTTTCGGAAGATGTGCCCCGCGACCAGCGCGAGAAACGCATGCAGGTTTACCAGGAGTTTACGAAGGGCATCGATCTCGTGCGCGCCGGGTCCTCCGAAGGTGTCAGCGAGCTCGATCTTTCGAATCCCAAGGATTTGCGTGTCGTGATGACCGGGCTGGCGGGTCCCACGGATTCGCAGGCCGTAACGATTCATTTCGGCGCGGGCGAGTTTACCGGCAAGTACAAAATGCTCGTGGACAATTTTTCGCAGTGGCAGGCGAACACCGGCCGCGTGCAGTCCATCGATTTACAGTATATGAGGCAAGTGGTCGTGAATCCAGACACGAGCACGGGCGCGGCAGCAAGAAAAACAAGATAGATTCATCGCAGGAGCGGCGGCTTGGCGAAGAAAGACAAATACCTGGTGGGGCTGGACATCGGCAGCTCGAAGACTACCGTTCTCATCGCCGAAGTAGAAGGCGAACTTGTGAAGTTCCTGGCGCTGGGGGCTGCCGAGTCCAAGGGACTTCGCAAAGGTCTGATCGTTAACCTGGATTCCACAGTCAGCTCGATTCGCCGCGCCGTGGAAGAAGCCGAGAGCGTGGCAAACGTGCCCGTCGAAGAAGCGCTGATCGGCGTGGCTGGAAGCCACGTGCGCGGCGTCAACAGCCGCGCAGGAATCACTCTGGGTAACCGGCCGCGCGACATTGAGCGCGATGACGTGCGCCGCGCTGTGGATGCCGCTCGCAATATTACCCTTCCCGAAGACCGCGAAGTTCTGCACGTTCTCCCCCACGAATTCCGGGTGGACGCGCAGGACGGTATTCGCGATGCCATCGGCATGGTCGGCCAGCGGCTCGAAGCCAACGTTCACTTGGTCACTTCGTCGGTGGCCGCCACGCAAAATCTTGTCACTGCCGCGAACCGGGCAGGCATTCTGATCAGCGACACGGTGTTGGAACCTCTTGCTTCTGCAGAGTCCTCCCTCACGCAGGACGAGCGCGATCTCGGTTGTTGCTTGCTGGACATCGGCGGCGGCACCACCGAAGTGATCGTTTACGGCGGTGGTGTGGTACGCCATACGAGTGCGGTTGCCATTGGCGGCGATCATTTTACGAATGACCTCGCCGTCGGATTGCGCACGCCGATTCCCGAGGCGGAAAGAATTAAACGCCGCCACGGCTGCGCTGCATCCGCCTTCATGAAGGCCGATGGCCCGATCGAGATCGCCAGTGTCGGCGATCGTCCGCCGCGCACGATCTTCGCGCATATGCTTACGGACATCATCGAGCCGCGCGCCATGGAATTGCTCTCCCTCATTCGCGACGATTTGCAGCGCGCCGGGCTTGACGGCCAGATTCCCGCTGGATTCGTTTTGGCGGGCGGCGGCGCGAGACTCCATGGCCTGGATGAACTCGCCGAACAGTCGTTTCATCTTCCGGTGCGCGTCGCGGAACCAAAAGGATTGGCTGACCTGCCGGAACAGGTGGCGCGGCCGGAGTATGCAACAGTCGTCGGGCTTGTGCTGTACGGCGCGAAGGTGCGGCGCAGCTCGCCGCAGCGCGCAGGAAATCTTGTATCCAAATTGAAGTCCATGTTCGCGGGCGCCTCGTGACCCTGCCCAGAAGCCGCCGGCGAACTGGAGAAGGTTGAGGAAAGCATGACAGCGAGAGACGCAGGAATCCGGATGAGCTTCAGCGAGGAGCTTCAGCCGGCCAAGATCAAAGTCATCGGTGTGGGCGGGGGCGGGTGCAACGCGGTGAATCGCATGATTCGCGCCAAGCTCGAAGGGGTCGAATTCATCACCGCGAATACCGATTTGCAGGCGCTGAAACTATCGCAGGCGCCCGTGAAATTGCAGCTTGGCGCGAAGCTCACCAAGGGCCTTGGCGCCGGCGCAAACCCCGAGGTCGGCCGCAAGGCTGCTCTCGAGGACACGGAGAAAATTATCGAGGCGCTCGAAGGCTCGGACATGATTTTCATCACCTCCGGCCTCGGCGGAGGCACGGGAAGCGGCGCGGCGCCTGTGGTCGCCTCGCTCGCGAGCGAACTGGGCGCGCTCAGCGTTGCCGTGGTAACGAAACCGTTCGCCTTCGAAGGCAAGCGCCGCATGATGCAAGCCGAGCAGGCCCTTCAAGAACTCATCGGCGCCGTTGACACCGTCATTGTCATCCCCAACGAGCGCTTGATGGACACCGTCGAGCGCGGCACCAGCTTCTTCGATGCCTTCCGTATCGCGGATGACATCCTGCGTCAGGCGGTGCAGGGCATCTCGGATATCATTACCGTGCCCGGCATCATTAACCGCGACTTCGCGGACGTGAAAGCCATCATGCATGGCCAGGGCTACGCCGTGATGGGCACTGCCGTGGCAACCGGCACGAACCGCGCCGTGGACGCGGCGAACCGCGCGATTGCCAGCCCGCTCCTGGAAGACAATTCCATCCAGGGCGCGCAAGGGATCCTAATCAATATTTCCGGCAGCTCAAGTCTGACGCTGCACGAAGTTCACGAAGCTTCCAGCGTGATTCAGAAAGCGGCGCACGAAAACGCGAATATCATTTTCGGCGCCGTGCAGGACGACAACATGAAGGACAGCGTCAAGATCACCGTAATCGCGGCAGGCTTCAAAGACGCCAATAAGAAAAACATTCTTCAGAAGCAGTCATTCCTTCCGAAGACCTGGAAGGCTGGGCGCGAGATTTCAGAAGAACCCGTGCACCACGCCACTTCAAACGTAGTTCATCAGGTGCAACAAAATGTCCGCGAGGTGAGCCACGAAGTTCCGGCGGATGATTTGGATGTGCCGACATTCCTCCGCCGCCAGGCGCAAAAGGCCTGAGGAGATTCTCAACCATTTTTTTTCACGGGCGTTCGCCGCAGCGGCCGCCCTTTGTTCTCTTGATTTGGAAAGACTCCTAAGGCAGGCGCGCGATCTGCTCGGTCATTTTCCCCACTTCGGCTTCGAATCTCTCGTAGTCACGGCTTCCGTACGGAAGCACTGTGCCCAGTCCGGAGTGAAATTCTCTCGCTCTCGTTTCCTTCACGACCATCGCAATGTTGGAGGCGCTAATCCCGGCGCCGGGAACGATGGTGATGCGGTTTCCGGCCGCTGCGACGAGTCCGGCCAGTATCGCAGCTCCTTCGAGAGCACTCTGGGCGCCACCGGATGTCAGAATTCTGCTCGCGCCAGTCGGAATGACCTCTTCGAGTGTTCGGCGCAAATCCCCGCAATCGTCGAATGCACGATGAAAGGTCAGGGGAAGAGGCCGCGCCATCGCGACAAGTTCCCTCGTTCGCTCCATATCCACCGAACCCTCACTCGTCAGAATGCCTGCGACCACCCCATCCATTCCTGCTTGCTTGGCCTCGCCGATGGAGCTCTTCATCTCTGCAAATTCAGCCTCCGAATAGACGAACTCTCCTCCACGCGGCCGGATCATTCCGAAGATAGGAATTCGCAGCTGAGCGCGTACCGCCCGCATCAGTGCGATGCTGGGCGTAACTCCTCCGATGTTCAAGTTCCCGCAGAGTTCGATACGATCTGCGCCGCCGCGCTGAGCGGCCAGCGCCGCCTCCAGTGTTTCAACGCTGATTTCGAGCAAGAATCTTCGCTTCACTGCTGCAGTCCGGAAAAAAGATTCAAGCGCGTCAGCGTGCCGTGAGACCAGTTCCAGAATATGCCTAGCAGTGCAGCAATGTTCCATCCCCAGAGGAAGAGACGCATTTCCACCGGGCTGTAGGGCCGATTTTTCCAGAGTACCCCTGCATCCAGAACAAACCACAAAGCGCCGATCGCCAGGAAGCCGGCAATGATCCAGTCTCGAAAATAGAAGTAGACCAAAGCCGTTTCGATGGTCAGGAGCCCCGCAATGAAAAGTTTAGCGGGCACTCGGCCGATTAGCGTCGCCGTCGTGCTTCGGCCGCTCAAGCGATCCGGTTCGATATCCATCACTTCACCAAAGACGTGCGAATGCATCGCAAACAGCACGCCAAATACGAAGGCTTGGCAGGGGAGCTGCGGTGACCTGTTAAGCCAGCTGCTCAGGACGAAAACGAGCAGATAGCTCGCTTGAATCAGCACATCGAACGGAGAACGGCCTTTCCATCCGAAGCGCGGCGCGTTGTAGAGGCCGACGGCCAGCAGCAGCGTCGCATACCACCACAAGATGCGTGGCCCAACGAGGAAGTAAAACGCAGCCAGAAACGGAATTTGTACGAAGGCAATCTGCCACCGCAAAGCTGCAAGCTGATCCCGCGCGCCGCACGAACCAAACAAGAGATCGCCTTCGGTGTCAACGATGTCATTAACGCCGTAGAGCAGCATTCCCAAGGGGAATAAAACAAAAAACAATCCCAGCCACAGCCTGCCCGAACGCAGGAAGTCCGCATGCCCGAGCGGCATAAGGTAGAACATCGCCGTAGTCGACCACAAACCGGGCCGGGACACTTGGATCAGAAAACTCAAGCCTGAAACGTGTTGCCGCCGGCTCTTTTCTCCGGGAAGCGTTACGGTCGTCTCTGACATTTGCCCCACTATACAGGGCTTGAACACATTCCTCGATTTCCAATTCCGTTGCGTGTGCCGAATTATCTCTTGGGATGCGAAGACTTCCGCAATGTCGCAACTTCTATCCGCAAGCAAACAACAGAACAGAATGGATGAACCTTGCTCGACTACAAGAGGCCGAAGGAGGAGAAAGCCGTGATCGAGGAGCATCCCAGCGTCACACCGAGGACCATTCCGGCGAGCACGTCGCTGAGGAAATGCATCCCCAGCACGATGCGGGACAACGCAATGCTAAGCGCCAGGAAAAACAGCGCTCCTTCCAGCGCGGGATAGAAATAGCTCAAGACCAGCGCGATGGAAAATGCCGTCATCGCATGGCCCGATGGAAAGGAGAATTGATCGGGAGGCAATATCTTCGACCAGCAGTGCGGCTCGATCTGGCAGGGCCGGAGGCGGTGGCTGAGCTTCTTCAGCGCCTTGAAAACAAAAATCCCCGCAACCGCTGCGGTGCCGGCCGCGCAGACTGCCGAGTACCGCTGCGGTCCGCCAAAGAAAAAAAGCATGATTCCGAGTCCGTACCAGATCCAGCCGTCCCCCATCCGAGTCGCGGCAATCATCCAGATCCGAAACCAGCGCGGTGCGCGCCAGCGGTTCATCCTCCGCATCAAGCGCTGATCGCGGAGTTCGATGTATCCCCAGACGCTGCGTGCCACCGCCATGGCGTCACCTCAACTTGCCCAGTTGGCCTCGAAACTCGAATCCATGTCCCACAACATTCGCCGGCGCCTTTCGCCGCTCTTCAGCTGAGCAGTCCATTTCTGGCAGAAACGAATTTCGTGGATCCAGTGATTCAGAGTGAATGCCGGAACCAGTACTGCCAGCGGCGAAGCCAGGAGAGTCCACGGCTTATCGTAAAAGAGCGATTTCACGATGCTGTACACGTCCAGCGTGAGCTTCAGGCAACTCCCGTGCTCTCCCTGGATGCGTCCCTGGCCCGCGCGCAAGCCCGCCAGGAACTCCTTCGCGGTTCGTGCACCCGGCACTTCGGTATAGGTTCGCCCCAGTCCGGCGATGGTGTGCGAATCGCTGCCTGCAATGGCAATTTTTCCCAGACGCGCTGCAAGCCTCGTGGCGCTGGCGTTTGCTTCCGGCCACATCTGTCCATTCCGCGTTTCGAACGCAGGCACGTACGATTCAAACCACCGATAATCTTGAGCCTCGCGTCGCCCCGTGAGCCCCGAGAAGATGTGGTTCGCGCTGAAGAACAGTTTCCGTTCCGTGAGGTACATCAGCAGGGCGATGAAGTCGGTTCGGCGGCGCTGGATTTCCACGTGGTCGCGCTCGGTCAGGCCATAAACGCCCAGGTGCATCTCCGTGCCGCTGGGCATTCGAACGGTGACCTCTTCGCTCAGGAAGAAGTCCGGGTGCCGGCGGAGAACTTCTGCTCCCTCAATGGAGTCATGGTCGGTCAGCGTAACGATGGACATCCCCAGGCGTTTCAGTCGGTTATAGACTTCCCTGGGGTCGCTGTACGACTCCCGGCAAATCCGGTCCAGAACCGGCGCGGTGAACATTCCGGAGGCGATCGAGTGAACATGGAGGTCGCATCGCATGACTCCATCTTCGGCTACAGATATGAACAGTCTATGAAGAAGTCACGAAATCTATATGAATGTGTCCATGGAACTTATTGAACACAAGAGGCTTAGTAGCTTATCCACATGGCATGCAGTGTGCTCTGGTCGAATGCTCATTCCCTGTGTCAGAATCGGGCCAATGAAAAGAGTGCACGTCGTTTTCCACGACGGCGGCGGGGGACATCGCAATGCCGCCGTAGCCCTGCAAACCATCGTTTCGGAACAAAAGCGCGACTGGCAGATCGAGCTCATCCAGTTTCAGGACCTCACGGACCGGCTCGATGTGTTGCGCAAGCTCACGGGAATCCGCATCCAGCAGCAGTACAACATTTTGCTGCAAAATGGCTGGACGCTCGGCAGCACCGGCCTCCTTCGCGTGCTGCAGACAGCCATCCGTCTGTTTCATCGGCCGTTAGTCCGTTTGCTCGAAAGGTTCTGGCGCGCTCATCCGGCAGACCTTCTCGTTTCCGTGATTCCCCATTTCAATCGACAGATCTGTGAGAGCTGGACGAACGTCTACCCCGGCCGTCCCTTTGTCACTCTCATCACAGACCTGGCAGACTTTCCGCCGCGCTTTTGGATTGAGCCCATCTCGGAGCAATACGTCATTGCTGGGACAGAAAAGGCCGCCGAGCAGGCTCGCGCACTTGGACACGACGACTCTCATATCTTTCGAACCTCAGGAATGATCCTGCGCCCCGATTTCTACGTGGCCGAAAATTACGATGTGGCGGAGCTGCGCAAACAGATGGGGCTGCGCCCAGATCTCGCTACGGCAATCGTTCTCTTCGGCGGGCATGGTTCGAAAGTCATGTATGACATCACCGACCGCTTGGACGCCGCGAATCTGCCGCTGCAGCTCATGCTGATCTGCGGCCGCAACGAAGAGTTGGCCGCAAAGCTGCGTGCTCGCCCGTGGAAAATGCCCGTACACATTATTGGCTTCACAAAGGAAGTGCACAAATTGATGCATGCCGCAGATTTTTTGATCGGCAAGCCCGGCCCCGGCAGCATTGCGGAAGCCATGGTCCGGAAACTCCCAGTGCTGATCGAATGCAATGCGTGGACGCTTCCGCAAGAGCGCTACAACGCAGAATGGGTCAAAGAGAAGCGTGTGGGCATCGTGCTGAAGAGTTTTCGAGAGGTGGTCGCCGGAGTTCGGCGGATGCTCGAGCCTGCAGACCTGGCCGAGTTCAGGAAAAATGTGGCGGCGCAGGAAAACCGCGCCATCTTTGAAATCCCGGAAATTCTCGCAAAGCTCCTCGGCGAAACCTCTGCCGATTCTCCTCCATCAAAGCCCGCACACTCCGCTACTCGCGCTTTGTAGGGCGCAGCACACCCGAACTCATTGCTTGGAACCAAAAACTTAAAACTAATTTTAACGCTGGGCATGCTCTGCGCGCCCCGGGTGCGGGAATCGCGGGCCGGCGTTCGAATTATTGGCTGGCGTTTGCATGTGGGGTTTGGCGCAAGTCTTCGTCCACCAGCGCGACGCGAATTTCTTCGAATCGCACATCTTCACGCACCCAGTACTCAAATGCGATTCCGCGCAATGGCAGTAGCATCCGCTCACACGGATTCTGCAAAGCAGCGCCGGGGTGTCCGCCAGAACGGTGGCGGAGCAGGCGAAGAGCGCTACTGCCGCGCAAACTAGTTTGCGAGTGAAGATCCACCGACGAACACCATTGCGGAATGGCCGTGGCATGGATGCATTCTGTAGGCACGGGGAAAAAAAACCGATAGCTCGCAAAGCCTGCGAATACCGTTACCCGGGTTCTAGAACCAGCTCAGTGGGAGAATTGGCGACGCAAGTCTGAGCGGCCTTCCCCTTTCAGACTGCAAGCAGTTCCAATATGAATCAAGAGGACGGATTTGGCGCGGTTGCGTGTTCGAACGAACGAATCAACGTAAAGATAAGAAGCAACTTAACGGCGACTAGCCCGGGAAATACATTGGTGCAGGCCGTGCAATAGGGCAGGCGTGGGCGCGTTCCACATGACGAGATGTAAAGAGAGACAAGCGAGGGGGAAGGGGCTTGCTTGTCACTTTTTGCAGATCGTTCCCACCTGCCTCTGAGAGGGAAGCTAGGATGGATGACCCCACGCGCTGGTGTGAAAACGACGCCAGCAACGGAACGCGCCTTCCGGGGCTCTCGGTTCCCAAGCGGGGGCCCCACTTTTTTGTCCCGCCGACGTAAATGCGATCCGCTTTTTCGCCCTATCGACTCGAATCTAATCCACGAAAACTGCCCATCTAGTTGACCTTGCGATTCACCGCGATTCGCGCTTGCGCCAGCACGTGCTCGACCTGCGTCTCGCGCAATCGCGACGCGTCATATTCAAATGACAATTGGTTGTTCGCTTCGTCGACCCGGAATCGGCGCAAGCCGTAGGTGTTTGCGAATTCGCCGAGCCTGCGGAGCTGCTCCGGCGTAAGTGGAGACTGCACTTCGTAGGTAACCTCGACGAGTGTCATGGCGGCATTATACCAGCCGCCGCGAATTCCGAGACATAGCCGGATGCAACCTCAATTCATCTAATATTGAGCCATGTCAGATTCCTCTCCCGTTCCCAAACCGCCTCTCCCCGGTTTGCCGGTTCTCCCGGCCACTCCGAAGGTAAAGGACCCCATCTGCGGCATGATGGTCGACCCCCAGAAATCTGCTGCCAAAGTCGAGCACGGGGGCATGAACTACTACTTCTGTTCGGCCCGGTGCGCGGAGCGATTCGAAAAGAATCCGGAGAAATCCCTCGCCGCTCCCGGAATGGCCGGTATGGAACATCATTCGTCCCCGCCGGTAGACGATGTAAATAAGCATTCCGGGCCGACAGCGCCAGCAAGTGCTTCCTCGAAGACTGCGCGCTACACCTGCCCGATGCATCCGCAAATCGTGCAGATCGGCCCAGGCACTTGCCCGATCTGCGGCATGGCACTCGAGCCCATGGATGTTTTTGCGGAAGTGGAAGCCGATCCCGAATACGACTCCATGCGCCTGCGCTTCTGGATCAGCGCTGCGTTGTCGTTGCCGCTTTTGCTCCTGTCCATGTTTGGCGAAGCGCTCGGCGTGCATCTTGCACCAACTGTGAGAAACGGAATCGAATTCCTTCTTGCTACGCCCGTGGTGCTGTGGGGAGGCTGGCCGTTTTTTCAACGCTTCTGGGGATCGCTTGTAAGTCGCAGTCCAAATATGTTCACGTTGATTGGCCTGGGCACCGGCGCGGCCTATTTAAGTAGTGTTGTTGCAACTCTTGTCCCTGGGCTCTTCCCGGCTTCCTATCGGGACATGCACGGCGCCGTCCCAGTCTATTTCGAAGCGGCAGCCGTGATCACGACGCTGGTCCTGCTGGGGCAAGTTCTGGAATTGCGCGCCAGACAGCGAACCAGCGGAGCAATTCGCGCACTGCTCAATCTCGCGCCCCAGCAAGCCCATCGGCTCGCTCTGGATGGAACAGAAAAAGATGTTGCGCTCGATCAGGTAAAGCCCGGCGACCGCTTGCGGGTTCGCCCCGGCGAGCGTGTGCCCGTCGATGGAGTGGTTCGCGAAGGTGCCAGCGCTGTTGATGAATCCATGGTTACTGGCGAACCCATGCCCGTCGAAAAAACCGCAGGCGACAAAGTCATCGGCGGCACGCTGAATACCAGCGGAAGTTTTGTGATGGAAGCGGAACGCGTTGGCAGTGAAACCATGTTGGCGCAAATCGTGAAGCTCGTCAGCGAAGCCCAGCGCAGTCGCGCACCGATGCAGCGCCTGGCCGACAAAGTTTCCGGCTATTTCGTTCCTGCGGTCGTCGTGGCCGCGATGCTCGCGTTCCTTGGTTGGGCCTTTTTTGGTCCCGAGCCCCGCCTGGCGAACGGTTTGGTCGCAGCAGTAGCAGTCCTGATCATCGCCTGCCCCTGCGCACTCGGCCTCGCGACTCCGATGTCCATCATGGTCGCCGTCGGCCGCGGAGCACACGCAGGCGTTCTCGTCCGCAACGCAGAAGCTCTTGAAACCCTTGCCAAAGTGGACACCCTCGCGATCGACAAGACTGGCACGCTCACTGAAGGCAAGCCAAGCGTTGGTAACGTTGTGGTCTTCGGCGAGAACTCACTCTCGGCCGATGACTTGCTCCGATTCGCCGCGAGTCTTGAACGATCGAGCGAGCATCCTCTGGCACGCGCAATCGTCAGGGCTGCGCAGGAGAAAGGTTTGCCTTTGGCGACGGCATCGGATTTCCAATCCTTTCCCGGTGCCGGCGTGCAGGCCCGCGTGGAAGGTCTGGAAGTGATCGCGGGAACTGGCAAGTTCCTTAAATCGCGCGACGTCGATTTACCGGCCGGGCGAAAACTGGGAGTGCTCACTAGCAACGCTTCATCGGTCAGCATCGTTCACGTCGCCATAAATCAAAAAGCGGCCGGTGCCATCCTGCTGACGGATCAAATCAAGGAATCCACTCCAGAAGCAGTCCGCGCGCTGCAGGCGGACGGAGTAAAAATTGTGATGTTGACGGGCGACCGCCGCGAGGCCGCCACTTTGGTTGCAAACTCCCTCGGCATACAGGAAATCGAGGCTGAATTCCTGCCACAACAGAAGGCAGAGGTAATTCAACGCCTCAGGAAGCAAGGGCGCGCTGTAGCGATGGCTGGCGACGGAATCAACGATGCACCAGCATTAGCCGCAGCCGACGTCGGAATCGCCATGGGTACCGGCACCGACGTAGCCATCGAAAACGCCGGTATCACGCTGGTGAAGGGCGACCTGCGCGGCATCGTTCGCGCCCGCAAGCTAAGCCGCGCGACGGTCCGCAACATCAAGCAAAACCTTCTCTTCGCGTTCCTCTACAACGTCATCGGCATTCCCATCGCCGCGGGCGTCCTCTATCCAACTTATGGCTTGTTGCTCAGTCCCATGCTCGCCAGCGCCGCGATGAGCTTCAGCTCCGTTTCCGTCATTGCCAACGCATTGCGGCTGCGCAAAGTCTCTCTTTAGTGCCGGGTTGAGTCCGGATTGCGTGTTCAGGAAGAAAACTAGGTCTGCCCGAGAATTGCGTCGAAGTACGCGAGCATTTCCGGCGAATCCCACTGCTGAAAGCCGATAAATTTGCGCGCTATCTTGCCGTTGCGATCGATGACGTACGTTTCGGGATACATCGAGGTGCCGTAGGTTTGAGCGATCGGCGAGTGATTATCCTTGGTAGCCGGGTCGCGGTAGGTGGGAAAGGTCACGCCCTGGTCGCGCAGAAATCTCTCATAAGCAGCGGCGTCCTCGTCGGCAGCGACGCCTAGGATCACGCCGTTGCGTGGGGCGATGTGTTTCTGCAGCCGATTCAGCCCGGGGGTCTCTTCCACGCAGGGCGGGCACCAGGTCGCCCAAAAATTCAGCACGACAATCTTGCCCTTGTAGTCCGAGAGGCGCCCCGGCTTCCCGGAAATCTCCAACGAGAACTCCTTCGCGGGTTTACCGGCAATCGAGTCTTCGCCCTGCCGGTAGCTCGGCATGGCAAAAAGCACCAAAACTCCCAGCGCGGCCAGAACTGCGCCCCATGTCACGATTTTTCGACCGATTTCCATCAAATGCTATACTAGCCCATCGGCCCCAGAACGGAAACAACCCTCAATCGCAACCAACACATGCCTAACGCACCGGCCACTGCCGCCACCAGCCGTTCTGCCCTCATCAGCGCCATCGTTCCCGCGCGTAATGAAGAGGCATCCATCGCTGCGTGCATCGATTCGCTGGCTTGCCAGCCCGAGATCAGCCAGATTCTCGTCGTGAATGACCAATCGACCGACAAAACTGCAGAAATTGTTCGCGGGCTCATGGCCACTGTCCCGAACCTTCGCCTTCTGGAAACGCAAGGCGTTCCAGAAGGCTGGGTCGGCAAAAACCATGCGGTTGCTCTCGGTGCTAGAGAAGCGACAAATCCGTGGTTGCTGTTCACCGATGCCGACGCCGAGCACGAACCCGGAGCCGCCGCGAGAGCCTTGCAGGCTGCTCAAGAATCAAATGCCGCCCTCGTTTCTTTCTCGCCGGAGCAAGTCATGGAAAAGTGGTACGAGAAAGCCTTGATTCCCTTCATTTATTGCCGGCTGGCCAGAAAATTCAGCTACGACGCGGTGAATGATCCTGCTTCTCCAGACGCCGCGGCCAACGGCCAATTTCTTATGATTCGGCGCGACGCCTACGATGCCGTCGGCGGCCACGCCAGCGTTACCGCAGAAGTCCTGGAAGACGTAGCCCTCGCGCAGCGCGTCAAATCAGCGGGCTACCGCCTCGTGTTTCGTTCCGGCAAGGGAATCGTCCGCGTCCGGATGTACCGCTCTTTCGCTTCGATGTGGGAAGGCTGGACGAAAAATCTCTACAAGCTGATAGGTGGGACGCCCAAAGCTGTTCTCCGCGAAATGGACTCCACGTTCCCATGGATTGTGGTTCTAGTTCTGCTGCTGGGGATCAAGTTTCCCTTCGCCCTGTTTGCCGGCGCATGGCTCCTCATTTTCCGCCAGATCAACTATGGATCCGAGTTGACCCGTAACCAATTCCCCTTTTCGCTCATCCTCTATTACGTACCCGCAGTTGGGTTGTACGCAGGCGTGCTCTGGGCCTCCTACCGGCGTCACGCCCGAGGTACGGTCGAATGGAAAGGCCGCGAATACCCCGTGCAAGCCGGGGGTAGGTTAAAATAGATGGAGTTCTGGCTACTCCACAGCGGCTAAGGCGCAATGGTTCTGATCACACGAAAAATCGAGTTTTCCGCTTCGCACCTCTACCACAACCCGAATTTCTCGGCGGAGGAGAATCGCCGCGTCTTTGGGAAGTGCAACAATCCCCATGGCCACGGCCACAACTACACGCTGGAGGTAACCGTTGCTGGCGAGCCGGACCCGGTAACAGGCATGGTCCTCGACCTGAAAGAATTAAAGGAGATTTTGGAGCGCGAAGTGATGCAGCGCATGGACCACCGCCATTTGAACTACGAAGTCCCTGAGCTCGCCGGCCAGATCCCAACCTGCGAGAACATCGCGCAGGTGCTCTGGCGACTCCTCGATCCCAAGATCACGCGCGGCAGATTGCACCACGTGCGCCTCTACGAATCGCCGGACCTTTTCGCCGATTGTTATCGCAACGGTGCCGCTGCGGCAGGGAAGCAATGAGCAGCGCGCTCAAGGTCGAACTCGGCCGCCGGTACCGTTTTTCGGCATCACATCGGCTGCATACCGCGCATCTAAGTAAAGAGGAGAATAACCGCGTCTTTGGGAAATGCAGCAATCCTTACGGCCACGGCCACAATTATGTCTTGGAGGTCAGCCTGTCAGGAGACGTGGACCCAGCCACGGGCATGATCGCGAATCTCGCGGACCTTGACGCCTTCGTGACGGACCATGTGCTCGAAGACTTCGATCATAAGTCGCTCAACGAAGATATCCCGGCGTTTCGCGATCGTGTGCCTACCACCGAGAATGTGTGTATCGAGATCTTTCGACGCCTGAAATCTTTCCCCAAGGCCAGGCTCGAACGCATTCGAGTCGCAGAGACCGGGAAGAACAGTTTCGAGTACGCAGGGGACAATCCAGAAGGGAATCGGCCGTGACCAAACCCACCGAAGAAATCCTGCTCAATGACAGCAAGGAGCTTGACGCGCGGAGGATCGCCTGCCACGTGCGCGAAATCATCAAACTGGTTGGCGAAGACCCGAATCGCGAGGGACTGCGCAAGACCCCGGAGCGCTTCGAAAAGGCCTTCAAATTTCTCACCAGCGGCTATCATCAGAACATTGACCACCTTCTCAACGGCGCCACCTTCACCGTCGCCTACGACGAGATGGTCATCGTGAAAGATATCGAGTTCTTCAGCCTCTGCGAACACCATCTGCTCCCGTTCTTCGGCAAAGCCCATGTCGCTTACCTGCCGAACAAGCGTGTGCTCGGGCTCAGCAAGATCGCCCGCCTGGTGAACATGTTTGCCCGCCGCCTGCAGATTCAAGAGCGCATGACCAGCCAGATCGCGGAGGCCATTCAAGACAAAATCAGCCCCGAAGGTGTCGGCGTCATCATCGAGGCGCGCCACTTGTGCATGCAGATGCGCGGCGTTGAAAAGCAACACGGCTCGGCCGTGACCAGCGCCATGCTTGGCGGTTTCCGCCACAATAAACAGACCCGCGACGAGTTTTTATCGCTGGTCCGCACAAAGAATTCCTGACATTTGAGACCATTAGTCCGCGAGCCTGACGATCTGCGGCATCTTTCTCGTCACGCGTTTCGCCGTCGTGCCGCTCGCGCACGTCGAACCCGTGCGCGGTTGCCACAGGTGCGGTCGTTACACCAGCGCTTGATTCTCGCTTTCGTGGGATCATGGAAAATCCATCGGCAGTCCGAATTCGCGCAAATCTTGATGCGCTGCAAATCGCCCTTCGCCAGCGTTTCTCCCAGCGAGGCGGCAATCCGTGCGATCGCCCAGCTCCAATCGCTCTTCACCGGTACGAGTTCGGTGCGGAACCCAATTTGGTTCTGGACGAGTTTCTGCCGAGCCGGTACTTTCAATGCTTGGTTCAATTTTGAAAGTTCTGCGGAACCCGGCGAACGTCCGGCGGCCAGTTTTTCGGCGACTCGGCGGAGCAGGCTGCGCAATTCCGCCAATTCGCGGCGGGGAACAGCGCTCGACGGCGCGGGATGCAGCTTCCAATGTTTAAGAAACGCAGTCAGCCACTGGGGGTTTGCAAGATGCTCCGTGCGTTTCCCGAAGCCATCCCATTCTTCGCTGTTGGCCAGGTCGATCCAGGGCGCCGCGTTCCCGAACCCTTTGGCCTGAAAAATGTCGCGTTGTGTCATTGCTGTAATGGGTTAAAGTAAGTTGACTCGATACAGAAAATCAGCTAGAATCCGGTAATGAGTATAGCAGTGATGATCCATTACGACAACCGGATCGTTCCGGCCCTTGGGATAACTCGCGCTGCGGTTCAAGGATGACTCCATGTCTGCGAAATCAGCAACCGTCGTAGCGGAACTTGCAACCAGCCCGGCCGTGGCGCGCCCCCGCCTGAATCGCGCCATGGTGCTCTTTTCCTTTCTCTCGATCTACCTGATCTGGGGCTCCACGTATCTCGCCATCCGCTACGCCGTGGAGACCATCCCCCCGCTCTACACCGCCGGAATCCGGCACCTCATCGCCGGCCTGATTCTTCTGGCGTGGTGCCTTGCCAAGCGCCTGCGGCCCACCTGGGCGCAAGTCCGCGCCAGCTTCATCATCGGCGCTTTCTTCTTTCTCGGTGGCCACGGCTCCTTGCACTGGGCGGAGCAGAAGGTTCCTTCAGGCCTCGCCTCTCTCCTCATCGCCAGCGAGCCTCTCTGGGTATTCTTGCTTTTTGCCATCGCTGCCAAGCGCTGGCGCTCCAATGCAACGCTGCTGGCCGGCCTCGTTCTGGGATTCGGAGGCGTGGGCCTCCTCATGGGGAGAAGCGCTCTCAGCGCGGGCCCCGGTGTATTCCTCGGCTCGCTCGCCATCCTTGTTGGCGCGGTTTCCTGGTCCGTGGGGATTGTGTATTCCCGGCAATCGCATCTCTCCGGCCATCCGCTCCTGCTCACAACGCTATCTCTGCTGGCCGGCTCTCTTCAATTGCTTCTGGCCGGCACCATCGCCGGCGAGTATCGCGGCTTCTCGTTTGCCGTTGTCACCACTCGTTCGTGGCTGGCTCTTGGCTACCTCATCTTTTTCGGCTCGGTGGTGGCCTTCACCGCCTATAACTGGCTCCTCGAACACTACTCGCCCACGCTTGTCGCCACCCACACCTACGTCAATCCGATCGTTGCCGTCCTCCTCGGATGGCTCGTCGCCGGCGAGGCGGTCACACTCAACGTCCTCCTTTCCACTGCCCTGGTCATTGGAGCCGTCATGCTGGTGGATCGGGGTACCACGCTTCTGAAACAGAGCCCCTGAGACAACGGGAATCCGCTGTTTGTTCCTGAAGCAAAAAGAGCGCCGCTCTATCGAACGGCGCTCTCTTCTGCAGTTCGCTTGAATCGTTTCGCGGTTACATCTTTGCGATCTCCACCGAAGCTCGAGTGGACTCCCAGTCCATCCGAAGAGCGCATCCTCCGGATGTCTTGTCAAACGCGATCGTGAAATTCTCGGCCGCAGCGGGCAAGGCCGATGCCTTCATTTCGATGCGCGCCAAATCGTTCTCAGGACCGGGATAGTTTGTCCCCCACTCACCGGTTTTCTTGCTGATAACCAGCGTCCACTTGTCCTTGTTGGGGATCGTGAAGATCGTGTAACTCCCCGCGGGAACGTGCGTACCGCCCACCATCAGGTCCGATGTCGTCACGAAAGTAGTGGCTTCATTCGCCCCCGTGCGCCACACCTCGCCGTAGGGCACCAAACCACCGTAAATCTTCCGCCCCTTCGCCCGCGGACTCGAGTAATCCACGGTAATCGTCTTGCCATCCGCAAGCGTGCACGTCGCCTTCGCCGCCGGACTCGGCCGCGCTGCTTTGTCCGCCTGCGCGGATCCCAGCGCCGCCATGAACCCCAGTGTCAGACAACCTACCGCCAAAACCGCGAATTGCTTTCTCATTTCTTCTTCCCCCTTGAGCTGTGCCCCAGCATTGAACCTAATTTGCCCGGTGAACGCAATACGGAATGCATTCACCCTCATAAGACGGCCGCCGCAGAGACTAGTCTCACGCCATCCGATGGTGAAGCTTGCGAAAGCCGGGAAAAGGGGCTAAACGTAGTTTTTGCCCCCACTTTTTGGAGACACCGATTTCGGAGGTTCCGATGACGGAGACACGACGTCACATGTTGACCACCTTTCTCGGCACCGCCGTAGTCTTGCCCGTGGAACCTCTGCTCAGCTGGCTGCAAGGGGCTGCACCTGCGATCAAGCCTTTTCCGTATCCGAATGGGCGCGATCCCAATGCTCCTCCGGGATTGGACGATCCCACTACGATCGACAGGAAGGCTATCGAGTTGGAGCACCGAAAGGAACTCCGCGCGGACGTTGCGAAGCTCTATGACATGGTCGTCGAATTGAAAGAGCAAGTCGATAAAATGGATGCGAATTCCACGTTTTCAATTCCCGTGATCAAGAAGACGCAACAGATCGAGAAATTAGCGAAGCAAATCAAAAACCTTGCAAAGGGCTAGCCTCTGGAGCGAAACACGTACGCCAAATTTGGCTCGCCGTCGATGATCTGACATTCCTTTACACCTTCAACAAAGTTGTGTTAGCCTGAATGGGTCGAAGAGAAGAGGAAAATTTCAGGGGAAGACGGAGAGGGGCCTTGAGCGCACCGAAATCAGTGTTGATCGAACAGTTCCGAACCCATGTCAAGGACACAGGCTCGCCCGAAGTGCAGATTGCGCTTCTCAGCGAGAGGATCAACTATCTGACCACGCACCTCAAGTCCCACGTGAAAGACCATGCATCGCGCCGCGGTTTGATCATGATGGTCAATAAGCGCCGCCGATTGCTGGACTATCTGAACCGCCGCGACCCGGATCGGTACCGCGAGATTGTTGATCGTCTTAGCCTGCGCAAGTAATCGCCCATTCGTTTCGATACAAATTGGGCGGTATCCACTGCGTTCTCACGAACTGACACATTCCACACGGAGTCTGTCGCCAGGCGTCCGGCTGAAGTAGTGCCGGAGTTTTCTCGTGGTGTAGTCCATCGCGCCTCGTCTTGAAGCAGCTCTCGCCTCTTTTCTTCCATCTCGAAGCAGAGACAGGTTCTCCGAGCAATCGCTACCGCTCCAACGCGGAGCCAAAGGATACGATTTATGTCTGAAAATACTGTTACACCCGCTCCTCACCAGGTGACCGTCGAAGTTGGAGGACGGCCGCTCGTCCTCGAAACCGGAAAAATCGCAAAGCAGGCCAACGGCGCTATTACCGCGCGCTACGGCGACACGGTCGTCCTCACCACCGCTTGCATGGCCTCGGCGATGAATGACCGCGATTTTCTTCCTCTCACCGTGGACTACCGCGAAAACACCTACTCCGCCGGAAAAATTCCCGGCGGTTTCTTCAAGCGCGAAGGCCGCCCCTCGGAAAAAGAAGTTCTCACTTCCCGGCTGATTGACCGCCCGATGCGCCCGCTCTTCCCCGAATCCTGGCGCAATGAAACCCAGATTGTCTCCATGGTGCTCTCCGCGGACAGCGAGAACGATCCCGACGTCATTGCCGTAACCAGCGCCTCGGCTGCGGCGTATTGCTCGGACCTGCCGTTTGAGAAGCCCATCGCCTGCGTCCGCGTCGGATTGCTCGATGGCCAGTTGGTGATCAATCCCACCGTCGCCGACCAGAAGAAAAGCTTGATGAATATCATTATCGCCGGTACGGAAGAAGCCATTGTCATGGTGGAATCCGGCGCTCTCGAAGTTTCCGAAGAAGCTGTCGCGGACGCTCTCGAGTTCGGCCACGCGCAGATCAAGAAAATCGTCGCCGCCATCAAGGAACTTCACGCGCAGCTCAAGCCCAAGAAAGTCGTCGTTCCGCCCCTTCCCTTCGACGAAAACATTTACAAGGACCTCCAGAAAAAATACGGTGACCGCCTACACGACGCGGTGAACACCGAGAAGCATCCGAAAAAAGAAAGCTACCACCTCATCGATGCCCTCAAGGAAGAGATTCTCAAAACCATCCCGGAAGAGCCCAAAAAGGAAATGGACGAGAAGCGCACTCTCACCAAGCGCGCTTTTGAACGCCTCCGCGAGAACATCTTCCGTGACGACGTTCTCAATAAGCGCCGCCGTCCCGACGGCCGCGCCTTTGACAAGATCCGCCAGATCACTTGCGAAGTCGGCTTGCTCCCCCGCGTTCACGGCTCTGCGCTTTTTACTCGCGGCGAAACCCAGGCGCTCGCCACTCTCACTCTTGGCACCAAGGAAGACATGCAGCGTCTCGACCTGCTCTTCGCGCAGGATCAGTTCAAGCGCTTCATGCTGCACTACAACTTCCCGCCCTTCAGCGTTGGTGAGGTAAAGTTCCTTCGCGGCCCCGGCCGCCGCGAAATCGGCCACGGTGCGCTCGCCGAGCGCGCCCTCGCGAATCTGCTTCCGGCCGAAGAAGAATTTCCGTACGCCATGCGCCTGGTCTCCGACATCCTGGAGTCCAACGGCTCCTCTTCGATGGCCACCGTCTGCGGCGGTTCGCTGGCCCTTATGGACGCCGGCGTGCCTCTCAAGGCGCCCTGCGCCGGCATTGCCATGGGCCTCGTCGTTGGCGAGGATCATAAATACTCCATCCTCACCGATATCGCCGGTGCCGAAGACCACTACGGCGACATGGACTTCAAGGTCGCGGGCACGCGCAGCGGCATTACCGCTTTGCAGATGGACATCAAGGTTCTCGGCATCAGCATTCAGATGATGCGCGAAGCGCTCGCCCAGGCGAAAAAGGCCCGTTTCGAGATCCTCGACACCATGGAACAGACCCTGAGTGCGGGACGCCCGCAGATTTCCGCCTACGCTCCTCGCCTCTTCAAGTTGAAGATTCCCCAGGACAAGATCCGCGACCTCATCGGTCCGGGCGGCAAGAAGATCAGGTCCATCATCGAAGCCACCGGCGTCAAAATTGACGTTCTCGAAGACGGCACCGTGCACATCTTCTCCACCAGCGGAGCCGGCGGCGATGCGGCCTTGCAGATGGTCCGCGACGTCACCGCCAGCGCCGAAATCGGCAAGACCTATCTCGGCAAAGTCGTTCGCCTCGCGGAGTTCGGCGCCTTCGTCGAGCTATTCCCCGGCACCGACGGCCTTCTGCACATCAGCGAAATCTCCGAACATCGCATCCGCGACGTCCGCGACGAGCTGAAGCTCGGCGACCAGGTCCTGGTAAAGGTTCTCTCTATCGAGGGCAACAAAGTCCGCCTTTCGCGCAAAGCCCTCATCAAGGAAGCCCGCGAGAAGCAGCAGAAAGCAGCCGCTGGCGGCGGAGGCGCCACCTCCTCCTCGTCCGAAGGCGGCTCCGGCGGCGATTCCGGCTACCACGAATAACGGTTCCAACTAGTTCGCGCAAGGGCGCCCCGATTGGTCGGGGCGCCCTTCTTTTTTGGTGTGCCGAGCATGTTCGATCGCTTGGGGGTGAAAGTCCCCTACCCAACTTGATGGAGGTGAAGGGTTAGTGAAGCGCAAGGACGTCGTCGCGAGGCGAGGTCTGA
>Ga0209056_10000880_pt1 | contig 33286 bp, 32 predicted proteins | sample GraSoiAngelo_114_FD_185876 | JGI IMG/M metagenome (GOLD analysis project Ga0209056, IMG submission 185876) | Grasslands soil microbial communities from the Angelo Coastal Reserve, California, USA - 14_0903_13_40cm (SPAdes) (version 2) | ecosystem: Environmental > Terrestrial > Soil > Grasslands... | reverse complement strand
CACGTTGAACGCGGGTAGCCGCTCGACATCGGCCGCGTCGCGAATCGGCCGTTCGATGTGCGGCCCTTCTCCCGCCGTGAAACTCAGACCCAGGCGCAGTGGCTCGAAGGGGAGCAGGATGTCCGCGAAGATGATCGCGGCATCCACGCCCAGGCGGTGGACGGGCTGCAGCGTGACCTCGGCGGCGAGCTCGGGATTACGGCACAGATCGAGAATGGAATGGCGCTGCCGGAGCTTGCGGTATTGCGGCATGTACCGACCCGCCTGCCGCATGAACCAGACCGGGGTGACGTCGGTGCGCTCCCGACGGCACGCTTTAAGAAACCGCAGGCTGCGGGGCCTCGTGAGCGATGAGAATCGTGTCGCCTTCCAATTTCACCTGAAATGCCGTCACCGGATGGACGGGCGGGCCGCCGAGCACGCGGCCGGTCTCGAGTGAAAAGACGCCTTCGTGCCACGGGCAGGTCACGGCACACCGTGCGGTGTCCACCGTGCCTTCTGAGAGACTCGCGCGCGCGTGGGTGCAGCGATTCGCGATCGCGTACACCGTGCCGTTCACGTTGAAGAGCGCGACGGCCTCATTCGCGGCGTAGACGCGCTTGGCGCTGCCCGGCGGCAGCTCCGCCAGACTTGCGACCGGCGTGAAGCCGTCGGCCCGCGCGGGCCGCCGCGCCACCGCCTGCGCCGCGCCGGCGCCGCCGAGGGTGTCGAGCATGTCCCACAGCGACATCTGGACGCAGGTGAACGTGGGCGTATCGCGTAGCGTGTAGGACGACGCCTCGCTCTCCCGAAGCTCCATCACGAGATCGAGGAACTCGCCCGGGTTGTCGCCCTCGAACGCGACGATGAACTCCTGATCGTCCAGCCCATAGGAGTACGTCGTGTTCAGGCGAATCGTCGGGTATTTGCGGCCGATGCGGACGTGCTCGTCCATCATGCGCTGGCGTTCGGGCTTGGGGAGCGCGTACCAGGCGCGCGTCTTGATGAACGGATACACGAAGAGGTACTTCGCCGCACTCGGCCGGATGACGAGCCGCTGCTCGTGCCCCGAATCGGGGGGGGCAGGGAACTCGTAGATCGACCGCCGCGTCATCGCGAGATAGCTGTACGGGACGGAGAGGTAGGCGCCCAGATCGGTGCGGTTGAGCGCCGTCTGCAGCTCGACCAGCGCATCGAGGTCCTCGGCGACCTGCCACAGCAGGAAGTCCGTGTCGCCCCGAATCCCCACCAGGCCGTACGGCCGGAGCAGCAACCGCCCGTTGTAGCGCTCGAGCGTCTCGCCGAACTCGAGCTTGGCAGAAGCCTGGCGCTCGGCAGTCAATCGCCGCCAGGCGGGATCCAGCTTATAGAAGGCGTAGCGAACGACTTGGCGTTTTTCGGCCGGCGGAGGGGCAGCCATGAGCGGAATCTAACGAAGGTTCTGCTGGCCGCGCTCCCGGCGATATGTCTTGATCACGAGGTAGGTCAGCCAACTAAAGACCCCCAGCGGGAGCACCACCATCACCAGCGAGCTCAAGAAATAGATCAGATCGATGTGCTGATTCATCGGCCGATGAACCGGCGCAGGTGGCGCAGGTAGTACGTGAGACCCGCCCCCAACGCGGCGAAACCGATGCCCAGCACCATCTGCCCACGCCATAACGCCCACAGCGCAAACCCGCCGCAGAATACAATGCCGGTCGTAATGAGCGCGCGATGAAACGGAATCATGGCGCGGCTACGCTGTCACCTTGTCGAGCACCATCAACGTCAACAGCGCCGGCAAGTAGAGGATTGAAACGAAGAAGAGACGCCACGCCCGGGCCGGGGTCGCAGCGACGAGCAGTCCGGTGCCCGCGACGACGTACGCCAGTCCGAGGACGAGGGCGCCGAAGAAGTACCACGCCCCCGTTACGCCGAGCAACGTGGGCAACAGGCTGATCGGCAGCAGGGCCATCGCATACAGCAACGCCATCCGGCCGGTCTCCCGGCCGTCGTCATCGGCGACGCTGAGCATCCGTAAACCGCTGGCGCGGTAGTCCTCGCGGTACAGCCACGCCAGGGCGAGGAAGTGCGGCAGCTGCCACAGGAACAGGATCCAGAACAGCGCGGCGACCGCCGCGCCCAAGCTACCGCCGGCCGCGGTCCAGCCGCCCACGATCGGCAACGCGCCCGGCACGGCGCCGACCAGGGTGTTGAGCGACGTTTTTCGCTTCAGCGGCGTGTAGAGCAGCACGTAGCTCGCGAACGTGAGCGCCGCGAGCGCGGCCGTGAGCAGATTGACCGTCGCGGCCAAGTAGATGACGCCGGCCGCCGTGATCGCCGAAGCAAACCAGATCGCCGCGCGCGGGCTCAGGCGCCCCGACGGCAGCGGCCGGCGCCGCGTGCGGGCCATGCGGGCATCGACGTCGCGCTCGCGAATCTGATTCCACGCGTTGGTCCCGCCCGCAACGAGGGCAGTCCCGATCAGCGTGTTCGCGAGCAGCAGCAGGTTGACGTGATCGCGCGCGCCCAAATAGAAACCCGCCGCGGCGGTCAACAGCACCAGCTGCGTGATGCGCGGCTTGGTCAGCTCGAGGAGCGCTACCAGACTTTCTCCATGATGACCGTGGTCACGAGGATCGCGGCGAGCGGCAAGGGCACGATGAAGATCAGCCGCAGCCGCCAGCGCTCGAACTTGAGATGCATGAAGAACAGCGCGACGAGCATTGCCTTCCAGATCGCCAGAATGAGCAGCAGGATCAGCTTCAGGTTGCGCGCCACCGGAAGCTCGAAGGCCAACAACACCTCGGCGATCGTCATCACGAACAGGTACAACCAGATCAGCATGTAATTCGGTCGAACGTGCGTCGTCGGGGTGGTCATAGGGCGCTGGGCCTCAGATCAGGTAGACGATCGTGAACAGGATGATCCATACCAGGTCGACGAAGTGCCAGTACAACCCAATGACTTCGATGCCGCGGTAGTCCTGCGGCGAATACTTCTCCGGCAGCACCTTGGTGAAATAGAGATACAGCATGCTGATCACGCCGCACGTCACGTGGAAGCCGTGGAAGCCCGTCATCGTGAAGAAGCTGGACCCGTACAACCCCGCTACGGTGAGTCCGTACTTGATCGGGTCGGCCGCGGCGTGCTCGGCCAGCAATGAGCCTTCGCGATATCCCGCGGGCGTGAACCCATGCCCAACGAGTTTGATGTACTCGACCACCTGGACGCTCACGAACCCCGCGCCGCAGATGATCGTGATGAGCAGCCAGAACTTGAGCCCGCCGTCCTGGAGCCGCTTGCCCGGGACCTTCCGCAGAAAATACTTCTTGCCGTCCGCGATCGCGGCGTAGGCCTTGACCATCGAGACGGACGAGCAGATGAGGAGGAAAGTGTTGAGCCCCGTGAGCGGCACGTTGAGGACCGCGCCCGGCCTGGCCCACTCTCCCGGCGCACCGAAGCGGAGCACGATGTAGGAGCCGATCAGCGCCGTGAAGAACATCACGTCGCTCGCCAGGAAGACCCACATCCCGAGCTTGTTGCTGTAAACGCCCGATCCCGGCTCGGCCGGGTATGGCGGCCGCATCTGATCGAGGGCTTGCGTCGCGTGCGTCATCGTCCTCTCCGGTCAGTGCGTGGCCGGCAGCGGCGCCGGCACGGGGTCGCGGTCGGTAGGCAGCTTCACGAATTGCGGCAGGAAGTCCTTATCGCCGGCCTCTGGTGCACTGAACTCATACGGTCCGCGGTACACGTTGGGCGTCCGTTCCCAGTTGCCGTGGGGCGCGGGATTGGGCAGCGACCATTCCATGCCGTTGTCGTCCCAGGGATTCTGGGGCGCCTTTTTGCCGAATTTGAGGCTCCACAGGAAGTTGAACGCAAACAGGACCTGGACCGCGAACAACGCGAAGGCGCTGTAGGAAATGAACACGTTGAGCGGCTGCTGCGGCTTCAGGAAGTCGTAAATCGTCGGATCGTAAATCCGCCGCATCTGCCCGCCCATGCCGATGATGTGCATCGGGAAGAACGTCATGTTGTAAAAGACGAACGTCAGCCAGAAGTGGACCTTGCCGATTCGGTGGCTCATCATCCGGCCGAACATCTTCGGATACCAGTACGTGATCGCTGCGAACAGCGCGAACAGCGATCCACCGAACAATACGTAGTGGATGTGCGCGACGATGAACTGGGTGTCGTGCAGCGGGATGTCCACGGGCGTCGCCGCCATGAAGATGCCGGACAAGCCGCCGATCGTGAACATCGACACGAAGCCGATGGCGTTCAGCATCGGCACATGGAAGCGCAGGTTGCCGCGCCACATCGTGCCCAGCCAGTTGAACACCTTGATCGCCGAGGGCACCGCGATGAGCAGCGTGGAGACCATGAACGTGGACCCGAGGGTCGGGTTCATGCCGCTCATGAACATGTGGTGGCCCCACACGATCCAGCCGAGGAACGCGATCCCGATGATGGCGAACACCATCGAGTGGTAGCCGAAGATCGGCTTGCGGCTGCCGTTGGCGATGATGTCCGAGACCATGCCCATCGCGGGCAGAATCAGGATGTAGACCTCGGGATGCCCGAAGAACCAGAACAGGTGCTGCCACAAGAGCGCCTGGCCACCCGCTACCGGGTCGAAGAAGTGAGTCCCGAGGACGTTGTCGAACAGCAGCATGATCGCCGCGCCCTGGAGCACGGGCAGCGCGAGCACGCCGAGGATCGCCGTGATGAAGAGCGCCCAGACGGAGAGCGGCATGCGGAACCACGTCATGCCCGGCGCGCGGTGGTTGATCACCGTCGTGATGTAGTTGAGTGAGCCCAGCACCGACGAGAGTCCCAGCACCACGATCGAGACGCACCACAGCATCTGGCCGACTGTCACGCCCGAGAGGTCGGGTCGCGCGGCCAGCGGCGCGTAGTTCGTCCAGCCCGACCGGATCGGGCCGTTCGGCACGAAGAAGCTCGCGGTCATGACGAGGCCGGCAAGGAGCGCAAGCCAAAACGACGCCATGTTGATGCGCGGGAACGCCATGTCGTGCGCGCCGATCTTGAGCGGAATCAGGAAATTGGCGTACACCCCGACGAGCAGCGGCATGATCGCGAAGAACACCATGAACGTGCCGTGCATTGAGACAAGCTGGACATAGTACTCGGGCAGGATCACCCCATTCACGACCATCGTCTCGGGCAGGATCCCGCCCCCCGGCAGCGGCTTCCCGGGGAACCCTAGCTGCCAGCGGATCTGCATCGCCAGCAATCCACCCACCAGCAGGAAAAACAGGCTGACGAACAGGAACTGAATGCCGATGATCTTGTGGTCGGTCGAGAAGATGTATTTGCGCCAGAAGCTCATCGGCTCGTGGTGCGCTGTGGTCGGAGTGTGAGCTACGGCGGTCATTCGGAGCCTCCGGCGGCTTGTTGAGCAACCCAGGCCTTGTACTGGTCGGGCGTGTGAACGAACACGCGCGCCCGCATCTTATAATGCCCCATCCCGCACAACTCGGCGCAGCCGAGCTCAAACTCTCCTGTCTTCGTCGCCTGGAACCAGGCCATAATGTGCATGCCGGGCACCGCATCCTGCTTCAGGCGAAACTCCGGCACGAAGAAGGAATGAATGACATCCTCGGAAGTGAGCTCGACGGCGATCGGCTCGTTGACCGTCACATGGAGCTGGTTACGCACGGTGAAGTCGTCACTCGTGCCGAGCTTCCCGTCCGGACCGGGATAGGTCACCTGCCACTCGAACTGCTTCGCATGCACACCCACGTGATAGGCGTTGGGCGGGATGCTCTTCTTGTCCTTGATCAACACCCAGTAGTGATTGCTGATCAGTCCGAGCGCGACCATCGTCACGGCGGGGATCGCCGTCCAGATCACTTCCGCACGCGTCGAGCCGTGCGTGTAGAAGGCCTTCCGGCCGGGACGCGCGCGGTACTTGATGACGAAGGTCACCAGTCCGACTTCGACGACCGCCAGCGCGATTCCGGTGATGATGAGAATCGCCAGGAACAGCGTGTCGATCGGACCAGCGAACGTCGACCCTGCGTCGGGCAGCCACCAACGCATGCGGCTCTCCTCGCGCTCAGCGCGCGGCGAAGGTGAAGTTCTGCGTCTTGCTCTCGGTTCCCGCGATCGTCACGGTCGCCGTCTGCGTGCCGAACTTCTCGTGCCAGGCCTCGATCGTGTACGTGCCGGGCGGCAGGCCACTGATCGTGAAGCTGCCGTTTGCCGCCGACACCGCGAAGAACGGATCGGGGCGCACGCCGGCGTAGGCATGCATCCAGCCGTGCACGTTGCACTCCAGGTTGACCATCACCTCGGGCGCCGTGAACGCCCGCGTCGTCTTCATCCCGGCACTCGGCTGACTCACGTTGAACGGCCGGTTGGCTTTGGCGATGGCTTTGATGTTGTGGAGGACGGGGTCGGTGTTCAAAATCTCGAGCGGCTGGCCCACCATGATTCCGAGGACGTGCGGGTGATAGCGGCACCCATCCTGATCCAGGACGACGGCCGTCGTCGGCGCGGTGAACGTCTGGCCCGCGGGCACGCCGGCCTTCACGTACACGAAGACGTTCGCCAGCGCGTTGGCCGGACCGGCCACCACATTCTCTTCTGTCGGCGTCGTCTTGTATTTCGCCTTGCATGCCGCCTCTTCGCTCATGTCGATGGGCGGGTTTTTGGGCGCCACCCCGGTGAACTTGATCGTGCCGGTGATCGTCCCGCCCGCCGCCGCGTTCTCCACGGCCGCTGGCGCCGGGGGAGCGGCGGGAGCGGCCGAGCTCTGACTGCCTTTGCTGCACACGGTGAGCAGGAACATCCCGCCCACCACGCTGAAGATTCTGCCTGTCATTGCTGCCTCCGGTATGAAGTCTTCTGCTGCGCGCGCCACACGACCAGCATGCCCAACCCCAGGGTGAGCACCATGGCGAGCACCGGCGAAATGAACACGCGGGCCGGCACCGGTTCGTCGAGGGCGAGGAAATACCAGGTACTGACGGCCATGCGCGACCCGTGCTCTCCATTCGACCCGTCCGATGCGAAGAACGCCACCGGAATAGCACGGCCGGTCCGGAACGGAAGCTGGCTCGCGGTATCAGTCGAAGCAAGTGCGCGGGTAAAGACGACCCGCCACTGACCGTGATCGTACACGGCTTGCGCGGCCGGCCCTCCGCTCGACAGGGGCTCGAAGCGATCGATCCCGCGGGCGAGGCCGGCGACGGGTGCAGTTCGTGCGATACTCGACCAGCGCCACTGATAGACCGGCGCGCCGCTGCTGCCCATCAGGAAATAGGGCCGCTCCATCCCCGTGGGAATGGAGACGGGGAACTGTACGATCAACTGATCCGGCCAGGGCGCGGGCTGCTCGGGAGTCGAGTCGTCACTCTGCAGCGTTGCGAAGACTCGCCCCACGTGCGCCAGCCACGACGTATCGGGGCTTTGCGATCGGTCGTCCCACACCACGCGCAGCGCGATCGAGTCGGCGGTGTGTACCGCTTTGACCCAGACACCGGTCACCGCAGGTGAGAACCAGCGCGCTTTGTGGATGATCTGGCCGACCAGCGGGAACCAGTAGACAGCGACCGCGGTCCAGGTCGAGTCGTCCGGCGCGTGCGGCAGGGATTTGGTCAATGGCGCGTGGACGACGTCGCGCACGACCGGCGCGTCTTTGGGCGAGAGACTGCGCACGTACTGGGCGACGCGCCAGAGCTGTTCGTCGGTCAGGAACTTGTTCTCGATCAGATCGCCGAACGAGGGCATCGGAGTGCCGTCGAGGCCGGTGCGCAGCCGCCGGTAGATGTCCTCGACCGTGCCGCCGCCGTTGAAGCGCCAGTTCTCGTGGAGGTTCGCGGCGAAGATCGGATGCTGCGCGTCGTCCTTGAGGGTCGGCGCGGACGGCCCATCGCCGCGACCCAGATCGCCGTGACATTTGCGGCAACCGATCGAATCATAGAACTGCCGGCCGACCTTCAACGCCTCGGCACCGCTACCGCCACCCGGCGCATTGCCGAATTTGATCGGTTGCGGCCGCTGGGTGGTGTCGGCAAAGAACGTCGAGAATGTCTTGATGTAGGCCAGCACGTCGCGACGCTGGCGGTCGGAGAGGCGGGACTTCCAGCCCGGCATCGCGGTGCCGAACAGCCCTTCATCTATAGAGCGGAGCAGGTCGGCGTCAGTCGGAAGCTGACTACTCGGCGTCGATCGTATCTGATAGACCGCGCCGGTGAAGTCGCGGGGCGGTGGAATCATATGCTTGGCGGCGGGACCATCGCCGGCGCCGTTGTCGCCGTGGCAGCCCGCGCACCACTTGGTGTAGATCTGTTTTCCCGCCGTGGTGTCCTGAGTCGCCACCAGGGTCAGGAGCAGAAGGGCGTGGATCATTTAGCCGCCTCCGCGCTGACTTCCCACGTCCTCGGCTTCCACCCCGTCTGATCATACAGGAACAGCACGACCGACCAGATCTCGTCCTCCGTGAGGAAGTCTTCCCACGCCGGCATCGCCGAATTCCATGGCGTGCCTTCGCGCGGGAGACCCGGCCCGCCTTTGGCGACGCGCCAAAACACGAAGCTTTCGGTGAGCTGCGCGATCGTGCCGTTGTCCTGGAAATTGGCCGGCAGCGGATTGAGTCCCGCCGCGAAGTGGCCCTGCCCGTCCAGATGGTCGCCGTGGCACGGCACGCAGTTCTGATAGTAGACGCGCCGGCCGACCGCGAGATGCGCCGCCATGTCGCCCGAACGGCGCAGCGGATTGTCGAGACCGACGAGCGTGATCGTCTTGCCGCGGAACGTGATCTGCGGCGGCGGCGCCGGATGGATCGAGCGAAGGTTCGGCGGCGCCGCCACGCTGGCCCGCACCTGACTGTAGGTGAGGCAGCCGACGACGAGCGTGACGGCGGCGAGCAGTCCGTTCCGCACCATTTTCAGACGCGGCTGGACGAGGACTTCGTGTAGCGGCTCTTTGAATTGAGTCCAGCGGGCTTCCTCATCACTTACCCAGATCAGGATACCGACCAGCACGGTGGCCATGTATTGCAGCACCACGCTGCTCGGCACCATCGCGCTGCCGGGCAGCAGCGGGATGACGAAGGCGATGACCAGATACGCGAGCACCAGCAGGCCGGCTGCCTGCCAGAACGGATGCCTGAGGTAGGTTCTCATTTGTGGCTCGCGAGGAACTGCACCAGCGCTTCCAGCTGCGCCGCCGTGAGCTGGTTGCCGAACATTTTCGGCATGATGCCTTTGAACTTCTCGAATCCCTTGGCGATCTTCGCGTCCGGCGTGAGTATCGACTCCCGAATCAGGTTCGCGGAGAGCCGCGAGCCGACGTGCGTGAGGTCGGGCCCGATCGCGCCGCCTTCGCCGTTGATCTTGTGACAGCCCGTGCACCCGGCGCCGCGGATGATCGTCATCGGATCGGTGGAACCGCCGGCTATGCCGGCGGAGGGTGTCGAGGATGTCGAAGTTGTGGAGGTCGTCGAGGACGGTATGTCCGACGCGCTCACATCCACCGTCCCACCATTTGACTCCAAGAACGCCACCAGCGCCCAAAGCTGCTGCGGCGACAGGATGCGCCCCATCTCCGGCATGATCGGTTCGTAGCCGGCCACGACGTACGCGCGCGGGCTCGTCAGCGACTCGTACAGATAGGCCTTGCAGTCTTTACCGGCCTCGCGCTTGCCACAGCGCGCGCCGACCGGCCCCTGCCCCTTTTCGTCGGTCAGGAGATTCGGCGCCCGCGTGCCGAGGCCGTGGCATGCCGTGCACCCACCCGCGCCGTGATAGAGCTGGTCCCCGGCGCTGACGAGCTGCTCCGGCGTGACGTTCGCGCCGAGCGACAACGCGCGCGGCACTTCCGACTGCACCTGGGGAATCTTGTTCGCGATCAGCGTATAGAGCGCGAGCGTGCCGAGCACCACGCCGATGATGCGGAGATTAGTGGCCCACATGCGGCGCCTCCACGGTCGACGGCACGAACGTCGATTTCTCGGCGAGTCCCCCGAGCCAGAAGATGAAGCCGACGAGCGAGAGGAAGATCAGCACGCAGGTGCTGATCATGATCGCGGCGTAGCCGAGCGCGGGGGTGGCGGCATAGGGCGTCATGTCCTGGATGACTCCATACACATGCCAGTGCTGGCGGATGCCGCTGCGCGCGAATCCCATCAGGCCCATCAGCCACGTGAACGTGACGGCGAGAATGAAGAGCGCGTACTGCGAGCGCGGCGGCATCTTGCCCCACTGAATTGCGCCGAGCGACTGCGCGCCGCGGGCCATGAGGACGTCGATGAGCGTGACGAAGACGATGCAGGCGAGGACCGCGCCCACCTGGTAGACCGAATACCCGATCCGGACGATCGCTTCGACGAAATAGCCGCGAATCCCGAAGAACAGCACGACGCCTGCGGCGATCACGAACATCGCCGCCTGGATGCGCGTGCCGGCCTTCGCCCACGGCACCGTCGGCCTGATGTTGGCCCGTCGATAGAGCAAGAACGAGAGGAACGTCGCCAGAATCATCAGGTTGACCGCGGTGTTCTTGGCGCTCATGACGCCGAGCGCGCCAAGCAACGGATGGTGTGAGCCGCCCATCGCCGCCAGCTCGCGCGAGTCGGCGATCATTGTGTGCGGCGTGCCCCACACCAGCGCGCCGAGCACCAGCACGACCAGCAGCCATTTCGTATAGGGCTGGTAGCGCTCGGCACCGGGAATCCGGCCCATTCCGACCCACAGGTAGTAGTTGCCGGCGAGGAACAGCACCGCAATGAGGAAGGCCTGAATCACCCACAGCCAGCTCATGAACCCGCCCATCATGGTGATGCCCAGCGACTGGTCGTACTGATAGATCTCGCGCCCTAGCCAGTAGCCCGCGAACGGCAGCACGATGAGCGCCGACATCGCGATGAAGTTGCCGACGTATCCCATCCAGTCGTAGTGCGCGCGCTCTTCGTCGCTGCGTGACGCGAGGAAGCGGTAGCTCGCGTAGGCGCCCACGATCGCGCCGCCGAACACGACGTTGCCGATCAGGCGGTGAATGTTGATCGGCATCCAGGTGTGGTTGAGGATTGCGTGCCAGATCTTGATGCTGGCGGGCGACGTCTGGGGCGTGATATCACGCGGCGGCGTCATCATGTAGGTGAGCCACGAATCGGCGATGAACATCACGATCGTGCCCCAGATGTTGAGCAAGATGCCCAGACACCAGTGCACGATCTTCGCCCGGCCGTACTTCCACCGGTCCCAGCCGTAGTAGTAGAGGTAGAGCGTGAACGACTCGAGGAAGAAGATCGAGACGTACACCCACATCGACGGCCCGAAAATCCGTGTCAGATACGCCCACAGTCCGGAATACAGCGTGGACAGCAGGAACACGAACACGGCGCCCCAGATCGCGGTGGCGCTGTAGGCGATCAGCAGCAGCCGCGTGAATTCCTTGGAGAGCCGATCGTAACGCTGGTCCTTGCCGAAGATCCCGATCGCCTCGGCGACCACTGCGAAGATCGGCACGCCCAGCACGAACGCGGCGAACATCAGGTGGACCTCCGCCGCGATCCAGACGGCGGCGCGGCTGCCGATCCATGGGAAGTCGCGATACGCGTTCGCCGTGTCGGCTGCGGCCTGGAGCAGCAACATGCCGTCAGCCATCAGCCGTCAGCCTTCTGAACAAAAAAGGGTTGGCGTTTTGAGAAATCGATGGGCATAGCGTTGCGGATCTCGCTGAGCAGCTCGGGCGTGATTTCCTGGAGTCCGCGCTCGCGCGCCCAATCCTCGACGCGCTTCGTCACTACACCGCGCACGAACGAGGGAATGCGATCGAGCCTCGCCCGCGCCGCGGCCGACCAGGTGAGCGTGGGGGCAAAGTCGCTCCCATAACTGACACTCACGGGCTCGAGGACCTCCGCACCCGAGGGCTCGTAGACGCATGAGGGATCCGCGGCGAGCACGTCGCCCTCGAGCGCGTACGCGCGCGCGCGACAGCCACCGCACAGCTTCTGGTACTCGCAGCTGCCGCACTTGCCGCCAAGCGTCCCTTCCCGCAGCTGCCGGAACAGCGGCGCGCTGCGCCAGATCTCGCCGAAGCTCTGCGCGCGGAGGTCACCCGCCACCTCAGGCAGATACGGACAGGGGGTGAGCTTGCCGTCGGGGGTGATGCGGCAGTACTGCGTGCCACATGGGCAGCGCGTCTGGTAATTCATGATCGGCGACGCAGGATCGGCCGCATGCACGTGCCGCATGAAGTGCGGCGCGCACTTCGCCCGAATCATCATCTGACCGCGGTACTCGCGCTGCCAGCGCGCGAGATCGGCCAGGACCGCTTCGTACTCGGCGGGCGCGAGATCCGACATGCCGGCGCCGCGCCCAGTCGCCACCAGGAAGTAGCAGTTGAAGGCGACGGCGCCCTGCTCCGCCGACCACTGCGCCAGGCGCTCCAGCTCGGCGCGATTGCCCTTGGTCGCCGTCGTCTGAATGATGAAATCGAGCCGCGCCGCGCGCAGCCGCCCCAGCGCTAGGGTCGTGGCCTCGAGCGAGCCTTTGCCGTGCCGGAAGTTGTCGTGGTAGGTCGGCCGGAGTGAGTCGATCGAGACCGCGACGCCACGCACTCCCGCCGCCTTGAGTGCCGCAATGCGCTCATCGGTCAGCAGCGTGCCGTTGGTCCCGACGACGACCGTCGCGCCATGTTGCGACGCATAAGCCGCGATCTGCGTGAGATCCGCGCGGAGCAGCGGCTCGCCCCCGGACAGGATGATCAGCGGCGCAGGATTCACGGCCAGCAGCTCGTCCACGATTCGCAGCGCTTCTGCGGTCTCCAGCTCGGACGTCGCGCTCTCACGCGGACCGGCGGAGATGTAGCAGTGGGCGCACTCGAGGTTGCAGCGCCGCGTGAGGTTCCAGGCGACGACATGTGGAACGTAGCTCACTGCAGCAGTTTCTCGACCGCCCGTTTCGCCTCTTCGGGCGTGACTGTCTTCATGTCGACGGGGCACTTGTCCATCTTCGCTTCGATGTCCCGGATGGGGCAGCGCGTGATCCCCTGCGCCTTCGCTTCCTCGATGAACGCCCGCATCTCGGGCGAGAGCGCGTCCTTCCCCTCGGCCTCCGCGCGGATCTGCTTGGCGCGCAGCTCGGTGAACATCACCATCATCGTGTCGATGTCGAACTCGTCGGCTTCGATCATCGCCTGCTTGTTGTCGTCCATCACCGGCGTGGTGACACGCCAGATGTCGTGGTTCCGAGCGAAGCGCTCGACCGTGTTTCGCGCCAGCGGGCGGGCGATCAGCGGCACGAGCTGGAGCCGTTGCCACGCCTCCTGCGTCCAGACGATGGGATCCGTCACCACCCGCGCTCGGGTGCTCACGTTCCCAGTCACGGGGCATTTCGTTTCGATCATGGGAACCGCCGGCACGAGGTCCGCGTCGTACCCCTGCACCTTCGTCGCCTTCATCTGCTCCGTTGCCTTCACTTCCGCGAGCGCGATTTCCTCGGCGCTCCCGATGCCCATGATCAGCTGCATGTGCGTCGGCAGCAGCTTCTGGATCGCTTCGTCGAGCAGCTTGCTGGTTACTATACTGCCACCTTTTTCAAGGACGAACTCCTCGACCGCGCGGCGCGCGATCCCTTGCGCGAACGGCGGCACGCGGAGAATCCGCACCTCGGCTTCAGGCGCCCAGGGCAGGCCCGCCTGACCGTCCTCTTCGATCCAGGGAATGTCCTCGGGCCGCACGCCGACCACGCCCGCAAGCAGTACGCTGCACGACGCAAGCCTGACGAGGTTTTCGGATTGCGACCCGAGCTCGGTGTTCTCGATGCGGTGCGCGCCGTGGCGGCCGAGCACGAGCAACGACGGCTTGATCTCCTCGGCCCACTGCATGATCACCTGAAACGGCTTGCCGATGAGGATCTGCGTCTTGAGGGGGACGTCCGGGAACTGCTGCGCCATGACCTCGGCGCGCTTCAGGTTCGCCTGGCAGAGCTTGAGCAGTCCCTTGTCGATGATGTTGTTGTGCAGCTCTTCCTGCTCCTCGAACTTGAAGACCTTCGACGCCTGGTACGACAGCACGTCCTTGATGTTGTGGAAGACGACGTGGTGGTATTCGACGTCGAACGCACTGCAGACAAACAGCGAGCCGCCGAACTCCTGAGCCAGCTCCAGCGCCGACTTCATCGCTTTGTAGCTGTAGGACGAGCCATCGACGCAGACCATGAAGCGGCCGCCCTGGAGCGGTTGCTGGTCGCGCACGATCAGCACGTCTTTTTCGATCCCGCGTAGCACGCGCGCGACGACCCCGCCGAGCTGGGAGAACGTCTGGCGGCCGAGGCCGTGAGCGCCGATGGCGAGGAGGTCGTACTGTCGCCCCGACGAACCGACCAGGCGAGCGGCCGAGTCTTCGTCCTCGGCGACGAGGCGTCCGTTCTCACCGAGTTTGACGTCGCTGCGGACCTTGTCGCCGCCGTCGTAGCCGGCGGCGCGGTTGGGATCGAAGCCGATCAGCCCCGGCAGCCGTCCGGCGCCGCGGTCGACCTCGTTGACGATCTCTTCGTAGTTGATGCCCTCGAGCAGTTGGCGCGTGAGCGGCACGCCGGCGGATTCGCAGCGCTTGCCCAGCTGATCCAGAAAGCTGTCGGCGATCAGCTGCAGGCCTTTTTCGATCAGCTTGTCGTGGATTTTGCGCTGTTTCTTGATCTCTTCGGGTGTCTGGAACTGCGCGGGGAGGCCGGTTTCAAGCTGGCGGAAGCGGACATCGTGGAGGCGGGCTGCGTACACGTGATTACCGGTGATTCTGCCGCCTGTTTTCCTACACATCTCAATAGCGCGGTCAACGGCCCAATCGGAGTGCTGCGAGTTGTCGACCGGAACGAAAATCTCGCGGTACACCACTACCTCCCCGAGTAACGCCGCTCGAGCGGGCCGGAAACTCTAGATGTCGGTGTGGATGCCGTCAGAGTTAAGGGATATGTACACGAGTCGCGAAGCTGTCAAGGAACTTGTTCACAAACTTTGGGGGACGATTTGGGCACCGGTTTCGTTCCAAACCGTAATCGCGTCCACGGGACAGGCGTCGCACGCGCGCAGCAACCGCTCCCGCTCCACCGCGTCCGGCTTCACGAAGACGGCGACGCCGCTCTCGTCGAGGACGAAGGCTTCGGGCGCTTCCGTAATGCAGTCGCCGAAGCCGACGCAGAGCGTCCGGTCGATCCGGACCCGGAGCTCGCCAACGCTGCGCTCTACGTAGTCGCCCCCCATCACATCCCTTCCAGGCCCAGCTCGGCGCGGGCGGTGTCCATGATCGCGGGTGTGATCTCGGTAATGCCGCGCTCTTTCGCGTAATCTGCGTAGATCCTCTTCACCATGCCGCGCACGAAGCTCGGCACGCGCGCGAGCCGCTCCTGCGCATCCACGGACCAGCTTGGGGTGGCCGTCTGGCCGTCAGGCCGTCCGTCCGTCACAAACGTGCGGACCATCTCGAACGGCTCGGCCGGCACCGTGCGCCCGCCGATCTCGACACCCAACGACGCCACAAGCTGCGTCTCCATGGGATTCGTGAGCATCGCGACGACACGGCCACACTTCGGGCATTTGAAGGTGGCCGCCAGTGTCCCGTCTCCCGGCAGCGCGCGCTCCGCAAAGGCCATCTGTTGATCACATTCGACGCAGAGGAATTTCATAACTGCGCTGCCAACCGGTTCCAGGTTTCCGGTGTCGGGTGCCAGGGGACTCTGGCCACGACGGGTGTTCCAAACTCCGCCGCCAGATCGTCTCCGGCGCTGCCTTTGAGCTCCCCTCCAACCATGTTCTCGACGATGCCGAGGAGCTCCGAGCCGTGCTCGACGGCTGCGCGCATCGCACGCCGCACGGCGTCGCGCGATTCAGGAGTCGGGATGGTCACGGTGAGGACGGCCGGCGCATTCCCGAGGATGTCGCACAGCTCGCTGTAGCGTTGCATGCCAGGCGGCAGATCGAGCAGCAAAACGTCGAGACTGCCCCATTCCACATCGCCCAGAAACTCCCGCAGCGCCGACGCTTCCATCGCACCTCGCCACACGAAGCTCTCGGCGGCGGGCCCTTTGAACGCCAGGGGAGCGCCTTCATCGAGGAAGTGCCCCATGGAGATGCACTTCACTCCGTCGAGGCCAATGGCCGGCGGCTGGGCGGTGTGGGGGACTTGCAACAGGCCGGGGATCGTGGGGCCATTCAAGTCGGCGTCGAGCACGCCGACGCCGCGGCCCCCGCGGGCCAGCGCCCGTGCCAAGTGCGCCGTGACGTAGCTCTTGCCCACACCCCCCTTACCGCTCATGACCGCCACGATCCGCCGGACGGCAGCCAGGCGCTCCGCGACCCGCTTACGCTGCGCGCCGATCTGGTCACCGAGACCGGAGCGGTCGGGGTCGGTCAGCTGGTGGTAGGTGCGCATGCCTCCCTAAAAGCTAGCCGGTTGGGCGGTTCGGCGGTTAGTATCCTGCATGATCGAAGGCCTCAAGCAAAAGCTCCAGGCGGAGGTCGAACGCCTGAATCACGAAATCTCCTTCGTCCTGCCGAAGGAGATCGAGAAGGCACGCGCGCACGGCGACCTGCGCGAGAACTCCGAATACAAGGCCGCGCTCGAGCGGCAGCAGTTCGCGCAAGCGCGGGTGCATCATCTCCGGCTTCGGCTGTCGAAGCTCTCCGATGTGCGCGAGCAGGACATCCCGCGCGACCGCGTGGGCTTCGGCTCGCGCGTCACCGTCGAGGATCTCGATACTAAGAAGCGGGAGGTTCTCGCGTTGACGCTGGGAGAATTCATCGAGGGTGAGGATGGCGCGGACGAGATGCCGGTCTCGATGGCGTCGCCGCTCGGGAAGGCGCTGCTGGGCGGAAAAGTCGGGCAGAAGGTGGACATCACACTTCCGATGGGCAAACGTAAACTCAAGATCGTGAGCGTAGATACGGTGCACGATCTGGCGGAGCGGCAGGCGTGAGCGAGACGCCGCTCTTGACTAAAACGTTTTCAGAGTGTCACTTAGACCCCAACGGATGTTCCAACCTGGGGGAGACCCAACGATGGTGAAGCGTTTCATGACCGCTGCGGCGGTTTTCTTGCTTTTCGCCCCTAAACAGACGCTCGCTGCGCAAGCAGATCCTGACCGCACAGTTGCGGGCGGCGGCAACTTCCCAGCCGGCTGGCATGTGCGCACCGAGACGAATCGCCAGACGGGGCAACCCGCACCGCTCGAGAACGTGAAGTTCACGGGCATGGGTGACGGTCTGCATACCACGGTTGGACCCGCAGCGATTTACTGGCGCGATCGTGATACCATCTCCGGCAATTACCACGTGGTCGCGAAGCTCAGCCAGATGAAGAACCCCGCCCATCCCGAAGCATTCGGCATCATCATCGGCGGCAAGAACCTCGCCGACTCCGGTCAGACCTACACCTACTTCCTCGTGCGGCCGATCGACGGCATGTACTCGATCCGCCGGCGCGCGAGCTACTCGAGCCGTCCCACCGCGGTGGTCGAATGGACGGCGAGCGACGCCGTGACCAAAGCCGACACGAGCGGGCGCGCCATGAACGAGCTCAGTATTCAGGTGCAGGGCGGAAAAGCGAAGTTCATGGTGAACGCCAAAGAAGTGTACACGGGCGACGCCGCGAATCTGGACGTGAACGGGGTCGTGGGCTATCGCGTGAACCACAATCTCGACGTCCATCTGGGCCCGCTCGGGATCCACAAACTGTGACCGCCTTGAACCCAACCGCGGACGAGGATCGCTTTTCGTTCACGCCGTTCACGCGGCATCCGTTCTTCGCCCATGTCAACAACTGGATTCTCGAGCGGGTGATTTGTCCGGGCCGTCAGGTGATCGTCGACCTCGGGTGCGGCCCGGGCGCCATCACGGAGCTCATCCTCGAGCACGTACGCGATCAGCAGCCGCCGCCCCACGTCATCGGGGTCGATCCGTCCCCCTCGGCGCTCGCCAAGGCGCGGGCGGCGATTTCCTCCAAGTTCGCCGAGTTCGTGCAGGGCAGCGCTGAATGGCTGTCGAGGCTCGTCAAGTCCGCAGACGCCGTTGTCTTCCTCAATGCGATCCATTTGATGCCCGACAAAGTGCAAGTGCTAAAGGAAATCCGGCGGGTGTTGAAGCCCGGTGGGTTGCTGGCGTTCAACAGCACATTCTTCAATGGCGCGTATGTCGAGGGGACGAGCGGCTTCTGGCGCCGCTGGGTCGTGCGCTCCGTGCAGGCACTGCGTGAGAAAGGCATCGAGGTCAAGCACACCGGCCACGCTGCTGCGATGGAGTGGTTCTCCGCCGATCAGTACGCCGCCGCCTTGAAAGATGCCGGGTATCGCCCGACGACTGTCGAGCTGTTGCGCGTGGAAATGACGCGTCAAGCGCTCATCGATATCGGCCGGTTTTCGCTCTTCATCGAGGGTGCCTTGCCTGGCGCGCCGCTCGAGGCAGGCGCCGAGGCACTCGAAGTAGGCCTCGAGCGCACCATGGAAGAGCTCAAGGTTGAGTCGGTGCCGCGTCATTGGCTGGAGGTTGTAGCCGAAGCCGTCTAAACCAGGACGAATTCGAGGCGCCGGTGCGCGTCGCGCAACGCGGCCTCGACTACTGCCGGCGTCTCGCCCCGTGCAAAGATGAATCCCGGATACCGCGACCCCTCCGGGAACGGAATCAACCGTTCCCCGGGGTGGGCGGTGATCTGCACATCCTCGATCAGCGGCACCGCCTTCGCTTCCGCAATGCCCCGAACGTCCTTCAGCGTCCCCGCCCCCGGTATCGGAATCATCATCACGCCGGCCGCTTGACGCTCGCGCTGTAACGACGGAATCGGCATGCCGAGGGCGTGCCGCAGGATGATTTCTTCGAGCGTCACCCCAGCCCCTGACCCCAAGCCCCCAGCCCCGAACCTCAGCACCGCCGAGCAGCGGCCACCGATCGGACGGGCCGCCAGCTCGATGAGCCACGGACCGTTCTCATTGTACCGCAGCTCGGCATGCACCGGGCCCTCGGTGATGCCGAGCGCGCGGACGGCGCGATCGGCGCAGTCTGTGATGGACGATTGCAGTCCGGCCGGGACCGTCGAGGGCGTGACGTAGATCGTCTCCTCGAAGAACGGCCCATCCAGCGGGTCTGGTTTATCGAATATCGCGAGCACGTGCAGCCGGCGATTGACCACCAGACCCTCGAGCGCGACCTCGTACCCTGGAATGAACTCCTCGATCAGAAACGACGCCTCGGGCTCGCACACGATCGCGTCCAGCCGCTTCTGCGCATTGCTGAAGCCTTGGACGTTGTCGGCACGCATCACCCCGCGGGATGCGGAGAGACGCAGGGGTTTCACGACGCAGGGGAACGTCACGCTTCTGGCGATTGCGGCCGGATCTTCATCCAGCCTGCGCAGCATGAATCGCGGGATCGGGACGCCTGCTTGGGCAAGCAACTCCCGCTGCTGATGCTTGTCCCGCGCCGCCTGCATCGCGTGAACGGGATTCCCCTTCAGGCCAAGGCGCTGTGCGATGAGGGCCGCGACGATCGCCGTGTCATCGTCCACGCCAACGACCGCCGCGACCGGGTACTTCTTGGCAAAGAGGAATGCTTCTGTTGCGGCGCGTTGAGGATCCTGCAGTGGCAGGGTGACGAGCCCGCCGAGGCTGGTCGCCTGAAGCGCGCTGGGCTCCTCGGACGCGACGGTCAGCTCGACGCCGATCTGCCGCGCAGCCTCCACGAACGCCGTCGTGCGGTAGGTCGTGGTGGGCAGCAACAGCAGGAGCCGAGGAGTTATTTCTTCGCGGCCTGGAAGTAGGGGTTCGCGCCCGAGGTGTGATCGGTGATGTCCACGATGCCGCGAACCGCGGGCACGAGCTGCGCGAGCATCCCCTCGATCCCCTGGCGCAGAGTGACGTCGGCCATGCCGCAGCCCTGACACCCGCCGCCCATGCGGAGCATCACGACCGCGTCCTGCACGTCGATCAGCTCGACGCGGCCGCCGTGGCGCGCCACCATGGGATTCACCTGCTCGTCGAAGACCTTCGCGACCTGCTCGTAGAGCGCATCGTCAGTGACCGCCGATCCTTCACCGGAGGCAGGTTTCGGGGCCGCAGTGACCGCCGGCACGTCCGCCGTCACCGTGGATCGGATGGCGTTACCGACCGCCCGACCGGCGGCCTGCCAGGGCGCCGTGGACTGCTTCACAACGGTGATGATGTTCCCAGACACGATGAGCTCGCTGACGGCCAGCCCCGGAATGGCGAAAATCGCCTCAGCCAGCGGCGAACCCTTCGCCTCATCCGCACCCGTGAATCGGCGTACTCCACCAGCCCACACCGGGACGCTCACGACAAACTTGCAGCGTTGGGTGTCGATCGGCTCGGCGGTGATCCGAATCTCTTCCGTCAAGACGTCTCTCGTTCCACGGTTTCCGTTTGACGCCGTTTCTTCGACGTCTCTTTTTTGACGTCTTTCGTTTGACGCATCTCGTTCGCGGCTGCCACCATGTTCCTGAGTGCCGCCAGCGTCTCGTCCCAGCCGCGGGTCTTGAGCCCGCAGTCCGGGTTGACCCAGATCTGCGCGCCATCCAGCACGCGCGCCATGCTTTTCAGGGCGCCGGTGATTTCCCCCACGGGCGGCACGCGCGGCGAGTGGATGTCGTAGACGCCGGGGCCGATCTCGTTGGGATACTTGTAGTGCTCGAACCCCTGGAGCAGCTCCGAGCCGGAGCGGGCGTTCTCGATCGAGATCACATCCGCGTCCATGCGCTCGATGACCCGCAGGACGTCATTGAACTCGCTGTAGCACATGTGCGTGTGAATCTGGGTCCCCTCCCGCACTCCCGCCGTCGCCAGCCGGAACGCGTCCACCGCCCACTGCTGGTAGGCGGCCCAATCAGCCCGGCGCAAGGGCAATCCTTCGCGGAGCGCCGGTTCGTCGATCTGGATCACGCGGATGCCCGCCGCCTCGAGATCGATGACCTCGTCGCGGATCGCCAGCGCGATCTGCTTGGCGGTTTCCGCACGCGGCTGGTCGTCGCGCACGAAGGACCACTGCAGGATCGTCACCGGGCCGGTGAGCATGCCTTTCACCGGGCGCTTCGTCAGCGATTGCGCGTACCGGCTCCAGCGCACGGTCATCGCGCTCGGGCGCGAGACGTCGCCGAAGATGATCGGCGGCTTCACGTAGCGGGTACCGTAGGACTGCACCCAGCCATGCTCGGTGAACGCGAATCCGGCGAGCTGCTCGCCGAAGTACTCGACCATGTCGTTGCGCTCGAACTCCCCGTGCACGAGCACGTCAAGGCCGATTTCTTCCTGCAGCTTGATCGTCTTGGCGACTTGCGCCTCGATGAAGCGATCGTATTCCTCGGCCGAGAGCTGATTGTCATTGAGCTTGCGCCGCGCGGCTCGCACTTCCGTCGTCTGGGGGAACGAGCCGATCGTCGTCGTCGGATACGGGGGAAGATCCAGTTGTGTCTTCCGGCGCACGGCGAACGGCGCACTGCGCACGCTGTCTTTCTCCGTCACCGAGCCGGCACGGCGCTGCACCGCGGCATTGTTGATCCGCTTGGAGGCACGACGCGCCTTGGCGGCCTGGCCACTGCTCTCGACGGCCTTGCGATCGCCGTTCGCCAGCGCGACGACCTCTTGCAGCTTCTGCTTCGCGAACGCGAGCCAGCTCTTCAGCTCCGGATCGAGCTTGGTCTCGAGATCGAGGTCGAGCGGCGTGTGGAGCAGCGAGCAGGACGGCGCCACCCACAAGCGATCTTTCCCCACCTTCGCCGCGGCGCGCTCGACCAACCCGGTCTGTCGTTCGAGATCGGCGCGCCACACGTTCCGCCCGTCGATCACACCGGCGGACAATACGCGGCCTTTGGGCCACGCGGCGAGCAACGGATCGAGCTGCTCGGGCGCGCGCACCAGATCGACATGCAGCCCCTGGACGGGGAGGGCGACTGCGGTCTTCAGGTTGTCGGCAAGGCCGGCGAAATAGGTCGCGACCAGCAGCTGCAACTTCCCCGCCCGCGACGCCAGGTACTTGTACGCGCGCAGGTACGCGGCGCGCTCGGCGTCGGTGCGATCGAGCGCGAGACTCGGCTCGTCGAGCTGCACCCAGGTCGCTCCTGCGGCCGCGAGCGATTCGAGCACGTCGCCATACACCGGCAGCAGCGCGTCGAGCAACGACAGGCGGTCGAACGCTCCCCCCTTCGTCTTTGCGAGCAAGAGGAAGGTCAGCGGCCCAATCAGCACCGTCGTCGCGTCGATGCCCAGCGCTTTCGCTTCACGGTACTCGTTCGCCGGTTTGGCCGACGCCATGCGGAAGCGTTGGCTGCGCTCCAGCTCGGGGACGATGTAGTGGTAGTTGGTGTCGAACCACTTCGTCATTTCCATCGCGGTGACGTCGCGACCTTTGCCCTGACTGCCGCGTGCCATCGCGAAGTACGTGCCGGGGTCCACCCACTGGCCTGTGAAACCGTAGCGCGGCGGCACCGCACCGACCATCGCGCAGGTGTCCAGCATGCGGTCGTAGAACGAGAAGTCGTTCGCAGGGATGCGGTCGATGCCGAGGTCGCGCTGTAGCTCCCAGTGGCGGCGGCGCAGCTGCGCGCCGGTGCCCAGCAGCTGCTCGCGGCTGACTTTGCCTCCCCAATAGCCTTCGGTCGCGCGCTTCAATTCGCGCGCGGCGCCGAGGGGGGGGAAGCCCAAATTCGAGGCGGTTGTCATAGAAGGAAGGGAATCTTACCGGGTTCTAAGCCTTTACGGTACTTGGCACGACCTCCTGCTGTAACGGCGGGCTACGGATGCGGCGCAGGTGCCGGGGGGTGCGGCGGGTGAGGCGGTGGCGGATGCCCCTGCCCGCGGCCCGGCGGCGGACCATGCCGGGCCTGCGCCGCTGCCGCCCGGGCAAGCCCAGCGGCCGCTTGGGCCGCAGTAGCCCCCTTCGCCATTTCCGCCTGCACATTCGCCGGCAGTAGGAGCAGAGTCGACGCCGGTTCACCGGCGCGCAACTCCACACTCACGAGTCCGATGTCTTCCGCGGGCGGCACACCCAGCGCCGCGAGGGTGCCTGCGACCCGCAGCCCCACGGTCAGCGCCGCCGCATTCGCACCGGTCCGCGCGAGCGCCGTGATATCGCTCCCGCTCAGCCCGGCCGAGATCGCGAACTCACCGGCGGCGATGGCGAGTGTATCGGAGGGCAGTCCACCGTCTCGCAGTGCCGTCGCGGCGGTATCCAAGTGCATCGCGACGACGCGCAACGCGGTCGCGACACGGTCGGGGGGAACACCCTTCGCGCTTCCTTCAATCGCCTTCTGAATCAGCGGATCGATCGGGAGACCATGCGCCGCCGCGGCGGTCCCCAGGTCTTCCACGAGCGATGCGATTTGCGGGGGCACGCGTCCGGCGAGCCGCTGGGCAATCGCGCTGTCCGCGGCCTGCTGCATGCTCAGCACCGTAAGCGGAATTGCGAGGAGGGCGATCATCACAGGGTCAGCACGCTGTTGCGCCGGCCGAAGCCGTCATCCACAGCCGGAGCCCCAGGGTCGGGGACCCACCGGACGCCATCGACGACGAAGGCGTACTGGTGTTGTCCCGCCGGGAGCGTGAGGGTAGCTGTCCAGACGCCGGTCGGGCCCGTGCGGACCAGCGGTGTGGCGTGCGAATCCCACTGGTTGAAGGTGCCCGCGAGGCTCACCTGTCTCGCTTCCGGCGCCACGAGGACAAACCGCACGGTGACAACCGGGGCGGACGGCGGGGGGCTCCCCGGACGGAGCCAGAGGACGAGCACGGCGGCGGCCGCGAGCGCCGGCGCGAGCAGCCACGGCAGGAAACGGCGACGCCGGCGTTCCAGCGCTGCCATGACGCGCCAGGTGACCGCCGGCATCGTAACGTCCGTACGCGCCACACGCGCGAGCAACCGCAGCGCCTCTTCACCCTCGGCACGCAGCTCCGCCGGCAGGTCGGCGAGCGTGATGTCGCCGTCCAGGAGTTGCTTGACCAGAGGATGAAACTCGTGCCCGCTCATGTGTGATCTCTCAGTTGTTCGCGCAGTTTATCATACGCGCGATGCATTCGCATTTTCAATGACGGCACCGAAGTACTCAGCCGCTCCGCGATTTCGCTGTACGACAACCCTTCTACATGCTTCAGGACGAACACCTCGCGCTGATCCGGCGTGAGCCCGAGCAGCGCGAGCTGTAGCGCGCGACGCTGTTCGGCGGTTTCGGCGCCCCCGTCCGAGCGATCGACCGCGGCGACGCCATTCGCGGCCTCCAGCGATGCTGACGTCCGGTTGCGGCGCCGCTCGGCGAAACAGCGGTTGCGCAGAATAAGGAAGAACCAGCCGACGAACTTGTCGGGCTCCTTACACTGCGCAAGCTGATCATAGGCGCGGACGAACGCGTCCTGCACGGCATCTTCGGCGGCGTCCACCGACCCCAGCATCCGGGTCGCATAGCGCGCATAGCGGTCGCGATACCGTTCGACCAGCTGGGCGTAGCGCTCGCGATCCCCTGCGAGTACCGCCCGAACGATATCGCCGTCCGTCGCTTGGGACCCAGAGCGCAACCTGCTGCCTCCGCTAAAGAGTTGTGGCGTACACAATTGGTAACGGCTCCGGCGCCGTTGCATTGTGACCTGCGTTACCTCCTACCACGCTCTGCAATCTTTACGAAGCTATGTCCCTCATGCCAGAGGCTCAGCGCCCCGTCCTCTCCGATGCCGAGTTGCTGCAGCGCCTCGCGCGGCGCGACTCCACGGCCCTGATCGAAGTAGAGCGGCGCCATTGGTCTTCCCTGTACGCGCAGGTGTACGGGATGGTGATCGACTCCACGCTGGCAGAGCGGGTCGTCCGTGACGTGTTTACGCAGCTGTGGTTTGCAGCGGAGCGGTTCCCGCTGCGGCACAGCATGTGGGCATGGCTGCGTGACATGGCGAGAGAGCTCGCGCGCGCCGAGCAGGCGCTTGCGGGTTCGAGTAATTCGGACGATGAATCATCCATTCGGGGGTTGCATGAAGCGAGTACTGCTGTTCATCCCGGCGCTGCTGCTGCCGGCAATGCTCACGGCGCAGACGCCGTCGATTCCGAACTCCCCCGCGTCTGATATCGCCAAAGCGAAACTGGCGGCGCGGGCCCGCCGCGCGACGCACGTGCGTGGTGAGGCCGTCGGGCTGGACAACCGCCCGGTAACGCCGGCCACAGTCGCGGCGCGGGCGACGGGTGCGACGCCGGCAACGCCAAACCCGGACGGCGGTCCCGCCAGCCGGGCGACGCCGGCCACCCCCGCGACGCCGGCCACCCCCGCTTCCCCCTCGCATCGTCCCGACCACGCCGGCCAGGGAGGCCAGGGGCGCGGCAACAACCCCCGCCGGCCCTGAACGAAGCGACGCTCTAGCCGCTGTATCTTACCGGTCCCATGCGTATGGGACCGGTTTTCGTTTTGGCGTTGCTCGCCTTCATGCCCGTCACGCTCTGCGCGCAACGCCAGGCGTCGCTCGGCATTGGTCCGGGCATCGTCCGCTACTCCGGCGGCTCCAGTTTCAGCGCGCTGACCCTTTCTCCCGCGGCGCAGCGGTTGTCGGCATCGACATATCTCGGCGCCGGCGGAGCGGTGTCGCTGCTCGAGCGTGGTGTGTGGGCCAGCCAGGGCCGGGCGGACATCTGGGCTGCGTTTCCCGTGCAGACGGGCGGCATCCGCCCGGCGCTGAGCGCCACGATATCAGCCAGCACACGCTCCGACGGGGTCGCCGCCGGATCCGGCGTCGCCCTCATCGAGGCCGTCCGCAACAATGTCGCGCTGGGCGTCGGAGCGGCGACCGGTGTGATCCAACAGGAGCCAGGCGTTGGCGCGCTGCGGCTCCGCGGTCGCGCCTGGTGGCAGCTCCAGGCGGCACCAGCACAGCTCTCACTCACCACGGAAGCCACGCGGTTCCTGGGCGCCTGGTATACGGATGTCGTTGGCGGCGTCACGTTCGACGGCGCGCGCACCGTCGGATCTCTCTGGCTCAGCGGCCGGCTCAGCAAAACCTACGGATCGACCGGCGCTGCCAGCATGACACTCCAGTATTTCCTCACGCCGTCCGTTGCCGTCGAAGCCTCGGGAGGCAATTACCTGCGCGATCCATTCCAAGGTTTGCCGCTGGCGGGGTTCGTCGCGGGGGGCATCCGCGTCTTCGCGTCGCGGCGCGCCGGCATGGTGCGAACGGCTCCCGTGCAGCCGGCGCTGCAGCCGTTGGTTGCGGCGCATCGCGACGGCGACACGATCGTCGTGCGTTTTCGGATGCCGGCGGCGCGGTCGGTGGCGATTGCGGGCAGCTGGAATGCCTGGACGCCCGCGCCGCTGCGCGCGCTGGGAGACAACGTCTGGGAGGGGGCACTGCGCCTGGGGCCGGGCACCTACTACTTCAACCTGGTAGTCGATGGCGGAGAATGGGTTGTCCCGGGTGGGGTCGCGACGATTTCGGACGGGATGGGTGGGCTGATCGCGGTCCTGAACGTGCTGTGACTTGACGATGGTCGTCCGATTCCCTAGCGTGGCGGCGGCGGGTTGGCCCGGTTCGATGCTGTCCTCTCGTTCGAGGGGGTGCTCGATGGGAAAGATCAACATGCAGAAGGTGCTGATCGGTGGTCTGGTTGCGGGCCTGGTATTGAATGTTATCGATTTCGTGATGTTCGGCATGGTGCTGAAGGCGCAAATGGCCGCGGCGATGCAGGCACTCGGCAAACCCGCCATGACCAACGCGCAGGTTCCGTGGTTCGTCTTCCTTGATTTTGTCGGCGGTGTGGCCATGGTATGGCTCTATGCAGCCATGCGGCCGCGCTTCGGTGCAGGTCCGGGAACGGCGGTCAAAGCCGGGCTGGCCGCGTGGTTCCTGGGTGCACTGCTGCCGGCCCTCTTCATGTGGCCGATGGCCATCATGCCGCAGAATCTCACGATCATCACGACCCTCATACCGCTGGTCGAGTGGCCGCTCGCGGTAGTCGTGGGCGCCAAGTTCTACATGGAAGGTGCCGGGATGGGAGCGGGAATGGGTGCGGGGATGGGCGCGAGGATGTAGGACTTTCAGCTGCGCAGAAAAGGCGCGAAACGGCGCGGTGGGTGGTATCTCACTCACCGCGCCGTTTTGCGCTGTTCCGCGCCTTGAAGACTAGTAGTTGAAGTTCACCGACACGCCGAGCGTTCTCGGCTGGTTGACGAGATATCCGACGCGCGCCCGCAGACCCCGCTCGCGGTCCAACGCGAGACGTGCGTTCTCGTCCGTCACATTGTTCAGGAACACTGCCGCTTCCCATGTCGAGCGGGACAATCCCACCCTGAGGTTCACAAGCGTGTATGCCGGCAGGAGCGGATTGAAGGTGAAGGTATTCTGCGTGAGCGGCCCGCCCATGTTCGCGCCGAACGGTGCGATGTTGACGGTACCGATGCCGGGCGTCTCATCGTCGATCTGGGTGTAGCGCGAGCCGACATACTGCGCGCTGCCGCTGAACGACATGCGGGACCCTGCACCGCCGCTGAGCGGCAGGAAGTAAGTGATTGCCGCGCTGCCCTGCACTCTCGGCACGCTGGGTAACCTGTTGCCGGACTTTACGCCGCCCACCACGGTCGTGACCCCCAACGTATCGGTGCTGTACACGGTCGACTGCAGTTTGGCGTCGTTAAGGCCGGTCGAGAACGCCAGATCCCAGTGATCGTTGGGCTGCGCGGTGAATTCGAACTCCAATCCCGCGCTTCTCGCCTTGGGCACGTTATAGACGAGACGCGACGAGCATGTGCCCGCCGTGAGGTTCAGTTGGAGATCCTTGATGTCCATATAGAACGCCGCGATGTTGACGGAGGCGCGGCCACCCGCGAGCCGAGACTTCATGCCCGCCTCGTAATTCCACACCGTCTCGTCCTTCCAGCGACCGTGCCCGCCGAACGTGAGCGTATCTGCGGGCGAGCAGATCGGTTTGTTGAGCGGGTCGTTGATGCCGCCGAGCCGGAAGCCGCGCGAGAGCTGGGCATTGAACGTCAGGGCGTCGGAGGCCTTGTAGTTCGCGATGAACCGTGGCGCGAGGCCGTTGGCCTTGGTCGTGCCGGGGTTGGAGACGTAGCCGACAAAGAAACCGTCGAAGAACTGCGTGCGGTCTTCTTTGAAGTCATACCAGCGCGCGCCCGCCGTGAGATCGAGCTTCGGCGTGACACCCAGCGTCGCTTCGCCGAACACCGCGGTCTGCCGCAGCTTGTAGTGCAGATCCGAGAAGAACAGGTGGTCTTTCGCCGCCAGCGGACCCTGCGTGAAGCCGTACGGTTGCGGCGGTGGAGGGAGGCCGGGCTCCAAAACGGGACAACAGATGGGAGCCGCAAGCGTGTCGAAACCCCGCGCATACACGTCCTGCCCATAGCCGCGCTTGGTGTTCGCGTAGAAGCCTCCTACCAGCCAGTGCAGGCGCTCCCGCGTGCCGGCGACCCGGACCTCCTGCGTCCACACGAGCGAGTTCGTGTGATCCTGGAACGGGTCAGGAAGCGTGTAGATGTTCTCCGGCAGAGCAAAGGACCCTCCGACGACGCTGGAATAGAGGGCACCTCCGTCCCGCTGCACCAGGATATTGCGATGCGTATACGACGTGATCGACGTCAGCGTCGCGCCGCCGAGATCGAGCTGCAGATTGACGTCGCCGAGCAGGAACTTGTCCGTGTACGGCTCTGCGACGGCGGTGAAGAGCTGTCGCGGCCCCAGCGTCACTTTCGGCCGGGTCGTCGTGTACGGATTCGCGAGGACGTTGAACGCGTCGTTGCGATTCCACCCGTCGGCCTTGACGTCTTGATAGACGATGCGCGGCGTAATGTGAAACCGGCTGCTGGGCTCCAACCGCAGCGCGGCTCGTAGGCCAGCGCGCATGCTGCCGTTCACGTTGTGATTGACCGTGAGGTCGGGTTGCACTGCATCCATCCAGCCACCGGTCCGGCTACTGTAACCCACCAAGCGGGCCGCGGCCTTGTCGCCCATCGGCACGTTGAAGCCAAGCTTGGCGGTGCTACCCGGATCGCCGCCGTCGATCGCGGTCACGCCGGCCTCACCGAACGTCTTGCTCACGCCCAGCTCCGGCTGGTTGCTGATGTAGCGCACCGTGCCCGCCAGCGAGCCGGAGCCGAACAGCGTGCCCTGCGGCCCGCGCAGCACCTCAACGCGGCCGACGTCGAACAGATCGAGATCCGGCGTGAATAGCGACAGCGACACGACGGATTCATCCAGATAGGAGCCAACGTCTTCCTTCACGCCGGGCTGGTCACGCGAAATCTGCCCCGAGGACGCGCCGCGAATCGCCGGCTGGCTCTGGCCCGGGCCGAGGTTCTGCACGCTGAAACCGGCGACGTTCTGCGCGACCTCTTCGATGTTCTCGACGCCGCGGATCCGCAGCGCCTGCTCCGTCGGCGCCGCGATCGAGAGCGGCACGTCGATCAACTGCTCCTCACGCTTCATCGCGGTGACGGTGACGGCCTCGAGCTCGAGCGCCGTCATGACGAAGTCGACCTGGGCCTCCGCGTCCGCCGCGACCTGCACGCCGGTCTTTTGTTGCGTGCGCACGCCGGGCAGTGACGCCGACAGCGTATATGTCCCCGCGGCCAGGCCAGTGAGGCTGTAGCTCCCGTCTTCCGACGTGGTGGCACGGCGCGCCGGCCCGGGACCGCTGGCCCGCACGACGGCCCCCGCGAGTGGGCTGGCGTGCGAGTCGCGCACCACACCCCTGATCCGACCGTTCTGGGCGTGCGCCATCCCCGGGGCCCCGACCAACAGGCCGACGAGCGCGGCAAGGCTCAGGAAACGGCTTGCGGGGCTGACCATAAAACCCTCCTCCGAGAAGAGTGTCACTACTGGTTTAGCCGCATTTCCGCGCGCGCGTATAAATAGCGGCCGTTGTAGCCGAAGGGCGACGCCGCGGCCCAGGGGAACGTGCCGAAATTGTTATTGAAATCCATCGAGCGATCGTTGAACGAATCCACGATCACCTGCGAGCTCGGCTTGTCGGGATACGTGTCGAACAGATTGCGGACGCCGAGCGTCAGGTCCACGCTGGCGAACCGATACCCGATCTCCGCGTCGAACAGCGTCTTGGCGCCGTAGCGCTCGCGGCACAGATCGCAATATCCGGGCTGGGCCGACGAGAACTTCCCGTAATACGAGGCGCGCACCAGAGCATGCACCCGATTCACCGCATACTCACCGGTCAGCGTGCCACGCCAATCGGGCCGCTCCTCGGTGATCGCGATGTAGGTCACCGAATCGATGATCCCGCCAACGGTGGAGGTGGTCCCGGTGAACACTGCCGGGCGCGGGTCGAGGCGGGTGATATTAGTCTTCGTGTAGTTCGCCATCGCGGTCCAGTCGATCGTGCCCACGCCGGCGTTCATCCGCAGTGTTCCCGTGAAATCGAGACCACGCGTCCGCGTATCGAGTCCGTTCGTGAAGTACTGGAGGCCGCTCACGTCGGTGAAACCATGGGTCAGCAGAATTCTTTGGGTCACGGTGTCGCTAAACGTCGCGCTGAGCAGAATGCGGTGATTGATCTTGATCTGGAACGCATCGACTGTGAACGTGACGTTGTCATTGGGACTGAACGCAAAGCCGGCGCTCACGTTCACCGACTTCTCGGCTTGCAGCGGCTTCGAGTTGAACAGTCGCGCCGCGCTGTCGGCCACCGGCACGATGAGCACGTCCGTCACCACGCCGCCGATGACGTTCGTATTCACGCGACTGAAATGCGATTGGGTCAGTCCCGGCGCCCGGAACCCGGTGCTGAGGGCGGCGCGCGCCGTGAACTGGCGCGAGGGCTGCAAGCGGACCGCGGCCTTGCCGGTCGCCAGCGAGCCGAAGTCGGAGTAGTGCTCGAACCGCCCCGCGACGTTCGCGAGGAACTTGGGCGTCAGATTGGTTTCGAGATCGGCGTACACCGCCGCATTCGTGCGGTGCGAATTCGACTCGTCCTGCGGCCGGAAGCCGGGGAAGACCTGCGAGTACGGGCGACCGGCCGAGCTATCCGGGCCGAGGTGATGGCCGTTCACGTAGGATGCCAGCTCGCCGCGCGTGACCTGATAGCCTTCACGCCGGAACGCGGCACCGATGGCCACGTTGACCGGCTCCCGCAGGCCGAGGCTGACCGATTTGGCGGCGTTCAGGCCCACGAGCATCTCGTCGCGCTTGAGCCGGCCCGCAAAAAACGACGTCTGATTGGCCATATCGTCGGGGGTGCCCAACGTGCTGTCCGGGCCCGGCGCGCACGGATTGGCCGGGTCGAGGCATGGACCGAGCGACACGTTCAGGGTGTGCCGGATGTGATAATCGAACCGGTTGTAGCCGTACGACGTGCCGAGGTCGATCGACCAGCCGCTCGCGAGCGTGCGGATCCCGGCGACGATCGAATTGTCCAGCACGTTCGGCGCGAACTCCGGGAGATAACCGAAGGGGTAGATCTGCGGCCAGTTGCGGCCCTGAATGAAGCTTGCGCAGTCCACGGCGCAGCGCCGATAGCCGTTGCCCGTGCCTTTGCGATAGCTCCAGCCGCCGAAGCTGTAAAACTCCGTGGTGCCCTTGTCGTTCAGTGGCAGCCGGAAGTTTGCCATCGTGACGACGTCCTTCTCGAGCCCGTCGCCCCAGTGGTGGTTCGGCTGCGGCGCGGCATTCCGTTTGACGATGATGCGGCCGTTGACGATCGAGTCCGTCACGCCCGTGCCCGCGTCCTCGTAGGGATCGGGCCAGGCGCGATTCGTCGGCTGGCGATCCAGGAACTCGCCGAACAATCCGAGCGAGCCGCGGCCGATGCCGATGCCCCAGCCGCCGTTCAGATTCGCGGTGGTACCGTCGTCCGCATAATTGTCTGGGTGATATCGGCCGATACTGGTGTTCAGGAATGGCGTGAACTGCCCTTCCTTCAGCACCATGTTGACGACGCCCGCGATCGCGTCCGACCCATACTGCGCCGAGGCGCCGTCGCGCAGCACGTCGATGCGGTCGATCGCGCTCGAGGGAATGGCGTTGAGATCGACGCCGGTCGTCCCGGCGCCCATGCCGTACGCGAAGGTGTTGACGAGCGCCATCTGATGACGTCGCCAGCCGTTGATGAGCACCAGCGTCTCATCGGGCGAGAGGCCGCGCAGCGTGAACGGCCGCACGATGTCGTTCGCGTCGGTGACGCTCTGATGCGGGAAGTTCACCGACGGTGCCAGCGATTGCAGAATCTGCCCGGTCTCGGTCACGCCCTGTTTCGACATGTCCTCCGACGTGAACACGTCGACAGGCACCGCAAGCTGCTCCGCCGCGGTGTGGCGCGCGCGCGATCCGACGACGACGTCCACCGGCGACAGGCTGATCGGCTGCTCGGTGAGGACGAAATCCTGCGTGACGGCTGCCTGGTCCACCACGACGCGCGCGGTGCGCGGCTGATAGCCGAGCAGCCGAACGCGCAGCAGATACGCGCCGGACGACAGGCCGCGAATCTCATAGCGGCCCTGCTCGTCACTCGTCGCGTGCAGCCCGCTGCCTTCGGCCGAGACGATGGCGCGGGCGAGGGGCGCGCCTGCGGCGTCCGCAATGCGGCCGCGGACGACCCCGTTCTGCGCCAGCAGCACCGCCGGCAGGATAAAGAGCAAAGCGAGTATTTTGCCGACCCGTCGCATAATCATGCCTCTGTGGTGAGTGACCGTTGCCCCCGCGCCCTAGTCCTACCGCGCGCCGGCAGGACCGTCAAGCGACGCTAGTGGTGGTGCGCATTCCAGGGATCGCCGTCCGAGAACGCCATCACATGGACCATCCAGCCGAACAGCCGGGGCCGAAACCGCCCGCCGACCGCTTCACACGCTTCCGCCGTCGCAATCGGCGACTTCGGGCCGAAGACCGGTTGCCCGTTTTTGGTCTCCGCCCAACGCCGCCGCGCGTCCGCCAGCGGCGGAAGACACCAGTTGATGTGCTGGTGCCAGCGCGCGATGCTCAGCGGCAGCCGCGCGTCCAGCTCGGCATCGCTCGTTTGTGGCGGCGCCGTGAACATCGCGCCGGCCAGCGTGAGACTGCCGTCCGCCGCGCGCTGATAGAGCAGCGACGTGGGCCGGGCGGGATCGAGCCCGTTCCGCGCCTGGAACGCCCAGCGGAGCTTCGTGAAGTGCTGGACCGGCGCGGCAGCGGCCGGGATGAAGTTGCGAAAGCCGGCCGCTTCCGCAGCATGCACGTCGCGATACCGGGCGAGCTCGCGCCGCATGACCGCAAGAATCTCCGCGGCGCGCGTCGAGTCGCCCGGGGCGGGTGACCGCAGCGGCGTGAGCCGCATATGCAGATCTTCGTTCGACACCATCCCCGCCATTGCATGCTCGGCGGCCATCGCGGCGTGCTCG
>Ga0209056_10000879_pt1 | contig 33296 bp, 32 predicted proteins | sample GraSoiAngelo_114_FD_185876 | JGI IMG/M metagenome (GOLD analysis project Ga0209056, IMG submission 185876) | Grasslands soil microbial communities from the Angelo Coastal Reserve, California, USA - 14_0903_13_40cm (SPAdes) (version 2) | ecosystem: Environmental > Terrestrial > Soil > Grasslands... | reverse complement strand
CCAGTCGTTGGGGTTGGCCACTGTGATCGTTCCGGTCACCGCCCACGCGCTGTCGGTGCCTTTGTCGTGCGTCACGTTCACCGTGTAGTTGAAGGTCGCCGACCCGCCCGAGGCGATGTTGATCCGCGTCTGGTCGACGGCCTTCGAGATGCCCCAGGTGAATGTACGAGTGAAGGTCGGGGTCGCCGTCTTACTCACGGTGAGGTCAGCGCCGACGCACACCTTCACGGTCTGACTTGCCGAACCGGTCGTCCCGGAGGTGTTCGTTGTGAAGGTCGCCGTGTTCTTGTGATCCGTGCACGTCCCCGCGGGATCGCCCGTATACGTGTGCGAGTAGCTGAACGAGCCGGTGCTCGAGAATGTTCGTGGCGCCGAGGGATCGAGCGGATCGCTCACGCTCACGCTGGCATCGACGACCGTCGTCGGGCCGCCCCAGGCGATCGCGGCTGTTCCTGACGCGCTCCCCGCGAGCAGCAGCGTCGCGTTCGAAAGGGTCTGCTGAGCCCAAGAGATCGAGGCGGTATTCGTCTGGCTTGAGCTTGCAAACAGCGCGGAGTACGAGCAGCTATAAGGGAGGCTCGCCGATCCGCTCGCCGGAATGATCGCGCCTGTGCCGCCGGTGACGGTGCACGTAGCGTTCGCGTCGTTGATCGCGTCGCTCACATTTACCGTGACTGGAGCGGAGTTCGGGTTGTTGACGGCGATCGAGCCACTGACTGCCCAAGCATTGTCGGTGCCCGCATCGCGGGTGACGCTGACGGTGTACGTGAAGGTCGCTCCGTCAGCCGTGTCGATCTCGGTCTTGTCGACATCCTTCTTGATAGTCCACTTGAAGGTACGCGTGAATGCCGGCGTTGCGTCCTTCGTTGCGGTCAACGCACTCGCCAGCGGGATGTTGCCGAAGTTGAGGCCCGAGGCCGAACCTGGACCGGTGTTCGGCAGCGTGAGCGTGTAGATCTTATTGCTGAGCGCGACGCCAACCCCACCAGTCGCGCTCGACTGGTCAGTCGTGTTGCCGGTCTGCGCGAAGCCACTCCGCTGGACCTCACTGATCGTGAAAGTCTCGGGGGTACCCAGCGCGACCTCAGGCGTGTTGAAGGACCAGTTCCCCTCGCTGTCGGTGACGACTGGCGTGGTCGTGGTGCCATGGGAGATATCGATCGTCCACCCGGAGAGACCAGTCTCACCCGGATCCATCTGGCCGTTCGTGTTCGCGTCGAGATACTTAGTGCCGCTCAGAACGGCCTGTACGGTCACCGGTGTTCCGGGCGCCTGGACCTTAAAGGCGTCGTACTTGCAGTCCTTCGGAACAACGGCGCTGGACGAAGTAGCGAGCTTGCAGATCGCGAGGATGTAGACGCCCCCTTCGTTCGTGGTGTCGTCGTAGGGCATCAGCCGGATCATCTGGGATTCGAAAGCATGGGTCCCGGCATACGCGATGCTCCCGCCGCTCACTGAGAAAGTGCGATTAGAGCGCGGGTCGCCGCTCGGGATCCCGCTGCCATCAGCGTTCAGCGATCCGGCCGCGTACGGAGCGACGCTCGTGTCTGAGAGATTCTTGCCTGCGCCATCGTTCGGATCGTGCTGGCCGCCTGGGGCGAGGACAGCGAAGAAATATGTCCCGTCGGCAAGAGCCGCGTTGTCGGGACCGCCATTCAGCCAGACGTACTGCTTGCCGTCGTAGATGTTGCAGTTGACGACCTGCGTCGCCCCAGCGGGCCCGTTCTTACAGTGGTCTGCCCCGCCATCGAAGGTGAAGTTGATCGTCGTGAATGTGGCGGGTGGTCCGCCGCCCGCGTCCGCGAATGCCGACGGCAACATCGCGAGAGCCAGTAGCGCCGAGCCGAACAGTACCCCGAGCTTCCTCATCCCAACCATCCCTGCCCCGGGTCCCTCTCGGCGATCGAAAACGAAATGACGTCGCCGGCGCGGCCCAGCTTGGCCGCCGCAAGGTACGCGCTAATAAGTGGACGTTGAAAGTAGGAGAACCCGGTATGTGGCCGTCGACGGCGCGAGTCGTCGCGGAAGAATCCGATCGCCTCTACTCAAATCAGGGAATCTCGCTATGGGCCCGGCGGGTATTCCCAGCTTCGGCCGACAGTCCCCACTGATATCGAGCGCGGTCCGCTAAACGTGCTCGCGTATCGGTTTCGGTTCGACACCGGAACGCTCCGAAACTACCGACATTTGGGTACGGCGGTCGGGTGCTTCTCTGCTAGATTGCCGAGCGGGTAGCTGGGCCATTTGGCCTATAGGTGGGAACGGGAGTTTTGGGTATGGATGGTGGGGCTTCCACCACGTCTGCGGGCGTTCTTGTGTTCGACGCGTCAGGGGCGATCTTTAGTCTGCTTCGATCTCTCAATCTTGGCGTTCCACTGTGGCGCGTCACGAGCGGACCTAGGGAGCTACACGCGGAGATCTCGTTGAACATCGTCGCTGCCTACAACGAGACGGACTGGGAACTGGTTGGCGAGCTCGCCGAGAGTATGACCACGATCATCCTCACGGCGAATCCCAATCCAGACGACGCATCTCTGGCCGTCTCAGCCGGAGCATTCGGCTACGTGGACACGCACTTGACGAGCGACGCGATCCGACGCTCGATCCTTGGCGCGATGCAGGGCGAACACGCGTACTCCCGGCGTGTGCTTTCGACGCTGATCCGGAACGGTCACTGGCTACGCGTTCCGAGCGCTCTTCCTCTGACTCCGCGTCAGCGTGAGGTCATCGTGCTGATCGCGAAGGGCGCAGCGGACAAAGAGATCGCGCGCTCGCTCGGCATCACAACCGCGACGGCCCAGAAGCACGTGACCAATCTTCTGAAGAGGTTGAATGTGCCTAACCGCGCAGCCGCGGTCGCCGCGATGTCAATCGCGTCCTAGCCTTATATCCAACCGACCGCACCCAATACTGCGTATGAGCATTGACAACCGAGCGCGGCGCTCGGATTCTTCGGTCGGCGACTTGACGGGAAGCTCCCGCATTCCTCGCGGGGGTTGGGGAGTTTGTGATCGACCGAAGACCGGCCACGAACCAGGCCGTTTCAACACGCCCGCGCATCTGCGTTGTCGACTCGAAAGAAGTCGGACTGGCGTACGCGCGGCTGGAACAATGTCGGGTCGAGGTGATGGGGTCACTCCCGAGCTTGGCTCAATTGAGCCCACGGGTGGCGGGCACTTACGACGTCATCCTTGTGGCCTGCAGCGAGCGACTGCTCTTGAGCCCCGGTTTCCGTGCGCGCGCGCAACTTCTGAGCCGCACCGCTCGTCTCATCGCACTCATCCAGTCACCGACTCCGGATGCGGCTGGACAAGCCGCGAGCCTCGGCTTCGCAGGGCTTGCCTCAACGGACATCACTCCGCGCGCCCTCGAGCGGACGATCGCCGCCGTGATTCATGGAGAGAACGCGTTTCCCCGCAGATTGCTGACCGGGCTCGTTCAGATGATCTCCCGCCTTTCGAGCGCCGGCCTGAGTGCGTCTGGTGAGTCAGCGCTTACCCCGCGGCAAGGACAAATAGTCGAGCTGATCGCACAGGGGGCGACTGATCGCGAGATCGCCGGCGTCTTGCGTATCAGCCAGTCGACGGCCCACAAGCACGTCCAGAACGCGCTACGGCGACTGAACGCCAGGACCCGCAGCCAGCTCGTCGCCGCGGCGCGTCAGCCACTGTTTCCACGGAGCCTGACCCACTAGTTCGAGCGGCACGCCCGACTTTTCGGTATTGCTGATCGTCTCGGGCACTCCCTAAATTCACCATCGGCTCTGGAGCGGCGCACGGCGTGAGCCACGCGTGGGGTGGGTTTGAGCAAGGGGAGCAGTTATTTCATGACCGAGAGCGGTGGACAGAGCCTAATTGAGCTCGCGCTGGCTTTGCCGCTCCTGCTCGCGGTCCTTCTGGGAATGGTCGACGGGGCTCGTGCCTACTACGTTGCCGGAATCATCGCGAACGGTGGACGCGAGGGGGCGAACTTCGCGGCCAGGAATGCGAACGCGACCCAAGCTCAGGTCACGCAGCGCGCGTGCGATGTGACCGGGTTCGCCAGCTTCGGGGCCTCGTGTCCGGGGATGCAGGTCACGTGCGTCACTGGCGATGGGGACGTGACCGTTGAGGTCCGTTACGACTTCGCCCTCCTCACCGGATCCGTCGTGGACGCCGCGTTCAAGATCAATCCGATCCCAGTCCGGTCGGTTTCGCGCCTACCCATCATGACCGGAGGGACGCCATGCGCCGCATAGCGCGCGACGATCGCGGTACGAGCACGATGGAGTTCGCTCTTATCCTGCCCGTCCTCGTGCTTCTTCTGGTCGGAATCGTCGACATAGCTCGAGCGTTGAACGCGTACATCGTGGTCGGCAGTGCGAGCCAGGAGGGCGCCCGCTATGCGATCGTCAACCCTACGGCCGCACCCTCCGCGATCGCGAGCGCGGCGAGAACGCGGGCGACGCCGCTGGATACCGCATCTCTCGCGATAACCGCGGAGTACTACGACAACGCCGCAGCGACCTTCCGCCCCTGGCCGAGCGCGGGCATTCCGGCGAGCAGCCCGAACACGACCGGTGTTCTCGTCCGCATCAGCGCGAGCTATCCGTGGTCGGCGGTCTCGGCTGTCGCGGGGACGTTCTTCTCGGGGTCCGGGTCGGCGACGCTCACGACGAGCTCCCTCATGGAGGCGCGACGGTGAGCGCGACGCAATTTAGGAGCGCCGAAGCCGGCCAGGCCCTCATCGTGGTTGCGATCGCGGTCGCCGTCCTCGTCGCTTCCCTGGCGTTCGCCGTCGACTGGGGATACGCGATGGCCCAGCGGAGAGTGATGCAAAACCTCGCGGACGCTGCCGCGCTCGGCGCCGGCAAGTTTCTCGCGAGCTCGGTCGTCGAGGTGAACGGTGGTGCAGCCTTCAGCGTGACCCAGGAGGCGACCTGGTGCGCGGCGAAAGGCTACGACGCTCCGAACAGATCGTTTGTCGACGCGAGCGCGGCAACGCAGCTGGACGTCTTCTACGGGACGAGCAGCCCGACCGTTTGGACGACGAGCGCGAAGCCTGCCGGAGGAACCTGCCCGGCCACGGGCGGAACGGCCATCCCCTCGAGCACAATCTACGTTCGCGTGAGCGCCACGGTCACATTCAGGTCGCTCATCGCAGCGCTCGTCGGACACTCATCGAGCACGTCCGCAGCGTCGGCTCGCGTACGGCTGTCAGGGACGCCAGTCCCGCTCAGCGGACCGCTCTGGTCGATGGTCCGGCATTACGACCCTACCGACTACAACATCTTGTGCACGGGAACGTGCGATCCGACACAGGTCGATCCCGTCGAGTTCTGGTCCGCGAACGGGACCAACGTCGTGTACGGGAATTTCAAGGGGCTCATCGACTACTCGCGCGACTCGCCGGCTTTCGGCGGCATCAGCGTCACCACACCGCAGCTGATCCAGCAGTGGGACTCCTCGAGCCATGCGCCGAATCCACTGAAGATCGACATGAGCGGTGGTAACTGCCGCGCCTGGGGTCAGGACGGGCTCGGCAATTGGCTGTGGGACTCAGCCGGCGAGGCCAACACGAATCAGGACAAGCAGTGCAGCATCCCGAACTGGTTCTACTACTCGTTCCGCGGGACGCTTTCGCTTTCGAGCAAGTGGCGTACCGGGATTGAACTGCCGACGGGACAGGAGGCCCCGACTCCTCTCACGACCCGGTCGATCTGCACCTCGCCGCCGAACCCGGCGCCGTCGTGCAGCGACAACACCGTCGGCGACTGGCTGGAAGCGGCCTCGGGCAACGTCGGGACGAACATGTCCACCGCGATGGCGCAGGCCATCGCCGACCGTGGGCGGACGATGCCCTACTCCAACAAGCTGGTGCCGAAGGGTCACGGGCAAACGTTGGGCAAGGGCCTCGTGATCCTCGTGTACCTGTGGGACTGCGGCGAGACCTTCACCTCGACCGCACCCGCGGGCAGTCGCTGGGATCTGATCGTGCCAGCCTCGGGTCCCGGCAGCGGTGACTGCTCCCAGTTGAAGAAGGGGAACGGCGGAAGCACGCCTGACCGCGTCCATGTCTTCACGGTCGCCCCGTTCACGTTCTACGCGGGCCTTGTCGACAGCAACTCGATCAGCGGCTACTGGGGTGGCAGCTTCGGCGATCCCGATGCGTGCGCCAACTGCGCCCTCAATCCTCTTGCCAATACCGCCGTGATGGTCCCGGACAACTAGGAGAAAATCGATGCGGCTTCGTTCGTGGTTCTTCCTCTCGCTCGGGCTGCTGCTAGCGATCCTGACGGGTGTCGCGCTCAACGGAGTGGCCCAGCAGAGCGCGGGGCCCGCCGCGGCGGCCCCCACGACGGTGAGCGTCATCGTCGCGAAGGCGGACGTGCCGGCGCGGACTGTCCTTACCGCCGCGATGCTGACCCGTCGCGATTACCCGACGGATCTTGTCCCGAGCGGAGTCGTCGGCACCGAGACGGAGGCGGTCGGCCAAACGACGCTCGCCGCCGTCCCGAACGGCGCGCCGATCCTTCGCGGTCAGCTCCTCGCCGCCGAAGGGAAGAAGGGTGCCTCCCTGACGATCGATCCGGGGAAGGTGCTTGTGTCCTTCCCGACGAACGATCCGCTGACCGCCGGCGGCTTCGTGGACGTCGGTGACCACGTCGACATTCTCGCGACGGTCACGACAGGCGTCGGCGAGAACCCCAAACGAACACAGACGACCATCCAGAACCTCGAGGTGCTGCAGGTGATCGGTCCGACGCCCCAACAACCACAGCGGGGAAGCGCGCTCACGTTCATCGTTGATCACCAGACCGCGCTGGTCCTGAAGTATCTGAGGGACAGCCTGGCCACGATCGACGTCGCCGTCCGCTCGCGAGCCGAAAGTCAGGACGTGACGACGCGCAGCGTCGACATCACCTACCTCGTGACGTCGTTCGGGATCGCCAGATGATGGACGGGATTGGTCCGATCCGCGTGCTCGTCCTCGAGACGGAACCCGAGGCGGCGAACCACGCCCGCGATGCGCTGTCCGGCGATGAGCGGATGCTCCTCGTCGGGACGGTGACCGACCAGGGGTCCCTCCTGGACAAACTCGGCGCGACCTATGCGCAAGTGGCGGTCGTCGACCTCGCCGGGCTTCGCGGGGAGGTCGGCCCTGCCGTGCGCGAGATCCTCTCGCGAGCTCCGGAGTGCTGCGTGATCGTGACCGGGGCGAACGTCGCGCCCGGCATCGTGTCTCACGCGGTCACCGCGGGCGCGCGCGGTTTCCTCCTCAAGCCGTACCAACCTGCCGACTTCGTGGCGACGATCCGCGAGGCGTACGTGAACTTCCAGGAGCTGCGTCGCCTTCAGCGCATCGACCGCACGCCCGGCGTGACCACCAGACCCGGAGCGGTCATCGCCGTCTACAGCCCGAAAGGCGGCGTGGGCTGCACGACGATCGCGATCAACCTCGCGGTGGCGCTCGCCCGTCGCGCGAAGTCATCCGTCGCGCTGGTCGACCTCGATCTTCAATTCGGGGATGTCGGGATCGCGCTGGACCTGAAGAGCGCGAACAGCATCGCGGACCTCCTGAACCACGTTGACGCCATCGATGCCTCGCTGATCGACGAGGTATTCGTCCGTCACTCCTCAGGTGTGCGCGCGCTTCTCGCGCCTGACAATCTCGCGAGCGTCCCAGCGATCGATCCGGACCGCGTCGCTCGAGTGGTCGATCAACTGCGGCCTCACTTCCAATACATCGTCTGCGACCTCTGGTCGAGCCTCGAGGAGCTGACGCTCGGGACTCTCCGCATGGCCGATCGGATCATTCTCGTGACGACGCCGGAGCTCCCGGCTCTACGGAACCTCAGACGGGTCATGAGCGCCACGGGACTTCTCCTGCAGGACGAGCGCACGCTGCTCGTGGCCAACCGCGTCCCCGGGAAAGCGGGGATCGGCGTGAACGAGATCGAGCGCGGCCTCGGACGTCCGATCGCGGCGACCATCCCGAGCGAGGGGGTCGGCATCACCGAAGCGATCAATCGCGGGATGTCCATCCTCGACGAACGCGCGCGCGCCAAGTCTGGCGGAAGCTACCGGAAGCTGGCGGAGATCATCGCCCAGGGCCTCGAGCCGGCTGCCCTCGCGCGCAGCCCACGCCGAACGGCCCCCGTCACCGAGCCCACGAGGGGATAGACCGATGAGCATCCTCCGGCCTGCCGTCGCGCGACTCCAGCCCCCCGACCTCAGGACGCTGAAGCACGCCATCGCCACGATCCCCCAGGAGGCCGACTGGCGTCCGGAGATCCTCAAGCTCAGCCGCTTCCGCGACGACAGCGAGGTTCAGCTCGTCAACAGGATCCACGCGCGAGTTGCCGGGCTCCTCGGCCGCAGCGTGGAGGCGGCGTCCGCCGATGCGATGCGATCGATGGTCGCCGAACACTTTTCGACGGCCCTCGACGACGAGCACGTGGCGGTCAACAGGACTGATCGGTTGCGACTCCAGGATGCCGTCTTCGCCGAGCTCGTCGGTTACGGACCCATCCAAGATCTGCTCCATGACGACGGCATCTCCGAGATCATGGTCAACGGTGCGCATCAGGTCTGGATCGAGCGCGAAGGCAAGCTCTATCTGACCGACATCACGTTCGCGGACGCGGACCATGTCGTCCGGGTGATCCAACGCATCATCGCGCCCCTCGGGCGGCGCTGCGACGAGTCTTCACCGATGGTGGACGCGCGGCTGCCCGACGGCTCGCGCGTGAACGCGATCATCCCGCCGCTCTCGCTCGTGGGCCCGGTCCTGACGGTGCGGAAGTTCCGCCGCGTCCCGCTCTCGCCCGACGAGCTCCTGCGGAACAGCTCGATCACACCCGAGGCTCTGCAGTTCCTACGTGCGTGCGTTCGCGGACGGCTCAACATCATCGTCGCCGGCGGGAGCGGCGCGGGAAAGACGACCTTGCTGAACGCGCTCTCCTCGTACGTCTCCACGAGGGAGCGCATCGTGACCATCGAGGACGCGGCCGAGCTTCGGCTGCAGCAGATGCACGTCATCACGCTCGAGGCACGGCCGGCGAACGTCGAGGGCCACGGCGAGATCACGATCCGGGATCTGCTGCGGAACGCGCTCCGAATGAGACCTGACCGCATCGTGGTTGGCGAGTGCCGCGGACCGGAAGCGCTGGACATGCTCCAGGCCATGAACACCGGGCATGATGGATCGCTGACGACGATCCACTCGAACGGTCCCCGCGACGCGCTCGCGAGGATCGAGACCATGGTCCTCATGTCGGGCGCGGACCTGCCGCTGCGCGCGATCCGCGAGCAGGTGGTCGCGGCCATCGACCTTGTCGTGTACATCGAGCGGATGCAGGACGGTACCCGCAAGATCACGCAGATCAGTGAGGTCCGGGGCTACGAAAGCGAGCTCATCACCATGCAGGATCTGTTCGTCTTCCAGCGCGAGGGATTCGACGGTCAGCGCGTGCTCGGCCAGCTCCGGCCTACCGGCATCCGCCCGGGCTTCAGCGAGCAGCTCACTTCACGCGGCCTCGATCTACCGCTGAACTGGTTCGGATACGACGGCGACGGCGTATTCGAGCCCGAGCGGAACTAGTGATCCCGCAGCCGATCATGGTCGGCGTCCTCGGCATGGCGACGATCGTGTGCTTCGTCCTCGTCCTCTGGCTTCCGCTCGCCGAGGCGGAGCGCCGCGTCGCTCGCCGGCTTCGCGCCTTCGTCCAAGCGCCAATCGGTGCCCTCGAGGCACAGCTCGGGATCCCCGCACGACGCAGCGTTCGAGAGACGCATCCCGCCGCGCGGCGACCATTCCCGATGCGGTTCCTCGAGAGGCTGCTCTCGGAGGCCGAGAGCGATCTCTCACCCGGAGCGATCGTCGCCGCGTCCGCCGCGCTCTTTCTTGTGACACTGGTCGTTGCGTTCGCCGTGCTGCGCGAGCTGCCCCTGGCGTTGCCGCTCGGCGCTATGGCCGGTGCCCTTCCCGTCTGGTGGCTCCGCCGGCGACGGGGGCGACGGCACGCGCGGTTCAAGCGTCAGCTCCCCGAGACGATCGGCCTCCTCGCAAGCTCCGTCCGCTCGGGCCACAGCCTTCCCCAGGCCCTCGAGCACGTCGCGACCGACGCGCCCGAACCGACCCGGGCCGCCATCCTGCTCGCGGGACGAGAAATCGGACTCGGGGCCTCTCAGGAGGACGCGCTCGAGCGCCTCGTGGCTCGCTACCCCTCGGACGATCTGCAGCTCGTCGTCGCGGCCATCAACGTCCAGCACCAGATCGGCGGGAGCCTCGCCAAGATCCTCGATTCCATCTCCGAGACGATCCGGGAACGGATCCGTATCGAGGGCGACATCAAAGCGCTTACCGCGCCACAGCGAATGAGCGCCTATGTCCTCTGCGCGCTGCCGGTCTTCGTAACGCTTGGTCTGTTGCTGATCGGCCCGGATTACGTCGGCCCGCTCTTCCAGCCAGGACCACTACGGTACGCACTGTTCGGCGCCATCGCACTCGTCGCCATGGGCTTCTTGATCATGCGTGCGATGACCAAGATCGATGTGTAGCCGTCTCGTTGCGATCGTGGGCGTCACGCTGCTTCTCCTGCTTAACGGTGCAGTCGCGTCCGCTGATGACCCGTCCCGGGTCGTGCTCAGCCGCGTGGACGCCGCCGATTTCCCGACCGTGCGGCTTGTCGCGTCGGTCGTGGACCTCAAGGGCAAGGCCGTCGCTGGACTCCGGCCTCAAGACCTTCAGGTCCGCGAGAGCGGCGTGGCGTCGCAGGCGAACGTGAGCCTCGCCTCGATGGTCTCTCCGGTCGCTCTGGCGCTTGTCCTGGATACGAGCGGGAGCATGTCGGGGCGTCCGCTCGCGGACGCGAAGACCGCAATGGCGACGATGATCAGCGCCCTCGGGGCGAACGATCAGGTCGCCATCCTCTCCTTCAACGCTACCGTGCGGATCGCACAACCGCTCACCGCCGACAAGGCCCGGGCCCTCGCCGCGGTCGGCTCGCTCGTTGCCGGCGGCGACACCGCGATCTATGACGCGGTCCTCGGCACGGTCGACGCTCTCAAGGGCGCCGATCCCAGAGCACGGCGAGCGATCGTGCTGCTCACCGACGGGTTCGACACCGCGAGCCGCAGCTCGCGTGAGTCGGCCATCGCGCGCCTCGCGGGCAGCGGTTTCCCGATGTACACGATCGGCTTGGGGAGCAGCATCGACCGTCAGACCATCGAAGCGCTCGCCGCGGCCGCACCGGGCGGGGCTGCGTACGTCGCGCCGACGTCCTCGCAGCTCGCGGGGATCTACAACGCGCTCAGCGAGCAGATCCTGACGGAGTACTCGGTCGAGTACCGCTCAGCCGCGACCGGCCTGGCGGACGGGAGCGCGGTGGCGTTCGAAATAGTGGTCTCGCGCGAGGGCGTGATCATTGCGCGCACGACGAGCTCGTTCCTGATCCCGGCAGGGCGCGGGATGACGAAAGCCGCGGCCCCGACGGCCGCCCCTCAGACGGTTGCGACCCCAGCCCCGGTCATGATCGATACACGCCGACCGCAGAGCTGGATCGTGGGTCTCCTAGGCGCTATGACCGCGCTCATGTTCGTGCTCTGGTTGAACGAGCTCACCCTGCACGTCGGCGCGGCGGCGCGGCGCCGCTTGCGGGCGCTCAGCGCCGATGCCGGCATCGAGTCGGAAAGTGCCGGTGGTCGGCCGCTCCTCGCGCGCGTGAATGGGCCGCTACGCTCGATAGGGCGTGCCGTTCTGCGCTTCCTGCCACAGAAGTACATCGACCAGACGCGTCACCGCCTCGAGCTCGCAGGCGAGCCGATGAACGAGGCCGAATTCGTCGGCCTTCTCTGCGTGGGCACGATCTGCCTCTCGGCGCTGCTGGCGCTCATCGTCATGATCGTCTCTGTCAGCGTGTCGTCGAGCCTGATCGGAGCTGCGGTCGGCGCCGCAGCCGGCTTCGCGCTCCCGGGGCTCGTCATCAGCTCGAAGGCCCGCGCACGGCGGAAAGCTATCCGGCGGGCGCTCATCCCATCGCTCGACATGCTCGCTCTGAGCGCCGAAGCGGGTCTCGCTTTCGACGGCGCGATCGCCCAGGTCGTGCAGCGCTGGAAGAACCCTCTCTCGGATGAGCTCCGGCGTCTTCTTCTCGAGTTCCAGATGGGACGCGAGCGGCGGCAGGCACTCCGCGAGCTGGCCCGACGCACGGACGTCCCGGACATCAGCAAATTCGTGAACGCCGTCATCCAGGCGGACACACTCGGCGTGGGGCTCGCGAAGGTGCTGCAGGATCAGGCTGTCGAGCTCCGGACGAAGCGTCGTCAGCGAGCCGAAGAGCAGGCCCGGCTCGCTCCCGTGAAGATGATGTTCCCGATGGTGCTGCTCATATTTCCTGCACTGTTCCTGGTCATCCTCGGTCCAGCGGTCCCCAAGCTCACGTCGATCTTCAACATCGTGAACTGATCCACATCCGCCGTCATCCGCTCGCGAAGGCCGCGGCCGCGATCAGGCCGAAGCCGTTGAAGACCGCATGCAACACGATGCACGGGTAGAGACTGCCCGTCGACGCTCGCATGTAGCCCAATCCGATCCCGGTCGCGAGGATCACCGGGATATCGACGATGACGCCGTGCGCGAAGGTGAAGGCGACCGCGGTAAGCGCCACGGCAGCGCGCACGCCGAACGGCTCGAGCAACGTGTAGCCAAGGCCGCGGCACAGCGCCTCTTCGAAGATCGGCACGAACACGGCGATGGCGAAGAGGTTCGCGATCCAGGCGCCCGCGCGCGCGCTATCCCAGAACGGGGGGACGCTCTGCTCGCGAGCGACGTCGCGCAGGAACGCGACTTCGGCGAATGAGAGCAGGTACGCGCCCGCCAGCGTCGCGCCCCCGATTATCGCGGCGCGTCGCCAGGAGGCCGGCAGGCGGAGCGCGAACGTCTCGCGGAGCGGGAGGCCCCACGCCATCGCGAGAACGATGAGCAGGAAGATCGCATCGGTCGCGACCGCCTCGATCGCGGTCGAGTACCTGAAGAAGGTGTCGCTCGGGAGGCTTCCGAACCGGCCGGAGATGCGCGCGGCGTAGCTCAGGATCGAGAGGAGCGCGATGAGCAACGACCATGCGATGAGCCGGCGGGGGTGCATGTTCCGGTCAGGCGATCGCGGGCGCGACGCGAAGAGGCGCCAAGAGCTCGAGCGTTCGGTCCATCTCCTCAGAGGTGTTGAAGTAGTGCGGCGACAGCCGGATCAATCCGGGGCGGTTGTCGCAGATGACGCCGCCGGCACGTAGCGCGCTCACCGCGGCGGCTGGGTCGGGATGCTCCAGGGTGACGATGGGCGTGCGCTCGGCCGCATCGCGCGGGCATCGGATCGTCCATCCTTGCTCCAGCGCGCCGTCGACGAGCCGCTGCGACAGCCGCATATGCCGGTCGCGCACCGTGTCGATCCCCACCTCGTCGAGTAGCGAGAGGCCCGCCCGTGCGGCGTAGATCGCCGCGACCGACGGCGTGCCGTACTCGAAGCGGCGCGCGCCGGCCCCATAGGCGAGATGCTCGACGTCGAACGCGAACGGATCTTGAACGCCCCACCAACCGACCGCACTCGGGCGGGCCCGCTCGGCGACATCACGCCGCGCATAGAGAAATGCGATCCCAGGACCGCCCATGAGCCACTTCAGCGTCCCACCGACGAGGTAGTCCAGGCCGCTTGCCCCGACATCGAACGGCAATGCCCCGATCGACTGGTACGCATCGACGATCAGCGCCGCACCCTTACGGTGGCATATCTCGGCCAGTGTTTGGACGTCCTGGATCCAGCCGGTGGTGAAGTAGACGTGGCCCGTGCACACCGCCGCCGTCCGCTCGTCCACGGCCCGTTCGAAGAGCTCGAGCGGAACGCGCACGCGATCGGGACTGCGGACGAAATCGACGCGCGCGCCGCGGTCGGCGACGGCGAGGAAGGCATGCCCATCGGTAGGGAAATCGAGATCGGAAACGATCACCTTCGGACGCTTCTCATAATCGAACGTGCTCGCGATGCCAACAAGACCCGCCGAGACATTCGGCTCGATCGCGATCTCGTCCGGCGATCCGCCGAGGACGCGCGCGAGGTCTGCGCGGAGGGCGTCGTACTCGGCGATCCAGTGGTCGTACCACGCGCGCCCGCCCCACTCGGTCCACTCTGTGGCGAAGCGCTCGATCCGCTCGCGTCCGCGTTTGTGGAGTGGGGTTAGCGAGCAGTTGTTCAGGTAGGTCAGCCGCTCGGTGATGGGAAACTCCGCGCGCCACGCGCGTTCACGCTCGTCCATGGCCGTGCCAAGCCTACCGTCTGACTCGGCGATTCTTCACCAGCCCGCGGCGTAGCTTTCGCGGCGCGGATCCGCTCCGCCTTCGAGCGCGTCGGTATCGAGTCGCCGCACCGCGCAGACGCCCGCGGCGGCCGGAGAGAAATCCGGAAGCTCGCGAATGACGTGCCCGCGCCGCGCGAGGGCATCACGTATGTCCGCCGAGATCCGACCCTCGACCGTCAGCACGCCCGGCTCGTACGCGTGCGGATGGAACGTCCACGGGAACGAGCGTGAGATGACCCGCGGCGCCTCGATCGCGGCCTGCGTATTCATCTCGAAATCGACGAGGTTGCAGACCACCTGGACCATCGCCTGGCACTGCGCATCTTCGCCAGGACAGCCGAACGGCATGAGGGCGCGGCCGTCCTTCATCAGGAGCGCGGGGTTCGGCGTGAGGCGCGGCCGCTTGTTCGGCGCGATCGCCGATGGATGGCCGGGGGTCGTCCAGAGCTGCGCGCCACGCGTCGAGACGATGATCCCCAGGCCACGGACCAGCGGCGCGCCCAGACCCGGGTCCGACGGCGTCGCGGCGAAGGCGTTCCCCTCGGCGTCCATCGCGCAAGCGAACGACGTGTCCGGAGCGCCGACGCCCTCCGCGACCCGCGGGCGGTAGCCGGCGGGGCCGCTCCGTCCCTCGTAGCGCCAGGGGTCGCCGGGCGCGGGCAGCTCTGGGTGCGCGCGGTCGTCGCGGATCGACGCGCGGCGCTCATCGGCGTAGGCCTTCTCGAGCAGACCGCGGATCGGCACGTCCACCTGCTCCGGATCGCCGAAGAAGCCCTCGCGGTCCGCGGCCGCGAGCTTGAACGCTTCGGTGTACCGGTGCAGGAACTCGAGCGAGCCCGGACCCAGTCCGCCGATGTCGTAGCCCTCGAGAAGGTTCAAGGTCATCGGCACGAGTGGGCCCTGCGACCACGGGCCGCAGGCGTAGACATCGATACCGCGATACGTGGTGTGCACAGGCGCCTCGATGAGGACGCGCTGCGCGCGCAGGTCGTCTTCGGTGATGGCGCCGCCGGCCTCGCGCATGAATGCCGCGATCTCGCGAGCGATGTCACCCTCGTAGATCGCGTCACGAGCGGCCTTGATCGCGTTCGCCCGGCCTTCCCTCTCGTGCGCGCGCTCGATCGCGGCGAGCCGCCGGAAGAGCGCGCCGAGCTCGCGCTGCACCAGGATCTCGCCCACCCGAGGCGCCCGGCCACTCGGAAGGAAGACCGCCGCGCTCGTCGGCCACTCGCGCAGCCGCTCCTCGAGGCGCTCGATCGCGGAGGCGAGGCGCGGATATACGGGGAAGCCGTCACAGAGCTCGATCGAAGGGGCGAGCACCTGCGCGAGGGAGAGCCGGCCGTGCCGCGCGAGCGCGATGAGCCACGCGTCAGCGGCCGCCGGAGTCACCGATCGCGCCACACCGATGGGCATGTCGTTGCCGTGCCGCGAGCGGTACGTCGCGAGATCGAGCGACGCCGGCCAGTGCCCGAGCCCGTCGATCGTTTCCGGAGCGGGCATCCCCGGGCGGTACACGATGATCGGCGCGACGCCGCCGAAGTCGGTGAGGTGCCGCTCGAGGACGTTCAGCGCGATGCCCGCCGCGACGCCCGCGTCGATCGCGTTGCCGCCTCGCTCGAACATCCGCACTCCGGCGAACGTCGCGAGGTAGTGGCACGAGCTGACCATGTGACTCCTCGCGAGGATCGCCGGGCGACCCTGACGCACCGCGATCGGTGGCGCGGTGTTCTCGATGGGGATCTCACGCACGATCTGCCACTCTAGCGAGTGATGGCCGCGCCCTGGCGGGGTAGGCTCGGTCGGTGGACGCGAACGTGACAGGGCGGCACGGCCTCCGCATCTGATCCGCACACTCCGCGCCCTGCCCGTCGCCGCACTGCTGGCGCTCGCGTGCGTCGCCGCCGGGCGTACCGCCGCGCTTCCCGAGGTGACCGACTTTCATTGTTTTTGGACCGCCGCCCGCCTCGCTCTGAATGGGACAGACCCGTACGATCCTGCACGTTGGCGGGCGGAGATCGGTGGTCCGTTCCCCGACGGCAGCGGCGGCGTCCGGCCCGCGCCATGCCCCGGCGCATTCGGCTATCCCCTCACCACGGCGGTCGCGTTGCTGCCGCTCGCGCCGCTTCCTGAGGCGATCGCGGCCGCGATCTGGGAGTCGCTCCTGGTCGTGGGTGCGGCGTTCGGTGTGTTCTTCGTCTGGTCGGCCGCGGGTGGACGGGGCTCGGCACTGCCGCTCTTCGCGATCCTCGTCGGTTGTTCCCAGCCACTGTGGCTGACGATCATCAACGCGCAGTTCGGCGGGCTGCTCCTCGGGCTCGTCGGCGTGCTCGCGCTCGCGTCCGGCGGTGCCCACGATTTGCTCGCCGGTGTCGCGCTCGCGGCCCTCACGTTGAAGCCGCACGTCGTTGGCCTGGTCTTCCCGGAGGTCATCGTCCGCCACGCCCGCTCCCGCCGGTTCCGCTCACTGGCAGTCTTCGCGACGATCACGGCCGCGCTCCTGGTGGTGAGCCTCGTTCTCGTGCGCGGGTGGCCGGAAGCCTGGGTCCGCGAGCTTTTCACCACTCGACGCGAGATGCTCCCGAGCTCGGGTACGGTATGGGGGCTGGCGACCGACGCGTTCGGCGACGGGCGCATCGGAGTGCTGCTCATCCTCGCCGTCGTCGTTCCCGCGGCTTGGACGCTGCGTCGTGTCAGGATCTCCGGATCTGATCGTGTCGCTTTGGCCGTGACTGGCTCGCTCGTCGTCAGCCCTTACGCCGGAAGTCACGACGACCTGCTCCTGGCGGCGGCATGGGCGGTCATCCTGGCCGTGGCGATGGAGCGATCCGATCTTGTTGGCCGTCTGCTGCTCGCCGGGCTTGTCCTGTGCGCGTCACTTCTGCCCTGGGCGCTGTACGGGTACGCACTGCGCTCTCGCCCCGACGAAGCGACGGCCTGGCTCGTGACCGCCGCGACCGCTTTGGTCCTTGCGGCCGCGATCCGTGCCCGGGCTCGAGCCGACACTAGATAGGCTCAAGGAATGCGCATTCTCGAGTGGCGCGTTCCGCCATACGACAACGGAACCTACATCGTTCACGACGAGCGGCGTGACGCGCTGGTGATCGATCCGGCGATGGGCGAGCGGGATGTGATCGCCGCGGCCAAAGAACACAAGCTCCGCGTCGTCGAGATCCTAAATACGCACGGTCATCCCGATCACATTTATGGCAACGCGGCGGTGAAGGAGGCGACGCGAGCGCGGCTTGCGATCCATCGCGCCGACGCCTACCGCCTCGGCCCGACGCGGCCGCCGACGCAGCTCCAGATCCCGCCGTGCGACGCGGACGACCTCTTCGACGAGGGGACGCTCGGCTACCTGGCGGACCTCGAGATCAACGCGCTGCACACGCCCGGTCACACCGAGGGGTCGGCCTGCTTTTATTTCGCGCGCGAGGGCGTCCTCTTCTCGGGCGACGTGATCTTCAGGGGGAGCACCGGCCGCTGGGACCTGCCGGGCGGTGATCGCGAGCAGATGGAGCGCAGTCTCGAGCGCGTGATCAAGCTCCCGGCCGCGACGAAGGTCTATCCCGGCCACGGTCCGAACACGACCATCGGCGACGAGATCGAGAACCTGCGTCAGCTGCAGCGTGTCGGCATCCTTCCCGGCCTGCGCGTGTGAGCATCCGCGTCGCCGATCACGCGCGGTACGAGAGGGTGCGCGTCGTATCGGTCGTGGACAACTGGGGCGGCTACGAGCTCAAGCTGTCGAGCTGATCCTCGATGAACGCACGCGCCGGCCAGCCCTCGGGCGTCAGACCGAGATCCGGCAGGCGCAGGCTCACGGCTTCGACATCCGAGCCGGCGCGTGGAGTGACGTCCTCAACGTTCACGTCGACGCAGATGAGCAGCAGCTCGCCGTACGGGAGTGTCGTTACCAGGCGTGGCGACCGCGCGGTGAGCCCCGACTCCTCCTGCACCTCGCGGAGCGACGCCTGCTCCGCGGTCTCTCCCACCTCGACGTATCCCGACACGAGGCCCCACGAGTTCTCGGGCCATCCCGGTTGGCGCGTGTAGAGGATCTTTCCGCTGTCCGTCCGTGCGAGCACGAGCACGACCGGAAGCGCTTCGGTCGGGCGGAACCATCCACAGGACGGGCACTCGGGCTTATGCGTCGGCTCGGCGGGCGGAACCAACGCGGTGCCGCACCGCGTGCAAAAGCGCGGCTCGCGCACGCTATTCCGTGACGCCGAGGATGTTGAAGCCGTTGTCGGCGAAGATCGTCGCGCCGGTCACCGCACGCGACCAGTCCGACGCGAGGAAGACGGCGACGTTGCCCACTTCTTCCTGCGTGATGTTCCGGCGGAGGGGCGCCTTCGCCTCCATGAGATCGCGCGCCGCCGAGATGCCCTTGACGGCGCTCCCCGCGAGCGTCTTGAGCGGTCCCGCCGAGATCGCATTGACCCGCACATTGTGCGGACCCAGGTCCGCCGCGAGGTAGCGTGTCTCGGCTTCGAGCACCGCCTTGGCCATGGCCATTGAGTTGTAGCTTGGGACGACGCGATCGACGGCGTTGTACGTGAGGCTCATCACCGAGCCGCCACCCGCTTTCTCGAAGAGCGGCAGCGCCGCGCGGGCCAGTGCGACGAGCGAGTACGCGCTGATGTCGATCGCGGTCTTGAGCCCGTCGCGGCTGATCTCGTGGAATCGTCCCTTGAGATCTTCGATCGCGGCGAAGGCGATCGAGTGCACCAGGATGTCGAGCTTGCCCCAGCGGCGGTTGATCTCGGCGAAGAACGCGTCGATCTCGTCCTGCTTCGACACGTCGCACGGCCCGACCGGCATCGCCTCGTGACCGGGCAAAGTTGCGACGAGCTCGAGGACGTTCTCCTTTAACCGGTCGTTCGGCCAGTTGAACGCAAGGTCCGCGCCTTCGCGCTGGAAGGCCGTCGCGATACCCCACGCGATGCTGCGCTTGTTCCCGACGCCCATGACGAGCGCCTTTTTCCCATCGAGCAGACCCATCGGTCGCGAATCATCCCAGATGGCCGAGCGCGCCGTCCATGGTGCGACGGCGGGGTTCGCTACAGCGTCATTGCAGTGAATCCAGCTCCGATCGCGTCAGTCGCATCAGGTACTCGGGATCGGGCTCATCGGGAACCTGGGCGACTCGCAGTGGCCTGAATCCCGCCTTCTCATACGCTCGTATCGCAGCCATGTTCTTCACTGAGGGCCCGATCACGCAGACGTCGATGCGGTGGAATGGGAAGGCGACGTCGCGGAGGAACGCGCGAAGCATGGCCGGCCCGTGGCCGCGGCCGACGAGCTCGGCCTCGCCGATGAAGAGATCGACCCCAACGGCCTCCTCATCGAGACCGAGCGCAGCCGCGTACTCGGGCGAGTCACCGATCCGGTAGTGCTGGAACATGCCCACCGGGCGCGCGTCGATGTGGGCCACGTAGCGGTAGGTCGGCTCGCCCTGGAGCGCGGCACGGTAGTGCTCGATCTCGGCCTCGGGATACGGGAGGCGCGTGCCCTCATCCCACCACCGACGCACGTGCGGCTCGAGAAGCCAGCGGCGAATGAGGGGAAAGTCCTCCTCGCGCAGCGGCGTGAAGGTGTACTTAAGCGTACTCGGCGATCTGGAGCCGTGAGAGCGTCTCGGGCAGGGGCACGCCCTGTTCGTTCCAGCCCCGCGCGGCGTAGTAGGCGCGGATCTGCCCGGCGAGATCGTCCTGATCGAGGCGGACCTTCGAAAGCGGACCGGTGACATGCGGCTTCGTGACCTGCCCCGGTAGCCGATCGTCGTCCGCGCCGAAGCCTTCGCGGATGTTGAACAGGCGCGCGAGCGTCAGCGACCGCTCCCCGATCTCGGCGAGCTCGGCGACGGTGATCCCCCACCCCGTGACCGCGTTGACGATGTCCGTGAGCTTCGGATCGTCGTACTTCAGGAAGAAGCACATGCCGACGGTGTTGCGCGCGCTGCGCGACGGAAGGTTCGCGTTCAGATGGTCGCCGCCGGACGGACTCGTCGCATAGCTGATGCGGACCTGCTTGCCGTACTCGGTGCGCTGCCGCGGATCGTGCATCGCGATCTCGAGGCCTTTCACCGTCGTGAGGAATTCCTTGCCCCCGAGCCGCTCCGCCGCGCGCGCCGAGCCCTCGGCGAGGACGTCCCCCAGGCCTTCGCGCTTCGCGATCGCTTCGAGCGTGGCGAGGAGGGCTTTCCCGCTGCCGAACTCGAGTGGCACGCCGCCGATCTGCGCGTCGGGAAGGATCCCGCGCCGCTGAAGGTCCATCGCCCACGCGACGGTCGCGCCGAACGAGATCGTGTCGACCCCGAGCGCGTTGCAGCGCTCGTTCGCCTTCGCGACCACGGCGAGATCACCGATGCCGCAGTCGGAGCCCATCGCGGCGATCGACTCGAATTCGGGGCCGCCGTACTTCGGATCGATCTGGTATGGCTGCTCGAGCTTCACGACCTTCTTGCAGCGCACCGTGCAGGCCCAGCATGCCTCCATCTTGATGCGATAGCCCGTTTCGACGAGGGCCTCGGCGCTGATCTCGGCCGCGCGATCGAACGGCCCGCCCTCGTAGTTGCGCACGGCCATGCCCCCGACCTTGGTGTACCCGTCGAGGCCCATGCCGGTCCCGAAGTTATGGAAGGCCCAGTGGTTCTCCTGAAGTGTGTCCGCCACCCAGCGCCCGATCTCCTTCACCTTCGGCGGATCCGCCAGCGGCAGGTTCTTCGAGCCCCTCACGACGATCGCCTTGAGCTTCTTCGAGCCCATGACCGCGCCGAGCCCTGCGCGGCCGGCGATGTCCTTGTAGTCGTTGACGATCCCGGCGATCTTCACGCACTTCTCGCCGGACGGCCCGATCTCGCAGACCCGCGCGAGCCGCTCGCCGACCTCGGCTTTGAGCGTGTCTTCGGTGTCCATGATCTCGAGGCCCCAGAGGTGCTCGGCGTCGCGGATCTCGACCTGGTCGTCCTTGATGTAGATGTAGACCGGCGAGGTCGCCGCGCCCTTCACGACGATCCCGTCCCACCCCGCGCGTTTGAGCTCCGCTCCCCAGAACCCGCCGACCTCGGCCTCGCCGAAGGCGTTCGTCAGCGGCGACTTCGCGCCGACGGCGTGCCGCGATGCCCCGGAGAGGGGTGTGCCGGTCAGGACGCCCATGGCGAACACCAGGATGTTCTCGGGACCCAGCGGATCGGCCCCGGTCGGCAGCTCCTTCAGCAGATAGTGGGCGATCATCGCGCGACCGCCCGGGTTGCGGCGGAACGTCGCCTCGTCCATCTCCTCGACGGATGTCGTTCGCGAGGTGAGGTCGACGCGCAAGATGCGACCCCAGGATCCGTGCCGTTCGCCCATCACGGATATCGTATTTGTTGCGCATGTCCGAGTACGACCTCGTCTGCGACGCATGCGGCCAGCCCTGTGAGCCGATGGACGCGGTCGTGTCGTGGACGTCGCGTGATGGGACCGAGAGCGCCTTCGCGCTGACGCATGCTGCGCATGTGCCAGGCGGCGCAACCGAGCGCGTCGAGGTCCGGAAGCTCGTCTGGCCGAACGGGTACCTGACGTTCGTGGGCGCGCGCCTTGGGATGAAGATCGCCGATCCGGAGACGCTTCGCGCGATCGTCTGGGCGCTCGCGCCATTCGTAATGCGTCACGACAACGCCGCTGAGATGGACGGGATCCGCGCGGCCTCCTTCGGCGCTATTCCAGGGGTGAAGCCGGGCACCGAGGCGACGGCGCGGAAGCCTGCGCCGGCGAAGGAGGAGGTCGAGGCCGGGAAGTGACCCCTCGGGGTCAATTCCAGCGACGCGGCCCTTGGTCGTCGTCGATCCGGCGGCCCCGCCAATACCTGATCTCGCCGCCGCGACCACCGCCGCGACTCGGACGGTCGATGTCCTGCGTGAGCACGAACACCGCAGCGCCGAGGATGGCACCGACGGTCGGCCCGATCGAGTTCGCGTCCAGGGCCCATGCGGCCGTCTCGCCGGCCGCGAACGCTGCGCAGATAAGCAAGAGCCGTAGGTAAGCGGCCTGCGTCGGATTCACGTTCCGTTCCTTCGCACGAATGAGGCCTCCTTCGCCCACGCTCCACATTCGACGAGCTCCTCCTTCGTCACCCAGCCACTCCGAACGGCGAGACGAAGCTCGTCGCGGAGTGTCGTCTCGAGCATCTCGGGGCCGTCGGTGTTGAACGAGAAGCGGACCTTGTGCTTCTTGAAGGTTGCGATGTACTCGCCGAGCTCGTCGGCGTCCTTGACCACCTTCGTGTCCAGGTTCGACGAGGGGCAGATCTCGAGCAAGACACCGCGCTCCGCGAGACGCTTGCAGAGGTCGCGGTCCTGCGCCGCGTGGATGCCATGGCCGATGCGGTCGGGCTCAAGGTAGCGGAGCGCCTCGTCCACGCTCTCCCAGCCCTCTTCCTCACCCGCGTGAACCGTGGTGCCGAGGCCGGACTTGCGGGCCTTCTTGAAGAGCGACGCGTAGTCGCGGTAATGGAACTCGGGGTGGCGCGGCCCGGCGATGTCGATGCCGACGACACCCCGATGCCGGTAGGCGATCGCCTTCTCGACGAGGATGGTGTTCAGCCGTTCGTCGAACGTGCGGTCGAGGCAGAAGATGAGTCCCGCCTTCACCGGATACTCGAGGAGCGCGCGGTCCAGACCGCGGGCCGACGCCATGATGATGTGATCCAGGTCGCGCTCGCCGCCGCGGTTCCGCTTCATCGGGTTGTAGCGCAGCTCGAGGGTGGTGATATTGGCTTTGCGGTAGGCCCCGCCGACCACCTGATAGACGGACTGCTCGACCGCGAGCGGACTCGATTGGATCAGCTCGGTCCAGCGGTAAAGCGCCAGGAAATCCTCGAAAGATTCTTTCGCCTGTTTGCGAATGGTGATGAGGTCGACGAACTCCCAGTAGTCCTTCGTCGGGAGGCGGATTCCCTGCTCGTGCGCGATGCCCCACATCGCCGCCGGATCGACCGCACCACCGAGATGTACGTGCAATTCGGTGAGCTCATCGCCGAGCGGGTGCGGCATCTTGCGCGCAGGCTAACGGAGCACCGGGCGGGAGACGCTGAGCGGGTGGCACGGGGGAGCGGGTTGCGCGCGAGCCGCTGACCGGCCGCGTCGCCGGGAGGCTGATGCAACGCGAGCGAAGCGGACCGGTAGGTGAGCGCGCGACTCCGACCCCGGGACAGGACCCGCTCAGCCGGACTGCTGCTAGCTGCCTTGCTCCCGTGTAGGAGGACGCCGCACCCGCCGGCGGCGCCGCGGCCGTGAGGGAGCGCCCTCGGGGTGCTCGCGCCAGACGATGTGCCCATCGTCGTCGGCTGACGCGATCTGCACGAGGCGGTCCCAGAACTCGGCCCGGCGGATGTCCTGCTCGGCCTGATCGCGGCTGACGTCTCGTTCCAGCATCACGTCGCAGTCGTAGGGCGACCCGACGACCTTCCAGCCGTTCTCGGTCAGCAGGTCGAGCAGCCGGGCGATCTCGGTGAGGCGCCGCGGTGTGTCCGCGACGTATTCACGCAGCCAACCGGAATATGTGCGCTTGCCGCGATCCGCCCGATCGAGCTCGTCGCGGACCGTCCCGAAGACGTGGATGAGGATGTAAGTCGGTGTCGCCGCCACGTCCGGAGTTTAGCCGCGCTCCTCCACGAAGCGGTAGCCACCGTCGGAATCCTTGGCGATCACGACGAGAGCACCGTTCTTGAAGCCGGTCTGGCCCTTGAGGGCGGGGCAGATCAGGTGGTAGTGCTCGTGCTCGGGCGGCACGCAAACGCAACGTTCGCTCTTGATCTCGGCGTCGAAACGCCGCGCGCCGATACGGAGCGCGACGCGCTCGCCGGGGCTCGGGAAGAGCTTCCAGGCGTCCTTTGTGATCAGGATGCGAGTCTTGCGAACGTCCTCACCGCTAAGCCGGTGCCGATAGGTGGAACGGGAAACGCTCATGCGTCACCTATTTTCGCATGAAACGCGTGTCGCTGCTCCCACCAAAAGTGCGCTCGGCCGCTTGACGCTTGTGCTAGGGGTCGGCTGCGATCGCCGCGTTCGGATCGTCGAGAAAGCGCGCGATGTGCATCACTCGCACGCGCGAGCCCGCCTCGCGCAGGCCCGCGGCGATCTGGAGGATGCAGCCAGGGTTGGCGCTCACGATCACGTCGGGCGCCGCATCGAGGATGGCGCGCACTTTGTCCCGCTGGAGCACCCGCGAGATTTCCGAGTGAGTCAGGTTGTAAATACCAGCGCTACCACAGCAGCGCTCCGGGTCCGCGATCTCGACGAGCGTCACGCCCTCGATCGCGCGCAGCAGGCCACGCGGCTGCGCGCGCACGCGCTGGCCGTGGGCCAGGTGGCAGGCGTCCTGGTAGACGACGCGCAGCGGCCGCGGCGCGCGCTGGAGGCGTGGCTTCGCGACCTCGCAGACATCGCGCACCCGCGCCGCGAACGCTTTCGCGCGATCCGCCCAAAGCGCGTCGGCGGCCAGCATCTCGCCGTAGTCCTTGAGATGCGCACCGCACCCGGCCGCGTTGACCACGATCTTCGCTTCGCTCCCGGCGAACGCGTCGATGTTGAGGCGCGCCAACTCGCGCGCGCCCTCGCCATCGCCGGCGTGGGCATGCAGCGCACCGCAGCAGACCTGCTCTTCCGGCACGCTCACCCGCAGGTCGTCGCGTTCGAGCAGTCGTACGGTCGCACGCTCGGTCTCCCCAAAGGCCTCACGCATGATGCAGCCGGCGAAGACGCATGCCTCCGGGTCGGGTCGCTCCGCACCCCGGAACGCCGCGCCCTCCCCAGGCGGCGCGAGGGACGCCGCCCACCCGAGACGACCCGGTAGGCGTGCGGCGAGCCGAGTGAGGCCGAGCCGCCCGGCGAGTCGAGTGATCCAACTGAAGAGCGCAAGTCGTCGGCGATCTGCGACCGTATCGAGCGCCGCGCGTACGACCGGACCGTTCGCGTCGCGCTCCCGCAGGACCTCGCGTGCGCCTTCCATGATCCGGCCGAACGGCACTCCGGACGGGCACGCCGTCTCGCACGCGCGGCATACCAAACACGCTTCGAGGTGTCCGACCAGGGTCGACGGCGGCTGTCGCTCCGCGCCCAGGGGCCCCTGCCCCCTCGAATCCTCTACGAGTTCGCGGATCAACTGAATGCGGCCGCGCGGCGAGTCGGCCTCATCACCGAGAACGCGATAGGTCGGGCAATCGTTCAGGCACAGCCCGCACGAGATGCACGTGGCGAGATCGTCGGGTCTTACATGGGATGAGACGGCGATGTCCCTAGCATACGGACGATGGCGATCGGCGCCGCCGGCATCGCAGCGCGATTGCGCGATGAGCTGCCGGCCGGTCGCGTGATCGACGATCCCGCAACGCTCCTCCCCTACGCGTACGACGCCTCTTTCTGGTCCCTCCGGCAGCGGCGTATCCCCGAGGCCGTCGTCGTGCCCGAGTCCCCGGCAGAGGTCGTGTCCGTCGTTCGCGTCGCCAACGAGACGGGAACGCCGATCGTCGCGCGCGGCGCGGGCACCGGGCAGACCGGCGGGGCGATCGCGCCGGAAGGCGGGATCGTCATCTCGTTCGCGCGCATGCGAAGGATCCTCGAGATCGATCGGCCCAATCTGCAAGCGGTCGTCGAGCCGGGACTCGTCTATGTCGATTTCCAGAACGCTCTCGCAAGTCACGGCCTCTTCTTTCCACCCGACCCCGGCAGCGGTCGCGCCTGCACGCTCGGCGGGATGGCCGCGAATAACGCGAGCGGGCCGCATGCGGTCCGCTGGGGAACGACCTCGGCCTACGTCCTGGGCGCCGAGGTCGTCCTTCCGGACGCCTCGGTCATCACCACCGGGGGCGTGCGCTCGAAGGCGCTCAAGTCCTCCAGCGGCATCGATCTCACGAAGCTGTTCGTCGGCTCCGAGGGGACGCTCGGGATCTTCACGCGACTGCGCCTTCGCGTGCAGCCGCGACCGCCGGCACGCGCGGTGATCCTCGCGGGATACTCGAAGCTCGAAGACACGGTCGCATCGCTCGACGATCTGTTCGCGGCCGGGATCCTCCCTTCGACGGCGGAGCTCCTCGATCGCAGCGCGGTCGAGGCGATACAGCTATGGAAGCCGGAGCTCGCGCTGCCCGAGGGCGAAGCCGTCCTCTTCATCGAAGTGGAGGGCACCCCCGATCAGGTCGCGGCGAACGTCCGCTACACCGACGGGATCGTTCGGCGTCGCGCGACGGTCACGCGTTTCGCTGAGGACGAAAAGGAGATCCAGCGCCTGTGGTCGGCGCGGAGCGGCCTCGCCGCCGCGACGGCGCTCGCGCATCCCGGTAAGCACCGCATCTTCGCCGGCGAGGATCTCGCGGTGCCACTCTCCGAGATCCCGCGGACGGTCCGCCGCGCGCGCGAGCTCGGCGCGGAGCTACGGATCGCGGTCGTCTTCTACGGTCACTTCGGCGACGGGAACGTGCACACCGCGATCCTCATCGACCCCGAGGATGCCGACGAGGTCCGCCGCGCCGACGAGCTCGCCGACCGCCTGCACAAGCTTGCGATCGAGGTCGGCGGGACCGTCACCGGCGAGCACGGGACCGGCGCGGTTCGCGCTCCGTACATGCGCGCCGAGCACGGTGACGCGCTCGACGTGATGAAGCGCATCAAGGACGTCCTGGACCCCAAGGGGATCTTGAATCCAGGCAAGATCTGGGCAGAAGACCGAGTACCGGGTGGCAGGCTGCTTGGCTCGGAGGACTAGTCTTTCGCCGGCCGGTCGGTGCCCGATCGGCGGCGCAAGGATGCGTATGAGGACCCGCGTCCAGGGGAGGAAGGGTGCGACAGATTCGCCTCGTTTTCGTCACTCTCGCGATCTTCACGCTCGCTCTGTCATCGCCCGTGTCCGCGGGCTCGAGCGTCGTGGCAGATGCCACAGGAGACGCGAGGGCCGGCTCGCCTGCGTACCTCGACCTCGTCCAGGTGAAGGTCACCGATCAGGTGGGCAGAGATACGCTCTACTTCTCGGCGGAACTCGCCGCCGCCATTCCCACCACTCCACCCGACGACTTCTTGGCATACAACTGGTTCGCCGACGTGAACGGCGACTCGACGTTGGACTACGTCGTCGTCGTGCGGTGGTGTACGGAGCGAACTGTCCCGCGGTGCGCCGCCCCGGGACCGCTTCCACGATGGGAAGCGTTCGTGAACCACCTCGGGGTCGGAAACACCTACTTCTCGTCGTTCAAGGTCGACGGCGCTACAGCGAAGGCTTTCGTCGATCCCGCGCTGCTCGGCGGTGTGTCCGCGTTCGAGTGGTTCGCGTTGAGCCGCTCCCGTCCCGCGGGCAGCGGAGCGGCCCCGGTCGACTTCGCGCCGAACACCGGCTTCGCGTCTTTCGGTCGCTGACTCTGAAACCCCGGCGGAGAGCCTCCGCCGGGGAATCAGACACGGTTATCCGAAATACCCGTAGTCGCCGAACACAAGCCGGAGGAACGCGAGGCCGCAGAGGATCACGAGCAGCACGCGATGCGAGAGGATCGCGCGCGGGCGCTCCTTGGCGACGAGCGCGACCTGTCCCCAGAAGAAGAGCACGAGGCTTATCTCCGCCCACATGAATGCGGCGTGCTCGTAGCCGAGGCCACTCCAGCGGTAGGGCTGCGTCATGGTCCAGTTGAGGAGCGCGTTCGCCGCCTGATAGAGGTGGACGATCACGGTGATGAGCGCGGCACCCAGGAGTGCGCCGGCGATCTCGGCGCCGTGCGGGCGCCGTCGCCAGGTCGCGAGCTGGCCCACGATGAACACGTTCACCAGAGGAATGAGGAGAGCGTCACCGATCAGCGCGGATGTGTAGGAAAGGGTCGTGCGGTAGTTCGCGGCGATCGGATCGTCCTGCCAGCGGAGCCAGGCGCTCCCGGCGGCCTGCACGATGAAGCCGAAGAAACACGTGACGCCGAAGACGAGACCGAGAAGAAGCCAGGGGCGCTCTTCGACGCGCGCGACCGTCCGCAGCATCGGCCCTTCCCCTCTCCGATTTCGGTAGCGGCAGCCTACCGGATTCAGTGCGCGGGAGCACCAAGCACACCAGCGTCATAGGAGCGCCGGTCGACACGCGGTAGCCGACGCGCGACCGCGGCCGGGATCAATTTGGTGTGCTTCGCCTCCGCGAGGAACTCGACCACCGGCCAGAGGTCCTCCTCAGCGGTCATCCAGCCGATACGGTCGAAACGCGCGAGCGAGAGTGGGCGCGAGTACGCGCGCAGGGATCGATCGCCGTCCCAGTTGAAGTACGCCTCGAAGTAGCTCATGACGAGCTCACGCACGGTGCGATACACGGGTGTGCGGAAGCGGAGTCCCGAGAACTTCGAGATCGCGACCGAACCCCAGAGCCCGTGCTCCCGGTAGACCGCGAGCACGTGATCGTCATCGTCCTCGGCCTCGAGATCGACGAGCAGCGGAGGCCGACCGTTGACGCGAAATGCCGCCGCCGCGAAGAACGCGCCCTCCGCGCAATGCGCAGTGCCGTCGCGGAGGACACGCCGCGGAGAGCGCAGCGTGTCGCCATCGGGTTCGGTGTTATACGGAAGTCGGTCGAGATAGGCCTGCACGCGCTCCGGCGTGTCCAGACGCCGCAGCGCGGCGAGCTCGCGCGGTGTCAGTCCGTACACGAGCTAGAGCAGTTCCGCCGTGCCGTGCTTCCTCGCGAGGTAGTCGAACGCCGCCCGGATCGCGCCGGGATACCAGATCGTCTTCTTGCGGAGCGCCTCTTCCTCAGACGTGTGATGGATCTTGGCGTCCGCGGTCGGCTGCGCGAGGAGCTGGATCTCCGCGGCGCGCTCCAGCATCACCGCCGCGTAGCAGGCTTCGGCGACGGTCGGGCCCACGACCACGATTCCGTGGTCGCGCAGGAAGAGCGCGCGGGCTTTTCCGAGCGCGCGACCGACCGCCTTCCCCTGCGCCGGCGTGCGCACGAGATCGGTGAACTCTGTGAAGGTGGGTACGCCGGGCGGCCAAAAGTACGCGCCTTCATGAGAGACCGGCCGCAATTCGAGCCCGCGCGCCGCGAAGGCCAGGCTGAACCGCGGATGGGTGTGGACCACGGCGAGGACCTCGGGGCGCGTTCGCATGATCTCGGTGTGGATCGGGAACTCCTCGTGGAGGCGCTGCCACCCGTCGACCCTGGACCCATCGAGCTCGAGACGGACAAGATGCTTCTCGCGCACTTCGTCGAGTCCGACGCCCGACCCTTTCATCCAGAGCGTCTCTGACCCCGGGAAGCGCGCACTCACATGGCCGTAGATGTTGTCGACCTGCCCTTCGCCTGCGAGGATGCGGCATGCGAGGACGAGATCGCGCTTCAGCGCGCGCTCATCGGTCGTCGAGCGATCGACGATGTCCGCGAGCGGCTTCGCCACCGCTGCCTAGTATGGCCGCCCGATGCACGACGTCGTCATACGCAACGGGACGGTGTACGACGGCGAGGGCGGGATGCCGTACGCCGCCGATGTCGCGATCGACGGGGATCGGATCAGCGCGGTGATGCCTGCGATCGGAGATCGCGGCCGCCGCGAGATAGACGCGGCGGGCCTCGCGGTCGGCCCCGGTTTCATCAACATGCTGTCCTGGGCGATCCCGTCGCTGATAGCCGATGGCCGAGCCCAGAGCGACGTCCGGCAGGGCGTGACGCTCGAGGTATTCGGCGAAGGATCTTCCATGGGACCGCTTACCGACGAGATGCGGCGGGACCACATCGAACGCCAGACGGACATCAAGTACGACGTCCCGTGGACGACGCTCCGCGAGGGCCTCGAGCACCTCGTCCGCCGGGGCGTGTCGGTCAACGTCGCCTCGTTCGTCGGCGCGACGACGCTCCGCGTGCACGAGGTCGGCTACGACGACCGGCCCGCCACACCCGCTGAGCTCGAGCGGATGCGCGCGCTCGCCCGCGATGCCGCCGCGGAGGGCGCGCTCGGCGTGGGCTCCGCCCTGATCTACACGCCGGGAACTTTTGCGTCGACTGACGAGCTCGTCGGGCTCTCCGAAGCCACCGGCGGCACGTACATCTCGCACCTGCGCAACGAGGGCGACCGGCTCCTCGAGGCCGTAGACGAGCTCATCGAGATCACGCGCCGGGCGAAGGTCCGCGGCGAGATCTACCACCTCAAGGAGGCCGGCCGAGCGAATTGGTCGAAGCTCCCGGCCGTGATCGAACGCGTCGAAAGCGCGCGTGCCGCGGGGCTCGACATCACGGCGGATATGTACACGTACACCGCCGGCGCGACCGGCCTGAATGCATCAATGCCTCCGTGGGTGCAAGAGGGCGGGTTCAAGGCGTGGTTCGTTCGCCTCCGCGATCCGGCGGTGCGCGAACGGGTCGCCCGCGAGATGCGTGCCCCAGGCAAGGAGTGGGAGAACCTCTACCTCGCCGCGGGCGGCGCGGAGGGCGTGCTCCTCGTGTCCTTCAAGACCGCGCGGCTGAAGCAGCTCACCGGGAAGACGCTCGCCGAGGTCGCGAGGCTTCGATCGGTCTCGCCCGAGGAAGCGGCGATCGACCTTGTCGTCGAGGACGAGAGCCGCGTGGGCGCCTGCTACTTCGTGGCCTCCGAGGACAATTTGCGCCGTCAGGTCGCGCTCCCGTGGATGAGCTTCGGCTCAGATGAGGGCGCGCCCGCGCCGGAAGGCGTCTTCCTCAAGTCGAATCCGCATCCGCGCGCGTACGGCACGTTCGCGCGGTTACTGGGCCACTACGTTCGCGACGAAGGCCTTGCCTCGCTCGAGGACGTGATCCGACGACTCACGAGCTTTCCTGCTGAGAATCTCGGCCTGGCCAAGCGGGGGCGTCTCGCGCGCGGTTACTTCGCCGACATCGTCGCTTTCGACGCCTCGTCGATCGGCGAACACGCGACATACGCGGATCCGCACAGATACGCGACCGGGATGGTCCATGTCTTTGTGAACGGAGATCAGGTGCTGCGCGACGGCGAGCACACCGGCGCGCGCCCGGGACGCGTCCTCGCGCCCGGGCGGGACTAGGCGAGCCGAACCCTTGGGGAGTTCGTTCGTGTCAGCCGATATGCCAGGTACGCAGCCGCCACAAGCGGAAGTGACCCGAGTGTTCCGACAAAGAGCGGCGCGGCACTCCCCAGCGACGGCACGAGCGTCCCAACGACGGGCCCAACGAACGGTGCCGAGAGCGGGAACCCCATCGCGAACGTGACCGCCCCGATCGCCGTCGCGATCACCTTCTCGCGTCGTGTCCAGACCCGAGAGAGCAGCATCAGGATGGCGCCGACCGGCCAGGCCATGACCGTGAGCGCGATCGCCGCTACCTCGAGCCAGCTCCAGACGTAGGGTGCTGAGGCCGCCGGCTGCGCCACGACTGTGGTGGAGCCAACTTCACGCGCAAGATCCGCCGGTTCGCCGAGCCGGTCACATATCGCAAGGAGATCCGCATCCGTTTCGTCGGCGAGCGCGGCCCGTGCCTCCGCGAAGTGCGCACGAACGTCCTCGACGAGCTCACGGCGGCGCTGGGGATCGGAACCACCCAGTCCAAGGTCGAGCCGTGCTAGGTACCCCTCGATGATGGCGGTCGCGTGCGGAGCGCTCATCGCGCACCTCCTTGTAGCGTTCGATCGATAGCCGTTCGAAGCGTCGCCCACTCCCGTCTGAAGGACGTGAGCGCTCGGTGGCCGGGTGCCGATAGCCGGTAGTACTTCCGCGGCGGGCCGGCGCTCGTCGTCGGACGCCGCTCGACGGCGACGAGACCTTCTCGATGGAGGCGCGCTAAGAGCGGATAGATGGTCCCCTCGCTGGTCAGCATTCCGTCGACCTCGCCGAGTCTCTGCACCAGCTCGTAGCCGTAGCGGGGCTCGCCCTCAAGCTGCGCCAACACGCAGAACTCCAACAGCCCCTTGCGCATCTGGGTGATGTCGACGGCCATCACCGCAGACTAGCAGCAACTACTATGTATTACAAGGTAGAGTCCTCTCAGCGAAGCTGTTCGGCCATCCAGTCAGCCATCGCGGGGCGGTACTTGTACGGGATGTTGTTGCAGACGTGGTTGCCTTCCGGATAAAGCAGCAGCGTCGCGTTGGGCGCCTCGCGCACGATGCGCTCGGCGTGTTCCGGTGGGAAGAGCCGGTCCCTGCCGCCGTGGATCACGAGGAGTGGGCACGTCACATCCTTCAGCACGCCGCGGAGCGTGAGCGTCTTCGATCGCTCGAACGCCTCGTTCTCGTCGCGGGACTTGGTGTAGAAGACATACCCGCCCCGAGTGAGCGGGTTGAGCGCGGCCCAGCACTGGGAGAGGTCGTACGGCCCGGCTAGCGCGACGAGAGCACGTAGCCGTTTCTCCTCTGCCGCCGCGCGCGGCCCGTAGATGCCGCCCATGCTGATGCCCATCAGTCCGACACGATTGAGATCGACACCCAGGTTCCGCGTCGCGAGGTGATCGAGCAGCGGAGTGATCACGCTCGCCCAGTCGGCGCGTATCGGAAAGCGCGGCGCGTTCTCTCCCTGCCCGGGCCCGTCGATCGTGAGTGTCGCGAGGCCACGCCGAAGGAACTCGTTCTCGATCGCGTAGAGCTCTTCCTTCACCGAGTCGAGCCCGGGGACGAGCAGGATGAGCGGAGGTCGGGGAACCTCGCGAGGCTCGCGCAGGATCCCTGGGATGACCGCGGCTTCGAACGGCGCTTCGATGCGCCGGCCGGGCGGGTCGAGGTGTGGCAACGCCTTCGCGTACGTGGCCACGGTGTGCTCGCGCAGCGCGTCGTGCAGTGCGAGGTCTTCGAACCAGAGGAACTTGCCGAGGTGGTAGGACCACGCGGCCCGCTGGTAGGCGGCCGCCGCCGTCACGAGGCGGCCCACGCGCTCCGCTTCGTCGGCGAGCGCACGGTGTCCATCGCCCACTCGCTTCCAATTCGGCGCCCAGTCACGCCACTCGACCGTCGCGGCCAGAACCTGCTCGAAGTCGTTGACGTCGATGCCGT
>Ga0209056_10000878_pt1 | contig 33336 bp, 31 predicted proteins | sample GraSoiAngelo_114_FD_185876 | JGI IMG/M metagenome (GOLD analysis project Ga0209056, IMG submission 185876) | Grasslands soil microbial communities from the Angelo Coastal Reserve, California, USA - 14_0903_13_40cm (SPAdes) (version 2) | ecosystem: Environmental > Terrestrial > Soil > Grasslands... | reverse complement strand
CGCGGGCGCCCATCCGCGAGCGCGCGTCGCCTCGGCCGCCCGCTCAGCGAACGCGGGCTGATCCGGGATCCCGCGGCGCCGGGCGCACGCTCCACATCGAGACGACGCCCGCCGCCAGCGTCAGCCCGACGAAGCCGAACGCCGGGTAATAGCTCCCCCACACGTCGAAGGTTTTCCCGCCGAGCCACGCGCCGAGTGCTTCGCCCGGCCCCACCGCGAGCGTGAGCCAGCCCCAGATCGCGCCGAACGACGCCCCCGCGAAGAGGTCTGCGGCGCGGGCGGACGCCACGATACCCGAGGAGCCCTGGGCCATGCCGTAGAGCGCGACGTAGAGCACGAGCCACCACGAAGCACCCGTGACCCCGAGCGCCGAGAGACAGCCGACGCCGAGCGCGGCGCTGGTGTAGGTGAGCGTCAGCGCCGGCGCCCGACCGATCCGGTCGCACAGTACGCCCGTCGTCAGGCGTCCCGCGAGGCTCACGAGGCTCACGGCGCCGAGCGCCGCGGCGGCGGTGGCCGGCGCGATCCCCTGGCCGATGGCGTACGCGACCATGTGGACGTTCATGACCGGGAAGGCGCACGCGCCGAAGAAGCGGGTCGCCGCGAGCCACCAGAACGAGGCTGATCCGAGCGCGTCGGCGAGCGTCGTCCCCCGCCGCGGGCCAGCTACGCCGTCGTGCCCGACGGCCGCGCCTTCGGGCGAATCTGCGGGTTGCCCCTCGGGCAGTCGCTGGAACGCGTTGAGCGGTACGACGACGAGCACGAGGACCGCCGCCCACACGAGAAGCGTCGCCCGCCAGCCGAGTGCCGTCACGAGCGCCTGACCGAGCGGGAGAAAGCAGAAAGCGCCGACGGCCGTCCCGAGGTCGACGACGGCGATCGCCCGTCCGCGCGCCGCCGGATACCAGAGCGCCGCGACCGTCATGTTCGTCTGACTACCGAGCGCGGCGAGCGCGAGCCCGCCCCATAGCCCATAGGTCAGGACCAGCAGCGGCAGCGAGGTGACACGGCTCGCGACGACGAGCGCGGCCGCGGCGAGCACGGCGCTCCCCTGGAAGAGTCGCCGCGGCCCGAAGCGGTCGAACGCCGCCCCGATCAGCGGACCCGTGACGCCGCCGAGCAGGAGCGACGCCGACTGCACGGCCGCGACCTCGGCCCGTGAGCCGCCGAATTCGGCGACCAGCGGGAGGTAGAGGACGGCGAAGGACATGAGGACACCGCTCTGGGCCGCGAGCGTCACTGCGGCGATGGCCAGGCTGAGCCTGGCGTGGCGTGAGCCGGCCGGGTTCAGCGGATCAGCTGGCGCCTTCCGGGCCCGTCTCGAGCCGTCGCATCGCCAGGGCGGTCTCGATGGACCGCGAGAGACTCGAGATCTCGAACGGCTTGGTGACGTAGTCGTGGGCGCCGAAGGCGAGCGAGCGCTTCAGGACATCCTCGTTCGCGGTGCCGCTGATCATGATGACCTTGGCATGCGGGGCGAGCGCCACGATCGTCGGCAGCGCGCCGACCCCACTGAGCCCGGGCATGTAGACATCGAGCAGCACCACGTCGGGCGGCTCGGTGAGGACCGCGCGCACCGCCGCGGCGCCGTCGGCCGCCGTGCGCGTCCCGTACCCGAGCGAGTTGAGCACGTCCTCGAGCATCGTGCGCACCTCGGGGTTGTCGTCGACCACGAGGACCCGTCCCGTCGGTGCGCCGACGGACTTGACGGGCGCCGGGGCGCGCGGCGCCGGCGACGGAACCGGCGGCGGGGGACCGGTCAAGGCCGCCACCAGCGTCGCCGCCGGCACGGGCTTGGTGAACACGCCGGCCGCGCCGGCCGCGGTCGCCTGGCGCTGGAGCTCGGGATCGATGGCGCCGGTGACCACGAGCACCCTGATGCCAGGATTGAAGGAGTGGATCCGCTTGAGCGCCTCGACCCCGCCGAGGCGCGGCATCATGAGGTCGAGCACCACGGCGTCGGGTCGGTCCCGCTTGACGTACAGCAGGGCCTCGAGCCCGTTCTTCGCTTCGAGCACGTCGAAGCCCGCCACGCGGAAGGACTCGACGAGCACCTCCCGGACGTCCTGGTCGTCATCCGCAATCAGCACTCGCATGAGGAATCCCTCCGCGGCCGTCGATCACGCCCAGCGCTCATCCTCACATCCCGAACGCGTCGAGGCCCGTGATGTCGCGGCCGATGATGAGCGTGTGGATGTCGTGCGTGCCTTCGTAGGTGTTGACGGTCTCGAGATTCATCATGTGACGGATCACCGGGTGCTCGTCCACGATTCCGGCCGCGCCCAGGACATCGCGCGCCAGCCGTGCGCTGTCGAGCGCCATCTGGACGCTGTTCATCTTCGCCATCGAGACCTGCTGCGCCCGGACGTGGCCCTCGTCCTTGAGCCGGCCGAGCTGCAGACACAGGAGCTGCGCCTTGGTGATCTCCGTGATCATCCAGACGAGCTTCTGCTGGACGAGCTGGAACGACGCGATCGGCTTGCCGAACTGGACCCGCTGCTGGGCGTACTGGAGCGTCCAGTCGTAACACGCCATCGCCGCGCCCACCGCGCCCCAGGCGATGCCGTAGCGCGCCTGATTGAGACAGCCCAGCGGGCCGCGGAGCCCCTTGACGTTCGGAAGCTTGTTCGCGAGCGGGATTCGGCAGTCCTGGAACGACAGCTCCGAGGTGATCGAGGCCCTCATCGAGAACTTGCCGTGGATATCGAGAGTCGAGAATCCCCCGGTTCCACGCTCGACCAGGTAGCCGTAGATCTCGCCGTCATCCTCTTTCGCCCACACCACGGCGACGTCGGCGATCGAGCCATTGGTGATCCAGAGCTTCGTCCCATTCAGGACATACCCGTCGCCCTGGCGGCGGGCCCGCGTCTTCATCGAGCCGGGGTCCGAGCCGTGATCGGGCTCGGTGAGTCCGAAGCAGCCGACCTTCTCGCCTCGCGCCAGGGCGGGGAGCCACTGCTCCTTCTGCGCCTCGGAGCCATAGGTGTAGATCGGGTGCATCACGAGCCCGCTCTGCACGGAGGCCGCCGAACGCAGGCCGGAGTCGCCTCGCTCGAGCTCCTGCATGATGAGCCCGTAGGCGACGTTGTTGAGTCCTGCGCAGCCGTACCCCTTGAGCGTCGCGCCGAACACGCCCAGCTCGCCGAGCCTGGGGATGAGCGAGACGGGGAAGGTGCCGGCGCGATGATGCTCGGTGACGACGGGCAAGAATTCGGCCTCGACCCAGTCGCGGACCGCGTCGCGGATCATCCGCTCTTCCTCGGACAGGAGGCCCTCGATCCCGTAGTAGTCGACGCCCCGGAACTTCTCCATGACCTAGCCTCTCCGCCGCCGGAGCGCCGCCAGGGGCACCGAGAGGAGTGCCGCCAGGGCCACCGTCAGCGTCAGGGCGTGCAGGAAGTGAATCGGCGTGTTCCAGCCGACGAACCGCCCGGCGACCTCGCGCGGGATGCCCCTCGCGCTCCGCAGCACGCTCGCCTCGAGCGCCCCGAACCCCGACGCGTAATGGACGGCGAGCCAGAGGGCTCCCGCCACGCCCGCCACCAGCGCCGCGGCCCGGTGCCGGCGCGCTACGAGTGACACGAGCAGGAACGCGCTCGTTCCCGCCACCTGCAGTCCGGCGACCGCGTAGTAGGCGCCCAGCCCCGACCGCCCGGCCGAGTCCCGGAACGACGGGTACGCCTGACTCAGCGCCGGTGTCCGGGACAGGAGCAGCCAGTCCAGGAACTGCGCCAGGATCAGGGCGTGGCCGAGCATGAAGCCCGCGACGAGCCCGGTCAGGAGGGCCGCGAGAAACCAGATCGGCCAGAACAGGCGGTCGGTCACGTCAGAGCCGGATCGGGTTGAAGTCGGTGTCGTAGTCGTACGCGTCGGTCCGCTCGCGCGCCTTCAGCCAGGCCACCGCGGCGTACGTGAGCGGTGTCGCGGCCGCCTCGTAAAGGACCTTGACGATCCACTGTCCGACCATGATCCCGATCAGGACGCCCGTCGGCACCGAAGGGGCAAAGGCGAGCGCGACGAACACCGCGCTGTCGAGCGCCTGACCGACCACGGTGGAGCCGATCGTCCGCGTCCAGAGCCAGCGCCCCTGCGTCAGGATCTTCATCTTCGCCAGGACGAAGGAGTTGGCGAACTCGCCGGCGAGGTACGCGACGAAGGAGGCGGCCAGGATCCGCGGTGTCTGGCCGAGGATCTCGCTGTACGCCGCCCCGCCCTTCCAGAAGGGCGCGGCCGGGATCTCACCTCCGAGCCAGATCGCCGCGACCATGAGCGCGTTGCAGCCGAAGCCGAGCCAGATCACGCGCCGCGCCGCTCCGTAGCCCCACACCTCCGTCAGCACGTCGCCGACGATGTACGACACCGGGAAGATGACAATGCCGGCGGACAGGACGACGCCCCCGACCGTGACGAGCTTGGTGGCCATCGTGTTCGCCGTCAGCAGACAGGTGACGAACAGCGCGGCGAACGTGATGAATCGCCAGCTCATGGCCGTCCGATGATACTACGCGGACTCGGAGGTCCGGGCCCGCCCCCACGGCGGTCTTCGTGCCTCATACGTTGGTGGAAATCGCGGACGGCTCCTCGTTCAGCGCGCGTCTCAACGCCCGCGCCAGCTCGGCGTCGTACTCGTGGGTCATCGCGAAGATCCGGCACTGCGCGACCTTCCCGGGCAGGTACTTGAGGATCTCGGTCAACGGCTCCTCGGAGACGCTCTTCGTCGACGAGTCGTACACGTAGATCTGCCGATCGCCCATCTTGAGCGGGTTCAGGGGCCGCGGGTCCTGCAGCGCCATGTCGATCTCGAACGGGACGTCCCGCAGCGCCGCGGGCAGGAAGGTGCGCACGCGCTTTTTCACCGTCTCGATGTCGAGGAAGCTCTGTCCCTTGCGCGCCTCGAACTGATCGAGGACCTCCTCGCTCGACATCCGCCATTTGAGCTTCCGGTCGAGGACGTGGCGCCACTCGGCACCCAGCGCCCGCTTGGCCGGGTCCTCGGCGTCGTGCCACCGCCCGACGTCCTCGAGCAGCGTCCACTCCGTCAGGTGGAGGTACGGATGGAGCTCCTTGCGCAGGTCGTACGGGAACGCGATCCGCATGGTGTCCCGGAAGATCTCCTTGAGGTGGAGGTCGATCCCCCGGGTGGTCCGATGGTAGTAGACGTTCGTGTACATGTAGAAGCGGGCGTTCAGGAACATCGTGAAGGCCTGGAGCCCGGCCCGGTCGAGCGTCAACCCGCGCTCCGAGAAGAACGAGTAGTAGATGATCCGATCGATATCGATCGGCCCGACCGCGACGCCGCACATGTAGGCGTCACGCAGCACGTAGTCCATGTTGTCGGCCGTGAAGACACCGGAGAGGAGCGGCTTCAGGTGCGGCAGCCACTTCGGGTGCGATGTGAGCGGCTGCGTGTAGGTCTTGCCCATCAGGTAGCAGATCCACTCCGGATCGATCGACTCCCCGGCGTCGAACGCGGCGGTCGGGCTCCGTCGGAGGCTCCGGAGGATCTCCGCCAGCTCCTCCCGGATGATCCGCTGGCCGACCAGCTCGTGGGTCAGCTCATAGTCGACGAGAAAGTTGTCGTCGAAGAAATGACCGAAGGGGCCGTGGCCGATGTCGTGGACCAGTCCCGCCGCCCGCAGGAGCTCCTCGATGAGCGCCGCCGAGGGCGCGTCGGGGAACACCGCGCGCAGCGAGGGATAGAGCTGCTGGGCGAACCGTCCGGCGAGGTGCATCGCGCCGAGCGAGTGCTGGAAGCGGCTGTGCTCCGCCGCCGGGTACACCCAACGCGCGGACTGCAGCTGCGGCACGCGGCGCAGCCGCTGCACCCACGAGGTGTCGAGCAGGTCCTGCTCGGTCGCCTCGCCCGGGATCCCGCCCGGACGCGTGTAGAGGATGTACTGATGGATGGGGTCGGCGATGAGGCCACGCCCCCGGTAGGGATCTTCGGCGCCCTTCATTGCAGAGAGTCTAACGTCGGGGCGGGCCTAGCGCACCGGATAGAGCCGGTGGCGGTCGACCGAGGGCACGGCGATGATGCGCACCTGGCTGTCGCGTTCGACGGCCAGCTCGATGAGATCGCCCGCGCGCCGGGACCAGAGCTGCGCGTAGAACTCCTCTTGCGAGGCGACGGCCACGCCGTCGACTCGCAGGATACGGTCGCCCTGACGGAACCCGGCCCGCGACGCCGGCCCGACCGGCGACAGCTCGCTGACCACGAGACCCTCGGGCAGCGCCACGGTGTAGAGCCCGAGCCACGGCCGTGGCGGCCGGCTCGCGATTCGGCCGGATGTGATCAGCTCGTCCTTCACCGGCACGAACTTCTCGATGGGGATCGCGAGGTTCACGTGGGGAGGGTCGCCGAGCCGGAGAGAGGCGATCCCGACGACCTCGCCGCGCTCGTTCACGACGGCGCTACCGCCCCACTGCGGGCTCGCCGGGGTCACGATGATCGCGCGATCGAGCATGTACTCCCAGTACGCCGCGAACCGCCGCACCGCGTGCACCGCGCCCGACACCTGGACGAGATCGTTGTCCTCGTCGACGCCGACGGTACCCGTTCGCGCGCCGGGGACGACCGTGCTCGAATCACCGAGCGTCGCCGCGGGCCACGGTCCGTTGCCGGCGAGCTTGACCACGCCGAGTCCGGCGTCGAGGTCGAGGCCGACGACGCGCGCCGGCACGGCGCGCCCGTCGCGCCCCCGCGCCTCGATCGTCACCGCGTCGAGCAGTAGATAGCTCACCGTGAGCACGTAGCCGCGCTGATCGAAGATCACACCACTGCCGAAGCGACGGCTGCCCAGCCGTGCCGAGGAGGTGGCGCCGTCGACGCTCCGGACCCGCAGTGAGACGACCGCAGGCTCGACACGCCTGACGAACGACGGGAGGGCCGAGACCTCGCCGGGATGGAGCCGCCGTTCCTGGCCGGAAGACGGCGCCCCGAACGTGAGCGGCGGAAGCAGCAGGAGCAGAGCCAGCGCCAGCGTCACGGCTCGCCTCATGGAACGTCTCCTTGGATCAGCGGTGGCCGTACTGCTTTTCGTAGTACGCGCGGAACTCCCCGGACTTGAGCGGCCGCCACCACGCCTCGTGCTCGCGATACCACGCGACCGTCGCCCCGAGCGCCTCCCCGAACCGGTGACGCGGCGTCCAGCCGAGCTGGCGCACCTTCTTCGAGTCGACCGAGTAGCGCCGGTCGTGGCCGGGCCGGTCCTTCACCGGCTGGATCAGCGTCTCGGGTTTCCCGGTGAGCTGGAGGATCTGCCGCGTGAGGACGATGTTCTCGACCTCGTGGCCGCCCCCGATGTTGTAGACCTCGCCGTCGCCCCCTTTGCGCAGCACCAGGTCGATGCCTGCGCAGTTGTCGAGGACGTAGAGCCAGTCGCGTACGTTCTTGCCGTCGCCATAGAGCGGCAGTGGCGTGTCATCGAGGGCGTTCGTCACGAAGAGCGGGATGACCTTCTCCGGGTACTGGTAGGGCCCGAAGTTGTTGGACGAGCGGGTGATCAGCGCCGGCACCCGGTGGGTGTGCCAGTAGGCCAGCACGAGCAGGTCCCCGCCGGCCTTCGACGCCGAATACGGATTGGACGGTCGAAGGGGATCGCTCTCACGGGACGAGCCGCGCTCGACCGATCCGTACACCTCGTCCGTGCTGATGTGGACGACGCGCGGAATCTTGAGCTCTTTCACGGCCTCCAGGAGCGTGAACACGCCGAAGACGTCGGTGCGCAGAAACTCGTCGGGCTCATTGAGCGAACGGTCGACGTGCGTGTTGTGTACCACGACATTGCCGACGCCAGCAGCGAAGTTGTGAGCGTCCTCCACGCTAAGATCATAGACGTAGCCTTCATACTGATGCTCGCTGTACAGGGACTCGCCACGCGCATCGTAGGTCGAGACAAGGTTCATCGCATACGCCGGACGCTGGTTGCCCCTGGCGTCACGGTAGGACAGCGAATAGTCGAGATCCATCATGCTGAGCAAAAGGCCGAGACCGGCGGCCAGCTTGGCCGAGTTCGTGCTGAACCGACTCGAGCTTACAGTCTTGTACTCCTGGACGTTGCCGTCACCACGCAGGTAGCTGTCCAGGAAAGCGTTCTTGAACTCGTCGGTCAGGGTGTAGAGCACCTCAGGAACCTGCTTCTGGTACGAGTGTGCACCGCACAGTGTCGTGACCAGGAGGTGGACGATTCGCGAACTGAACGTGAGCTGATGCGCCCCCGGGCGCACGCGAGTGGTGATACTGCTACCGGCGTTCGTGAATAGCTCGGCGTCGTTACGCAGTTCCTCGAGAAACGCGAGATCGGTGTTCCCGATACAGACCTGCCACGAGCCGTTGGCCTTGTTGAAGAGCGCGTTTCCTTCGGCGACATAGGCACCGAGGAAGCGCATCAGCGCAAGCAGCGCCTCGCCCTTCAATGACTGCTGGACGTAGACGTCTCGCGGCCGGCCGCCACCCTTCGCGGTGCGGGTGTACACGCGCCCGTCCACGGACTTGATATTCGGAAGACAAATCTCGATGTAGTCGCGATGGCGGCTCCGGTCCACATTGATCTTGCGTACCGCCAATAGCTCCGGGTTTGTCTCCGCGGCCACCAGCTGCGCGTCTGCGTTGTACACGGAATGGTTGGGCGTCACAGTGACGCTTCCCCACTTCTGCCGCAGCCTGACGACTCTCCCGGTGTAGCGATGGCGGGTTATGTGCGTGATTTGCTTCCAGTGGCCCATCCCGTTCCGGAAGGCCAGGGCGAACAGCGGTAAGTTCGGCTCGACGACTTCGACCCCGCTGCCGTCGATCAGCACTCCACGCTTCGCACCGTACGTCTCAAAGAGTTCTTCGATGCTGGCGATCCTGATCCCATGGCCCCAGTGAATCGGGATGAACGTATCGGCGACGACGCTCTCGGCGGCGAAATTGACGACGGCGTCGACCCCGCGGATCGCGTCCCGGACGATCGCCGCGTCGCAGATGTCGCCCTGGACGAACGCGTAGCGCGGATCGCGCTCGAGGTCGGCGAGGTTGGCGGGATTCCCCGCGTAGGTCAGCTTGTCGAGGTTGACGACGCGGTCGTCCGCATGGGTCGTGAGCACGTGACGGATGAAGTTGGAGCCGATGAACCCGCTTCCGCCCGTGACCAGCAGCTTCACGTCGCTACCCGCGCGTCACTTCCCAGATCTCGGCGCCCGCGTAGTCCCACGGCAGCCGGCCCTCGTCGCACATCGAAGGCTCGGGCGAGAAATGGACGTCGGTGAAATAGATGATCCGGGCGGCCGTCGCCGCGAGGTTCCGCACGCCGTGCGCGACCCCTGGCGGAATGCGCACGAGGCGGGAGGCGCCGGCGCCGAGGGTGAGCCGCATGCGCGCGCCTTCGGTCTTCGAGCCCTGTCGCGTGTCGATCAAGACCAGGAGCATCCGGTCGGTCGGCGGCACGTACCAGACATCGGTCTGGCGTTGATGGAGGTGGAACGCCTTGATCGCCCCGGGCTCGACCTCGCTGGAGTTGATCTGCCGCAGGGTGAAGCCGGCGATCGCCTGCGGATGGCCGTCCGTCAGACGCGCCAGCTCGGTCATGCTTCCCCCGTCGTCGGAGAATCGCGTGAGCTCGACGATCTCGACGCCGTCGATGGAGGGTGCCGGGCCGTAGGACTGGATCCGGAAGGCGCGCTTGGCGGCGGGCGTGAGGTCCATCGAGCTCCCCGATCTTACGGCTCGGACTCGACGAGACGCAACAGATACTGCCCGTACGAATTATCCTTCATCGGACGCGCGATGCGGAGCACGTCGTCCGCCGTGATGTAACCCATCCGGAACGCGATCTCCTCGACGCAGGCGACCATGAGCCCCTGCCGATCCTCGATGGTCTGGATAAAGGTCGAGGCCTGCAAAAGCGCCTCATGGGTGCCCGTGTCGAGCCAGGCGATTCCGCGCCCGAGCTTCTCGACCTGGAGCTGTCCGCGCCGGAGATAGGCCGTGTTCACGTCGGTGATCTCCAGCTCTCCGCGCGCCGAGGGCTTGAGCCCCGCCGAGATCTCGACGACCTGGTTGTCGTAGAAATAGAGCCCGGTCACCGCGTACGGCGAGCGCGGCTTGGCGGGCTTTTCTTCGAGCCCGACCGCGCGGCCGTCGGCTCCGAACTCGATGACGCCATAGCGCTCGGGATCGCGGACCCAGTACGCGAACACCGTCGCCCCCGACCGACGCTCGGCGGCGTGCTGGAGGTACTCGGGAAGGCCGTGGCCGTAGAACACATTGTCGCCGAGCGCCAGCGCGACCCGGTCGTCGCCGATGAAGCGCCGGCCGATGATGAACGCCTGCGCCAGGCCTTCTGGCCGCGGCTGGACGGCGTATTCGATGGCGATACCGAGGTGGCCGCCGTCACCGAGCAGTCGCCTGAACGCCTCCTGATCCATGGGAGTCGTGATGACGAGAACCCTGGTGATGCCCGCGAGCATCAATGTCGACAGGGGGTAGTAGATCATCGGCTTGTTGTAGATCGGCACGAGCTGCTTGCTCACCGCGTGGGTCAAGGGATAGAGCCGCGACCCCGATCCCCCCGCGAGGATGATTCCCTTGATGGAATTTGTCATGGAATTCTGTGAGTATAGCAGCGCCGTCCGACCTCGACGAAGGGTCATGGATGGCCGATCACCCTTGAACCGACCGGGAATGGGGGTAATATCGAAGCCATGAAGACGCTGAAAGACATGCTCGCCGAGGCGAGACAGGTCGTCCCCGAAGAGGGGCCGGCCGAGGTGGCTCGGCGTCTCGCGGCGGGGGAGAAGCTCGCCATCATCGACGTCCGCGACCCCGACGAGTACCGGGATGGTCACCTCGAAGCGGCGGCCAACATCAGCCGCGGCTTCCTCGAGTTCCGTGTGGGGACGGCGGTGAGCGACCCGTCCACGCCGATCGTCCTCTACTGCCAGACCGGGCTTCGCTCGATGCTCGCCGCGAAGGCGCTCAAGGAGCTGGGTTATTCGACCGTCATCAACCTCCAGGGCGGCTACCAGAAGTGGGTGCAGTCCGGGTTACCGACAGTCCGTGAGGTCCCGCTGACAGCCGACCAGATCCAGCGCTACAGCCGCCACTTCCTGCTGCCACAGGTCGGCGACAAGGGGCAGCGGAAGCTTCTGCGCTCGAAGGTGCTCCTGATCGGCGCCGGCGGGCTCGGATCGCCGACCGCCCTCTATCTGGCCGCGGCGGGCGTGGGGACGCTCGGGCTGATGGACGGCGACGTCGTCGATATCACGAACCTGCAGCGTCAGGTGCTCCACACGACGGCCGACATCGGCAAGCCGAAGGTCGAATCGGGCACCCGGACGCTCCGGGCGCTCAATCCCGACGTCAACGTGATCCCCTTGCCGACCCGAATCACCGTCGACAACGTCATGGACGTGATCCGCGACTACGACCTCGTGGTCGACGGCTCGGACAACTTCGAGACGCGTTATCTCGTGAACGACGCTTGCTTCCTCGCCGGCAAGACCAACGTCCACGGGTCGATCTTCCAGTTCGAGGGCATGGCGACGGTGTTCGCGCCTGGCCAGGGCCCCTGCTACCGCTGCCTCTACCCGACACCACCGCCGCCTGGCCTCGTCCCCTCCTGAAGCGAGGCCGGTGTCCTGGGCGTGCTCCCAGGCGTGGTCGGAACGATTCAGGCGACGGAGACCGTGAAGCTGCTGCTCGGCCTCGGCGAGCCGCTGATCGGCCGGCTCCTCACCTACGACGCGCTCGGCATGCGCTTCCGCGAGGTCAGGCTGCGCCGCGATCCCAAGTGCCCCCTCTGCGGGACGTCGCCGACGATCAAGGACCTCGCGATCCACAGGAACGGCGCTGGCGCGGCCTGTGGGGCTTCGCCCGACGATCACCGGGAGGCGGCAGCCGCTGGCGTCACCCCCAAGGCCGGCGGCTGACCTGATCCGCGTCACCGTCGGTAGGTCTCTCCGGTAGCTCGTCGACCGCGCGGGCGGTCACCAAATCGAAGGCCGAGTCGCCGGCTTATCGCTGGCGGGCGAGCACGATAAGTGTTGCGTGCCCGCGCAGCATCCCCACCAGTCGGTCTCCGTCGATCTTGAAGATCGCGGTCAGGTGGCCGCCTCCCGCCTCGTGCTTCACGACAACCGATGTTTGAAACACGTCGAACACCACGGGGACGCCGAGCGCGCCTCGATAGGAGACGATGACGGGGACGTCGGCCGCGAGGGTGTCAGCCAGTACGAGCCTGCCCCACCCCCACCGGCCGGCCTGAATGAACTCCGCTTCGGCCTTGCTGGTACGACGGGCAATCACACCGTACCCGCTCCAGGTACCCATCCAGCGGCCGGCGATGTCCGGCAGCGGAGCATCCTCCACCGGGCCGAGCCGGCGGCCACGCTCCGTGGCGACGGCGCCGTCCTGAGGCCCGGCCAGGAGGGGCCAGGCGATGCGAGTCGTCCTTGCGGCCGCGACGACCCGAATCGGCGGCCCCGACCAGTCAGCCCAGACCCGGCTCGTCGCGCACGCCGCCATCGACAGCAAGGCTCCTCCGACCAGCAGGAGCCGCAGATTCGTGCAGCGCATCGCCGGTGCTCCTCCCTCGCGGGTGCGAAAGCTGCAAGGGCAACACCAAGAGCGCTGAGATCCGAAGAATTGATGACTTGACGAACCTCAGGCGTGCAGTTTGACAACAGTTGTCAGTAGGTGTCAGTGGCTTGACACTTCCGCGGCTTTCGCGCACAAGGGTGACATGACTCGCTCTCTCGGAGGAGCGCTCACGCCCGTGCTGGTCGACCGGTTCTCTCAGCGCGACCTCACCCGGCGCCTGGGGACCGCGCTGTCGTTCGTCACCGTCGACCCCGACGGGCGGCCCCACCCGATGCTGCTGTCGTATCTCGAGCTACGCGCCTACGACACGGGGACGGTCGGCCTCGTGATCGGCGCTCGGACCCGGAGCGCGCGCAACCTGGGCGAGCGAGGCACGGCGACCTTGCTGGCTATCGAGCCGGACGTGACCGTCTACGTGAAGCTGCGGACGATCGACGGGCCGCTTCCCGTCGCTGATACCGGCGAGTACGAGCTTGGTTACTTCCTGCTCGCGGTCGAGGAGGTGCTCGAGGACGCGCCGGCCGACTGGGAGGGCGGGATGCGGATCACCAGCGCGGTCCGTTACGCGCCGGCGCCGACGCTGGACGAGCCTTGGGCGCGCGCCACGCTCGCCGCGCTCGCGGAGCCCCGCGCGCGCGCCTGATTACTTGGGCGCTTCCTTGGGGGTGTCGGGCGGCCCCGGCTCTCGCCGTGTCGGCTCCGCACTGGGGACCTCGCGCTCCTGGTAGAGACCGATCGTCACTTCGACCTCGGTCTCTTGCCCTTCGCGCATGAGGACCACGCGCACCTTCTTGCCGACCGGCGTGGACGAGACGACCCGCTGAAGGTCACGGGGGGACTCGAGCCGCGATCCGTCGATGCCGACGATCACGTCGTTCGCGCGCACGCCGCCCTTGTCCGCAGGGTCGCCCGAAATCACGCTGCGCACCAGGACGCCCCGGGCCTCCCGGAGCTTGAGCCGGTCGAGATCGTCCTCTGTTACCTCCGAGATGGAGACGCCGAGCCAGCCCCAGTCGACACGGCCCTTCGTGGCGAGCTGCGGCAGCAGCATCTTGACGAGGTTCGCGGGGATGGCGAATCCGATCGAGCCGTTGCGCGCCGCCATGGTGTTGACGCCAACCACCTCGCCCGCGACGTTCACGAGCGGCCCCCCCGAGTTCCCGGGGTTGATCGCCGCGTCGGTCTGGATGAAGTCGAACCCGGGCGCGGCCACGGTCAAGGGCGCGCCCTTGCGGCTGACGATTCCAAACGACACGCTCTGGTCGAGCCCGAACGGATTGCCGAGCGCCAGCACGAACTCACCGACGCGGAGCCGGTTCGAGTCCCCGAGCGGCAGTGCGGTGAGGCCCGTGGCGCCCTCGATCTTCAGGAGCGCCAGATCGACGCGGTTGTCGCGTCCGACGACTTTGCCCTGGAAGCGCTTGCCGTCGGCAAGGCGGACCTGGATGGCGCTCGCGCCCTCGATCACGTGGGCGTTGGTGACGATCAGCCCGCTCGGATCGATGACGAAGCCCGAGCCGGTGCTGCGCCGGGGTTCGCCGGGTTCCTCGCGGGGCGCCTCTTCCTTCAGAGTCCGCTGCACACGCACGTGGACGAGCCCAGGCTGGAGCTGCGCGGCGAGGTCGGCGAGGAGACCGTTGACCCGCGCCAGATCCGGCGCGGCGCTGGCGCCGGAGCTCTCCCGCCAGAGCTTCCCGCCGCCGCTTGTCGACGGACCGGCGCACCCGATCGCCAGGCCGACCACGGCCAGGAGCGCCACCAGCGAACGCCGACGCGACCCGGTCATCGGAATCCTCCCGAAGGACGTACGACGAGTATACGCCCCACGTCGCTCACCCCGGCGTCGCCTCTACCGGCTGACTTCGCGGATGAGGTGTGGCAACTCCGGAATCAGGAGCTTCTCGAGGGCGAGGCGGCACGCGTTGGGCGAGCCGGGCAAGGAGACGATGATGCGTCGAGCGTGGATGCCTAGCTGCGCGCGCGAGAGCATGGCGGCGGCGCCCACCTCCTGATACGACAGCATCCGGAACAGCTCGCCGAAGCCTGGCAGTCGCTTGTCGAGCAGCGCCTCGATCGCCTCGTAGGTCGAGTCGCGCGACGTGATTCCGGTCCCGCCGGTTGCGATCACCGCACGCACCGCGTCGGTGGCGCACGCCTCGCGAATCACGCGCTGAACGTCCTTCGGCTCATCGCGGACGATCGTGGAGCCGACGACCTCGTGGCCGGCGTCGAGCAGGAGCTTCCGGATGAGCGCGCCGCTCGTGTCCGTCTCGGGCGTCTTGGTGTCGGAGATCGTCAGCACCCAGCAGCCGACTGAGCGGGGCGCGGTGGCCTTGTGCTCGAGCGGGGTGCTGTCGGGCGCGCTCACCGCTCCCCTCGGGAGCGTTCTGGCTCCCCTCGGGAGCGTTCTGGCTCCCCCCGGGAGCGCTCAGGCTCCCCTCGGGAGCGCTCACGCTCCCCGCCGTAGGCGCGATCGAGAATCTCGACGAGATGCATGACGCGAACGGTCGCGTTGTGGGCCTCCAGCCCGGCCTGGATCTGGAGAATGCAGCCGGGATTCGCAGTCACGACTGCCTCGGCTCCCGTCGCGAGCACGTGGCCCACCTTGCGGTGCAGCAGACGCGTCGCCATCTCGGGCTGCGTGAGGTTGTAGATTCCAGCCGACCCGCAGCACCAGTCCGACTCGTTCAGCTCGACGATCCGGAGCCCGGGAATCTGCGCCAGGAGTTGACGGGGCTCGCTCTTGATCTTCTGCCCGTGCACGACGTGACACGGGTCATGGTACGTGCACGTCAGGGGGACGGGCGAGAGCGGGCCGCGGAGCGGCTCCGACGCCAGGAACTCGGCGAGGTCCCGGACGGAGGCCGCGAACCGTCCCGCGCGCTCGGCGTACACCCGGTCATCGGCGAGCAGGTGTCCGTACGCCTTCATGTGGGCCCCGCACCCGGACGTGTTCACGACGACGACATCGGCACGCGCCCTCTCGAACGTCTCGATCGTCGTCCGGGCCATCGCGACGGCCCGGGCGTGATCGCCGCCGTGGGCGTTCAGCGCTCCGCAGCACCCCTGGCCCTCCGGGACGACCACGTCGCAGCCGTTCTTCGCGAGCACGCGCGCGGTCGCGTGATTGTGCGCGCCGAAGATGACGGACTGGATGCACCCGGTCAGCAGAGCCACGCGAGCGCGTCGCGGACCCTCCGCGGGGGTGACGCTTGGCGGCGGCACGCGCTCGGACTTCGCCGGGACCGGCGGCAAGAGCGCGTCCCAGGCCGGCAGCGTTCCAGGCAAGAGCCGGATGAGACCCGTTCTCCGGGCGAGCCGCTGGAGTCCGCTCGCTTGATAGAAGCGCGCCCCCGATGCGGCGAGGGCGAGCAGGCGCGGGTGCCCCAGCAGAAGCCCGAAGTTCAACCAGCGGAAGAGCCGGCGCACCGGCCCGCCCGGCTGTCGGTGCTCGATCTCGGCCTTGGCCGCTTCGATGAGCCGCCCGTACGGCACCCCGGCCGGACACACGGTCTCGCACGCGCGGCAGTCGAGACAGAGCGAAAGATGCCGCACCGTCGAGTCGCCGAGCGACATCCTTCCTTCGGCCAGGGACTTGATGAGGAAGATGCGCCCCCGCGGCGAGTCCATCTCCGTCCCGAGTTCCGAGAACGTCGGGCAATACGCGAGGCACAGGCCGCAGTGGACACACTGGTTGACGCCCTCCACCGATAGCCCATGCAGCGTCAATGGCCCAGCGCCAACCGGGAGCGATTCGTGTGCCGTCGTCTCCATCCGCTAATGTCCCATGCCTGAAATCATCTCAAAGATCAGCGGCCAAGCGCGGGCCGACAGGTCGCGGGGGCGTGGGGTAGGGGTCGACAGGACCCGTTCCCGCAATGCGGCGACGGTTTCCGCGCGCCTGGATGGAGCCCAGCCGCCGCGGGGCAGCGAGCGCGTGCCGCGTGGTCCGGTCGACCCCTGCCCCACGCCCCCGCGACCTGTCGGCCCGTGATCGAATTAGCGGATTGAACACGAGACATCTCAGATGCCGGCGACAAAGCGGCCAGGGTTCAGGATGTTTTGCGGATCGAGCTGGGCCTTTATGCGTTCCATGATGCGCGCGGCGGCGCCGGGATCGTCCCAGACGGGGACCAGGGATTTCACCGCGAGCGGCGCCCACTCGAGGGTCGCGTGGCCGCCGCCACCGCGGGCCATCTCACGCCACTCGGCCAGCACCACCGCGATCGCGGCGGGCTCCGTCGGTACGACGTCCGCGGCGACCATCGCGCGCACGACGCCGATCCCCGCGTGAGCCGCCCACGCGGTGTTGAGCCCGCGCGCGCGGGCCACGCCCGCGCCCTGCTCCATCATCTCGGCGACCTGGCTCGGCAACACCGCGAACGTCATCACCGCGGCCGTGACGGGAGACGTCGCGCGCGCTGCCGTCCCGAGGCTGGACCATGTGTCGGCCTGGAGGGGTTGCGCCTCGTGTCCGCCGCATGCTCCGGCCAGACGCGCGAGCTCCGCGCATTGCCAGTCCACCTGCTCCCTGAGCCCGTCGAAGCCCACGACGAGCGCAGCGCCGGTCACGGAGATCGCGGTGCTCGCGGTGGCGTCGAGGAGCTCGATGGCGTTCGGGATCAGGTCGCTGGCCATCACGGATCTCACGGCGGCGCCCGCATCCTTGAGGCGCTCGAACCGGATGCACACGAGCCGCTCGTGGTCGGGCAGCGGTCGGAGCTTCACGGTCGCCTCGACGATCACGCCCAGCGTGCCGTACGAGCCGACGAAGAGTTTTGGCAGATCGTAGCCGGCGACGTTCTTCACGACCTTGCCGCCGCCCCGCACGACGGCACCGTCGGCCGTGACGACCGTGACACCGATCAGGAGATCGCGGGCCGTACCGTAGAGGTGCCGCCGCGGCCCGGACGCATTCGTCGCGAGCACGCCACCGACGGTCGCGAGGTGGGCGTCGGCGGGATCGAGCGACATCCACTGGCCGCGGCTGCGGAGCGCCGTCTGGAACGTCTCCACGGTCATTCCGGCCTCGACGGTCGCCGTCAAATCTCCGGGCTCGTGCTCCAGGAGCCGGCCCAGCCGACGCAGCCCCAGGACCAGCCCGGTGCGTGCGGTCGGTATGCCGGCGCTCGCGGCGGTGCCGCCTCCCCAGGGCGTGACCGGCCGGGCGGTCTCGGCGGCCAGACCGATCACCGCGGCGACCTCTTCAACCGATCCAGGGAAGACCGCGGCTTCGGGTGTGCGACCTTCGACGACGTACGGCGTGAGCTCGATCCCGGTGAGGACGTTCGCGGGACCGACGGTGGCGCGAAGCTTTTCGAGCAGCGCGGGCGGCACGCGGCGTCAACCACCCGCGCTAGAAGCGCTGGGCGAGGCCCTTTTCCTCGATCGCGTGCGGCCGATAGGCGACGGGCCCGACCTCGACACAGGACTTCTTGGTCGGAAAGATCTTCCCCGGGTTGCACAGCCCGGTAGGGTTGAAGGCGTTCTTCAGGCGATGCATCAGCGAGAGATCGGCAGCGGAGAAGATGAACGGCATGAAGTCCGATTTCTCGAGGCCGATGCCATGCTCGCCAGAGATCGATCCGCCGACTTCCGCGCAGACCTTCATGATCTCGGCGCCGGCCGCCACCACGCGCGCCTCGTCGCCCGGCTTGCGCGGATCGTAGAGGAGGTTGGGATGCAGGTTGCCGTCGCCGGCGTGGAACACGTTGCCGACGCGCAGGCCGGCGGCGGCCACGATCTCGTTCACGCGGCGCAGCACGTACGGGAGCTTCGTACGCGGGATGACGCCGTCCATCACCATGTAGGCGGGCGACACGCGGCCGTACGCGCCGAAGGCGGACTTGCGCCCCTTCCAGAGGAGCTGGCGCTCGGCCTCGTTCTTCGCCGTGTGGATCTCGCGCGCACCCGCCTCCCGGCACGCCGCGACGATGCGCTCGGCCTGGGCCTCGAGGCCGACGGCAAGCCCGTCGAGCTCGATGAGGAGCACCGCGTCGGCGTCGCGCGGGTAGCCGCAGTTGAACGCGTCCTCCACCGCCTGGATCGTCAGGTGGTCGATCATCTCGATCGCGGCGGGCACGAGCCCACGCGCGATGATCGCCGACACGGCCGCCGACGCCCGGTCGATCTCGTCGAAGGCCGCCAGCACCGTCTTGACCGCTTGTGGCTTCTTGAGGATGCGGACGGCGACCTTGGTGGCGATCCCGAAGGTGCCCTCGGAGCCCACGAAGACGCCGGCGAGGTCGTAGCCGCACGCCTCGCGCGTCTTGCCGCCCAGCCACACGATCTCGCCGTCGGGCATGACGACTTCGAGGCCCAGGACGTGGTTGGTGGTGACGCCGTACTTCAGGGTATGCGGGCCACCGGAATTGTTGGCGATGTTGCCGCCGATCGTGCACGCCTGCTGGCTCGAGGGGTCGGGCGCATAGTAATAGCCACGCGGGCCGACCTTCCACGAGAGGTGCAGATTCACGAGCCCGGGCTCGACGACGGCGATCTGGTTGTCATAGTCGACCTCGAGCACGCGGTTCATCCGCATGAGCGAGATCACGATGCCACCCTCGGTCGGGAGGCACCCACCCGACAGCCCCGTGCCCGCGCCTCGGGCAACGAACGGGAGATTCTCGCGGTTGGCGACCTTCACGATCGCCGAGACATGCTCGGCCGACGTGGGAAAGACGACGAAGTCGGCGAGGGCGCGGAACAACGTGAGCCCATCGGACTCGTACACCATCAGCTCGTCCGGGTCCGACAGCACCCCGCCGGGCCCGACGATCGCCTCGAGCACCCGTCGGATCTCGCCTTTGCCGGAAGCCGTCAGCGTCGACATCGGTAGAGCGGATTATACCTACTAACCGGGCCGGACGGCTCAGCCGCCGCCGAGGAGAACCTGTGCCGCGCGCGTGATGGCAGGAGCGTCGATGCCGTAGTGGCGATAGAGATCGGCGCGCGTCCCGGACTGGCCGAAGTCGTCCACGCCGAGCGCCAGCTGGGAGGCGCCGAGCGCCGCCCCCAGGAAGGCGAGCGCGTGCGAGTGACCGTCGAGCACCGAGACGATTGGCACGCCCTCCTCTTCAGGGCTCACGAGCTCCTCGAGATAGGGGCGCGGCTCTCTTACATCCCGGTAGAGGCGGTCGGGGCTCGTGACGACGAAGACGCTCGCGAGCACCCCGCGCTCGCGCAGCGCGCGACCGGCGTGGACCGCTTCGGGAACCGTGACTCCCGCGGCGAAGACGCTCACCGCATTCGCGTCAGGATCCCAGCCGGGCTCGCCGCGCGCGTCCACGAGCCGGTAGGCGCCGCGAAGAACGCCGGCCCGGTACGCCGCGCTTGGGCGAGGCGCGAGCGACTGATCCAGCGGCCGCGTCGAGAGCCTGAGATAGACCGCCTCACCCTGCCCGTCAGCGAGGCCCCGGAGCCCTTCGAGCAAGATCCACTCGACTTCCAGGGCGAACGCGGGGTCCCAGTAGACGATCCCCGGCAAGGCGATGCCGATCCCCGGGGTGATCACCGACTGATGGGCGCCGCCCTCGGGCGACAGGCTGACACCCGACGGCGTCGCGGCCACGATGAAGCGGGAGCCTGAGTACAGGGCGTGATACAGGGCGTCGAGCCCACGAGTGACGAAGGGGTCATAGAGGGTGCCGATCGGAAGAAGGGGCTCACCGTAGAGCTCGCGCGAGAGACCGAGAGCGCCCAGCAGCAAGAACAGGTTGTGCTCGGCGATGCCAAGCTCGATGTGCTGGCCCGCCGGCGATTCCTTCCACTGCACCGCCTGCGGCACGTCGGCGAACGCGTTCGATTTCGGTTCGGGGAAATAGACACCCTTGCGGTTGATCCACCCCGCGAGGTGCGTGGTCACCGCGACATCCGCCGACACCGTCACGATTCGATCGGCGGCGGGCAGCCGGCTCAGCGCGCCGAGCACACGGCCGAACGCTTCCTGAGTCGAGCATTCAGCCGGGTAAGTCTCGTCGAGCTGCGAGGGAACCTCCTCCCTCGAGGCGCTCGGCGCGGGGGGCGTGAAGAGCGGAGGGAGCCCGCGCACGAGCTCGGCCTCCTGGCTTCCCGGAGCGAACCCGTCCCACTCTTCGCCGTCGCCGATCCCCAGTGCCCCACGGAGCGCGTCGACCTGGCTCTGGGTGAGGAGCATCGTGTGGTTGAGCGGATCGCCCGCGATCGGGAGCCCCCAGCCCTTGATCGTATGGGCGAAGATGACCGCTGGCCGATCGCGGACCCGGCCGGCTTCGTCGCAGGCCTCGAGGATGAGCCGGAGGTCGTGGCCCCCGCGATCGGCGACGAGCTCTCCGAGCGCCGCATCGCCGGTGTCCGAGAGGAGGCGATCGAGCGGCTGGTCGACCCGGCCTTCGTGGTCGGTCACGAGCGCCTTCCGCACCCCCCCGAGGGGAAGCCGGAGAAGCCGCTGGTATTCGCCGTTCGTCATCGCGTCGAGCCGCCGGCGGAGTCCGTCACCGCCGGGCGTTGCGAAGAGAGTCTGAAGCCTTCGGCCCCAGCGCAGCTCGATGACATGCCAGCCGCCCGCTTCGAACATGGCGCGCGTCTGGCGCAGGCGCCCGTCGGGAACGATGCGATCGAGAGACTGGCGGTTCACGTCCACGATCCAGAGCACGTTCGCGAGCCGCCCGACCGCTTCCTCGGCCAGCGCTTCTCCGACGTTGCCCTCGTCGAGCTCGGCGTCGCCCACCATGACGATCACCCGCCCGCCCGCTCGGCCACTGAAGTGGTCGACGATGTACCGAGACGCCAGCGCCCCGAACGTCGCCTGCACGGCGCCGAGCCCCATCGAGCCCGTCGAGAGGTCGACGACCTCGGCGTTCTTTCGGCGGCTCGGGTAGGCCTGGAGCCCGCCGAAGCTGCGAAGCTCGCGCAGCGCCCCCGCGGGGAGACGTCCGCGCAGGTACTGGATCGCGTAGAACGCGGGCGAGGCGTGCGCCTTGACCGCCACCAGATCGTCGCGCTGGAGCGCGGCGAAGTAGAGCGCGGTCAGAAGGCTGACGACCGACGACGACGACGCCTGGTGGCCACCGACTTTCACGCCGTCTGGGTTCGGGCGCAGGGTGTTGGCGTGATGCACCATGTACGTGCTGAGCCACAGCACCCTCCTCTGGATGCGCTCGAGAACGTCGAGAGGGTTCATTGCGGATCGAAGGGTAGCATGGGCGTTGAACAGGGACCCCTTCGCGTGTACATTGCGCTCCATGTCGGAACGTACTCGCGACCTGCGCATCGAGAGCTTCCGGCCGCTCCTGCCGCCCCTGATCCTGCTCGAGGAGCAGCCGCTGAGCGACCGGGGTTCCGAGACCGTGACGCGTACGCGCCGGGAGATCGGCCGCGTCCTCCGGGGGGAGGACGACCGGCTGGTCGTCATCGTCGGCCCCTGCTCCATCCACGACCCGGTCGCGGCGCTCGACTACGCGCGGCGCCTCAAGGGCCTGGCCGACGAGCACGCGCGGGACCTCTGCATCGTGATGCGCGTCTACTTCGAGAAGCCACGGACCACGGTCGGCTGGAAGGGGCTCATCAACGACCCGCTCCTCGACGGCAGCTTCGCCATCAACGAGGGGCTCCGGCGGGCGCGCCGCGTCCTGCTGGACCTCGCCGAGCTCGGGCTGCCGGCGGGCTGCGAGTTCCTGGACCCGATCTCGCCTCAGTTCACCTCGGACCTCGTCTCCTGGGGCGCGATCGGCGCGCGCACCACCGAGAGTCAGGTGCACCGCGAGCTCGCCTCGGGTCTCTCGATGCCCGTCGGCTTCAAGAACGGGACCGACGGCGGCGTCCAGATCGCCATCGACGCCGTACGCGCCGCCACGCACCCGCATCAGTTCCTCGGCGTGACCGAGCAGGGGCTCTGCGCGATCGTGGCCACGCGCGGCAACCCCGATTGCCACATCATCCTGCGCGGCGGCGCCAGCGGCTCCAACTACGACGCGGTGAGCGTGCAGAAGACCACCGCGGCTCTCGTGGACGCCGGCTTGCCGCCGCGGCTCATGGTCGACACGAGCCACGGCAACAGCGACAAGGACTATCGCCGTCAGCCGCTCGCCGCGCACGACATCGCCGAGCAGATCGCGCACGGCGAGGCTGCGATCTTCGGCGTCATGATGGAGAGCTTTCTCGTCGACGGCCGCCAGGAGCTGCGCGACCCAGCCGCGCTGCGCTACGGCCAGAGCATCACCGACGCCTGCATGGGCTGGGAGATGACGATCCCGGTGCTCGCCGAGCTCGCGCGGGCCGTGCGCTCCCGGCGATCGACGAGCTAGCGGCCGTCTCGACGGTCTCGGCTTCCTGCCGGCCACCCTCCTGTCAAGGAGGCTCTGTGCGATGAGAGCGCCTGAGCGCGGCTCCTTCCAGTCCGTGAACGTCGAGGACCTGCCCTGGCGGCCATCGACAATGGCGTCCGGGGTTTTCGTGAAGGACATCGCCGTCACGGACGGCTGGGAGATGCAACTCGTGCGGTTCGAGCCCGGGGCTCGGCTTCCAGCTCACTCTCACGAGCGCCCAGAGTTCCTGTTCATTCTCGAGGGCCAGCTTGTTCAGGCGGGACGGCGGATGGGCCCGGGATGGGCGAGTGTCGCCGGCGCCGGCACGGTCGACGATGACGTGTATTCGGACACAGGGTGCGTCTTTGTCCTCGTCGACCGCGCGTGAGACGTGTCACGATGCGGCTCCAGATTCACAGCGATGCGCTCTGCGTATCCACCGCTGATCCTGCGCCCGAGGCTTAGCCTCCATGCCTATCCAGATCCCCGCGGACCTCACCATCGTGACTCTCCGGAGCAGCGGCCGCGAGCTGACCCAGCGCTGGACAGACGCCTATGCGCGCTCGGTCCTGCAGGGCGCCAGCGACCTCCTGCACGCGCGCGCGGACATCGAATTCCGCCTCGGAACCTGCGAGCGGGTCGTCGAGGAGATGCCGTCGGGGGCGCAGGCCGATACTATCGACGACGCGGGGTATCACTACCTCGCGGCGGCGCATGGCGCGGGCAATGGGATCCGGGCGCTCCTGGTTGATCGGGTGTCTCGGGCGGAACTGGGGGGACAGGCTCGACAGCAGACTCGCGTTTGCCTGATCACCTACGGCGCAGATCTCGGCGCCACGTCCCGGATGTTCGCCCACGAGCTTGGCCACCTCCTTGCGCTGCCTCACGTCGACGGCGCACGAAGGTCGGGGCCCGGCCAAGAGCGCGAGATTGCGGCCTGGATGCGCAACCTCATGTACTCCGGTGCGCTCAATCCGGCGGCCGAGCTCACAGCCGCCCAGGTACGGCTGGCCCGCTCCTCCGCCCTCGCGCGCCGCTTCGGCGGCCGGTGAGCTCGGCGGGCGGATCCGGTAGGGCGATCGGGTTCCCACGCGAAACCCCCTGCGCGCGTCACTCCCCGCGGAAGATGGGCTTGCGCTTGTCCAGCATCGCCCGTACGCCCTCCCGGGCGTCGGCGCTGGCGCGGGCGCGCCGGGCCAGCTCGTCGAGGTCGCCGTGCTCGAGGCGGTCGCGAAGCGCGGCCGATCGGCGGATCGTCGCCTTCATCCCCGCGAGCGAGAGCGGCGCGTTTCCGGCGATGGTCCGCGCCAGGTCATAGGTCGCCCGCTCGAGCTCCGCGGCCGGGACGACCGTGTGCACCATCCCCATCTCGTAGGCGCGGCGGGCGTCGACGGGCTGGCCGGTCAAGAGAATCTGCCGCGTGAACGCCGGGCCGATGATCTCGACCAGCTTCTGGCCGAGCGGGAACGGCACGACCAGCCCCAGCCGCGCCAGCGGCATCGCGAAGCGCGCGACGTCGGCGGCGACGCGAAAGTCGCAGTGGAGCGCCAGCTCGCACCCGCCCGCGTATGCGGCGCCGTGCACCATCGCGATCGTTGGCCGGCTCGAGGCCTCGATCTGCTGAAACACGCGGATGACGTCCGCCTCCGGTTCGAGCGCGTCGCGCTGTCGCCGACTCATCTCCTCGAGGTCCCGACCGGAGCAGAACGCGGTGCCCGCGCCGCGGATCACGACGACCCGGACCCGCGCGTCGCGCTCCAGCTCGTCGAAGCGCAGCCGCAGCTCGTCGAGCAGGGCGGTGTTGAGCGCATTACGACGCTCCGGACGGTTGAGCGTGATGGTCGCGACGCCGTCGGCGACCGCGCACAGGATCTCGTCGGCCATGTGAGTGTCCTCGGGGTCAGCGGAACAGCGAGCGCGCGATCACCATCCGGTGGACTTCGGACGGGCCTTCGCCGATGCGCCGCACGCGCGCCTCACGGTACCAACGCTCGAGCGGGAACTCCTTGGATACCCCATAGCCCCCGTGGATCTGGACCGCGGCGTCCACGACGCGCCCGAGCACCTCGCTCGAGTAGAGCTTGGCGATCGACGCCTCGACGCGCGCGTCCTCGCCGCGATCCGCCTTCCACGCGCCCTCCCAGATGAGCCAGCGGCACGCGCGGATCTCGACCTCGGCGTCCGCGAGCATCCACTGGATGGCCTGGCGCTGGCTCAGCGGCGCGCCGAAGGTCGAGCGCTGCTTGGCGTGGGCGACGGCCATGCGATGCGCGGCGACGGCCACGCCCAGGTTGCACGCCGAGTAGGGAAAGCGGTTTTTCACGAGGAGATCGAAGGCCAGGTCGAGGCCCTGGCCCTCGGCGCCGATCAGGCTCTCGGCGGGAAGCTCGCAGTCCTCGAAGACCACGTCGTTCGGCACCGCCGACGTACGGATCGTGCGGATGTTGCGCGCGCTGAAGCCCGGCGTGCCTCGTTCCAGGATGAAGCACGAGATGCCGCCCCGCCCCTTCGCCCGATCGGTCCGCGCCCACACGATGCCCCACGGCGCGTCGTGGGCGCGCGAGATGAAGACCTTCCGACCGTTCAGCACCCAGCGGTCGCCACGCTTCTCGGCGCGCGTTTGTATGGCCCCGGCCGGGTCGGAGCCCCCCGAGGGCTCCGTGATGGCGAAGAACGTCTTCAGGCCATCGCGGATGGTCGGCACCGCGTACTTGTTGATCTGCTCCTTGCTCCCCGCCCAGATCGCGGGGGGCGGGTAGCGCCCGAAGACGCCGCAGCCCGGGTTGTAGAGCCCCATCCGGTGCTGCGACATCTCCTCGAGCGCAACGCACATCGCGAACGTGTCGAGGCCGCCGCCCCCGTACTCCTCGGGGGCGCCGAGGGCCCAGAGCCCCGACGCCTTCGTCTTGGCCGCGATCCGCTGGTAGTCCTCCTCCGGAAGCTCGGGCGCGTCGGGATCGATGCGCTGCTCGAGCGGGATGATCTCGTCGCGGATGACCCGTCGAATCTGGTCACGCAGGACGAGCAGCTCGTCCGGCAGCCGAAAGCCCGAAAAGTTCATTCGTTCACAGTCGCGCCTCGGCCGGCGGGGCCCCAGCCCCGCGACGGCCTGCAGCGCGCACTTCCACCCGGCCGGATCAAACCCTCACGGTGCGATAGGTCGGTGTCCGCCACTCCGGGAACCGCTTGTCGACGCCCCGCACGATGTCCATGTACGCCCGCAGCAGGCGGTTGGTGATCGGACCAACCTTGCCGTCGCCCAGCGGGAACCGGTCGATGGAGACGATCGGGGTGATCTCGTAGCCGCTGCCGCACAGAAACGCCTCGTCGGCCACGTAGAGCTCGGTGCGATCGATTTCGCGCTCGACGACGCCCATGCCCAGGAGCTCGGGGCAGATCGCGTCCATCAGCGTCGTCCGCGTGATGCTCTCGAGAATGTCGGCGGTGACGGGCGGGGTCACGAGCCGCCCTTTTCTGACCATGAAGAAGGTCGCGCCGGTCCCCTCGGCGACGTGCCCCTCCTTGTTGAGGAGGATCGGCTGATCGTAGCCATCGGCCCTCGCCTGCAGCGTCGCCAGCCGGCCGTTCTGGTAGTTGGCGCCGCACTTGAGCCGGATGGGAATGGCGTTGTCCGAGGTGCGGGCCCAGGAGCTCACGCAGCACTTGAGTCCCACGCCCTCTTCGACACGCGGCCGCCGGCGCGGGTTGATGTAGAGCCCGGTCGGCGTCGTGGCGTCGAGCCCGGTGCCGGTCACGTACGCCACCATGTGCATGTGCACGTCCTCCCGGATCCCGTTTCCGGAAAGGACCTGGCGCACGGCCTCGTCGAGGTCGACGTCGCTATAGGGAATCGTGAACCGCATCATCTTCATCGATTCCCGGAAGCGCGAGAAGTGCTCGGACAGGCGGAAGCAGTAGAGCTCATCGTCGGCGGCGTTCCAGTAGGCGCGGAGCCCCTCGAACACGTTGGTCGCGTAGAACACCGCAGCGCTGTTGACGGGCAGGACCGCCTGGGCCTGGGGCACGAGCTTGCCGTTCATCCAGATGCTGAGGTCTTTCATTGGGCCGGGCTCCTTTGATAGTCGGATGCCAGCAAAGATACAGGAACCGAGCTCGCCGCGAAACTGGCTCGGCGGCCGGTCGTGGGTCGCGGCGTGTGGCGGGAGGGGTCGCTCGACCACGCGGCACGCGTTCGCTGGCCCGCGGCGGCTGGGCTCCATCCGGGCGCGCGACTGCCGCCGCCCGCTCGACGGGAACGAGTCGAGCGACCCCTCCCGCCACACCCCACAACCCACGACCGGCTCCAAGCGGTTTGCGGCTGCGTTGATAATGTGAGGCCATGACGCCGGTGGTGGAGCTTCGGGCGGCCCGCAAGCGCTTCGGCCAGGTCGAGGCGCTGAGAGGGGTGGATCTCGCGATCGGCACGGGCGAGCTGGTGGCGCTGCTCGGCCCCAACGGGGCGGGAAAGACCACGTCGATCAGCCTGATGCTCGGCCTGCGGCGCCCGACCGGCGGCGAGGCGCGCCTCTTCGGCTTCGACCCCACGGACCAGCGCGCGCGAAGCCGTTGCGGCGTGATGCTCCAGGAGTCGGGCACGACGGGCGTGCTGACGGTCAGGGAGCTCGTGGACCTGTTCCGGTCGTACTACCCGTCGCCGCTGCCGGCGGCGACGGCGATCGCGCGGGCCGGGCTCGACGCCAAGGCGGGCGTGCGGGCCGGCACGCTCTCCGGGGGCGAGCGCCAGCGTCTTTACTTCGCGCTCGCCGTCTGTGGTGATCCCGAGGCGTTGTTTCTCGACGAGCCGACCGTCGGCCTGGACGTGGAGGGCCGCCGCGCGGTGCTCGACAGCATCCGCGCGCTCTCCGCCGCGGGCAAGACGATCGTGCTCACCACCCACTATCTCGAGGAGGCGGACCAGCTGGCGCGGCGTATTGTCGTGATCGACCGCGGAATGGTCATCGCTGACGCGACGCCGCGCGAGATCAAATCGCGGATCCCGAGCAAGCGCATCAGCTTCAACACGGGCGCGCCCGTGAGCGACGCGACCTTCCGCGGGCTTCCGGTGCAGAACCTCGAGCTCGCGGATCATCGTGTCCGCCTGCTCAGCCACGAGCCCGAGCTCGTCTTGAAGGCCTTGTTCGAGCGCGGAGTGGCGGTCCGCGACCTCGAGGTGACGGGCGCCGACCTCGAGGAGGCGTTTCTCAGCCTGACGACCCGCCCATGAGGTACCCGGCCGCCGCACGGCTATTGCGGATGCTCTTGATGCAAACCCGGAGCGAGCTTCTGATGCGCTGGCGGGTGCCCGCCTTCAGCGTCACCAATCTGGCGTTGCCGATCGTCTTCTTCACCTTCTTCGGCCTGCCAGTGGCGCACCTGCGCCGCGCCGACGGCGTGAGCATCGGCGCGTACCTCCTGGCATCGTTCGGCGCCTATGCCGTCGGCAACGTCATGATCTACGGGTTCGGGATCGGCGTCGCCAACGAGCGCGCCATGAAGATCGATCGCCTGATGCGAGCGAGCCCGCTGCCGCCGCTCGTGTTCATGCTGGCCAAGGTCCTGACCGCGCTCGTGTTCGCGCTCCTGGCACTGATGTTACTGATCGGCTTCGGGGCGACCGTCGGGGGCATCCATCAACCGGGGGCGGTGTGGGCGATGGTCATCGCGCGGCTCCTCGCGGGCTCACTGCCCTTCATCGCCCTCGGGTTCGCGATCGGTTACCTCTCGGGGCCCCATGCCGCGCCGGCCGTCGCCAACCTGATCTACTTGCCGCTCGCCTTCGCCTCCGGCTTCTTCGTGCCGGTCGGCCAGCTGCCCCCCTTCGTGCAGGCGATCGCGCCCTTCCTGCCCACCTATCACTACGCGCAGTTGGCGTGGAGCGCCCTCGGCGCCGGGTCGGAGACACTCGGCACGAGCCTTCTCTGGCTCGCGGGCTATACCGCCGTCTTCCTCGCGCTCGCCGTCAGGGCCTACCGGCGAGAGGAGCGCGCGAAGTTCGCGTGAGGGACGAACTTCGCGCGCTCGTGGGCTACTTGGCCTTGGCGGCCCAGTCGGCCCTGTATTCGATGCCGAGCGACTTCATCTCGGCGAGCTTCTCGCCCCAGGCGGCCTTCTGCTTCTCGGGCCCGCGCCGCTCGGTGACCTTGTCCCATTCCCTGGCGGCGCTGTCGAGGGCGTCCTTCGGATACTTGCGCTTGGCCAGCGCCTCGGTGATCTCGAACGCGAGCTTGCGCTGGTACTCATCGGCGGCCGGAATGACCGGGTCGGGCACCAGATAGGGGAAGCTCTGCTCGATGGCGTCGAGATACTTGTCGGCGTCCGGAAACAGCTTGCGGAACTTCTCCGAGCGCAGATGGCTCACGCGCCAGGGGTCCATGATCGTCTTGGCGTCCATCACGATCTTCAGGCTTTGATCCGGGAGCGAGATGAACTCCAGGACCTTCATCGTGACTTCCTTCTTCTTCGAGTACTTCGAAACGGCCATGCCGCGGCCGGGCGTGATGGCGGGCCGGTGAACGACCTTGCCGTCGATCTCGGCGCCCGGGACGATGCCGAATCCGGCCTTGCCCACGATTAGCGACTCGCCGGGATTCCCGACCCGCTTGCCAGTGCTCGTCCACGAGTGAAGTAGCGGCACCTCGCCCTTGATCAGCATCGTCTTGGGCTCCTCCGACTCGAACAGGAGCACGCCTGGCGGGTAGTACGGCATCGTCCGCACCATCTCCTCGAGCGCGCGCACCCCGGCCGCACTGTTGATGAGCGGCTTCATGTTCGCATCGAAGTAGTTACCCCCGTACGCGAAGAATCGCTGACGCCACCAGTAGTAGGAGAAGCCGCTCCCGCTCGGCTTGTACGAGGCGCCGGCGCCGAAGAGCTTCGCCTGGCTGCCGTCCCAGCCCCACCCGTGGAAGAACTCGGCGGCGTCGTCCCACTGCTTCCAGGTCTTGGGCGGCTGCAGGTCGTACTTGTACTTGGCCTTGAACTTCGCCCGGTTGTCCGGCCGCTCGAAGGCGACCTTGTTCCAGTACATGATGTGGATGTCGCCGTCGTACGGCATGCTGACCAGCTTGCCCTGATAGCGCAGCATCACCTTGGCGAACACCGGGACGATGTCGTCCATCGCGAAGTCGAGCTTCAGCTTCTCGACCCACGGCTCGAGCGGCTCGAAGTGCCGGCCGTAGTCCGGCATGTTCGAGGGCCCGAACATGACGAGGTCCCACGGGCTCCCGCCGCTGTTGAACTCGAGAAGGGTTTTGGCCACAAAGGCGTCGGCCGGGATGACCTCGGTCTCGATCTTGACGCCGAGCTTGTCGTAGAGATCCTGCTCGACCAGGGTGAGCGAATATTTCACGAACTCGGCGTTCACCACCGCGCGGATCGTCTGGCCCTCGTAGGGTCGCGCCGCCGGGACGCGGTCCGGCAGCGTGAGCCAGCCGAGCGTGATGAGGCCACCGAGCAGGAGCGCGACCGCAGTCGCGGACCAGAACCGTCTCATGGGAATCCCCCTTGTCATCGTGTGCTTAGCCCCTCGTCCCGCCGAGCGCCAGGCCCTTGACCAGATAGCGCTGGAGCATGAAGGCGACCGCGAAGGCGGGCAGCACGCCGAGCACGACTGAGGCCGACGCCTCGCCGTAGAACATGTCGGTGCCGCCTGACGTGAACGAGGTCACCAGCACCATCATGGTCTTGGTCTCGATGCCGGTGAGCACGATCGCGAAGAGGAACTCGTTCCACGTCGCGATGAATGCGAACAGGGCCACCACCGCCATCCCCGGCGCGATGATCGGAACGACCACCTGGACCAGGGCCCGGAGCCGCGAGCAGCCGTCGATCATCGCCGCCTCCTCGATCTCCACGGGGAAATCGCGGAGGAAGCCGACGAGCAGCCACACCGCGAACGGGAGGTAGAGCACGGTGTAGATGACGATCAGGGCCAGGTAGTTGTTGGTGACCCCGAGAAGCTTGTAGACGATGTAGATCGGGATGATGAGCGCGATGGCGGGCAGCATCCGCAGCGCGAGCAGGAAGATGGACAGGAGCCCGCCGCCGAAGCGCCAACGGGCGATCGAGTAGGCCGTCGGCAGGCTGACGACCAGCGCCGCGACCATGCTGAGCGTCGAGAGCACCATGCTATTGGTGAAGTACCGCGCCCCGCTCGACCGCGTGAACAGCGCGGCATAGTGCTTGAGCGACGGCTCGAGGGGGATCCACACCGGCGGGAACGCGAAGAAGTCCTCATTGCCCTTGAGCGACGTGGTCACGATCCAGAAAAAGGGGCCGAGGAAAAAGACCAGCGCGACGGCGAGCCCGAGGTAGGTCAGGCCGTGGCCGACGCGGCGCCACAGGCGGTGGCGCTTCGCGCGCTGGGTCACGACGACACTCCGCGCGAGGGCGATCGCCATCAGGCCGCCCGCGCCTCCCGGACCCGCTGCATCCAGAAGAAGACCAGCGTCAGGACCAGCACGCCGCCGACGATCACGTAGGAGAGCGCCGCCGCGTAGCTCATGCGGAAGTCCTTGAAGCCCATCAGGTACGTCGTGAACGCGACCGTCTCCGTGCTGCCGCCGGGCCCGCCAAAGGTCAGCACGAAGATCAGCCCGAACAGCTTGGTCAGATCGATGAGCCGGATCATCACGCCCACCGCCATCGTGAACTTGAGCAGCGGCAGCGTGATCGACCAGAAGCGCTGCCAGGCGCTGGCGCCGTCGGCCCTGGCCGCTTCGTAGAGTTCCGTGGGGATCGACTGCAGGCCGGCCAGCAGCACCAGCATCATGAAGGGGGTGTTGTGCCAGACGTCGACCAGCACGACGGCCAGGATCGAGACGAAGGGCGACGAGAACCAGTCGAAGTAGACGTCGAGGATCCCGAGCTGGCGCCCCAGGTTGTTGATGGCCCCGTACTTGACCCCGTACATCATCCGCCACGCCATCGCCGCCATCACCGGCGAGACCATGGCGGGGATGGCGAGCAGCGCGGTGATGATGGGCCGGCCATGGAGCACCCGACTGAGCAGCATCGCGATCCCGAGCCCGAGCAGGAGCTCGAGCACGAGCGACGGGGCGATGATCACCGCCGTGTTCCAGACAGAGCCGAGGAACCGCGGGTCTCGGAAAATCGCCTCGCCGTAGTTCTTCCCGCCGACGAACTCGTAGTCGGGGCCGACGGAGAGGTCGAAGTTCTGGAACGACAGGTAAAAGGAGTACGCGAGCGGAAACACGATAACGAGGGCGATCAGCAGGAGCGAGGGCGAGGCGAAGGCGACGGGCTCCCATTGCTTACGCTTCATGGTGAGGCCCAGCATGCGCATGGTGCCCCGGAGGAAATCACGCCCCGCTCGGCCTGTCAAGGCGCGCGGCCGGCACCGACGATCCACCAGCCGTAGAAGACCCGGCCTCTCATGCCGCCGAGGCCGGATAGAGATGGCAGGCGACGAGTCGACCGCTCTCCGGTGCCAGCGGCGGCTCGTCGCGGCGGCACCGCGCCATCACGTGCGGGCACCGCGTGTGGAATCGGCAGCCCGGCGGTGGATCGAGCGGGCTCGGAATCTCCCCGCTCAAGATGATCTCCTCCGGGCGCTCGCTCGCGTCGAGCGGCAGCGCCGCCGAGAACAGCGCCTGGGTGTACGGGTGCCTCGGGCCCCGGGCGATGTCGGCGGCCGCGCCCAGCTCGACGATCTTGCCCAGGTACATGACCGCGATCGTGTGGCTCATGTGCGCCACCGCCGCGAGGTCGTGCGCGATGAACAGGTAAGCGACGCCGAGCCGTCGCTGGAGACCGCGCAGGAGGTTCAGGATCTGGGCGCGGATCGACACGTCGAGCGCCGAGACCGGCTCGTCGAGCACGACGAGCTTCGGCGAGAGCGCGAGCGCCCGGGCGATCGCGATGCGCTGGCGCTGGCCGCCCGAGAACTCGTGCGGGAACAGCTCGGCGGCCCGCTCGGGAAGCCCGACCAGCTCGAGAAGCTCGAGCACCCGCGTCCGGAGCGCCGGGGTCGCCGGGCGCTCGTTGATGACCAGCGGCTCGCCGACGATCGCGCCCACCCGCATCCGGGGATCGAGCGACGCGTACGGATCCTGGAACACGGCCTGCACGGATCGCCGATACCGGCGCAGGCCGGCGCGATCGAGCCCCACCAGCGGCGCGCCCTCGAAGCGGATGGCGCCGCTCGTCGGCGCCTCGACGTGGAGGATCATCCGCGACGTCGTCGTCTTGCCGCACCCGGACTCGCCGACGAGACCGAGCGTCTTGCCCGCCTCGATCGCGAACGAGATGGAGTCCACGGCGCGCACGAGCCCGGCCGGCCGGCCGAAGATGCCCCGTCGCACGGGGAAGTGCTTGGTGAGCGACAGTACCTCGAGCAGCGGTGCCTGGCTCATGCCGGCGCGTCGAGCCAGCACCGGCTCGAGTGACCGGGCGCCGGTGTGAATTCCGGGGGCTCCTCGCCGCGACACCGCTCCATCGCCCGCGGGCAGCGCG